>Ga0070741_10002030_pt1 | contig 56669 bp, 55 predicted proteins | sample Coa_R1_4_FD_66440 | JGI IMG/M metagenome (GOLD analysis project Ga0070741, IMG submission 66440) | Surface soil microbial communities from Centralia Pennsylvania, which are recovering from an underground coalmine fire - Coalmine... | ecosystem: Environmental > Terrestrial > Soil > Unclassified ... | reverse complement strand
TCGACGGCGGCAAGACCTGGACCTGCAACACGTCCAGCGTCGCGAGCGGCGCCACCGCGCTGAACCAGAAGTACGTCCCGGGCAGCTGCCGCAACTAATCGCGGCCGCACCGGCGAAAAAGCCCGCCTCGCGCGGGCTTTTTCATTTTGCGGACATCTTGAGCAGCAGCTGGTGCGTCAGGGCGTCGATGAAGTCCTGGCCGTAGCCCAGCTCCTTCAGCTCGAGCTTGAAGGCCGTGCCGAACTTGGCCTTGCCGTACATTCCGAGGCCGTTTTCCTTCTGGAACGCTACCGCGCGCCCCGAGGTGTCGTCGATCGCGCGCGCGACCTGCGCCGCGGTGCTGCGGTCCGCCTCCGCGGGCGGGCAGCGCTTGGCGAAGTCTCGCGCCAGCGAGATGGCAAAATCCTCGACATCGGGGGACGGTTTTCGGCCGAACATGCGCTTAATGGGTAGTCCGGACGCAATGGTACCAGCGGGGCCGGCATGAAGTGGCTCGGCGGTCTCCTGGGGAAGAAGGCGAAAAGCGCCGAAGCGCCCGGGCGGGAGACGCTCGACGACTGGCTGCGCGCCGGGTATGCGCATGCGGTGCGCGGCGAGCTCGCGCAGTCCGAGGCGCTCTACCGCCGCATCCTGGAGCACGATGCGCGCGATCCGGACGCGCTCTACTTCCTCGGCATCCTGGCGACCCTGGACGGGCGCGAGACCGAGGCGGCGGAGTTCTTTCGCAGCGCCATCGAGGCGCGGCCGGGCGATGCCGCCTTCTGGGTGGCGCTGGGAGGGGTCTGCCACAGCCAGCTGCGCTACGACGAAGCCGCGGAGGCGTTCCGCGAAGGCGTGCGCCTGCAGCCGGAGCATGACGTCATCCGCATGAACTACGCCGCGGCCCTGATCGACCTCGGCCGCGGCGACGAGGCGCGCGAGGAGATGGAGCGCGTGCTGGCTTCGGGCTACGAGTCGGGGCAGCTGCGCTACAACCTCGGCCACGTCTATCGCGACCAGGCGAGGATCGAGGAGGCGGTGGCGTGCATGCGCCGCGCGATGGAGCTCGAGCCCGAAGACCCGAAGTACTTCACCAACCTGCTCTTCACGCTGAACTACAGCGACCGCTGCGACGCGGCGGCGCTCTTCGCCGAGCATGCGCGCTACGGCGCGCGCTTCGCGAAGCCGTACTCGGATCCTCCGCTCGACCGGGCATGGCCGCGCCGGCTGCGCATCGGCTATGTCTCGCCCGATTTCCGCAGGCACGTCGTGGCGTGCTTCGTCGAGCCGATCCTGGCGCACCGCGAGCGCAGCCGCTTCGAGGTGTTCTGCTACTACAACCATCGCGCCGAGGACAGCTTTACCGCGCGCCTGCGCGGGCTTGCCGACCACTGGATCGAGTGCGTGCACCTGTCCGACGCGCAGCTCGCCGAGCGCATCCGGGCCGACCGCATCGATATCCTGGTGGACCTCGCCGGCCACACGGCGGACAACCGCGTGCCCCTGTTCACGATGAAGCCGGCGCCCGTGCAGATGACCTATCTCGGCTATCCGAACACGACCGGGCTGTCGTCGATCGATTGGCGGATCAGCGACGCGCTCGCCGATCCGCCGGGCGAGGCCGAGCGGCTGAGCGCGGAGCGGATCCTGCGGCCCTGGACCACGTACTTCTGCTATCGCCCTCCGGAGAAATGCCCCGAGGTGGGCGCGCTCCCCGCGCTGGAGAACGGCTACGTGACCTTCGGCTGCTTCAACAACCTGCCGAAGCTCTCGCCGTCTTTCGTGCGCGCGGCGGCGAAGGTGCTCGCGGCCGTGCCGCGGTCCAGGCTGCGCCTCAAGAGCCGCCTGCTGCACGTGCCGCACGTGATGCAGCGCTTCCGCGCCGCGTTCGTGAGCGAGGGCATCGAAGCCGGGCGCGTCGACCTGCGCGGCTGGGAGGAGGAGGTGGAAAGCCATCTCGCCGCCTACGGCTCGGTGGACATCGCGCTCGACAGCTTTCCGTACAACGGCGCCACGACCACGTGCGAGGCGCTCTGGATGGGCGTCCCGGTCGTGAGCATCGCCGGGGACCGCCATGCCGGCAGGATGGGCTCCAGCATCCTGAGCGCGGTGGGGCTCGCCGAGCTCGTCGCCCGCGACGTCGACGGCTACGTCGAGCGCTGCGCCGCGCTCGCCGCGGATCCGCAACGCCTCGCGCAGATGCGCGCCGGATTGCGCGAGCGCGTGCGCCGCTCCCCGCTCATGGACGAGGCCGGATTCACGCGCGCGCTCGAGCGCGACTACATCGCCGCCTGGGAAGACAAGATCGCCCCCAAGGCGGCGCAGGTCCTGGACGAGCGCGAAGCGGCGCGCGTGCTGGAGCAGGCGCAGGCGCTGCGTGCCTCGGGCGATCGCATCGCAGCCGAAGCGCGCTGCAAGGAAGTGCTGGCGGCGCGTCCCGCGGACCTCGCCGCGCAGAACCTGCTCTGGGACCTTTCGTACGAGACCGGAAACCACGGCGTGGCGGTGGAGTGGCTGCGCCTCGGGCTCGCGGCCGCCCCGGACGTGGCCCGGCTGCACTACATGATGGGCTACTCGCTGCTCGGGCAGGGCAACCCGGCGGATGCCGCGGCGTCCTTCCGGCGCGCGCTCGAGCTCGAGCCGGGCATGGCGAAGGCCATGAACAACCTCGGCGTCGCGCTCGAGGCGACCGGCGGGATCGGCGAGGCCGCCGAGTGCTACGCGAAGGCGCGCGAGCTCGACCCGGGGCTCGCCGACGCGCAGTACAACTTCGGCAACGCGCTGCGCCAGCTCGGGCAGTTCGACGCCGCGATCGAGCACCTTCGCAGGGCGCTCGAGATGGACCGCAGCCGGCCGGACTGGCACAGCAACCTCGCGGACCTGCTGAACCACCGCATGCAGATCGATGAGGCGGCCGCGGCCTACAGCAAGGCGATCGAGATCGATCCGGAATACGCGCGCGGCTACTCCGGGCGCGCGAATGCCTACGAGATGCTGGGCTTCGCCGAGCGCTACGAGCCCGACCTGCAGAAGGCGATGGCGCTCGCCCCGCGCAACGAGCATCTCGCCAGCCAGTGGCTGTTCGCGCTTCACTTCCGGCACGGCGACGACGGCGAGCGCCTGCTCGCGGCCCACCGCGAGTGGGCGAGTCGCCACGCGGCCCGCATCGCTCGGCAATGCGTGCGCTCCGAGGGCGAGCGCGCGCCGCAGCGACGCCTCAACATCGGCTACGTCTCGGCGGATTTCAAGCGCCATTCGGTCGCGAATTTCCTCGAGCCGCTGCTCGCCGCCCACGACCGCAGCCGCTTCAAGATCTTCGGCTACTGCAACCTCGAGCGCCCCGACGAGGTCACGGACCGCCTGCGCGGCCTGTGCGAGGAGTGGCGCGAGATCGCCGGCGTGCACGACGACCACGTCGCCGAGCGCCTGCGCGCGGACCGCATAGACATTCTCGTCGACCTGTCGGGCCACACGCCGGCCGGGCGCATGCTGCTCTTCGCTCGCAAGCCCGCGCCCATCCAGGTGACCTGGCTCGGCTACCCGGACACGACCGGCCTCGCGGCGATGGACTACCGCCTGACCGACGCGGTCGCCGATCCCGAAGGCGAGACCGACCGCTTCCACGTCGAGCGCCTGGTGCGCCTGCCCTCGGGCTTCCTCTGCTATGCGCCGCCGGCGGAGGCGCCCGAGGTCGGCAAGCTGCCGTGCGAGGCGTCCGGGCAGGTCACGTTCGGCTGCTTCAACCACCTTCCCAAGCTCAGCCCGCCGATCATCGCGACTTGGGCGCGCCTGCTGCAGCGGCTGCCCTCCGCGCGCCTGGTGCTGAAATCGTTCGGCCTTGCGGAGGCGAGCGCGCAGCGCTCGCTGCGCGAGCAGTTCGCCGCGCACGGCATCGGCGCGGAGCGCGTGCTGCTTGCCGCGCCGGAAGTGACGCTCGAGGCGCACCTTGCGCGCTATCACGAGATCGACATCGCGCTCGACGTGTTTCCCTACAACGGCACGACGACGACCTGCGAGGCCCTGTGGATGGGCGTGCCGGTCGTGTCGCGCGCCGGCCGCACGCACGTGACCCGCGTCGGCGCGAGCCTGCTCCACCGCGTCGGCCTGGACGAGCTCGTCGCGCGCTCCGAGGAGGAGTACATCGCCAAGGCGCTCGCCCTCGCCACCGATCTGCCCCGTCTCGCGGGCCTCAGGGCGGGCCTGCGGGAACGGATGAAGGCGTCCAGCCTTCTCGACGCGCGCGCCTTCACCGGGGCGCTCGAGGCCGCGTTCGCCGAAATGTGGGCGCGCTGGCAGAGCGAGCAGTCCGCTCGCGACCAGACGCAGCCGCAGGCCTCGCCGGTGGCGGCCTAGCGCGCCGGCATGAAGCTCTCGGACAAGGACCTGGTACTGAACGTGAGAGGCGGCGTACGCATGCGCCTGCCGCCTACGCTCGGCGAAATCACCTCCTACGTGATGCTCGAGCAGGAGGACTGGTTCGAGGACGAGATCCGCTTCGTGCGCCGCTGCATCCGCCCGGGAATGCAGGTGCTGGACGTCGGCGCGAACTACGGCGCGTACACGCTGCCGCTCGCCGCGGCCGTGGGGCCCGGCGGGCGGGTCTGGGCCTTCGAGCCGACCCCCGATACGGCGGATTTCCTTCAGGCGACGCTCGAATTGAACGGCCTCGGCCATGTGACGCTCGAGCGGGTCGCCGTGTCGAGCGAAAGCAGGGAGATGGCGCTCGCGATGGGGACTTCCTCCGAGGCGAACTTCCTCGGCGCGGCGGGTGAATCGATCACGGTGCCGGGGACGACGCTCGACGAGCGCTCGCGGGCGATGCCGTGGGACGCCATCGACTTCGTGAAGATCGACGTCGAAGGCCACGAGCCGCAGGTCGTGCACGGCGGCGAAGCGTTCTTCCGCCGCGCTTCGCCGCTCGTCATGCTCGAGATCAAGGCGGCCGAGGGCATCGACCTCACTGCGGCGAATCTGCTTGCCGGGTTGGGCTACGGGCTCTACCGGCTGCTTCCCGGACCTCTGTTCCTCGTTCCATTCCAGCCCGGCGAGGCGATGGACGATTTCCTCCTGAACCTGTTCGCCTGCAAGTCCGACCGCGCCGAACGCCTGGCGGCGGCGGGGCATCTGGCTCTTTCGCACGTTGCCCAGCCCGGCAAGCTGAGCGCAGCTGCCTGGGCCGACTACGTCGCCTCCGCGCCCTACGCACAGCCGCACGCGGCGCGCTGGCCCTCGAAGGCGGCGCTGCTCGCTCCCGCATCCGACAAGGTCTATTACGAGGGTCTCGCCGCATACGCCCGTTCGATCAGCGCGAGCGTGCCACTTGCGGTGCGGCATGCAGCGCTCGAGCTTGCGCTCGCGCGCCTCAGGCGGGCCGCGGACTCGACGGACCGCGATCGAATCGGGCGCCTGCTGTCGCTCGCGCGCGTGGCACGCGAAGCGGGCCGTCGCCTGGAAGCGGCCGATGCGCTTGCGCGGGCGCTCCAGCTGCTGAACGACGGTGATGAAGGCGTCTTTGACGAGCCGTTCATCGCCCCCGGCGCGCGCTACGAGGCCGCAGCGGGCGGCGCTGCGCGTGGGGACTGGCTGCTGTGCGCAATCGTCGAGGAGTTCGAGAGGCTGCGCACGATATCGTCGCTCTTCACGCCGGAAATGAGCATGGGGCTCGCCGGGCGCGTCCGCGAGCTGCCGCAGTGCTCGCCCGAGATGGAGCGGCGCTGGCAGCTTTGCCACCTGTACCTTGAGCGCCAGGCGGCGCCGCAGGCCGCCGCGCGCCTCTGCGAGCGATCGGAGGAGAACCTCAATCCGGCCTTCTGGTGCCGCGGCAGCGCGCGCCCGGAGGAGCTCACCGACCGCGCCGCCGAGCTGCAGCGGCGCGGCGAGCACGCCGAGGCAGAGCGCCTGTATCGCGAGGCGATCGCCGCCGCGCCCTCGCTCGGGCAAGCCTGGTTCAACCTCGGTACGCTGCTCCTCAACCATCTGCGCAACGACGAGGCGCTCGAGGTGCTGCGGCGCGCGGCGAGCCTGGAGAAGCGCGCGCCCTGGCTCACTGCGCTGGGATCGGCGTGCGAGCGCAGCGGCCGTACCGACGAAGCGCAGGCCGTATTCCGGGAGGCGATCGCGCTGGATCCGGCGCATGCGCCTGCCCACGAGGCGCTCGGCATTGCGCTGGTAAACGCCGGCGAGGCGGCCGCCGCCCTGGCGCACTTCAGGCGCGCGCTCGAGATCGACCCGCAGGCACAGTCCGCGTGGAGCAATCTGCTCCTCGCGCTTCAATACGTGCAAGGCAACGATGCCGGGGCGATGCTTGCCGAGCACCGGGCCTGGGCGCAGCAAGCGGAAGCTCGCGTGGAGAAGCGCTCTCCCGCGGTGCCGCGCCGCGCGCGGGAACGCATCCACGTGGCCTATCTTTCCCCCGACCTCAGGCGCCACGCCGTCGCGCAGTTCCTGCTGCCGGTCCTGGCGGCGCACGATCGGGAGCGCTTCCACGTCTCGTGCTATTCGGACGCGGAAGCCGAGGACGACATGACCGTTCGCCTGCGCGAGCGCGCCGATGCCTGGTGCGCGAGCTCGGCGCTCGGCAACGCCGCTCTCGCGACCCGCATCGCGCAGGACGGCGTGGACATCCTCGTGGATCTTGCCGGCCACAGCGGCGGCGGGCACCGCATGCCGCTCTTCGCGGCCCGTGCCGCGCCCGTCCAGGTCACCTGGCTCGGCTATCCGGGCACCACCGGTCTCGCGAGCATGGACTATCGCCTGACCGATGCGGTTGCGGACCCGGAGGGCGAAACCGAGCGCTTTCACAGCGAGCGCCTGGTGCGTCTTTCCCCGGGGTTCCTCTGCTACGGCGCGCCGCTGGACGCGCCGGCGGTCACGCCCGGCCGCGCGGGCGACGCGGTGACCTTCGGCTGCTTCAACACGCTGCCGAAGATCGGCGCCGAAACGGTCGCGGCCTGGGCGCGCCTGCTGCGCGAGCTGCCGCGCGCGCGCCTCGCGCTGAAGTGCCTCGCCTTCCTTTCCGAGCAGACGCGGGCGCGCACGCTCCAGAAGCTCGCCGCCGCGGGCATCGAGCCCGCGCGCCTTCGCGCGCTTGCGCCGCTCGCCCGCTTCGATGCGCACCTTGCCGCGTATGCAGATATCGACATCGCGCTCGACGTGTTCCCCTACAACGGCACGACGACGACCTGCGAGGCGCTGTGGATGGGCGTGCCGGTGGTCTCCCGCTGCGGGAGAACCCATGTCACGCGCGTGGGCGCGAGCATCCTGCGTCACGCCGGGTTGCCCGAGCTTGTCGCGACGGGCTGGGACGACTACATCGAAAAGGCGCGTGCGCTGGCGCTGGACCCGGAGCGGCGCGCCGAGCTGCGCGCCGGGCTGCGCCAGCGGCTGCGGGGCTCGCCGCTTCTTGACGCGCAGGCCTTCGCCCGGTCGCTCGAGAGCGCCTACGCCGGGATGCTGGCAAAAGGGGCCGCCTAGCCATGCGCCTGCACATCGGCGGCGGGATGGAGCTCGAGCCGACCGAAGGCTGGAAGGTGTTCGACGTCCAGCCCGGGCCGGCGGTCGACTTCGTCGGCGACTGCGCCGACCTCGGCCGCTTCGCGAGCGACTCGGTGGACGAGATCTACGCCTCCCACGTGCTGGAGCACCTGGGCTACCTGGAGGAGCTTCCGCGCACGCTGCAGGAATTCCACCGCGTTCTCAGGAAGGGCGGCACCGCCAAGATCAGCGTGCCGGACTTCGAGGTGCTTGCCCGCATGTTCCTCGAGACAAGCGACGTCGACGAGCGCTATCACATCCTGCGGATGATCTTCGGCGGCCAGGTCGATCCCTTCGACTACCATTACTTTGGCCTGACGATCGACGTGCTGTGCCAGTTTCTCGGCAACGCCGGGTTCACCCGCGTCGAGAAGGTGGAGGAATTCGGGCTGTTCAAAGACTCAAGCGCCATCCGCTACCAGGGCCGCCTCATCAGCCTGAACGTGATCGCGTTCAAATGAGCCGCGTCTTCTACCGCGCGGAACGGGCGCCCGAGCTCGGCCTCGCCGCGGTGACCGTGCTCTTCGCGGCCGCCTGCGTGGCTTTCGTGTGGCAGCCGGTCCTCGCCTCGTTCGCCGACGACAGCGTGAGCTACCTCGTCATGGCGAAGGTGTTCTCGCCCTGGGCGAGCGCGTCCGAGCCGGTGCGCGAAGCGTTCGTCCGCGAGGCGTTCTACCCGCCGCTCTTTCCGCTGCTGCTCGCGCTCGCGGGCGGCGCAGAGCGCCTGGCGTGGGCGCACGCGCTCACCGCGCTCATGCTCGCGGCGAGCCTGCCGGTGCTCTACCTGCTCGCAGTCCGCTGGCTCGGCGGGCGCTGGAGCGCGCTCGGCGTGGTCCTCGCCGCGGCGCTCGCGCCCTCGCTCTGGATCCACGTGAAGGGCATCCTGAGCGAGCCGCTGTTCCTCTTTTTTCTCTTGTTGAGCCTCCTCGCCGCCGGGGAACGCCGCGCTCGCCTGCTGGCGCTTGCGCTGAGCGGCCTCGTACTCACCCGGACGGTCGGGGTGGTGGTCGCGCTCGCTTTTGCCTCCCATGCGCTGACGCGGCGCGGGCTCTCCTGGCGGCAGCGTGCCGCGGCCGCATGGCCGGCGGCCGCCGCGCTTGCCGCCTCCGCGTGCTGGGCGTTCCTGCGCCCGGCCGCCACGCCGGAGCACTATCTCGGCATCATTGCCGAGCGCGGGCACGCGCTCGTCGCCGGCGGCCACGTCCTCGCGGCGCTCCAGGCGAGCCTCGAGCGCCAGGCGGCCGCGATCGGCCAGGCGTGGGTGGGCGCACTGATGATCTTCTGGGTCGTGGGGCGCGCCGTTCCGGTCGTGCTCGCCTCGATCGTGGGGATCCTGGCCCTCGCGGGGCTCGGGCTGCGCTTGCGCGAGGGCAAGCCGGACGCATGGATGGCGGCGGCCTACGTCGGCACGTTCCTGCTGTGGCCCTTCGACGACCAGATGACGCGCTTCCTCTTTCCGGCGGTTCCCGCGCTGCTGCTCTACGCGTTCTTCACGGCGTCGCGCCTGCCGCGTCCGCGCGCCGCGCTCGCGCTGCTCTTCCTCCTGGTCGCGAGCCTGTGCGTGCCCGCGCTCGCATTCATGCGCCAGCGGAGCGAGGCCGGCGCGCCCTACGCCTGGATGACCGACTGGTACCGCACGCCCGACCTCGACAATGCCCGGCGCCGCTCCCGCACGCACCTCGAGCTCCTCGCCGACATGGAGGAGATCCGGGAGGTCTGCGCCCCGTCGGACCGGGTGATGTGGGTCGCGCCCTCGTACATTGCGCTGCTCGCCGATCGCCGCGGCGTCCCCGCGCCCGACGCGGACCTTCCGCTCGCGCGCTATCGCGAGGCGGTGCTCGCGGCGCAGCCGCAATACGTCCTGCTCACCGCCTACCATCCGCGCGACACGATCCACGACACCGCCTGGCAGACGGGCGTCGCGGCGCTGAACGGGCAGGGCGAGATCGTGCGCGCGCGCGCCGGCGACGGCGGCGTGGTGAGCTCGCTTCTCATCCGCCTGGGGTCGCGATGAAAGTGGTCGTCATCGGCGCGGGTCCCGCGGGGCTCACGGCGGCCTACGAGCTGACCGAGGCGGGCGTGCGCGACGTCACCGTGCTCGAGGCGACCGATGCCATCGGCGGGCTCGCGCAGTCGGTGAACTACAAGGGCAACCGCATCGACATCGGCGGCCACCGCTTCTTCTCCAAGTCGGACTGGGTGATGGACTGGTGGCTGAAGATGCTGCCCCTCGCCGCCGGCGCGGAGGAGGCGGGGGCGCGCCTCGCGTACCAGGGCAAGTCGCGCGTGCTCGACCGCGCCCCGCGCGCGAGCGAGGCGGACGCGAACGTGATGCTCGTGCGCAACCGCCTGTCGCGGATCTACTTCGACGGCAAGTTCTTCGACTATCCGCTGAAGGCGGACGTCGCGACGGCGCTGAAGCTCGGCCCCGTGCGCTGCGTGCTCTTCGCGGCGAGCTACCTCCGCTCGAGGCTCTTTCCGCGCCGGCCGGAAAAGAGCCTCGAGGACTTCTTCATCAATCGCTTCGGCCGGCGCCTGTACCTGCAGTTCTTCAAGGACTACACGGAGAAGGTCTGGGGCACGCCGTGCGAGCGCATCAGCGCGGAATGGGGTGCGCAGCGCGTGAAGAGCCTCTCCATCGGCAAGGCGCTGCGCCACGCGCTGCTCAAGCCTTTCCGCCGCGCCGGGCAGGGCCTCGGCGCCGCCGAGCAGACTTCGCTCATCGAGCGCTTCCTCTACCCGAAGTACGGGCCCGGCCTCATGTGGGAAGTCGCCGCCGAGCGGCTGCGGCAGCGCGGGGTGCGCATCGTGCCGCGCGCCCGCGTCACGCGGCTCGAGCATGCCGCGGGACGCGTGAATGCCGTCCACGCCGGCGGCATCCGCTACGAGGCCGACAGCTTCGTCTCCACCATGCCGGTGCGCGACCTGGTGCTCGGGCTCTCGCCGCAAGCGCCGTCCGCCGCGCGCGAGATCGCGGCCGGCCTCGAGTACCGCGATTTCCTCATCGTCGGGCTCCTCTACCGGCGGCTGCGTCCCAGTGCCGCCGGCCGCGGCCCGCTCAACCTGGTGCCGGACAACTGGATCTACGTGCAGGAGCCGGGCGTCAAGGTCGGGCGGCTGCAGGTCTTCAACAACTGGAGCCCCTGGCTGGTGAGCGACCCGGCGACCGTGTGGGTGGGCATGGAGTATTTCTGCAGCGAGGGCGACGAGCTCTGGCGCATGCCGGACGCGGCGCTCGAGCGCCTCGGGCACGAGGAGCTCGCCCGCCTGCGCCTCGCCGACGCCGCGGACGCGCTGGACGCGGTGGTGATCCGCATGCCGAAGGCCTATCCCGGCTACTTCGGCAGCTACGCGCGCTTCGGCGAGCTGCGCCGCTATCTCGACGGCTTCGGCAACCTGTTCCTCGTCGGCCGCAACGGCATGCACCGGTACAACAACCAGGACCACTCGATGCTTTCGGCTAAGATGGCCGTGGAGGCCATTCTCGCCGGCAGCACCGACAAGGCGCGCGTCTGGGGCGTGAACATCGACGACGAATACCACGAGGAGGCGTCGGGCGCGCAATGATCGAGGGCGTCTTCATCAATCTCGATTCGGCCCTCGAGCGGCGCGCCGCGATGGAGGCCGAGCTCGCCCGCCACCGGCCGCCGTACCCGGTGCGCCGCTTCCGCGGCATCGAGGGCGCGGCGCAGGCCGGGCGCCCGGCGCTGCTGCGCGCGGGGGAATACGGCTGCTGGCTGAGCCATCTCGCCGCCCTCGGGGAAGCGGGCGGCGGCGAAGCGCACCTGCACGTCATGGAAGACGACGCGCGTCTGAGCGCCGCGCTCGGGCTCGTGCCCGAGCTGGTCCGCGTGCTCGAGGCCGATTCCGGCGGCGACTGGGACCTGCTCTACCTCGACGCGACGCTGGTCGAGATCGCCGACATGCAGGAGATGTTCGAATGGACGCAGGCGGCGCGCAAGCGCGGTGCCGTCGAGGTGTGCCCGATCCCCGCCGGCTTCACCGTCTACGGCACGCACTCCTACATCGTCAACGCGCGGCGCAAGCAGGCCGTCCGCACATTCCTCTCCGGGCTGCTCGCCTCCGGCAAGCCGATCGACAACGCGCTCGCGTACGGCATCCAGCACAAGCGGCTGCGCGCCTACGTGACGGCACCTTTCGTGACGACCGGAGCGGAGCTCGGCCTGGACAGCGACATTGGCTACGAGAGCAAGGAGCGCTTCATCGCCTGGCTGCTCTTCCGGCGCCTGTGCTTCGTGGAGCTCGCCGACGCCGACCTTGCAGAGCTCGCCGCGCGCAGCGCGCGCCTCTCCGGCGTCGTGGCACCACCCGAGGCGCTTTTCGGCGCGCTGTGCGCCTACCGCGTGGCGCGCTGGCCGCACACGCGCTTCCCGCCGGGCATCGACTCAGCCCCCGAATCCGCTCACGAATCCGCCTCATGAGCGCGCCGATCGTTTCCGCGGTGATCCCATGCCTCGACGAGGAGCGCTCGATCGGGCTATGCGTGAAGAAAGCCATCGAAGCGTTCAGGCGGCTCGGCCTGCCCGGCGAGGTGGTGGTCGCGGACAACGGCTCGACCGACCGCTCGGCGGAGCTCGCGCGCGAGGCGGGCGCGCGCGTCGTGCACCAGCCGGTCAGGGGCTACGGCGCGGCGCTGCAGAAGGGCATCGAAGAGGCGCACGGCCGGCTCATCGTCATGGGCGACGCCGACGACTCCTACGACTGGTCGGACATCGGCGGCTTCGTGCGCAAGGTCGAGGAGGGCTTCGACCTCGTCGTGGGCAACCGCTTTGCCGGCGGCATCGCCGCTGGCGCCATGCCGCCGCTGCACCGCTACGTCGGCAACCCGGTGCTCTCCTGGGTGACGCGCCTTGCCTTCGGCGTCAAGATCGGCGACGTGCATTGCGGGATGCGCGCCTTCACGAAGAGCGCGTTCGAGCGCATGCGCACCTCGGCGCCGGGGATGGAGTTCGCCACCGAGATGGTGGCGAACGCGGCGCACCACGGCCTGCGCATCGCCGAGGTGCCGACCCGGCTCTATCCCGACAAGCGCGACCGCGCGCCGCACCTCAGGACCTTCCGCGACGGCTGGCGCCACCTGCGCTTCATCCTCACGTATGCCCCCGACTACCTGTACCTGGGGCCGGGCGCGCTGCTCCTGGCGCTCGGCGCCGCGCTCCAGGCGATGCTGGTCGCGGGCCCGGCGGACCTCGGCGGCATGCATTTCGGCATCCACTACCTCGCGCTCGGCGCGATGCTCTCGCTCGTGGGCTTCAACGTGATCAACCTCGGCGTGCTCGCCAAGGCCTTCATGCTGCAGCGCTATCCGCAGCTGCAAAGCCGCACGCTGCGGCTCCTCACGCGGCGCTTCAGCCTCGAGGGCGGGCTGCTCGTCGGCGCGCTGCTCATCGTGCTCGGCATGGCGGTGGACGCGGTGATCCTCGGCATCCGCATCGCGCACCCCGGCCAGGCGATGGAGGGAACCGTGCACCTCGCGTTCGTCGCGACGACCGCGATCGTGCTCGGCATCAACCTGATCTTCAGCTCGTTCCTGCTGGCGATGGTCGCCGCCTCGCGCCCGCCGCAGGGCTAGCGGCGCAGCCCCCACACCGAGCCGCGCGCGTCCGACCCGAGCAGCTCGTATTGCGGGAAACGCTGCGCCATCATGGCGCGATCGGCGGCGGGCTCGCGCACGCGAAAGGTGATCGGCCCGCGCAGGAAGGGATCGTTCTGAATAAGGTCCCATGCATAGTAGCCGCGCGAGATGTCGACGAAAGTGACACGCGCGTCGCCCGCCGCGACGGCCGGGCGCTGCGCGAGATGGCGGGCGATGTACTGCTCGACCTGCACGGCGCGAAACCCGGTCAGGACGACGAGACTGAGGAGAGCGCATGCGCCCAGATAGCTCGCGAGCGCAGGCGCGCGCCGGATCGCGCACACCGCGAAGAGCGGCACCGCCAGCCACGCCGAGTGAAAGTAGCGGAAGCCCCAGCCATGGCCCTGGTCGAACTGCACCAGGAAGTAGCCGAAGTAGGTGAGGGCGGCGGAGCCTGCCAGCGCAAGCCAGGGCCCGCGCAGCGGACGCTCGCGCCAGGCGCCCAACGCCGCCGCGGCGACGAGCGCGGGCACGGCCCACAGCCAGAGCTTGAAGAGGTCCAGCAGGTGGGATGAGAAGCCCGTGGACGAGCTCCATGCGAACACGCGGCCGAGCAGGCGGGAAAGGAGGTTGCCGGCGGGAACGGTCGCGCCGATGCTGTGCGCGCCCGCGCCGCGGCCGAAGTTCTCGGCGAAGAGCGCCCAGCTCCATCCCAGGGGTATGCTCGGCAGGTAGCCCGCCGCGAGCGCGCCGAGCACGCGCCACCGGTCGGGGCGCGTCGCGAGCCATGCGATCCAGGGCAGCGCGAAGAGCAGGTGCGGCGCGGGGTTGTGCAGCAGCAGCGCGGCCGATCCGACGAGCCCGGCGCCGAGCGCGCGGCGCGGCGTCGGCTCCACCAGCAGCAGCGCATACAGGGCGCTCGCGAGGAGGTGCGCCGGCATCGAGTAGTAGGAGATCGCGTTGATCGTCACCGCGGGAGACGCGAGCGTGAAGAGAACCGCATAGCCGGCGCTTTGCGCGTCCCGAAAGAGCCGCAACGCGAGTTGGTGGACCACGAGCAGCGTGCCGGCACCGAGCAGCGGATTGAGCAGCCACGGCGTGCCAAGGGCGGTGAACGGCGTGAGGAGCGTCGAGAAGCCGGGCCAGTAGATCGCGATCACCTGGCCCGTCTCGTACGAGGGCTTGACGAAGCGCCCCTGGAAGAATTGCGGGATCAGCCAGTCGATGAGCGCGGGCGGGTACTGCCCGGTGAGCCTGCCGGCGGCGAAGACCCGGCTCTGGAAGAGCACCGCGTACTCGTCGAGCGAAAGCGGATGGTGGTGATAGACGAGCCCCGTGCCGGCCGCGAGCGCGGCGCCGCTCAGCCCGGCGACGAGGAGGACGTGCCGGCCGCACCAGCCGGCGGCCGCGGCTCCCATGCGGCGCAGCGGCGCGAGCAGCGCGAGCGCGAGCGCCGCAATGAACGGCGCCACGGCGTAGAAATCCTGGAAGAAGATGAGGTGCCGGTAGACCGGGATCTGGAACGGATCTCCGACTCCGGCTCGCAGCGCGGCGAGCGTCGCCCAGATCAGCGCCGAGACCGCGAGGCTGGCGGCCGCCAGCGCGATGGCGTCCTTCGAGTCTGGGCTATGGGACAATGGCCGGATTCTCGTACAAGCGTTGCCGAGTGACAAATCCGCTCAACGACAAATCGATCCTCGTCACCGGCGGCACCGGATCCTTCGGCCGGCGCTTCGTGCGCACGGTGCTCGAGCGCTGCCGGCCGCGGCGCCTCATCGTCTTCTCGCGCGACGAGCTCAAGCAGTTCGAGATGCAGCAGCAGTTCGGCGCGCCCTGCATGCGCTATTTCATCGGCGACGTGCGCGACCGCGAGCGCGTCGCGCAGGCGCTGCGCGGCGTCGACGTGGTGGTGCACGCCGCGGCGCTGAAGCAGGTGCCGGCGGCCGAGTACAACCCGACCGAGTGCGTCAAGACGAACGTGCACGGCGCCGAGAACGTCATCGCCGGCGCGATCGCCAACGAAGTGGGGCAGGTCGTCGCGCTCTCCACGGACAAGGCGGCCAACCCGGTGAACCTCTACGGCGCCACCAAGCTCGTGTCGGACAAGCTGTTCGTCGCCGCCAACAACATCGCGGGCGGGCATCGCACCCGGTTCTCGGTGGTGCGCTACGGCAACGTGGCCGGCTCGCGCGGCTCCGTGGTGGCGCTGTTCCGCGAGCTGGCCGCGGCCGGCGCCTCCGAGCTGCCGATCACCGACGAGGCGATGACGCGCTTCTGGATCAGCCTTCAGCAGGGGGTCGACTTCGTCCTGAAGAGCCTCGAGCGCATGCGCGGCGGCGAAGTCTTCGTGCCGAAGATCCCGTCGGCGCGCATCGTGGAGGTCGCGCAGGCCATCGCGCCCGGCCTCGCGCGCAGGCACGTCGGCATCCGGCCCGGGGAAAAGCTGCACGAGGTCATGTGCCCGGGCGACGAATCGCACCTCGTGCTCGAGTTTCCCGACCACTACGTCATCCGGCCCGCCATCCGCTTCAGCGCGCCGGTGGACTATTCGCCGAACGCGCTCGGCGAGCGCGGCGCGCCGGTCGCCGCAGGCTTCCAGTACGACTCGGCGAGCAACCCGCGCTTCCTGTCGGCGAAGGAGCTGAAGGCCCTGCTCGAGGAATGAGCCGCATCCCCTATGCCCGCCAGAGCGTCTCGCAGGCGGACATCGACGCCGTGAGCGAGGTGCTGCGCTCCGACTGGCTCACGCAGGGTCCGGCCATCGAGCGCTTCGAGGCCGCGGTCGCGGCCTATTGCGGCGGCGGCGTGCACGCGGTCGCGGTGCACAGCGGCACCGCCGCGCTGCATCTGGGCTGCATGGCGCTCGGCCTCGGGCCGGGAGGGCTGCTCTGGACCGCGGCCAACTCGTTCGTCGCCTCCGCCAACTGCGCGCGCTACTGCGGCGCGGACGTGGACTTCGTGGACGTCGATGCGCGCACCGGGAACCTCGCCCTCGACGCGCTGTCGGCAAAGCTCGAGCGCGCCGCGCGCGACGGCCGCCTGCCGGCGGTCGTGGTTCCGGTTCATTTCGGCGGGCGCGCCTGCGACATGCCGGCGCTCGCCGCGCTCGCCGCGCGCTACGGCTTCAAGCTGCTGGAGGACGCATCGCATGCGATCGGCGCGGAATATGCCGACGGACGCGTCGGCAACTGCGCGTACGGCGACATGGCGGTCCTCAGCTTCCATCCGGTGAAGATCGTCACCAGCGCGGAGGGCGGGATGCTGCTCACGCGCGACGCCGCCGCCGCGGCGCGCCTGCGCCAGCTGCGCAGCCACGGCATCACGCGGGACGCCTCCCGCATGCACGGCGAACCGCACGGCCCCTGGTACTACGAGCAGCTCGAGCTCGGCTACAACTACCGCATGACGGATCTCCAGGCCGCGCTGGGCGCAAGCCAGCTCGGCCGGATCGGCGAGTTCCTGCAGCGGCGCCGGGCGCTCGCCGCGCGCTATGCGGGCGTGCTGCGCGGGCTGCCGCTCGAGCTGCCGCCGCCCGACGAGCGCTCGGCATGGCATCTCTACGTCGTGCAGGTGGACGCAGGCGTGCGGCGCAGGACGGTGGAGCGTATGCGCGCCGCCGGGATCGAGGTGAACGTGCACTACATCCCCATCCACCTGCATCCGTATTACCGCGCGCTCGGCTTTCGCGAAGGCGATTTCCCCGCGGCCGAGCGCTTCTACGCGCGGGCGATCTCCCTGCCGCTCTTCCCTGCGCTGAGCGAAGCGGAGCAGGACCGCGTGGGCTCGGCGCTGCGCGACGCGCTTCGGCCGTGAACGCCGTGGCGATCATCCAGGCGCGCATGGGCTCGACGCGCCTGCCCGGCAAGGTGCTGCGCACGCTCGGAACGAAAAGCGTGCTCGCGCATGTGGTCGAGCGCGTGAAGCGCTGCAGCGTGATCGACGCCGTCGTGGTCGCCACCACGAGCCGCGAAGCGGACGACGCCGTGGAGGAGGAGGCGCGCGCGCACGGGGCGGCGGTCTTTCGCGGCAGCGAAGAAGACGTCCTCGATCGATATCATGGCGCGGCGCGCCGGTTCGGCGCGGACACGATCGTGCGCATCACGTCGGACTGCCCGCTGCTCGACGCCTCGCTGACCGACGCCATCGTGCGCCGCTTCCTCGCCGCGCGAGACGGCCTCGACTATCTCAGCAATACGCTCGTGCGCACTTATCCGCGCGGCCTCGACACCGAGGTCTTCAGCTTCGCGGCTCTGGACGCTGCGCAGCGTGAAGCGCGCGAGCCGCACCAGCGCGAGCACGTCACGCCGTACATCTGGGAGCATCCCGAGCGCTTCCGCGTCGCCCAGCACACCGGGACGCCCGACCGCTCGGCACTGCGCTGGACCCTCGACACCGAGGAGGACTGGCGCTTCCTCGCGGCGGTATTCGCCGCTGCCGGCGGCGCCCCGGGCGACACGCAGGCGCTCGTGGAGCTCCTCGAGCGCCGGCCGGAGCTCGCCGCGATCAACGCGCACGTCGAGCAGAAGAGGTCTGGGCCTGGGCCACGCAGCGTTCCGCGTTGACGCCTCCGCCGCGCTCGGCACCGGGCATTTCGTCCGTTGCCTCGCGCTTGCCCGCGCGCTGCAGGAGAAGGGCTGGCGGGCGAGCTTCCTCTGCCGCGGGCTGCCGCCGGCGCTGCGGCGGCAGGCGCTCGAGCGAGGGGTGCACCTGCTGCAGCTGGCGGACGCCACGGCCGGATGGCAGGGCGATGCGGCGCAATGCAGGGCGGCGCTCGGCGCGGCGATGCCGGAATGGCTGGTCGCCGACCACTACGCGCTCGATGCGCGCTGGGAGCGCGCGATGCGCGCGCCGGGCATGCGAATCGCGGTGGTGGACGACCTTGCCGATCGCGCGCACGACTGCGATCTGCTGGTCGATGCCTCCGGCGGGGGAGAGCGGTACCGAGGCCTGGTCCCGGAATCGGCCCGGGCGCTTTGCGGGCCGCAGTTCGCGCTGCTGCGGCCGGAATTCGCGGCCGCACGCGCGCACGCCGCGCCGCGCACGCGCGTGGCGCGGATCCTCGTCGCCTTTGGCGGCGCCGACGCGGGCGGCGACACGGAGAAGGCGCTTCGCGCGCTGCGCGGTGCCGCGGGACTCCATGTCGAAGTCGTGGCCGGCGCGCTCAATCCGCGCCGCGCCGGGATCGCGGCGCTCTGCGCCGAGCTGCCCTCGGCGCAGTTCGTCGGCGAGACCGACGACATGGCTCGCCTCATGGCGCAGGCCGACCTCGCCATCGGCGCCGCCGGCGGCACGACGTGGGAGCGATGTTGCCTATACTTGCCTGCCGTGATTCTTCTCGCCGCCGCCAATCAGGTCACCCTCGCGCAAGCCGCAGCCCGGCAGGGTGCGGCGCTCGACCTCGGCTGGCCCGCTGCCGGCACGGAGGAGCGCCTCGCACACGCGGTCGAGGCGTTGCGCCGCGAGCCGGCGCGGCTCGCGGAGATGTCGCGCCGCGCCGGCGCGCTCGTCGACGGCCTCGGCGCGCGCCGCGTGGCCGAGGCCATGGAGGCCGCGTGCGCATAGCCGTCCTGTGCTCCGATGCCCGCCACCCGGTGTTCGGCTGGCTCGAGCGCTGGCGCGCCCGGCGGGCCGGCACGGACGACGTGGCGCTCGCCACGCAGAGCGCGGCGCTGGAAGGCGGCGATTTGCTGCTTCTCGTGTCGTGCCATGAGATCCTTGCGCCCGAGCTGCGCGCGAAATACCGCAAGGTCCTGGTGCTTCACGCGAGCGACGTGCCGGAGGGACGCGGCTGGTCGCCGTACATCTGGCAGGTGCTGGAAGGGCGCAACCGCATCGTCGTCTCGCTTCTCGAAGCGCGCGATGCGGTCGACTCCGGCGCGGTCTGGGCGCAGCGCGCGATCGCGCTGGAAGGCCACGAGCTCCTGCCCGAGATCGAGCAGAAGCTCTTCGCCGCGGAGCTCGACCTGATGGACTTCGCCGTGGCGCATCTCGACTCGGCGGCACCGCGGGAGCAGGATGCGGCGCGCACGCCCACCGTGTACCGGCGCAGGACGCCGGAGGACAGCCGGCTCGATCCGACGCGCTCGATCGCGGAGCAGTTCGACCTGCTGCGGGTATGCGATGCGGAGCGCTATCCGGCGTTCTTCGAGCTGCGCGGCTGCCGCTATATCGTCACGGTACGCAAGGCCGAGCCGCCGGGCGCATGAGCGCCGCGCCGCGCATCGTCGTCGCGGGACGGTCGATCGGACCGGGAGAGCCGCCCTTCGTCATCGCCGAGATGTCGGGAAACCACAACCAGTCGCTCGACCGGGCCCTGCAGATCGTCGAGGCCGCCGCGCGCGCGGGCGCGCACGCGCTGAAGCTCCAGACCTACACCGCCGACACGATGACGCTCGATGTGCGGAGCGACGGCTTCGTCGTGCAGGACCCGTCCAGCCCTTGGCATGGCGAGGCGCTCTACGCGCTCTACCAGAAGGCGCACACGCCGTGGGAATGGCACGAGCCGATCTTCCGGCGCTGCCGGGAGCTCGGCCTGCTCGCCTTCAGCACGCCGTTCGATGCCACGGCGGTGGATTTCCTGGAAAGCCTCGACGCGCCCTGCTTCAAGATTGCTTCCTTCGAGAATGTGGACCTGGCGCTCATCCGCAAGGCGGCGGCCACCGGCAAGCCGCTCATCGTCTCGAGCGGGCTCGCGAGCGAAGCGGAGCTTGGCGAGGCGGTGGCTGCGGCGCGCAGCGCCGGGTGCCGCGAGCTGCTGCTGCTGAAGTGCACGAGCAGCTACCCCGCTTCGCCGGCGGAGAGCCACCTCGCGACGATTCCGGACATGGCACGCCGCTTCGGTTGCCTCGTCGGCGTCTCCGACCACACCCCGGGCATCGGCGCGGCCGTCGCGGCCGTGGCCCTCGGCGCGGTGGCGATCGAGAAGCACCTGACCCTCGCGCGCGGCGATGGAGGCGTCGACGCGGCGTTCTCGCTGGAGCCCGAGGAGCTCCAGCGGCTCGTCGCGGAGAGCCGGCGCGCCTGGGAGGCGCGGGGAAGCGTGCACTACGGCCCTTCCGAGGGCGAGAAATCCTCGCTCGTCTTCCGCCGCTCGCTCTACGTGGTGCGCGACATGAAGGCCGGCGAGCGTTTCACGGGCGAGAACGTGCGCGCCGTGCGGCCGGGCTACGGCCTCGCGCCGAAGCATCTCGACGAGGTGCTGGGGAAACCCATTCGCCGCGCCGCCGAGCGCGGCACGCCGCTCACCTGGGACCTGGTGGGCGAAAGGCCCTAGCCGCCGGCGATCGAGCGGTACAGCGCGCCATAGCTCTGCGCCTGCCGGTCCAGGGTGAACTGCGCTTCCACCATCGCGCGCGCCCGGTGGCCCATCTCCTCGCGCTCGCCGGGATGCTCGTCCATCCAGCCGATCGATTCGGCGAGCGCGGCCGGGTCGCCGGCGCGCGCCAGCAGGCCCGTGCGCCCGGGAATGACCATGTCGGGGATACCGCCGGTGTCGAAGCCGACCACGGGTCGCGCGCAGGCCATCGCCTCGAGCGCGGTCTGGCCGAAGGCCTCGGCGAGAGACGGAATGACGAAGACATCGGCGGCGCCGTATGCCGTCGCGAGCGCGTCTGCCGAGGAAAGCGCGCCCAGCGAGCGCACCGGCGGCAGCTCCGCGGGAAGCTTCGGCATCGCGTCGCCGAACGCGAGGGCGAGGAGGCGCGGCCGCGAGCGCAGGCGGCCCAGCGCCGCAAGCATCTCGGGCATGCCTTTGCGGCGGTTGGCGTGGGTCTGGGCGCCGAAGCACACGATGAAGGCGTCTTGCGCGAGGCCGAGCGCGCGGCGGCATTCCGTGCGCGGCTTTGGCGAGAACGCGGCGACGTCGACGCCGTAGTGGATCGTCCGGAAGCTGCGCGCCTCCGCGAGCACGGCGCTGCGGCGCGCCTCGCCTTCCAGCCAGCGGCTGTCGGCCACGACGTGCAGGTTGCGCCCGCGCAGCGCATCGCGCTTCAGCAGGAAGTTCTGCCTGGAGGGATCGCTCTCGGCGCGCAGGAACCCGAGCTGCGGGCAGGAGCCGCAGGCACGCGTGAAGCGCTCGCAGCCGAAGCTGTAGTGGCAGCCGCCGGTGAACGCATGCATGTCGTGCAGCGTCCAGACGACCGGAAACGGCGCGGGCACGCCGGAAAAGAAGGACCGGTAGGCGAGGAAGCCGGCCGTCCAGTGCAGGTGCAGGACGTCGGGTGCGAATCCCGGCGCGCGCGCCGAGAGCGGCAGGGCATGGCGGCTGTCGCTGAAGATCTCGTAGTCCACCCGCCGGCCCCAGAGCCACGGCGCCATGCTGCGGATCTGGAAATGCTGCCACCCTGCGCGCAGCGCAGCCGCCAATCCGGTGGCGTACGGTACGTAGGTCGGGTCCGGCGCTGCGCCGAAGGGATACAGGAAGCGGCTCTCCACGCCTTGCCCGGCGAGCGAATCGTGCAGGCGGCGGGCGGCGATCGCCGCGCCGCCCGACAGCCCCGCGTTCACGTGCAGGACCTTCACTCCACCGCTCTCGGATCGATTCCGAGCTCGCGCGCGGCGCGCGCGATGGACGCTTCGCCGCGTCCCAGCAGCCGGCCGATGGCGCCTGCGGCGATTGCCGCGCCGCGCGGGCGCAGGCGAACGGACTTGAACTCGCCCTCGAACACCCCGCTCGCGCGGAAGTACCTGAACGGGGTGCCGAAGGTCTTGCGGTGGTAGCCGTAGATGAGCGCGCCTTCGAGCGGCGCCGCCGGCAGCTCAGCGTGCACCAGCCTGACGAGCTCGTCGTGCGAGCCGGCGTTGTAAGTGGAGCCGAGCCGGTGATAGAGGCTCACGCCGGCGAGGATGGAGGGCTTGCGCCAGAACGTCGCTTCAATGCCCATCGAGGAGCCGAAGGTGATCGCCTTTTCGGCATTGAAGAGCAGCGCGTAGGAGCTGACCGGGCTGTCGGCCGGGATGAGCGCGAAGTTGGGTGCCCGCAGGGCAGCCAGCTGCGCCGTGAACGCATCGCTCACGCCGCGCAGGTTGGGGTGGACGCGCAGGTACAGCCTCATGCGCGCGTCGTCGCCGAGCGAGGCGAGGATCCGGCGCAGGCCGTCGATCTGGCTCTCGTAGACCGGCGAGCGCCATTCGTCGGAATAGGCGGCGAACTCGTCCTCCGAGGAGTTGTAGAGAACGATGTTGCGCTTGGACGCATCCCACCCCGGCGGCAGCAACCCCGCGCGCTGCTCGCCGGTGTAGGAGAACCAGGTCTGCACCACGCCGCGGGAGAGCTCCTGGTAATAGGACTCGGCGACCTGCGCGCGCGTCTGGGGATCGGCCGCGGCCCACGATTCGCGCGCCATGCGCTCCGCGGCGGCGAGCTCGTAGGGAAGGTGGTTGCGGAACAGGGCGTAGCGCTGCAGCGTGCTGCCGACCTCGTGCACATAGACGTCCACGCCGGCCTGCTGGCCCGCGCGCAGGACGGCCCGCGTCGAAGCGTAGCGCCCGTTGTAGACGTAGACGCGGCCGGGGGCTTCGTCCGCGAGGTAGTTGCGCCATGACAGGAACACCGCGTAGCTGCTGAGCAGCAGCCTGCGCAGGAGCCGGGCGATCTGCGGGTCGCGCAGGTCCGGCGAGGACGAGCGCAGCACCGAGATGAGCGAGGAGAGCGCCGCGTAGCCGAGGTCGAAGCCCTCGACCCGGCAGCGCTTCAGCTCTTCGACGTCGGCGAAGTCCAGCTGCAGCGCGCGCAGCGCCGCGGCGTCGCGCTCCGCGAGCCGGAAAAGCGGGAGCGTGCGCACCGGGCGCGTGAGCAGCCGCAGGCCGTGGACGCGACGGTCCACGCACGCGGCGCAGACATTGAAGGCATGCCGGGGGTTCGCGTCGCAGCTGAAGAGCTCCGCGTCGCAGCCGAGCAGCGCGACCTCGTCGCCTTCGTCGAGGTGCTTCTGCATGAGCTCGAGAGAGGTCTCGTAGTGCGGCGTGTTGACGGCGAACGGCGCCGCGAAGAGCACCTTCATGCTTCCTTCACCGCCTCCAGGTAGAGCGAGTTCGGCCGCACGACGTGGCCCTCCGCGCTGACGTCGAGGTGGAACGAAGGCCATTCCGGGATGAGGCTTGCGTGCGCCGTCTGGGCGACGACCCGGCCAAAGCCGGCGCGGCTCAGGAGCTGCCCGAGCGAATGCGCGTCGTACATCCACTGGTGGGCTTCGCCCGAGAGGCGAAAGCGGCCGATGGCGAGCGCGCGCGCGGCGCGCGGCCCGAGGAGCGTCGTCGCGATCACCTGCTCATAGCGGCGCCGCAGCGCGCCCGGGAGGTAGCGCAGGCGATGGCGCCACGGGGAAGCGCGCGCCGCGCCATCGAAGACCTGTCCGGCTTCCTCGCCCAGCCGGCTGCGCACGAATGCGTCGTTTGCCGGCCGCCGGCGGAGGTACGCGAGCATCTCGCCGCCGCTGCGCTCGCGGGCGAGCTGGTCGACGAGCTCGGTCGTCATCCATTCGTGGTCCTGCGCTGCGCCGGGCGCGCCGGCGCGCGCGCGCTCGAGCGCTGCGAGGTAGGCACGGCAGGCATCTTCCAGGTCGGGCACTACGACGCGCAGCACGCCGCCCGCCTCGAGAACGCGGCGGCATTCCGCGAGGAACGGCAGCACGGCATCGCGCCGCAGGTGCTCGAGCACGTGCGAGTGGTAGACCGCCGCGCAGCTCGCGTCGGCGAGCGGCAGGCCGCGCTCGGCGTCCCAGGCACGCACGCCCGGCACGGCGGGAGCGACGTCGAGGTTGAGCCAGGCGTCGTGCGCGCGGCTGCCGCAGCCGACGTTCACGTAGCGCGAGGTGCCGGCGGCCGAGGGACGTATCATGGAGCCCGATGATAAGGGCAAGGCAGCGGGCATGAGCGCGGCGCAAGGCGCGGAACCTCTCGTCTCGCTCATCACTGCCACGCTCAATGCGGCGCGCGACCTGCCGCCGACGATCGCCTCGATCGCGCGCCAGCGTGGCGTCTCGTTCGAATGGATCGTGGTCGATGGCGGCTCCGCAGACGGCACGCTCGAGCTGCTGCGGCGGCACGCGAATCTCGTGCGCCACTGGAGGAGCGAGCCCGACGCCGGCATCTACGACGCGTGGAACAAGGGCTGCGCGCTGGCGCGCGGGCAATGGCTGCTGTTCCTCGGGGCGGGCGACGAGCTCGAAGGTCCGTCCGCCCTGGCCGCCTTCGCCGAGGCGCTCGGGCGCGCGCACCCTGAGCACGACCTGGTCTACGGCAGGCTGCGCTATATCAGCGCGGCGGCGCGCGCCGAGCTCGACGAGGTCGGCGAGCCCTGGGACAAGCTCGCCAAGCGCTGGGAGCTCGGCCGTCCGGCGCTGCCGCCCAACCAGGCGCTTTTCTACCATCGCTCGCTCTTCGGGCCGGGCCGGGGCTTCGACGCGCGCTACCGCATCGCCGGAGACGCGGCTTTCCTTCTGCGCCACGCGCTCGGCAAGCCGCCGCTCTTCGTGCCCCGCACGCTGGTGCGCGTGCAGATGCGAGGCGCCTCCATGGATCTCGGGCACGCCGCCCAGATGGCGGGCGAGATCCGGCGGCTGACGCGCGAGCTCGGCCTGCGCGCGCCGCCCGGCCACCGCCTCGCCGAAACGCTGCTCCTCGCCGCGAAAGTCGGCGTCTCGAAGATGCCGGCGTGGCTCGGCATGCCGATCGCGGACGGCTATCGCCGGCTGCGCGGCCGCCCGAAGCGCTGGAGCGTGCGATAGAAAGCGCCCTCGCCCTCGTCATCCCCGTCCACGGCGAGGGCGCCGAGCTGCGGGCGAGCCTCGACTCGCTCGCCCGCGCCGACCTGCCGCAGCGCATGCATACGATCGTGGTGGACGACGGCAGCGAGCCGCCGATCGGCATCGAGCGCGCCGAGCCGTGCTTGAACCTCTGCCTGCTGCGCCTCGAGCGGCACGCCGGCATCGTCGCCGCGCTGAACCGCGGACTGGAGCAGGCGCGGCTCTTCGGCGCGCGCTACGTGGCGCGCCTGGACGCCGGCGACACCGTGGCGCCGGAGCGCCTGGCGCGGCAGCTGGGCTGCCTCGAAGCCGACCCCGGCGTCGGCATCGTGGCTTCCGATGCGCTCTTCGTGGACGAGTCGGGCGCGGCGCTCTTTCGCTTCGAGGCGCCGCGCACGGATGCCGAGGTCCGGCGCCGCATGCATGTCAATTCGTGCCTGCCGCACCCCACCGTCATGCTGCGCATGAGCGTGCTCGAGCGCACCGGGTTCTATTCGACCGCCTTCCCGGCCGCCGAGGACTACGAGCTCTTCTCCCGCGTGCTCGCGTGCAGTCGTGCCGCGTGCATCCCGGAGGCGCTGACGACCAAGAGCGTCTCGCGCTCGGGAATTTCCGCCTCGCGGCGGCGCGAGCAGCTGCGCTCCAGGCTGCGCGTGCAGGCGCGCTACTTCGACTGGGGCGCTGCGGCGAGCTATTACGGGCTCGCGCTGACGCTGCTGCTTTTCCTCGTCCCGGCGCGCCTGCTCGCGGCGATGAAGCGGCGCGCCGGCGCAGTGCGCTACTAGGCCGATGCGCCTGCTCCTCGTCACGCACTACTACTCCACTCATCGCGGCGGCGTCGAGATCGTGGCCGGCACTCTGGCCACGCTTCTCGGCTCGGCGGGCTTCGCCGTGGACTGGCTCGCGAGCGACTGCGACCCCGCACCGCCGGCGGCGAAGGGCGTGCGCTGCGTGCCGATGGCGTCGTGGAATGGCATCGAGCGGGCGAGCGGCATTCCGTACCCGCTGTGGGCGCCGCGCTCGCTGCGGCGCCTGCGCCAGGCGGTGCGCGAGTGCGACGCGGTCCATCTGCACGACGCCCTCTACATGGGCAGCGCGGCCGCATTCGCCTTCGCGCGCCGGGAACGCAAGCCGGTTCTCGTGACGCAGCACGCGGGCGCCCCGGCCGGCGGTGGCCTCGTCTCGCCGCTGGTCTCGTTCCTCAACCGCACGCTCGCCCGCAGCGTTCTCGCGCAGGCAGACCAGGTGTTCTTCGTGAGCCCGGCCGTGCAGGCCTATTTCTCCGCCTTCGTTCCCTTCCGGGCGCCGCCGCGCCACGTCGCGAACGGCGTCGATGCCGGGGTTTTCGCCTTCGCCGACGCCGAGCGCTCGCGCGCGCTGCGCGCTGCCGCCGGGCGCGACCCCCTGCGGCCGCTCTGCCTCTTCGTCGGCCGCTTCATCGAGAGCAAGGGCCTGCGACTGCTCCTCGCGCTCGCCCGGGCCTTTCCCGAAACGGACTGGATCTTCGCCGGGCACGGACCGCTACCGCCGGAGGAAGAGCGCCTCCCGAATGCCGCCGTTGTGCGCGGAGCCTCCGGAGAGGCAATCGCCGCGCTCTATCGGATGGCCGACCTCGTGCTCCTGCCGAGCCGGCGCGAAGGGTTTCCGCTCGTCATCCAGGAGGCCCTGGCCTGCGGCACGCCGGTGCTCGTGAGCGAGGAGGCTGCCGCCGGCAGCCCGGCCATGGCCCCGCTGATGTTCGTCGAGAGCGTGCGCGGCGCGGACGCCTTGGCGCGCTGGCGCACGCGGCTCGCGGCCCTGCTGGCGCAGCGCGGCGAGCTCGACGCGATGAGAGGGCGGCTGGCCGAAGCCGCGCGCCGCGAATGGTCCTGGGCGCGCACCGCGGAGCTCTACGGCGCCACGCTGCGCCGGCTCGTCGAAAAGCCGCCGCTCAGCGGCTGAGCGCGGGCCAGCCTCGGTCCCAGCGCAGGCGGTCGAGCAGCATCTCGCGCGCGCCGCCCGGCGCGCGGTAGGCGTGATAAAGGATCCAGTCGCCGCCGGCATCGTCCGCGATTACGCTGCAGTGCCCCGGCGCGATCCAGCCGCCGCCCGCCTCCAGGATCGGGTCCGAGCGATCCTCGAACGGGCCCTCGGCATCGCCCGAGCGCGCCACCATCACCGCGTAGCGCGGCTCGCGCGCGCAACAGCGATCGCCGGAGTAGAAGAGAAAATAATCCGGCTCGCGATACACGACCCAGGGCGCCTCGATGAGCGCACGATAGGGCTTCGCAGCGTCCGGAAAGAGCAGCTCGCGGGCCGCGCTGCCCGGGAGAAAGCCGAGGCGGTCTGCCGCGAGCTCCTGCACGCGGAGCGGCGCGCCGCCCGAGCCCCAGTAGAGCAGGCGCTTGCCGCTGCGCGGATCGTCGAACGCCATGGGATCGATGTTCTCGATGCCTTCGCCGCAGAGCAGGGGCCGGCCGGAGTCGACGAAGGGCCCGGAAGGCGCGGCGGCGCTCGCGACCGCGAGGCATTTGCCGGTCGCGCCGTCGGGCTCCGCCGAGTAGTACATGAAGTAGGTTCGCCGCTCGGCGTCGTAGAGGACGTGCGGCGCCCAGAACTGCTGCTTTGCGGCGGCCCACGCCGGCTTTGCGGGCAACGCATCGCCGAGCTCTTCCCAGTGCACGAGGTCCGCAGAGCGCGCGACCTGGATGTTGATCCATTTGCCCGCGCGCTCGGTCTGCGTCGCGTACGCGTAGAAGGCGCCGTCGGCGGCGCGCAGCACCGCCGGGTCCGGAAAGTCCGCCGGCAGCACCGGATTGACGAAGGCGGGCGGCCCCTGCGTCGCGCACGAGGCGAGCGCGAGGGCGCTGGCGGCGGCGAGCGATGCGCGCAGCATGCCTAGGCGAGGCCGGGGTTGCCGTTCACGCCGACGAGCCGCGGCATGAACGGCGCGCGCGCCGCGACGGTCTTGCGCTCGCGCAGCCAGCGCTCGACGACGTCCCAGACCGGCTCGCCGCTCGCGCCCTCGCTCACCGGCGCCCAGCCGGCCACCTTGTAGCGCCGGCCGCCGCGGAGCGGCAGCCCGTTCAGCCGCAGGTCGAACACGCGCGCGCCCATCGGCGCGTACGGGTCGAACGCGTAGGTGAGCCCGCCGACGCGCACCATGTCGCCGCCCTGCTGCAGGTACGGGTCCGGGTTGAAGAGGTTGTCGGCGATGTCCTCGAGGATGGATTTGATCTGCTCGCCGGTCAGCTCGCTCAGCGTGACGTACGGATACGTGATCGCCGTCTGGCTCATCAGGTCCTCGAGCGTGATCGGCTCGCCCGGAAGAAGCGTCGGGCCCCAGCGAAAGCCCGGCGAGAAGGCGATCTCGGCCCCCTTCACGGCGAGCAGGGCGTCGAGGATGAGCTCGTCGAAGCTGCCGTTGAAGTTGCCGCGCCGGTAGAGCAGCCCTTCGGTGACGGCGAGCCTGCGCGAGAGCTTTTCGAGGTACGGCGCCCGCGCGTTGTCGATGTAGGCCTGCATCTCGGCGTCGGCGGGGAGCAGGTTGGAGAAGACGGGGAGCAGGCGGTAGCGGTAGTCCGTCACCCCGCCAGCGCCCACCTTGAGGTCGAGCAGCGCGAGGAACTTGCCGTGCGAGCCGGCATTGGTGACGAGGGTCTTGCCGACGAGCGTCGGCGCCGGCACGCCGTCGTGCGTGTGGCCGCCGAGGATGGCGTCGATGCCGCGCACGCGGCCGGCGAGCTTCAGGTCCACGTCCATGCCGTTGTGCGAGAGCAGCAGGACCGCCTTGGCGCCCTTGCCGCGTGTTTCGTCCACGAGCGACTGCAGGCGGCTCTCCTGGATGCCGAAGCTCCACTCCGGGAAGAGGTGGCGCGGATGCGCGATCGGCGTGTAGGGAAACGCCTGGCCGATGACGGCGACTGGCACCCCGCTCACGGGGTAGATGCGGTAGGGCATGAACACCGCATCCTCGAAGTCCGTGGTCCGGACGTTCTGGGCGAGAAAGGCAATCGGGCCGAGCTCCTGCTGCACGGCTTGCCTGACGCGCTCGGCGCCGTAGGTGAACTCCCAGTGCGCCGTGGCGGCGTCGACGCCGAGGAGCTTCTGCGCGCCGATCATGTCCGCGCCGCGCGTCCAGAGCGAAGTGGCCGAGCCCTGCCAGCTGTCGCCGCCGTCCAGGAGCAAGGCGTGCGGCCGCCCCGCGCGCAGCCGCTTGACCAGCGTCGCGAGGTGCGCGAAGCCGCCGAGCCTGCCGTAGCGGCGCGCCGCCGCCTCGAACTCGAGGGAGGTGAAGGCGTGCGCCGAGGCGCTGCCCGGCGCGATGCGGAAGTGCTTGAGGAACGCCTCGCCGACGAGGTGCGGCGGCTGGCCCTCGGCCGGCCCGACGCCGAGGTTGACGCTCGGCTCGCGAAAGCGCATCGGCAGGAGCTGCGCGTGCACGTCGGTGAGGTGCAGGATCGAGACGTTGCCGAAGCGCGGCGGGTCGTAGAGCGCGCCCGCCGCCTGCGCCTCGCTCGCGCGCGGGCGCAGCGCCGCCCCGGCCGCCGCGGCGAGCGCCAGGAGCCGGAGGAAGTCGCGTCTGAGCAAACTACTGGTTGACCGGCGAGGACGGGTCCAGGAGCAGCGCCACCAGGTCCTTGATCTGCTCCGCGGTCAACGTGCCGGAAGTGCCGAAGCGCGGCATCTGGCTGCACGCGCTGAACGCTTTCGCGTTGTAGATCTTGGAATAGACGTAGCGCTGCGCGTCCGCGCCGCTGCCCCGCTTCCTGCCGAAGCCGCGCAGGCTCGGGCCGATGGTGCCGAAGGAGAGCTCCTTGGGCGAGAGCTCGTGGCAGTTGTAGCAGCTGCCGCCGGCGTTGCCGGGCTTGTCGTTCCAGGTCATGCCCTGGCCGCTCTGCGCGAGGCGCTCGCCGCGCTTCCAGTCGCCCATCAGGCTGCCCTCGGGGATGACGAGCGTCTTCTGCTGGTCGGCTTCCAGCGTGCGCGCGAGCGCCTGCGGCGGGCGGTCGCGCGCCTCGGTGCAGACGCGCTGCAGCCCGTCCTGCGGGATGCGGTCCATCCCGGCCTGGCCGCGCGGGTGGAAGTCGCGCTTCAGGACCTGCTCCACCTGGATCTCGGAATCGGCGAAGGCGATGGGCGCGGCGAGCGCCAGGAGAAGGAGCAGGCGGCTCACCGCTTGGTCCCCGGCCCGCGGTACGGCTCGCCTTGTCCGGTCGCGGCAAGAAAGAGATTCAGCGCCACCGTCGCCTCCGAGCCGAACGTCGGCTCAGGCATGCGCATCTGGCGGTAGCAGTCGTTCAGGCGCCACTGCATGGTCTTCAGCTGGCTGTTGGAGACGCGGTACGCCGGCCAGGTCGCCACCACGGCGCGCGCATAGCGCGGCTCGTAGAGCACGGGCAGCTCCTGCATGCGGATGCGCCTGTCCGGCTCGCCGTGGCAGGAAGCGCAGGAGAAATCCCACGGCCCGGCGCGATGGAAGAAAAGTGCGCGCCCGAGCTCGAGCGCCGCCTGCTCCTTGGGGTGGCGCGTGCCCGGCGCCATCTTCACGCCGCGCGACTGCGCCGCGATGTAGGCGGAAAGGTATTCGAGCTCCGAGGGCCGGTCCTCGTTGCCGAACACGCGCCGCGTCGCATCCTGCAGGCTGCGCCCCTGCAGCGTGGTCATGCAATGCACGAGGCGGGTCTCCAGGTCCATGACGCGGTCGGTATCGGCGAAGTAGCGCGGCAGCCGCGCGTAGGCGCCCTTCAGCACGCCCGGGCCCAGGCCGAGGTCGCATTTCTCGAGTGAGACGTTGCGCGGACCGGCGGGCTTCTTCCAGAGCTCCTCGCCCCCGATCTCGAAGAGCTCGACCGGGCTGCCCTCGGACACCATGCGCTGGTAGCGCTCGATCTCCTTTTTCGCGTCCTGCGCGCCGGCCGGCAAGGCGCAAACTGCGGCGAGAAAGACCACTGCCGCCCGGATCATGCGATCGCGGTCTCCGTGCGGTTGGACTCGCCCTGGTTGTCGACCCAGCTCACCTCGACCTTGTCGCCCCTGGCCCCGCCCTTCACGCGGAAGCTGAACACGGGGTTGCGCGAGACGCCCTGGCTGATCTGGCTCTCGACCACGGTCTTGCCGTTCAGCTTGACGGTGACGTTCTGGATGAAATGCATCGGCACGAGCTTGCCGTCCTGGTCCTTGCGCTGCCCGGTCTCCATCGGATGGGTCATGAGCACGCGGATGTCGGTAACGCCGCCGTTGACGCTCGCGCGCATCTTCATCGGTCCTGCCGCCATGGGATCCTCCTAGCCTCCGCAACCGCCGATCGTGACCTTCACCTCTTTCGTCGCGACATAGTGCTTGCCGCCGGCCTCGGCGATGACGCGCACGTCGGAGGTCTCGCCCATCTTGACGTTCACCTTCACGAAAGGCAGCGCGCCTTCCATGAAGTCGAACTTGGCGACGAGCGGGAAGGGATTCTTGTCCACCAGCACCGAGAGCGATTTCGTCCCGGGAATGTTGCTCGTGATCTCGACCGGCACGACCGCGCCGTTCTCCGCGATCTGCGGCACGTCGATCACGATGTCCTTGCTCGGCGCGGCACCCACGGCGCCGATGCCCTTCAGCGCCTCGGGCGCGGTTTTCGCGCCGAAGGCTTCCTTGTTCCACGCCGCGAGCACGGCCCACGGCTTGAGCAGCGCGGCGCCGAGCGCCGCGACCACGGTTCGTCGCAAACGGTCCATCGGGTCTCCGGGACTCCTTCTTTTGGAGCGCGGTATTCTAGCGCCCGGCGCGGCGGAATACCCCTGATTTGCCGCCGCTTTTCTCCTCGAGCCGGAGCTCGACGACGCGCATGCCGCGGTCCACCGCCTTAAGCATGTCGTAGATCGTGAGCAGGCCCACCGCGGCCGCGCTGAGCGCCTCCATCTCGACGCCGGTCGGCCCGCGGCACTCGACCCGCGCGAGGATGCGCGCCTGCGAGCGGCGCTTGTCGAGCTCGAAGTCCACCGAGACGCGCGTGAGCGCGAGCGGGTGGGCGAGCGGGATGAGCTCGGGCGTGCGCTTCGCCGCCTGGATGGCCGCGATGCGCGCGATGCCGAGCACGTCGCCTTTCTTCGCCTTCCCGGAGGCGAGCAGCCGGAAGGTCGCCGGCCGCATCGTGATGCGGCCCGACGCGGCCGCGATCCGGTGCGTGGCGTCCTTCTCGCCGACGTCGACCATGCGGGCGGAACCTCGGGCGTCGAAATGAGTCAATCGGCGGGGAGCGCTTCTGGCCATGTCCGGGCGCTATCATAAACAGATGCGAATCATGGCGTTATTTCTTTCGGCGGCGATCGCGCTCGGCCCGCGCGCGGCGGCCCAGTCGCTGCCCGACCTGGGCGGGTCGGGTGACGCCGCGCTTTCTCCCGCCATGGAGCGCAAGCTGGGCGAGAGCATCGTGAACGAGATCCGCACGCGCGACCCCACCTACATCGAGGATCCCGAGGTCTCCGACTATCTCGGCAGCATCGGCGCGCGCCTCACGCAGGTGATGACGGGGGCGCGCTACGACTTCGAGTTCTTCCTGATCCGCGACCCGACGATCAACGCGTTCGCGCTGCCGGGCGGGTTCGTCGGCGTGCACACCGGGCTCATTACTTCCACGGAGACGGAGTCCGAGCTTGCCTCGGTGCTCGGCCACGAGATGGGCCACGTCACGCAGCGGCACATCGCGCGCATGTTCGGCCAGCAGCAGCAGGTGCAGATGCCGATGATGGTGGCGCTCGCCGCGGCGCTGCTGCTGGCGCGCTCGCGCCCCGACCTCGCCACGGGCGCCGCCGCGGCGACGCAGGCCACGGTGATGAACCAGCAGCTCTCCTACTCCCGCGACTTCGAGCGCGAAGCCGACCGCGTCGGGCAACAGGCGCTCGCCGACGCGGGCTACGACCCGCGCGCCATGGCAACCTTCTTCGAGAGGATGCAGCGCTCGACGCGGCTCTCGGATGACAACTCGATCCCGGGCTACTTCCGCACCCACCCGCTCACCTACGAGCGCATCGCAGACGCACAGAGCCGGGCCGCCGCGCTGCCGTATCGCCAGCACGCCGACAGTCCGGAGTTCCAGCTCGTGCGCGCGAAGCTGCGCGCCGACGTCGGCGAGCCGGCAGATGCGGTGAGGCAGTTCGAGGCGGCGTTGCGCGAGGGACGCTATGCGAGCGAGCAGGCGGCCCACTACGGCCTCGCCACCGCGCTCCTGCGCGCGCGCCGGCCGGCCGATGCGCAGGCCGAAGTCGATCGCCTGCGCGCGCTCGGCAAGCCCGATCCGATGATCGAGATGCTCGCCGCGCGCGTGAAGAGCGCGCTCGGCGACCGCGCCGGCGCGAGCGCCGTCCTCGAGCAGGCCCGCGCCAAGTATCCGTACTCGCGTCCCGTGTTCTACGCGTACATCGAGGCGCTGCAGCAGTCGGGTCGCAACGCCGAGGCGGCGGCCGGCCTCACCGAGGCGCTGCGCCAGCGGCCGAGGGACCTGAAGCTGCATTCGCTCCTCGCGCTCACCTACGCCTCGCTCGGCAAGCGTCTGCTGCAGCACCAGGAGCAGGCCGAGGTGTACGCGCTGCAGGGCAGCCTGCCGGCGGCGATCGAGCAGCTGCAGCTCGCGCGCACCGCCGGCGACGGCGACTTCTACCAGCTGTCGGTGGTCGACGCGCGCCTCAAGGACCTGCGCACGCAGCACGCCGCCGACCTGCGCGACCAGAAGCGCTAGCTGCCGTAGCCTTCGTAGAGAAGGTCGAAGGCTTTCTCGGCCTCCAGCAGCAGCTGCGTGTCGTTCTGCGAACGGCGCATGGCGCCCTGGAGCAGCGTCTGGACGCCGGCCGCCTCGGCCACCGGCGCGTCGTGAATCTCGAGGTAATGGACGATCTTGCCGATCTTGCCGAGCGCTGCGTTGCGCGCGAGGTCGAAGCGCCCGAGGAGGTTCTCGTAGGTCACGCCCTGGGCGCTGTTCGCGAAGGTCGCGCCTTCATAGGCGAAGCTCACGGCTTCCTTGGGCGCCGCATCGCCCTTCTCCAGCCAGACGATGGTGGCCTCCGGATCGATGAAGCGGCGGATGAGCCAGGCGCTCGCGAGGCGGTCCGCCCAGAGCGGCCTGCGGGTCGCCCAGGTGCGCCGCAGCATGCTCTGCGTGGTGTCGATCGAGGATTTTCCCTGGTTGGGGAAGAGCAGCCGCCGCACCTCGGCGTCGGCCTCGGCGAGCGCCTTGCGCGTGCGCGCCTGCGCGCCGGTGGGGAAGAAGTCGAGCGCGGCGATCGCGTCGAACTCGCGCCGCTGCTTGTGCAGCACGCGCGAGATCGCGCTCGGGTCCGAGTGGCCGAAGCTGATGCGCAGGCTCTCGACCGTCTTGGCGAGCGCCTCGTAGCGCGCCGTGCGGTCGAAGAGGGCGGCGAAGGCGGCCTGCTGGCCGGCCGAGGTGCCGCTCACCTCGACGACATGCGCCGATCCGGCGATCTTCCCGGCATAGTCGGCAAGCGCCTCGAGCGCCTGGAGATTCGACGCGCTGCGCGGCAGCAGGTACGCGCCTTCGCGGATCACCGCCGCGCCGAGCGATTCGAGCGTGCGCAGCACGCGCATGCGCGCAGCCGGATCCTCGGTCGGAAGTTGCGCGATCAGCAGAAGCCACTGGGCGGCCGCGTTCATGACAGCGTCTATTGCATCATATACTTGGGCCCTCGCAACGGAGCGGTGACATGGATTTCGCCAAGGAACTCGACGCGCGCGGGCTGAACTGCCCCCTTCCCATCCTGCGTACGAAAAAGGCGCTCGCCGACATGCGCCCGGGCGACGTGCTGAAGGTGCTCGCGACCGATCCCGGCTCGGTCAAGGATTTCCAGAGCTTCTCGAAGCAGACCGGGCACGAGCTCGTGTCGCACAGCGAGGAGAACCGCGAATTCACCTTCTACATGAGGAAGAAGTGAGGGCGGCCCTCGCCGCCGCCATTTCGCTTTTCGTCCTTCCGGTGCGCGCGGAGGACGCCACGTTCGGCGTCCGGCTGCTGGCGCCGGCGAGCGCGCTGAAGGCGGCGCAGGCTGCCCTCGCGAGCTGCCGCTCGAGCGGCTTCCAGGCGAGCGTGGCGGTGGTGGATCGCATGGGCGTGCTGCAGGTGCTGCTGCGCGATCGCTTCGCCGGCCCGCATACCGTCGACATGGCGAGCGCCAAGGCCTACACCGCGGCGAGCTTCCGCATGAGCACGCGCGAGCTTGCCGAGGCGACGCAGCCCGGCAAGCCGCAGAGCGGCGTGCGCAGCCGGCCCGGCGTCGCGGCGGTGGGCGGCGGCCTCGCGATCGAGGCGGGCGGCTCGCTCCTCGGCGCCATCGGCGTCTCCGGCGCGCCGGGCGGCGCCGAGGACGAGAAGTGCGCCGCGGCGGGCATCGAGGCAATCCGGGAGGACCTCGAGCTCTGAGGCCCGCGCGCGGCTCTGTGGAATAATGGGCCGCATGATGGCGCGATGGATCCGGCTGGGCGCGGTGGAGCGCACGGCGTTCGACGCGGCCTGCAGCGCCCTCGCGCTCGCTCAGGCGAGAAGCGCGCCGCCGATCCTGCTCTGGTCCGAGGAGGCGGCCTACTATCCCTTCGCGCTCATTGCGCCGCTCAAGTTCGCGCCGGGCCGTCGCGAGCGCTGGCTTGCCTGGGGCCTTGCCTCGGCCGTCGCCACCTACCGGCAATTCCGCGTGCCGGCCTACCTTGACGACGAGCTGCGGCTGCACGGCCGCAATGTCGCCGACAGCCGCGCCGGGCAGCTCGGCGAGTGCGCCCTCGTCGTCTCGAGCTTCCTCATGCGCTTCCCGGGCAGCTGCGTCGCGACGCCTTCGCTCGAGCTGGAAGAGGCGTTCCGCCTGCGCCTGGAGGCGCAGCACGGCTGGCAGTTCGACTCGTCCTGGCCGAGCGTTTCGGAAACCTGCCTGCGCGCGCCGCTGAATGATTTCGCGCCGTGACTGGCTGAGCGGCACTGCCGCGCTGCTGCTCGTGCGCGATGCGCTCGCACAGGGGCGCGTCGAGAGCGGCGTGCGCACCGCCTACGGCGACGTGCGCGTGAACGGCAAGCCCGTGCGCCGCGGCATGGCGCTGCGCGCGGGCGATTCGGTCTCCACGGGTCCCGAAAGCCAGGCGGTGTTTGTGCTGGGCGCCGATGCGTTCCTGGTGCGCCAGCAGAGCGAGGCCTCGTTCCTCAAGGCGGGCCTGCGCATCGCCACCGGCGCGGTGCTCTCGGTGTTCGCGCGCGGCGCGCGGCGCATCGAGACCGGCACCGCGGTGATCGGCATCCGCGGCACCGCGGTCTATGTCGAAGCGCAGGGCGGGCGCAGCTATGTCTGCACCTGCTACGGCGAAGCGGTGCTCGAGCCGCGCGACGACCCGGCGGCGCGCGAGACGGTGCGCACCACGCACCACGAGCAGCCGCGCTACATCCTGGCGAAGGGCGCGCCGCAGATGATGATGCACGCGCCGGTCGTCAACCACACCGACGCCGAGCTCGAGATGCTCGAGGCGCTCGTCGGCCGCACGCCGCCCTTCGTCGGCAAGGGCTACAAGCCCTACTACTAGGAAGTTCGATTCACGGAATGATGCCCAGCCGCTCGTAAACCGGGCGGATCTCGCGGCGGATCGCCGGAAGCCGGCTCGCGTAGGCGAGCGCCGCGCCGAGCGCCACGACGCCGCACCCGGCGAGGGTAGCCGGCGGGCCGATGTGCTCGGCGAGCGAGCCCGAGAGGAACGCGCCGACCGGCGACATGCCGATGAAGGCCATCACGTAGAGCGAGGCAACGCGCCCGCGCAGCTCGTCGGGCACGATGCTCTGGATCACCGTGTTGGTCGACGCCGCCGACAGCATGAGGCCCATGCCGACGAAGTAGAGCGCGGGAAGCGCGAGCCAGAGGCTGTGCGCGAACGAGAACACGACAAGCGCGCCGCCCGCGGTTCCGGAGGTAAACGCGATCAGCCGCAGCAGGCCGCGGATGCTCGGCCGCGTGGCGAGATAGAGCATTCCGGACACCGCGCCCAGCCCCGCGCCGCTCACCAGCACGCCGAGGGTGCGCGAGTCGCCGTGGAACGCCTCGCGGGCGAACCACGGCATCAGCGCCGCATAGGACTGCACCGTCACGCTGGTGGCGGAAAGGAGCAGGAGCGCGCTGCGGATCGGCAGGAAGCCGTAGGCGAAGCGCGCGCCGGCGGCGAGCTGGCGCAGGAGCCCGAGCTCCGCCGGCTCATGCCGGTGCGGCGCGACCCGCATGCGCGAGAGCATGGCGAGCATGAAGAGGTAGGTCAGCACGTTCGCGCCGTAGCCCCAGCGCTCGCCCAGCACCGCGATCAGCGTGCCGCCGATGAGCGGTCCGACAAAGCGCGCGCCGTTCATCATGATCGAGTTGAGCGCGATCGCGTTGGGCAGGTCCTCCTTGCCGCCGACCAGCTCGACGAGGATCGACTGGCGCGCCGGCGCGTCGCACGCGTTCACCGTGCCGAGCACGAGGTTGGCGGCAACGAGGTGCCAGGGCTGCGCGATGCCGAGCGCTACTACGCCGAACAGGGCGGTCGCCTGCAGCGAGGCCACCGAATTGGTGAGGATCAGGACGCGGCGCCGGTCCATGCGGTCGATGAAGACCCCGGCCACGGGCGTGAGCACGAGGAATGGGATCTGCAGCGCGAACGCGGCGAGCCCGAGCATGAAGGCGGACTCGGACATGCGGTAGATGAGCCAGCTCGTCGCGATCAGCTGCAGCCAGCTGCCGATCTGCGCGGTGCCCTGCCCGAGGTAGAAGAGCCGGAAGTTCCGGTGGCGCAGCGCCCGCAGGCCGCGCGGCAGGCTCACGGCGCGCCGGCCAGCCTTTCGAGCTGCTGGCGCACCTTGGCGAGCGTCGCCTCGAAGCCGGCGAGGCGCTCGCGCTCCTGCTGCACGACGGTTGCCGGGGCGCGCTCGACGAAGGCGCTGTTGGAGAGCTTCGCCTTCGCCCGGCCGATCTCGCCGTCGAGGCGCGCCGCCTCCTTGGAGAGGCGCTCGCGCTCGAGCTGCGGGTCGATCTCGATGTGCGGCATCAGGCGATGCTCGCCCACGATCGCGACCGGCGAGCCGGTGTCCGGCAGCACGTCGACGACTTTCGGCTCGGAGCGAGCGAGGCTCAGCATCGCGGCCACCGTGGTCGGGCTCGGCTTTCCGGTCAGGTAGAGCGTGATGCGGTCCTTGGGCGCGATCTTCATCTCGCTGCGAAGGTTGCGCGTCGCGTTCACGACCTGCTTCGCGAGCGCGACCTCCGCCTCGGCGCGCGCGTCGATTTTTTCGGGCTGGCTCTTGGGGTAGGGCGCGAGCATGATGCTTTCGCCCTTCTTCCCGGCGAGCGGGCGAACGCTCTGCCAGAGCTCCTCGGTGATGAACGGAATGATCGGGTGAGCCAGGCGCAGCGCGCTTTCCAGAACCCGGACCAGCGTGCGCCGCGTGCCGCGTTGCTGCCGCTCGTTCCCCTTGGCGAGCTGATCCTTTGCGATCTCGACGTACCAGTCGCAGTACTCGTCCCAGATGAAGCGGTAGAGGGCCGCGGCCGCGTTGTCGAAGCGGTATTCCGCAAACGCCTGCTCCACGTCCGCCTCGGTGCGCTGCAGGAGGCTCACGATCCAGCGGTCCCACGTCGACAGCTCGACCGCCGCCGAGTCGTCCTGGCCGCAGTCTTTCCCCTCGGCGTTCATCAGCACGAAGCGCGTCGCGTTCCAGAGCTTGTTGCAGAAGTTGCGGTAGCCCTCGCAGCGCCCGAGGTCGAAGTTGAGCGTGCGCGAGAAGGAGGCGAGGGAGGCGAAGGTGAAGCGCACCGCATCCGCGCCGAAGGCCGGGATGCCGCCGGGGTAGTGGCTGCGGATGTAGCCCTCGATCTTCTTGCGGTGCTCGGACCTGAGCAGGCCGACGGTGGATTTCTCGAGGAGCAGCTCGAGGGAGATGCCGTCGATGAGATCGAGCGGGTCGATCGTGTTGCCCTTGGACTTCGACATCTTCTCGCCTTCGGCGTCGCGCACGATGGCGTTGATGTACACGTGGCGGAAGGGCACCTTGCCCGTGAAATGGCGCGTCATCATGACCATGCGCGCCACCCAGAAGAAGATGATGTCGAACCCCGTGACCAGCACCGAGGAGGGCAGGAACACCTCGAGGTCGCTGGTCTTCTCCGGCCAGCCGAGCGAGGTGAAGGGCACGAGCGCGGAGGAGAACCAGGTGTCGAGGACGTCCTCGTCCCTTTTCAGCTTCCTGCCGCCCGCCTTTTTCGCCGCCTCGGCCTCGCTCCGGGCGACGTAGATCCTGCCCTCGTCGTCGTACCACGCCGGGATCTGGTGGCCCCACCAGAGCTGGCGGGAAATGCACCAGTCCTGGATGTTCTCCAGCCACTGGTTGTAGGTCGCGGTCCAGTGCTCGGGGAAGAACCGGACTTCGCCGCGGGCCACCACCTCGAGGCCGTCGCGCGCGAGCGAGTCCATCTTCACGAACCACTGATCCGTGAGCATCGGCTCGACGATGACGCCGGTGCGCCCCGAGCGCGGCACGCGCAGCTTGTAGGGCTTCTCCGAGACGAGCAGGCCCTGCGCCTTCAGGTCCTCGAGGATCCGCCTGCGCGCCTCGAAGCGCTCGAGCCCGCGGTACGCGGCCGGCGCGGCGTCGTTCAGGCGCGCATCCAGCGTGAGGATGCCGACCGGCTCGAGCTTGTGGCGGCGGCCGACCTGGTAGTCGTTGAAGTCGTGCGCCGGCGTGATCTTGACGCAGCCGGTGCCGAACTCCGGGTCGACGTAGTCGTCCGCGATGACCGGGATTTCCTTGTCCGTGAGCGGCAGGCGCACCCGCTTGCCGACGACCGCGAGGTAGCGCTCATCCTTCGGGTTGACCGCCACCGCGACGTCGCCGAGCATCGTCTCCGGCCGCGTCGTCGCGACCGTCACGCTGAAGCCCTCGCCGGGATAGCGGATCTCCCAGATCCTGCCGTCCTCCTCCTCGCTGTCCACCTCGAGGTCGGACACCGCGGTGCCGAGGACCGGGTCCCAGTTGACGAGCCTCTTGCCCCGGTAGATCAGGCCTTCTTCATAGAGCCGTACGAACACCTCGACCACGGCGCGCGACATTTTCGCGTCCATGGTGAAGTAGCCGGCGTTCTGGCCCTCGGTGTCCGCGTAGCTCCAATTGGCCGAGGCGCCGAGGCGGCGCATCTGGCGCGTGATCGTCGCTCCCGACTGCTGCTTCCACTTCCACACGCGCTCGAGAAACTTCGCGCGCCCGAGGTCGTGGCGCGTCTTGCCTTCCTCCTCCAGCTGGCGCTCGACCACGATCTGCGTCGCGATGCCGGCGTGGTCGGTGCCCACCACCCAGTTGGTATTGAGGCCGCGCATGCGGTGGTAGCGGATGAGCGCGTCCATCAGCGTCTGCTGGAACGCGTGGCCCATGTGCAGCGTGCCGGTGACGTTCGGCGGCGGCAGCTGGATGCAGTAGGCGGGCTGGCTGTCCGGAGAATGCGGCTCGCGGTGCCGGAACCGGCCGGCTTCTTCCCAGCGCGCGTACCAGCGGCGCTCGACCTCGACCGGGTTGAAGCTCTTCTCCAGCAACCTACTTCGCCTTCGTCTGCCCCAGGGCGTGCGCCACCGAGGCGGCGACCGCCTCGCGCACCATCTGGCTCACGCTGCCGGTGAGCTCGGAGCGCGTGCCCTCGAGCGCCTGCCCCAGCACGGCGTTCAGCGTGCGCGCGAGCTTGTCCTCGATCACGCGGTCCACTTCCGGGCCGAGGCGCTCGAGCACCGCGCGCTCGAGCTCGCGGGCGAGCGCCTCGAGCGCTCCGGGGTCGAAGGCGCGCGCGCGCGGCACCGCCTCGTCGTCCAGGATCTCGGTGAGCACCGGGACATCGGCTTCCTGCGGCGCCGCGCCCTCGCTGCGGCGCAGGAGGGCATCCACGCGCTCGACGAGCGCGTCGGGCTTCTGGACCGGGTCGTTACTCGCCGCCACGCGCCGTTCCCAGATCGTGGTTGGCGATCGGGTAGCCCCGGTCGCGATAGAACTTGTAGCGCTGGCGGCCGGCGTTGCGCTCGGCGTCGTCCGCGCCGACGACCTCCAGCAGGCGCTCGAAGCGCTCGAAATGCGGCGGCGGCTCGGCCGAGAGATTGAGCAGGAGCTCGCACGGCTCCGGGGTTTCCGGGCCGCTCGCGATCAGCACGGGCGTCTGCGCGGCGAGCGGGTCGTGCGCCGCGCAATGCGGCACGAAGCCCGTCGCGGGCCAGGTCCACAGCAGCTTGTCGATGCGCGCGGCCGTCTCGGCGTCGCCCGCGTAGACGAGGAGCCTCTTCTTCTGCGCGAGCGCCTTGCCGGCGAGGCGGCAGGCGACCTGGAAGCGGTCCTGGGCGTTGAAATAGAAATCGACGGACGTCATTTCCGCCCGGCGTGGCGCAGCGCGTAGCGCACCAGCAGCGGCACGGGACGCCCGGTTGAGCCTTTTTCGCGGCCGCTTTTCCAGGCGGTGCCGGCGATGTCGAGGTGCGCCCAGCGCATGGCGCGCGCGAAGCGGGCGAGGAAGGACGCTGCGGTGACCGCGCCGGCGGGGCGGCCGCCGATGTTCGCGAAGTCGGCGAAGTTCGAGCGCAGCTGCTCCTGGTAGTCCTCCCAGAGCGGCATCTGCCAGACGCGGTCCCAGGCGTCGTCCGCGGCGGCGCGGATCTCGTCGGCGAGCTTTTGCTCGTTGGCGAAGAGCCCGCTCGCGACGTGGCCCAGGGCGATGACGCAGGCGCCGGTGAGGGTCGCGATGTCGATCACGACCTCGGGATGGAAGCGCGCAACGTAGGTGAGCGCGTCGCACAGGATGAGGCGTCCCTCGGCGTCGGTATTCAGGATCTCGACGGTCTGCCCGGAGAGCGACGTGACGATGTCGCCCGGGCGGGTGGCAGCGCCGCCGGGCATGTTCTCGCAGGTCGGGATGACGCCGACCACGTTCACCGGGGCACGCATGGCGGCGAGCGCGTAGACCGCGCCGAGCACGCTGCCCGCGCCCGACATGTCGAACTTCATCTCGTCCATCTCGCCGGAGGGCTTGAGCGAGATGCCGCCGGTGTCGAACGTGATGCCCTTGCCGACGAGCGCGAGCGGCTTCCTCGTCTTCGGGCCGCCGGAATAGCGCAGCACGATGAGCTTGGGCGGCTGGTGCGAGGCCCGGCTCACCGCGAGCAGCGCGCCCATGCCGAGCTTCTCCATGTCGCGGCGCTCGAGCACCTCGAGCGGCAGCTTGAACCGGCGCGCGATCTTCGCCGCCTCGGCGGCGAGATAGGCGGGCGTGCAGATGTTCGGCGGCAGGTTGCCGAGCGTGCGCGCGAGGTCCGTGCCGTCGGCGGTGGCCACGGCTTCCTTGCGCGCCTGCTCGAGGCCGGCGCCCGCCGACACGGGCAGGGTCACCGTCTTCAGCGCCGGCGCGGCAGCGTTCTTCTGCGTCTTCAGCTGGTCGAAGCGGTAGAACGCCTCGCGCAGCACGAGCACGGCGTGACGCACGTTCCAGGAGAGCGGCCTGGCGCCGACCTTCACGTCGACGAGGAAGAGCGCGGCGTCCTCGGTCCCGATCTCCTTCAGCGCGTTGGCCGCGCCGCGCAGCGCGTCGCGATAGGCCGCCTCGCCGAACTCCCGGCGCTCGCCGAGGCCCACGAGCAGCACGCGCTGCGCCGCGATGCCCGGCAGCTCGCGCAGCAGCAGCGTGGAGCCGGTCTTGCCGGAGAGGTCCTTCAGCGCCTTGCGCAGCGCGCCCTTCGCCACCTGGTCCGCGCGCCGCGCGGGCGCGGTGAGCGCGCCGCCCGTCGCCGGGTCCCGGAACACGCCGAGCACGGCGCAGCTCTTCACTCGCTCGGGCGCGAGCGCGCGTATGCTAAATTCCATAGCGAAAGTATCGCATGATCTTTCACCGCGCGCTCCTCAGGGAATTCGCCGGACTCGCCGGCGCGGTGTTCATGACGCTGTTCGCGATCGCGCTCACCACGCGCCTCATCCGCCTGCTCGGCGACGCCGCCGGCGGCCGCATTCCGTCCGACGCGGTGGTCGCCTTCCTTGGCTTCTTCGCGCTCGGCACGCTGCCGGTGCTGCTCTCGCTCACCATGTTCATCGCGGTGCTGCTCACGCTCACGCGCAGCTGGCGCGACTCGGAGATGGTGATCTGGTTCAGCTCGGGGCTGCCGCTTACCGCGTGGCTCAAGCCGGTGATGACGTTCGCGCTTCCGCAGATCGCGGTGATCACGGTGCTCTCGCTTTTCATCTCGCCCTGGGCGGCGCAGATGGGAGACCAGTACCAGTCGCGGGTCGCGGCGCGCGACGATGTCACGCGCGTGAGCCCCGGCGTGTTCGGCGAGACCGGCAACAAGGAGCGCGTGTTCTTCGTCGAGTCGGTTTCCGGGGACGAGAAGACGGTGCAGAACGTCTTCGTGAGCTCGGTCCAGCAGCAGAAAGGCGGCGTCAGCATGAGCCGCACCGGGCACACAGAGACCGCGCCCAACGGCGACCGCTTCATCGTGCTCGAGCGCGGCCGGCGCTACGAGGGCTCGCCTGCCGAGGGCGAGTACCGGATCACCGACTTCGAGCGCTATTCCGCGCGCATCGAGACGCCGGAGACCGACCAGCCGGTCGTCACCGCGAAGCAGTTGCCGACCTGGACGCTCGTCACCAATCCGACAAGCGGAAACCTCGGGGAACTCGTGTGGCGCCTGGGCATCCCGGTGTCGGCCCTGGTGCTCGTTCTCCTCGCCATCCCGATCAGCTTCGTCAACCCGCGCGCCGGGCGCTCCGCGAACCTGCTCTTCGCGCTCTTCACCTATGTCGTCTACTCGAACCTGATCAGCGTGAGCCAGGCGCGAGTCGCGCAGGGCCGGCTGGATTTCGGCATCGGCCTGTGGCTGGTGCACGCCGTCATGGCGCTCCTCCTGGTCGTGATGTTCGCCCAGCGCATGCAATTGATACGGCTCCGCATTGGCCGCTGAAAAAGCCCGCATCCGGACGCTCGAGCGGTACTTTGCGCAGCAGATCTACAGCGCGGTGCTGTTCGTGCTCGCGGGGTTCATCGCGCTGTTCGCGTTCTTCGACCTGATCCACGAGCTCGGCGACCTGGGCAACGGCGACTACGGGCTGCGCCAGGTGTTCGGCTTCGTGCTGCTGTCGGTGCCGGCGCACGCCTACGAGCTCTTCCCGATCGTCGTCCTGATCGGGACGCTGTACGTGCTCGCGCACCTCGCCAGCAATTCCGAGTACACCGTGATGCGCGGCTCGGGCCTTTCGCCGCTGCGCGCGGGCGCCATGCTGGGGCGCATCGGGCTCGCGTTCGTCGTCTCCACGTTCGTCATCGGCGAATGGATCGCCCCCTACGCCGAGGAGGCGGCGCAGAAGCTGAAGCTGCGCGCGATGAGCTCGCTCATCGGCGAGGACCTGAGCTCGGGCCTGTGGTTCAAGGACGAAGGCTCGTTCATCAACGTGCGCGAGGCGCGCAAGGCCGACCAGCTGAGCGGCGTGCGCATCTACGTCTTCGAGCCCGGCAGCTCGCGCCTGCGCACCCTCACGGTGGCGAAAAGCGCGGAGTACCGCTCGCACGGCGTCTGGATCCTGCAGGACGTGGATCGCACGGAGTTCGGCGCGCAGGGCCCGCGCAGCGTCCACGCCGCCGAGGACGAATGGCATTCGGCGGTGAGCCCGGACATGCTCGATGCGCTCATCGTCAGGCCCGAGCGCATGTCGGCCTGGGCGCTGCACAAGTACACGCAGCACCTCGAGAGCAACCGGCAGAAGACCGAGCGCTACGAGATCGCGTTGTGGAAGAAGCTGTTCTACCCGCTCGCGACCCTCGTCATGATGGCGCTCGCGCTGCCGTTCGCCTACCTGCAGGCGCGCGCCGGCATGGTCGGCGTCAAGGTGTTCCTCGGCATCATGCTCGGCATCCTGTTCCACATGCTGAACAGCCTCTTCTCGCACATCGGCCTGCTGCAGAACTGGCCGCCGATCGCCGCGGCGGCCGTGCCGAGCGCGGCGGTCTTCCTGACCGCGGTGATGGCGATGTGGTGGGTGGAGCGCCGCTAGCCAGGGGCTAGATCCGGGCGAGGCGCGTGCCGGCAAGGCGATCGTGCAGGAACTGCCGGTCGCGGTCGAAGAATGCCCAGACGATGGAGGCGCCGCTCGGCACGAGGATGAGCGCGAGGAGAAAGCGGGCGAGCGCCCGGCCGGGCGTCACGCCGACGAGGCGGATCTTCCAGGCCTTCATCGCGAGCGTCTGGCCGGTGCGCAGCCAGCACCACAGGAAGTAGGCGCCGAACACGAAGACGAGCAGCAGCTGCAGCTCGTGGCGCAGCGCCCCGCGGGTGGCGTCGCGGCCGCCGCTCGCGAAGAAGAAGATCCAGGCGGCGAAGAAGCCCACGGCAAAAAGCAGCAGCGCCTCGTACGCCATCGCCGCGAGGCGCCGCAGCAAGGACGGGGTCAAGGCTTCTTTTTTTTCTTGGCCGGCTTCGCCGGCGGCACGAGGCTTTCCCGCTCCATCGGCGAGAGCGCCTGGTACTGGGCCCACTGCTCGCGCAGGTCGCCGCGCTTGGCGGGCTGCGACTTGGCGAGGTTCTTGTAGGACTCGCGTGCAACGCGGCGCTGCTCGGGCGTCAGCCGCACCCATTCATGCATGCGCTGCTGGACGCGCTCCTGCTGCGGCGGCGCGAGCTTCGGGTAGCGCTTCGCGATGGCGATCCACTTGCGCTTGCGCGTGCCGTCGAGCGTTTCCCAGTCGTTCTTGAGAGGCGCGAGGATCTGCTGCTGCTCCGCAGTGAGCTCGGCCCAAGCCGGGCGGCTCGGGCGTGGCGCCTTCGTCGCGGCCTTTTGCGCCTGCGCGGCCGCCTTCGGCGCGGGCGCAGGCTGGGCCGCGGCCCCCGCCGCAACGCATAGCGCGAGCACGAGCCAGGCGGCGCGGCGCATCACTCCTCCGCGGCGCGCGTCTTCAGGAAGTTCTGGAACCCGCGGTCGAGGTAGGCGTCGATCGGCAGGTCGCTCGTGAGGAGCTGCTCGTCGATCTCCACCACTTCGGCCGCGCGCTGATTCTGCTGCCAGGTGTAGATCGCCGACACCGCGACGCCGAGGGCGACGACCGGGGCGAGGAGCCGAAGCGACAGGCCGCCCCAGCCGCCAAGCTCGACGACCGCGTGGCCCGCCCAGGCGAGCGCGCTTTCCGCCTCGGGGCGCTGGCGCTCGAGCGCGAGCTCGCGCGCGGCGCGCAGCCGGCCGAGCTTGCGCTCGTCCAGGCGCAAGCCCTGGTTCAGAAGGTGTGCAACGCGGTCGCCGAATTGTGGTTCGTTCATGGCTTTTCCCGGACGTCCACGCCGCGCGCCCTAAGCGCAGTCGCCAAGGCATGCGCAGCTCTCGAGCAGTGCGTTTTCACGCTCCCCTCGGAGCAGCCCATGACCCGGGCGGTCTCGGCCACGTCCAGCTCCTCCCAGTAACGCATGATGAAAGCCTCGCGTTGACGCGCGGGCAGCTTGGAAAGCTCTTGTTCAATTATTTCAAGCACTTGAGCCCGTTCCAGCTGGTCCTGCGGCGCCTCCTCGACATTTGACCCATCGGCCGCCTGCAGGGTTTCCAGCGGATCGCTGTCGTCATCGTCTTCCCGGCCGCCGGCGAGCGAGGAGAGGAGCGTCGTCCATAGCGAGCGCACCTTCTGGCGGCGGTAGTAGTCGCGGATCGCGTTCTGCACGATGCGGTGGAAGAGCAGCGGCAGCTCCGCTGCCGGCCGGTTGCCGTACTTCTCGGCGAGCCGCAGCATCGCGTCCTGCACGATGTCGAGCGCGGCTTCCTCGTCGCGCACGGCGAACATGGCCTGCTTGAATGCACGCCGCTCGACGCTTTCGAGAAAAGCGGAAAGCTCGCTGCGGGTTGCCAGGGTGAGACCCTCTGCCGGGGCGACGTTGTTTGCAGTCCATGGTACCAAAGTCGCGCCCGCTGGCACTCGCTATTCGCTTGACCGCATCGCAGCAAGCCTTTATTGTGTAAAGCTTTTCCAGCGGGGCAGGGGATCGTTCAAGGGCATGGACCGAGTCAAGACCAAGGAGCTCACCGGCGCCGAGATCGTGGTGCGCTGCCTCCAGGAGGAGGCCGTCGACTACGTCTTCGGCTATCCCGGCGGCGCGGTGCTCTTCATCTATGACGAGCTCTTCAAGCAGGACAAGGTCAAGCACGTCCTGGTGCGCCACGAGCAGGGCGCGGTGCACGCGGCCGACGGCTACTCGCGCTCCTCGAAGAAGGTCGGGGTCGCGCTCGTCACCTCGGGCCCCGGCGTCACCAACGCGGTCACCGGCATCGCGACCGCGTACATGGATTCCATCCCGATGGTCGTGATCACCGGGCAGGTGCCCACCCACGCGATCGGCCTGGACGCGTTCCAGGAGTGCGACACGGTCGGCATCACGCGCCCCATCGTGAAGCACAACATGCTGGTGAAGGACGTGCGCGAGCTCGCCTCGACGATGAAGAAGGCGTTCCACATCGCGACGACCGGGCGCCCCGGGCCGGTGGTGGTCGATATCCCGAAGGACGTCACCGCGGCGCTGTGCGAGTTCGACTATCCCGAGACGGTCTCGATGCGCTCGTACAACCCCGTGCGCAAGGGCCATTCCGGGCAGATCAAGAAGGCGGTCCAGCTCCTCCTCGAGGCGCAGCGCCCGATGATCTACACCGGGGGCGGCGTCGTGCTGTCGGATTCCTCCGCGCAGCTCAAGCAGCTCGTGAAGAAGCTCGGCTTCCCGTGCACCAACACGCTGATGGGCCTCGGCGCGTACCCGGCGACCGACGCCCAGTTCCTCGGCATGCTCGGCATGCACGGCACCTATGAGGCGAACATGGCGATGCAGCACTGCGACGTGCTGCTCGCGATCGGCGCGCGCTTCGACGACCGCGTCATCGGCAACCCGGCGCACTTCGCGCAGAACCCGCGCAAGATCATCCACGTCGACATCGATCCGTCGTCCATCTCCAAGCGGGTGAAGGTCGACGTGCCGATCGTCGGCAACATTCCGGACGTGCTGGACGAGGTGCTGAAGCTCCTCAAGGAGGCCCAGGCGCCGGACGTCAAGGCCTGGTGGAGGCAGATCGAGGAGTGGCGCAAGAAGGACTGCCTGCGCTACGACCGCAGCTCGAAGATCATCAAGCCGCAGTTCGTGCTGGAGAAGCTCTACGAGGTCACCCGGGGCGACGCCTTCGTCACGTCGGACGTCGGCCAGCACCAGATGTGGGCGGCGCAGTTCTACAAGTTCGACCAGCCGCGCCGCTGGATCAACTCCGGCGGCCTGGGCACCATGGGCTTCGGCCTGCCCGCCGCGATGGGGGTGCAGCTCGCCAATCCCGGCGCGACGGTCGCCTGCGTGACCGGCGAATCCTCGATCCAGATGTGCCTGCAGGAGCTCTCCACCTGCAAGCAGTATCGCCTGCCGATCAAGATCGTGAACCTCAACAACAAGTACATGGGCATGGTGCGCCAGTGGCAGCAGTTCTTCCACGGCAACCGCTATTCCGAGTCGTACATGGACGCGCTGCCCGACTTCGTCAAGCTCGCGGAAGGCTACGGGCACCGCGGCCTGCTGGTCGAGAGGCCGGCCGACGTCGAGCCGGCGCTGAAGGAGGCGTTTTCCAGGAAGAGCGAGCTCGTCTTCCTCGACTTCATCACCGACCAGACCGAGAACGTCTATCCGATGATCCCCGGCGGCAAGGGCATCACGGAGATGATTCTTTCCGAAGAGCTATAGAAGGGCGCATGCGCCATATCATCTCGATCCTCGTCGAGAACGAGGCGGGTGCGCTGTCCCGCATCTCGGGGCTGTTCTCGGCGCGCGGCTACAACATCGAGTCGCTCACCGTGGCGCCGACCGAGGACGCGTCGATGTCGCGCATGACGATCGTGACCACGGGATCGGAGGACGTGGTCGAGCAGATCACGAAGCAGCTGAACAAGCTCGTCGACGTGGTGAAGGTGGTGGACCTGTCCGAGGCCGAGCACATCGAGCGCGAGCTGATGCTCATCAAGGTGCGCGCCGGCGCCAAGGAGCGCGAGGACATGAAGCGCATGGCGGACATCTTCCGCGGGCGCATCATCGACGTCTCCGACAACACCTACACCATCGAGCTCACGGGCGACGGCCGCAAGCTCGACGCCTTCATCCAGGCGCTCGAGCCCGGCAGCATCATGGAGACGGTGCGCACCGGCACGAGCGGCATCGGCCGCGGCAACCGCATCCTTCGCGTTTAACCAGACCAGAAAAATCCGAGGCAGGGAGTTTTTGCGATGAAAGTCTATTACGACAAGGACGCCGACCTTTCGCTCGTCAAGGGGAAGAAGGTCACCATCATCGGCTACGGCTCGCAGGGCCATGCGCACGCGCTCAACCTCAAGGAATCCGGCGTGAAGGTCACCGTCGGCCTGCGCAAGGGCGGCGCCTCGTGGGACAAGGCGCGGAAGGCCGGCCTCAAGGTGGAGGAAGTGGCCGACGCGGTGAAGGGCGCCGACATCGTCATGATGCTGATGCCCGACGAGCACATCGCCGCGACCTACGCGGCGCAGGTGATGGGCGCCATCAAGAAGGGCGCCTCGCTCGCCTTCGCGCACGGCTTCAACATCCACTACGGGCTCATCCAGCCGCGCCCCGACCTCGACGTCTGGATGGTGGCGCCCAAGGCGCCCGGCCATACCGTGCGCTCGACCTACGCCGCCGGGGGCGGCGTTCCGATGCTGATCGCGGTGCACCGCAATCCGTCGAAGAAGGCGCGCGACCTGGCCCTCTCGTACGCCGCCGCGATCGGCGGCGGCAAGGCCGGCATCATCGAGACCTCTTTCAAGGAGGAGACCGAAACCGACCTCTTCGGCGAGCAGACGGTGCTCTGCGGCGGCTGCGTCGAGCTGGTCAAGGCGGGCTTCGACACGCTGGTGGAGGCGGGCTACGCGCCCGAGATGGCCTACTTCGAGTGCCTGCACGAGCTGAAGCTGATCGTCGATCTCATGTACGAGGGCGGCATCGGCACGATGAACTACTCGATCTCGAACAACGCGGAGTACGGCGAGTACGCCACCGGTCCGAAGATCATCGACGAGGGCGTGAGGAAGAGGATGAAGGAGGCGCTGCACCGCATCCAGACCGGCGAGTACGCGAAGGAGTTCGTGCTCGAGAACCGCGCCGGAGCGCCGACGCTGCTCAGCCAGCGGCGCATCACCGCGGAGCTGCCGATCGAGAAGGTCGGCGGCCGCCTGCGCGAGATGATGCCCTGGATCCGCAAGAACCGCCTGGTCGACACCTCGAAGAACTAGGGGGCGGTTGAAGAACTACCCGCACCCGATCATCGCGCGCGAGGGCTGGCCGTTCCTCGCGATCGCTGTGCTTGCTTCTCTCCTGGCGAGCGCCTTCTTCGGCTGGTGGTCGCTGCCCTTGTGGCTGGCGAGCGTTTTCATCCTGCAGTTCTTCCGCGACCCGGCGCGCGAGGCCCCGCAGGACGCGCGCGCCGTGCTCGCGCCGGCCGACGGCCGCGTCGTCGAGGTGTCGCGCTCGCAGGACCCCTATGTGCGGCGCGAGGCGCAGAAGGTGAGCATCTTCATGAACGTCTTCAACGTGCATTCCAACCGCTCGCCGGTGGAGGGCACGGTGCAGGAGCGCTGGTACTTCCCGGGCGCGTTCCTGAACGCCGCGCTCGACAAGGCGTCGCTCGCGAACGAGCGCAACGCGCTCTGGCTGCGCACGCGCGACGGCCAGGACGTCACCTGCGTGCAGGTGGCGGGGCTGATCGCGCGCCGCATCCTGTGCTATGTTGCCGCCGGCGCCGAGCTCGGGCGCGGACAGCGCTTCGGCTTCATCCGCTTCGGCTCGCGCGTCGACGTCTACCTGCCGCTCGACGCCGAGATCAAGGCCGCGATCGGCGAGAAGGTCTCCGCCGGAGAAACCGTGATCGCGAGGCTCGCTTCGCATGGCTGAAGACCCGGACCCCGATCTCGAGCACGAGGCGGAGCACGACGAGCGGCCCGCAGCGCGGGCGCCCTTCGGCGGCCTGCGCCGCCGCGGCATCTACCTCCTGCCCAATCTCTTCACCACGGGCGTTCTCTTCTGCGGCTTCTACGCCATCGTGCAGGCGATGAACGACCGCTTCGAGGTCGCGGCGATCGCCGTGTTCGTCGCCATGGTGCTTGACGCGATGGACGGGCGGGTCGCGCGCTGGACCCAGACACAGAGCGAGTTCGGCGCGCAGTACGACAGCATCGCCGACATGGTCGCGTTCGGCGCCGCGCCGGCGCTCATCGCCTACGAATGGGCGCTGAAGGACCTCGGCACCGGCGGCTGGATCGGCGCGTTCATCTACTGCGCCGGGACGGGGATCCGCCTTGCGCGCTTCAACGCCAACCTCGGCGTCGTGGACAAGCGCTACTTCCAGGGCCTGCCGAGCCCCTCCGGCGCCGCGGTGATCACGGGCTTCGTGTGGATGCTCAGCGACTTCGGGCTCGAGCCGGGGGAGTACCTGTCGATCACCGGGCTCACCTGGCTCGTGGCAGTGTTCGCCGGCGTGACCATGGTGTCCAACGTTCCCTTCTACAGCTTCAAGGAAGTGAACTGGAAGAAGCGCGTGCCGCTGTGGGTGATCCTCGCCGCGGTGGCGGCGTTCTCGGTCATCGCCTCCCGGCCCTCGCTCGTGCTGTTCGCGCTTTTCTTCGGCTATTCGCTCTCCGGCTACGTCATGTGGGCGATGGGGCAGCGCGTTCGTTCCGTGTTGCCGGAGGAATGAACGGAGGAAGGCCCCGATGATCCACGAGCTGCGCATCTACCGCTGCGTTCCCGGACGCCTGCCCGCCCTGCACAAGCGCTTCCAGGGCGCGACGCTCGCGCTGTGGGAGAAGCACGGCATCCGCCAGGTCGGCTTCTGGACGGTGCTCGTCGGCGACGGCAACCAGGATCTCTACTACCTGCTCGAATGGAAGGACATGGCGGAGCGCGAGCAGAAGTGGGGCGCCTTCCAGGCCGACCCGGAGTGGCAGGCGAAGCGCGCCGAGAGCGAGCGCGACGGCGCCATCGTCGCGAACGTGACCAGCAGCTTCCTCGCGCCCACCCCCTATTCGCGGCTCAGGTAATTCGGTGGTATAGTCGCCGCCATGCATCAGGCCCTCGCTTCGCTCCTCTCGCCCGCGCTCCTCGCGCTGGGCGGCCTGCTGCTGCGCCCCGCGCGCTAAATTCCCCGACCCACAATCCGAGCTTCGACCGCTCTGCCCCCACAAAGGGCAGAAAGGGACAAGTCCATCCTCATCCAGGGAAAACTGCACATGAACGACGTGACCCCCAAAGGCAGCCAAGACAACTTGATCATCTTCGACACCACCATGCGCGACGGCGAGCAGAGCCCCGGCGCGTCCATGACCAAGGACGAGAAGCTGCGCATCGCGCGCGCCCTGGAGCGCATGCGCGTCGACGTGATCGAGGCGGGTTTCCCGGCGGCGTCGAACGGCGACTTCGAGGCGGTGCAGGCGATCGCCAACGTCGTCAAGGATTCGACCGTGTGCGGCCTGTGCCGGGCGAACGACCGCGACATCCAGCGCGGCATCGACGCCCTGAAGGGCGCGAAGTCGCCGCGCATCCACGTGTTCCTCGCCACGAGCGCGCTGCACATGGAGAAGAAGCTGCGCATGACGCCCGCGCAGGTGCACGAGCAGGCGAAGCTCTCCATCAAGTTCGCGCGCAAGGCCTGCGCGGACGTCGAGTTCTCGCCGGAAGACGGCAGCCGCTCGGACCCGGACTTCCTCTGCCGCGTGCTCGAGTCGGTCATCGCCGAGGGCGCCACCACGATCAACATCCCCGACACGGTGGGCTACGCGGTTCCGGAGCAATTCGGACTTTTCATCAAGGACCTGAGGACGCGGATCCCGAACTCGGACAAGGCGGTGTGGTCGGTGCACTGCCACAACGACCTCGGCATGGCGGTCGCCAACTCGCTCGCCGCGGTGAAGATCGGCGGCGCACGCCAGATCGAGTGCACGATCAACGGCCTCGGCGAGCGCGCGGGCAACACCTCGCTCGAGGAAGTCGTGATGGCGGTGCGCACGCGGAAGGATTTTTTCAACCTGAAAACGAAGATCGATGCGACGCACATCGTGCCGACGTCGCGCCTCGTGTCGCAGATCACCGGCTTCGTGGTGCAGCCCAACAAGGCGGTGGTGGGCGCCAATGCCTTCGCGCACGCCTCGGGCATCCACCAGGACGGCGTGCTGAAGGCGCGCGACACCTACGAGATCATGCGCGCCGAGGACGTGGGCTGGACCACCAACAAGATCGTGCTCGGCAAGCTCTCGGGCAGGAACGCGTTCAAGCAGCGCCTGAAGGAGCTCGGCGTCGAGCTCGAGAGCGAGGACGCCTACAACAAGGCCTTCCAGCGCTTCAAGGACCTCGCCGACAAGAAGGCCGAGATCTTCGACGAGGACCTGATGGCGCTCGTCGCGCAGGAGGCGGGCCTCTCGTCGGAGGAGCACTGGAAGCTCGTCACCATGAACCAGGCGAGCGGCATGGGACAGAAGCCTTTTGCAAAGATCACCCTCCTCGAAGCCGGCCATGAGAAGCAATCCGAATCCCAGGGCGACGGGCCGGTCGACGCGACGTTCAAGGCGATCGAGGCCCTGGCGAAGAGCGGCGCGGAGCTGCTGCTCTACTCGGTGAACGCCGTCACGCAGGGCACCGAGTCGCAGGGCGAGGTGACGGTGCGGCTCTCGAAGGGCGGGCGCATCGTCAACGGCGTGGGCGCCGACACCGACATCGTCGTCGCCTCCGCCAAGGCCTACATCAGCGCGCTGAACAAGCTGGAGAGCAAGGTCGAGCGGGTCAACCCGCAGCATCAGCACTAGGGTGAGGAGGGCCGCGCCGCCGGGCGTCACGGACACCGAGGACCGCTATTACGGGATGCTCGCCGGCGCGGCGGCGGCGCGGGTGCTCGAGTCGGTCGAGGCCGTCGGCCTTGCGCCCCTGCTCGCGCGCGGCAAGGCGCTCAAGCCTGAGGCCATCGCCACGGCGCTGAAGCTCGACGTGAAGCGCGCGTGGAAATGGTTCGGCCTGCTCGAGCAGATGGGGTTGCTTGAGCGCGAAGGCGCTGCGCGCTACCGCGCCGGTCCGCTCATGCGCTCGATGTTCTCTCCGCAGGGGAAGCTGCTCTTCTTCTACCGCGACTTCCTGCGCTACTTCAACGTCGTCATGGGCTTCGATCTCGCGGCGGTGCTGCGCGGCGCGCCGGTCGCCGGCGTGCCGTACCCGCCGCAGACGCCCCTCGAGGTGGAGCTGCTGGAAGCGTGGATGCGCACCACGGCGCAGGGCACGCTCGCGCGCATGGAGCGCGCGATACGCTTCTCCGCAGTCTCGCGCCTGCTCGACGTCGCGGGCGGCGACGCGACGATGGCGATTGCGCAGGCAAGGCGCCATCCTCGCCTGCACGTCACGGTCTTCAACCTGCCGGCTTCCGCGGCGCTCGCCCGCAAGAATGTCGCCGCGGCGAGATTGCAGAAGAGGATCGACGTCGTCGAGGGCGACTTCCGCCGGGATCCGCTGCCGCGCGGCTACGACATGGTGCGCTTCTCGCGCGTGCTCGCCGATTGGCCCGAAGAGGTGTGCGGCATGCTCCTCGCGAAGGCGCACGCGTCCCTCGAGCCGCGCGGAAGGGTACTGATCTGCGAGCCGCTCGCCGACGACAATCCTGCGCTGGTCTTCGCCTGGCATTTCAGCTACCTGCCCTACGACGACTTCGGCGTCGGCGTGTACAAGCCGGCGGCGGCCTATCGCCGCCTGCTCGCCGACGCGGGCTTCAGGCGCGTCACGGTGAAGCCGCGCGACCGCGAAAGCATCCACTCGGTCATCGTGGCCGCAAAGTGAAGGCGCCGCCTGCGATCTACGTCAGCGGCGTCGCGGGCGGGACCAATCCGTCGCCCGGCGTGGGGATCGCGCGCTGCCTGCGCGAGGCGTTCCCCGCTGCGCGGCTCATCGCCGTGGATTACAGCCCGCACAGCGCCGGCCTCGCCTGGGCGGACTTCGACGAATGCATCGTGCGTCCTTCGTGGCTCCTGCGCGGGCCGCAGCGGCACGTTGCCTACGTCCGCTCGGTCCTCGCTCGCGGGGGCATCTGGCTGTCGTGCCTCGACCTCGAGCTGCGCCTGCTCGCGCCGCACCTGCGTCGCCGTGCGCTGGCGCCTTGCCCGCCGCTGCGCGCGCTGCGCTGGGCGCGCAAGCCCGCGGCCGAGATCGCACGCCGGCTCGGCCTCGCGGCGCCGCCCTCGCTTCGGGTGGGCAGGAACAGCGATGCCGTGCTCGGGGCGTTCTGCCGGGAGCACGGCTGGCCGGTATGGGTGAAAGGGCCCGACTACGGCGCAGCGCCGATCTGGTCCTGGTACGAGCTCGCGCCGGCCTTGCGCGAAATGGCGGCGCTCTGGGGCGGGCGCGAAAGGCTCCTTCTCCAGGCGCACAGCGACGGCCACGACGTCACCCTCGCATTCGCCGCGCTCGGCGGCCGGCTGCTCGGCGCCGCGCAGCTCGAGAAGCTCGAGCGCACCGCCGAGGGCAAGGTCTGGCGCGGGCGCGTGAGCGCGGTGCCGCAGCCGCTCGAGCGCAGGCTGCGCGCGCTGGTTCGCGATGCGCGCTGGTCGGGAGGCGGCGAGATCGAGTGCGTGCGCGACCGCGCGTCGCGGCTGTGGCTCGTCGAATGCAATCCGCGCTTCCCGGCCTGGATCTACGGCGCGGCGCTCGCCGGCCGCAACCTTCCGGGGCTGCTGGTGGGCACCCTGACTGGCGAGAAGCTTGCGCAACCCCGCAGGCGCGAGCAGCGCACCTTCACGCGCATTGTCCTGGAGAATCCGGCTCCCCTATAATGCCGCAGCCGACTTTGGCGGGGGGCCAGATGGCGCACAAGAAATCCGCAGCACCGAAGGGAAAAAAATCAGCGGGCAAGGCAGTGGCCGTGAATCCGTGGCTGCCGGCCGTGCCGCTCAAGGGGCGCAAGCTCCTGAAGCCGGTGCTGGCCGTGCCGCTCGCGATGATGGCGGGCGCGGCGAGCGCGGATCTTCTGCCGGCGCGTGCGCTGACCGTTCCGGCCGAGGCCGCCCGGCAATCGCTGTCCGCGAAGGACTACGAGCGCCTGGTCGGCGCGAAGAAGGCCGAGATCCTGCGCAAGTTCGAGGGCAGGCAGGCGTTCCAGCTGGCCCAAGGCAGCGATAGCCGCGGCGGCGGCAAGAGCGGCCAGCGCCCGAGCGGCAGCTAGCGCGTTTGCGGCGGCAGGCCCTTCCGGCGCCGCTGCGCCGCGACCTGCTTCGCGTCCTGCGCTCCGGCGCCGGCGATACGCCGAGGCGCTTCCTCCTTCCCGAGTACGCCGCGAGCCAGTTCCGCGAGGCCGCGCGCGCGGCATCCCGTGTCAAGGCGTCGCCGCGCGTCGTGCTCGCCTACAGCATCAAGACCAATCCGTTTCCCGGGCTCCTCGACCTCGCGCGGGCGCACGGCATGCGCGCGGAGGCCATCACGCAGGCCGAGGTGGCGCATGCGCTGCGCCGCGGGTTCCGGATGGAGGACACCGTGCTGAACGGCCCGGCGAAGTGGTGGCCGGAGCCGGTGCGCGAGACCGGGTATGCGGCGATCTTCTGCGATTCTCTGCAAGAGCTGCGTGCGCTGCGCGGCGCGCTCGCCGCAGGCCGCGTGCGGGCGCGCAGCGTCGGCCTGAGGCTGCGGCCGGCGACCGTGCGCTCGCGCTTCGGCGTCGACCTCTCGGAGCGCAAGTCCTTTGCCGAGGCGGTGCGGCTGCTGCGCAGCCTGCCGCGCGACCAGGAGATCGGCTTTCACTTTCACCAGGCGAG
>Ga0070741_10002029_pt1 | contig 56675 bp, 58 predicted proteins | sample Coa_R1_4_FD_66440 | JGI IMG/M metagenome (GOLD analysis project Ga0070741, IMG submission 66440) | Surface soil microbial communities from Centralia Pennsylvania, which are recovering from an underground coalmine fire - Coalmine... | ecosystem: Environmental > Terrestrial > Soil > Unclassified ... | reverse complement strand
CTTGTCGACGATCTCCTGCATGAACCCCTTGGGCGCGGTGCGCAGGCGGCCCTGGCCGTCCTTCTTGGCGAGGTCCGCGAGGCGGGCTGCCCGCATCTTCTCGCGCTCCGTCGCCATCACCTGCATGCGCGTGGCCAGGCGGTCGCGCGAGAGCACGGGCATGAGCACCGTGAGCGTGGTGGCGAACGCGGCGATGGCCGCCAGCAGCGTCACGATGAACTGCGGGGTCATCAGCGACATGATCTGGTCGAGCATGGCTTTTCTCGTGCGACCTCGAAACGGCGGCGCCTCGCCGGCCACCTCAATACTTGAAGTTGATCATCTTCCTCATCACCAGCACCCCGCAGGTCATCCATACGCCGGCGCACGCCAGGAGGAACTGGCCGAAGTGCGTGGTCCAAAGCAGGCTGATGTAGGCGGGCGTGGTGATGTAGACGAGGATCATCACCATGAACGGCAGCGCGCCGAGCACGGCCGCCGACGCCTTGGCCTCGGCAGAGAGCGCCCGCACCTTGGCCTGCAGCCGCTTGCGGTCGCGCAGCACCCCGGAGAGGTTGCCCAGCGCCTCGGAGAGGTTGCCGCCGGCCTGCTGCTGGATGGCGATGACGATGGCGAAGAAGCGCACCTCCGGCAGCGGCATGCGCGTCATCATGCGCTCGAAGGCCTCTGCGAGGGGCACGCCGACGCGCTGCTGCTCCACGAGGTCGGTGAACTCGCCGGCAATCGGCTGGGGCGACTCGCGCGCGATGATGGCAAGACACTCAGGGAGGGGCAGGCCCGATTTGACGCCGCGCACGATCACGTCGATGGCGTTGGCGAACTCCTCCACGAACTTGTGCTGCCGCCGCTTGGTCAGGCGCGCGAGGATCCATCGCGGCAGCCCGAACGTGCCCACGAACGCTGCCAGCATAGGCACGAAGAAGGTCAGGTTCGGCGCCGAGAGCCACAGGCTCAAGCCCACCAGCACACCGCAGACGATGCTGATGACCCAGAACGCACGCGGCGTGATCTCGAGGCCGGCGCGCTCCAGCCGCAGCCGCATGGTGGCCTTCTCGCGGGCTTTCTCGCGCTCCTCCAGCTCCTGCAGCGTCTCCGCCACCTGGCGCCTGCGGCTCTGCGCCGTCTCGGCCTGGACCTTGTTGGCGACGCGCTGCGTCCTGCTCTCGGTCACGCCCTGGATGCGCCTCTGGGTGCGCCGCTCGCCGGAGAAGAAGGGGTTCACCAGCAGGTACACGATGGCGCCGATCGACAGCGCCGCCAGCAGGAGCAAGCCTGCGACGATCAGGTCGTTGTTATCCACGAGCGTCCCCCATGGGGCTGCCGCGAGAATCGTGCACCTCCGCGCTCGACAGCGCCTGTGCCAGGCGCGGGGTGTCGCCGAAGTATTCCGCGCGCTCCCAGAAGCGCGGACGCGCGATGCCGGTCGAGCGGTGGCGACCGACGAGCTTGCCGTGCGCGTCCTCGCCGGTGATCTCGTACACCATGAGGTTCTGGAGCGTCACCACCTCGCCTTCCATGCCCACCACCTCGGTGATGTGCGTGACCTTGCGCGAGCCGTCGCGCAGGCGTGCGGCCTGGATGATGACGTCGATGGAGCCCGTGATCATCTCGCGAATGGTCTTGGGCGGAAGCTGGAAGCCGCCCATCATGATCATGGACTCCAGGCGGCTGATGGCCTCGCGGGGGCTGTTGGCGTGCAGCGTGCCCATCGAGCCGTCGTGGCCTGTGTTCATGGCCTGCAGGAGGTCGAAGGCCTCCGGTCCGCGCACCTCGCCGACGATAATCCGCTCGGGCCGCATGCGCAGGCAGTTTCGCACGAGGTCGCGCATCGTGATCTCGCCCTCCCCTTCGAGGTTGGGCGGCCGCGTCTCCAGCCGCACGACGTGGGGCTGCTGCAGCTGCAGCTCGGCGGAGTCCTCGCAAGTGATGATGCGCTCGTCGTGCTCGATGGAAGCGGTCAGGCAGTTGAGCAGCGTCGTCTTGCCCGAGCCCGTGCCGCCGGAGATGAGCACGTTGCAGCGCACGCGGCCGATGATCTCGAGCAGCACCTTCGCCTCGGGCGAGATGGACTTGTACTTGACGAGCTGGTCGAGCTTCAGGCGGTCCTTCTTGAACTTGCGGATGGTCAATGCCGGGCCGTCGATCGCCAGCGGCGGGGCGATGACGTTGACGCGGCTGCCGTCGGGCAGGCGCGCATCGCAGATCGGGCTCGACTCGTCGACGCGGCGGCCTACCTGGCTGACGATGCGCTGGCAGATATTCATGAGCTGCGCGTTGTCGGCGAAGCGCATGGACGTCTTCTGCACCTTGCCCGCCACCTCGATGTAGGTCGTGGTGGCGCCGTTGACCATGATATCGGCGATGTCGTCGCGGGCGAGCAGCGGCTCGAGGGGGCCGTAGCCCAGCACGTCGTTGCAGATGTCCTCGAGCAGCTCCTCCTGCTCGGCGATCGACATCACGACGTTCTTGATCTGGATGATCTCGCTGACGATATCGCGGATCTCCTCGCGCGCCGCCGCGGCCTCGAGCTTGGCGAGCTGGGTCAGGTCGATGGTGTCGATGAGCGCGTTGAAGACGGTCGTCTTGACGTCGTAGTACTCTTCCGAATGCCGCCGCTCGGGCGCCACGGCCTCCGGCTTGGCCGGTTGGCGCGGCTCGGCCGGGGTCTTGGCATCGGCACTCTTGCTGATCGCGCCGGCCGCCTCCGCGGGCAGCATCGGGCGGGTCGTGGACGGCTCCTGGGTACGCCTGCCGAACATGGGGCTTGAGCTCCTCAGCGCTTCAGCTTGAGTTTTTCGAGAAGTGGGGCGAGCGGCGCGAGCGGTGAGGGCCTCTTCTCCTCCCTCTGGTCCTTGCGATGGGTCAACGTGAGGGCCAGATCGCGGAACTGCTGCGCCGCCTTCGACTTGGCGGCGAACTCCTCGATCATCTGCCCGTTGTTGGAGGCGAGCCCGAAGGTCTCGCTGTCGAACTCGATCACCAGCGTGGGCGCGATACCGAGCGCGGCGGCGAACTCCTTGGCCGAAATCTCAGGACGCTTGGGCGTCTTGGCCATGTTGATGACGAGGTGGGACGGCCCGTCGTTGGCCCGGTTGTGCTTCAGGAGATCGATCAGGTTCTTGGCGTTGCGCAGGTTGGCGAGGTCGGGCGCCACCGTGATCACGATCTCGTCGGCCTGGAACAGAACGCGCTTCACCCACGGCGTCCAGGTGTGGGGCAGGTCGACCGCCACATAGGGCACGTTCTGGCGCACCACCTCGAGCACGAGGTCGCAGGCATCGGCCGAGATCTCGTAGTCGCGGTCGAGCACCACCGGCGCGGCGAAGATGCTCAGGTGCTCGGAGCATTTCGTCAGCAGGCGGTCGAGCAGCACCTCGTCGAGGCGCTCCGGGCTCTGGAGGGCCTCGGCTATGCCCTGCACAGGGTCCTGGTTGAAGTCGAGGCCGGTGGTGCCGAAGGCGAGGTCGAGGTCGGCAACGACCACGTTCGACTTCAGGAGCTCGGACATCGCCCAGGCGGTGTTGTGGCACACGGTGCTCGAGCCGACGCCGCCCTTGGCGCCGATGAAGGCGATCACGTTGCCTACGGGATCGGTGTCGGGATTGTTGTAGAGGTTCGACAGGCTCTCGATGAGCTGCAGCGGCGTGATCGGGGCGATCAGGTACTCGCTCACCCCGCGCCTCAGCAGATCGCGGTAGAGGACCACGTCGTTGGTGCGGCCGACGACCACCACCTTGGTGCCGGCGTCGCAGCAATGGGCGAGGCGGTCGAGCTCCGCCAGCATCTGCCCGCGGGGCAGGCTCGTCTCGACGATGATCAGGTTGGGTGTCGGGCTCTCCTGGTAGTGCGCCACCGCCGCGGTCGCCCCGCCCATGTGCACGCTGACGTGGGCCTTGGCCAGTCTGCGGTCGGCGGTGGCCGCCTGCAGCACCTCTGCCGTCGCGGTCTCCTCGCAGAACGCCTGGATCGAAATGCGCGGGATTGGCCGCGCCTTGACGTGGGAGGGCACCTCCTCCGGGCCCGCGGCAGGCACGAGCTCCCGGCCGGACTCGGCATCATCCTGGGCGATGGAAAAGGCCTGCTTGCTCATTTACGACCTCGGCTAGTTGAGGGTTCGGACCTGCACGCGCTCATCCGTGGAGCGCTCCGTCTGCGTCGGCTTGCCCTGCCGGTACTTGTCGAACACCACGAGGCGGCGCTCCTGGTCGGCCGGATCCATAGTGCGCGGGCCGAGCAGGTCGGCGGGGTTGGCGACCTGCGCCGCCAGGTTCTTCTGCTGGGCGCAACCGAGGTTGGGGTAGGGCAGGTTGCGGGGATCGTCGGCCAGGTTGATCGTCCAGCGGCCGCACTCGGGTCCCTCGGCCACGAAGCGAAGATAGGAGAGCCGGATGGGCGCGTTGGCGTCGCGCGGTTCGTGATAGGGCTCGATGACGATGTTGCTGTCGGCGAAACCGTAAGCGGTAATGATCTGCCTCACCTCGGCGACCGCGCGCACGGCGGCGGCCTCGTTGGGCGAGCCGGTCGGAACGGCGATCACGAGCTTGCTGTTGCCGGCATCGCTGGCTCGGTAGTGCTCCAGGAAGTCCGCGACCTGCGCCCTCTGCGCCGGCGCGAGGCCCTGCGCGCTCCTGGAGATGCGCACGGCGGTGACGGAAGGCTGCTGCGAGACCATAATCGGATGACGCTCCGTCGGGTCGACGATGGTCCAGCCGGCCAAGTGGTTGCCCGGCTCGTCGATGGTCTTGCAGCCTGCGAGCACCAGCCCCAGCAGCACGAGGCTCAGCAGGCGCATGGCCGCCGGGGTCGAGCCGGAAGCGATGCGGACAGCGATCAGGGATCTCATGGCATCCTCCAGTTGTCCGGCTACTCGACGATGAACCCGTAATCGCCCTTCAACCCCCCGGGCGGGAGCGCGGCACCCTTGCCGTAGACGCGATTGATGTGGCCGAGGAAGTTGGCCTTCAGATCGGAGGCAGCGGCCAGGCCGTCATCGGGGCGGCCGAGCTTCTGGCGCGACGTCGGACGCACCATGTAGGGCGTGACGATGACGACGAGCTCGGTCTCCTGCTTGATGAAATCGCGGCTGCGGAAGAGCGTGCCGATCATCGGCAGGTCCTTGAGGGTGGGGAAGCCGTCGATGTTCTGCCGCGTGGAGTCGGAGATGAGGCCGGCCAGCGCCAGCGAACCGCCGGAAGGAAGCTCGACGGTCGAGCGCGCCCGGCGGGTCTTCAGCGCCGGGATGCTGATGCTCGAGAGAACGACGGCACCATCCGTCGTGAGCTCGCTCACCTCGCTCTCGATCTTGAGGCTGATGCGCCCCTCCGACATCACCACCGGCGTGAAGGCGAGACCGACACCGAACTGCTTGAAGGTGACGGAGAGCTGGCCCTGGCTGTCGACGACAGGGATGGGGAACTCGCCGCCCGCGAGGAAGTTCGCGGTCTCGCCGGAGACGGCTGTCAGATTGGGCTCGGCCAGCGTGCGGATCAGGCCGTCCCGCTCGAGTGCGCGCAGCGCGCTGGTGAGCCTCGCGTTGCCGGCACTGAACGCGTTGGTGACGCCCGAGTTGCCGAACGCCGTGGTTCCCGGGGGACCCGGGTTGTAGTTGCAGAGCGTTCCCGCCACCGCGCAGGCGGGCGTGCTGCTCGACGCTGCCTCCGTTCCGAGCCCCGGAATGGGCAGCGTGCCCAGGCCCGCGGCGGCCGTCAGCGGAAGAGCGTTGTCGGTCAGCAGGGCCGTGGCGAAATTGCCGGAGGTGATGACGGCGCCGAGGTTGATGCCGAACTGCTTCAGCACCGAGCGCTGCACCTCCGCCACGGTCACCTTGAGCATCACCTGCTCCTCGCCGTCGACGGTGAGCAGGTTGATGACGAGCTTGGTGTCGCTGCCGCAAGCGGCGGCCTGCGCCTGCGTGCGGCTCTCATACTGGGCCTGCGACGGCGGGTTCTGGCTGGTGACGTTGAAGTTGGTCGAGTTGTTGCCGCCGCTGGCGGCTACCTGGCCCACGACCTTGTTGGCGTAGACGAACTGGCAGGCGATATCGACGGCGCGCTTGCCGTCGAGCGGCGTGCGCACCGTTCCGCTCAGGATGGCGGCCTTGCCCGCCATCTCAGCCCTGATGTTGGAGCCGGGCACGAAGCGCTTCAGGATGCTGTCGAGAGCCTCGATGTCGGCGCCGACGTTGACGTCGAGCCGCAGGATCTGCTGCCCCCTGGTGTCGAAGAAGAAGGCGTTGGTCTGCCCCTCGCTCTTGGCGATCAGGAACACGCGGTTGGACGACTGCACGACGGCATCGACCTTGTCGGGCGACGACACGACGACGTCCTTGAGCTCGAAGGGGAACTGCAGCAGGAACGACTTGCCGAGCCCGAGCGAGATCTGCCGGACCATCGGGAAGCTCGCATTTGCAGGCACCTGCCAGAACGCATCCTCCGGAACCCTTCCGCCCTGGGCGCCGGCCCCCTGCGCCAGCGCGACGGGCGGCGACGCCCAAGCCCCGATGACCGCCAGCAACAAAGCGACGGCCACCCCCCTGAAGTTCATTCGCATGGTTTGCCAACCTTCTTGCCGGCACTGATCGACGTGCACTCAGACTCAGTTGACGCCATACGCCCGTGTTTTGACTCCGTACTTGAGCACCCTGACCGCATCGTCGCGCTTCTCCGCCACGGGCTTTTCCCGGGTGTCCGTATCGGCGATGCTGCGCAGCGACAGTGAGATCTCCCCCAGAGAGTTCGCTTGCGCGAGCAGCTCCGCCTGACGCGGTGTCAGCTCCAGAGTGGCGGTATTGCCTTCGGCCAGCCTCTTGCCCTCCTTGGCCTCGATGAGCTGGCCGATGGCGAGCACGCGCACGTTGCGGAACAGCGTGTCCGCGACGAAGTCGTTGTTGTTGCCGGCGCGGCCGCGCACGCGCTGCGTCAGGATGACGTCGACGCGGTCGTTGGGCAGGATCAGCCGCCCCACGCCCGTCTCCTCCTTGATGCGGGTCGAGATGGCGCGCATGCCCGGCGGCAGAATGGCGGCAAGCACGCCGCCGTCGCCGGGCTTGACGAGCTTCGCCGGCGTTACCGGCTCACCTGCCAGCATCGGCGCGCGCGCCACCGAATCCTTGAGCTCCTCGACGGCGCGGGGCCGCGCGCTCCTCTGGATGTAGCTGGAACTCACCGCGTTCTGCGGCCACTCCAGCCAGCGGAAGCTCTCGGGGCCCGTGATCGTCCCGAGCGGGATATCGTTTTTCGCCACCAGGATCTGCGTGGTGTTGGTGGTGACCTCCTCGCGGACGACCTTGGCAGGCTTGTTCACCAGGCTCATCACGCCGAAGAACGCGCCCAGGCCGCAAATGCCAGCGATGATCACGCCCAGCAGCTGTCCTCGTTTCATCGCCCAATGATCCCTGTCTGCGGAAGGCAAATCGCCTTCTGCCCCCTTAGACTGTGATGGACAATCGTCAACGGGTGGTTAATCGGGGGTGCAAACCGGCACGCGCCGGCTGCAACTTCCACCGCGGGTGAAGATCGCGTTAACGGCCGGCGTTCAGTGGGCCATGCCCGTGAACCACGCGGTGTACGGATAAACGAGCAACGCCCCCGCGGCCAAGGCGAGCCCGTAGGGAATTCCACTGTCATGCCTGTGCAGCCTGAGCGCCCAGGCCTCTCCCAGCAGCATGCGCGGCAGCGGCACCGAGCGCGCCGAGCAGAACGCGGCGGCGATCACGCCACCAGCCAGCGCGACATAGAGGATGTAGGGGAAGAGGTTGTCGGGGCCGATCCACAGGCCGATGGCCGCCATCAGCTTGGCATCGCCGCCGCCGAACCAGCCGGGAATGAAGAGGAGCATGCCGACGAGCAGCATGAGCAGGCCCGCGCCCACGTGGTTGAGCAAGTCGGCCGTGTTCATGCCGGCCAGCAGCGCCAGCGGGAAGAAGGCAAGCGCCATCAGCGCGGAAAGGCGGTTGGGGATCCGCATGGTGATGAGATCCATCGCCGCCGCAAAGGCGACGGCGCCCGGCAATACCGTGAGGACCGCAATCTCCAGCATGGCTCTACGTCGTCCTGCGGCGCCAACGGCACGTCGGGGACCGCGTACGGCCCCCGACGCGACCGACGTCCCCGTCCGTCGTTACGCCGACTGCATCGTGGTGCTGACCTTGTTGAAGGTGGCGCTGATCTGCGATCCGAGCAGCTGGGCCGCCGTGATGATGCCGACCGCGATGAGGGCGGCGATCAGGCCGTACTCGATGGCCGTCGCACCGGACTCGTCCTTCACGAAACGCACGAACTTGGTCTTCATGGCTCTACTCCCACTCTTTTGGAAACCGACACTCTGCTGCGCCTGAGGCCCTGGCATCTTCCGGCCCGGCCGACTGCGCACGCTATGCGGAGCCAATTAAAGTCGGGTTAAGCCGGCCGCCCTCCAAGGCGGCTCGACCCAGACAAACGGGAGGATTCCTGAGTCGCGCCACTGAAGAACCGAGCATTCACCAGCCCACGCCGCCCAACTGACTGCAGATATCGAATATCTCCTGTCTGTCGCGGGCATGTTTGAAGGGGTTAATATGCTTTTTAACTGAGCACCTGGCCCAATAATCCTCGCAGCAACGAAGAGAAATCGCCCGAGATGAGGCCGAGCTTTGTCTTCACTTGCAAGGTTCCTCGCGACGCAGATTGTGCCCATCGACCTCCCGCGTGCGGCCTCCATGCCTGTCCGCAGGCAGCTGAGGACTGCGGCCAGGCCCCGCGTTTGCACTTATTTCACGATTTCAACCGACAACACTCGCAAGCCGCTCTGCAGCCGAGGGACCCACGACATGACCCGCGCGCCCGCCGTCAAGGGCTGTCTGCTCCGGACCGTCGCCGCGACGGCAACAGGGGTCGTCGCGGCACTGGGCATCGCCTCCGCGCAGGCGGAGGATCTGATCGTCAAGTACGACCAGTCGCAGCTTCTGCGCCTTCCACGGCCGGCAGCCGAGATCATCATCGGCAATCCCGCGATCGCCGATGTCTCCGTGCAGACCGGCAATCTCCTGGTGATCACGGGGAAGACCTTCGGCATCACCAACATCATCGCGCTCGATGCCGACCGCAACGTCATCCAGGACCAGCGCGTGCTGGTGAAGCGGGACGAGGCCAAGGTCGTCAACCTGCAGCGCGGCACCGACCGCCAGTCCTACAACTGCACGCCGCAATGCAATCCCACGATCACGATCGGCGACGAGCCCAAGTACTTCGACACCATCCGTAACGCCTCGCAGAACAAGATCGGCTTCTCCGAGAAGGCGGCTGAGAGCGGCGGGCAGGCGGCCACTCAGTAGCGGCCCCGTGGGCGAAGGCGCGGGCAGCGCGCACATTTCGTTTACCAACATGCTGCTGTTGCGGCGCATTTTTACGCGCCATTCAGGAGTTGGCCCGCATACTCGGCCATCCCAGGAACAGCATGTCGGGGCTGCGGCACAAATGGTGTCGGAACTTGCACATCGCGTGCGCCGAGCATTTCGGCCCGCCTTCCTGCAGCGCTGGCGGCGCGACGACGCCGGCGTCACCTCGATCGAGTTCGCGATCGTGGCTCTGCCCTTCCTGATGCTGCTGTTCGGCCTCATGTCGGTCTGTGTCTACTATTTCACCAACTTCACGCTCGAGAACGCCGCCTGGCAGGCGGCGCGCGCCATCCGCACCGGCCAGATGCAGCAGTCGCAGGGCGGATACGCGGGCGCGGTGACGTCGGATGACCGCAAGAAGCTCTTCAAGAAGGCGCTGTGCGCCTACGCACCGATGCTCGCGGATTGCGAAAGCAAGGTGGTCGTGATCGTCCAGAGCAACACGAGCTTCGGCGGCATCTCCAAGCCGAGCTGCGCGACCAACGGCGTGCTGACGAACGACGCGCTGGCCGCCTTCGACCCCGGCTCGGCCAGTGCCGTCGTGCTGGTCACCGTCTGCTATCCGTGGTCTGCGGGCGGCACGCTGCCGTTCTTCAAGATGGGCAACCTGCAGGGCGGCGCCTTGCTGATGCAGGCGACGGTGGCCCTGCGCACCGAGCCATACACCTAGACGGCCATGCGCTGAACCGGACAACCTCGAGAGCCAACCATGCGAGCCCTCGCCATCTCCGACCTGGCTGCCCGCCTCCGCGGTCTCTTGCTGCGCTGGCGGAGCGATGCCCGTGGCATTGCCGCCGTGGAGTTCGCGTTCATCGTGCCGCTGATGGCGGTGATGTTCATCGGCGCCGTCGAGCTCAGCCAGGTGATCACCATCAACCGCCGCGTCGACCAGGTCTCGAGCGCCACGGCGGATCTGGTGGCCCGGTGGTCTCCGGCTTCGGGCGCCGCCTCCGCCAACGGCATCACGCAGACCGAGATCACCGACGTCATGAAGTCGGGCGGCTACATCATGGCGCCCTACAGCCAGAACCCGCTGCAGATCACCATCCGCAGCGTCATGTCGTCGCCGACGAGCGCGACGAGCACCAAGCTGTGGTGGTCCTGCACCTTCAACGGCACGGGCAGCGCGCTCAGCTGCTCCTGTGCGAACTCGAGCCTTACGGTGCCGTCCGGCCTGCTGGGCCTTCTCGACGACATCGTGATCTCGCAGGCCACCTACGCCTACAAGCCGCTGGTGTTCGATTACTTCATGAAGAAGGGCGGCGGCGGCACGAGCAACGGCACCTACACGCTGAGCGAGACCACCTACCTCAAGCCGCGCAACGGCAACGTCAACTTCGTGCCGACCAGCGGATCGCCGTGCCCCACCCCGACATTTCCCTGACGCTCTGACAGCTAAGGGCGCAGCCCTGCCACGCCGGCCTTTGTCCGCGGCCTGCGCAATCGCGTCGGCAATCGGCGGTTGCAATTGCCGAACCGCCTGATTTCCACCTATGCTGCCAGCCGGGAATACTCGGGGCTGGGCAACGCCGCCCAGGAGCGCCATGGGACGCCGGTCGACGCACACGCCGCAGCAGTTGCGGGAGCTCATTCTCGATGCGGCCCAAGACATCATCGAGGCCCAGGGGCTTGCCGGCCTGTCCGCGCGCGAGATCGCCCGGCGCATCGAGTACTCGCCGGGCACCATCTACAATATGTTCGAGAACCTGGACGACGTCGTGCTGCACGTGGAAGCCCGCGTGCTCGAGGCACTCGACAAGCGCCTCTCCGCGCTTCTGCAGGAAGGCAACAGCGCCGGACGCGTCAACCGCCTGGCCCAGGCCTACCTCGCCTTCACGCACGAGAAGCCCCGGCTCTGGAACCTGCTGTTCGAGCATCACATGCCCGCCAAGGCCGCCCTTCCCGCCTGGTATCAACAGAAGCTGGAAGGTCTCATGGGCCGCGTCGAGGAAGCCCTGGCCCCGCTCTTCCCAGCGGGCCGAGAGGCCGACCGCCAGCGGGCGGCGCGCGTGCTCTGGGCGGGCGTGCACGGCATCACGTCGCTGTCCACGGCCGACAAGCTGTCGGTGGTGACGACGGAGAGTGCGAGCCGGCTCGTCGATGACCTCGTGACGACCTATCTGGCGGGCCTCGCCAGCTCGCCAAGCGCCCCTGCGCCGGAGCCGGTCCCGGTGGTCAAGGCGTAGGAGGCAACGGGCGCCTGTAGAGCGCCGTCTAACGCCCCAGGGCCTCAGTTTCCGGGCGCTGCGTGGTCCATCGGATCCATGAGCTGGCCACGCAGCAGGTAGTAGGGCGACTTGTAGTAGATCCTGACGTTGTGGAACGGATCGGTGACGATCTTCGTCAACCACACGAGGCCGGTCCGGACATCGCGCACGAAGAACAGCTGAACGGCGCGGAACAGCAATCCGCCGAGACCTACGGCCAGCCAGACCAGGGCCAGGTTGTTCAGGAAGCCGGCAAGCTCCGTGTGCGGCCGGAGCAGACCGAACAGCGTGGGGTCGGCATAGAGCATCACGGGCGAGGCCGCCCAGATCGCCATCAGCACGACCTTGCGCCTGAGGTTGTAGCCGACCTTCACCGCCTCCTTGTACTCCTGCGTGGCCCCGTTGACCGCGTCGTAGCCCATCGGCTCGAACACGAAGTGGCCGATCTGGCGGCTCGTCATGCCGACGAGCCAGGCCAGCAGCACCGCCGCCATCGGGTTCTGGAACACGAGCACGTAGGCGGCAAGGAAGCTGACCGCGCTCAACAGGTGGAGCGCCTGGTTGATGCGGCTCTGGTGATAGTAGCGATGATCGTCGCGACGCTGCTCCCCGAGCTCCCGGAAGAACTCGCCCATGCTGCTCATCCCCATCTCCCTCGCGTTGGCGGATGCCCTTAGAGCTCCAACTAGGCGACCCGTGCGAGAGTCGCTTGACCTGGGTCAAAGCTTGCATGGCGCCAGTGTCGCGGGAGGTCCGCGGTGCAGGAGGCGTCGGTGGCATTGCGTCGACCACTCCACTCGTGGGGGGGCAAGGGGATTCACTCGGTGCTCGCTGCGGTGCAGGTGTGCTCATCCCCCTTGACCTGCGACCCCCGTGCCCCCTTATTCCACGTGCCAGTCGGCCGGACGGCCGCTGCCGGGGAAACGGGCTTTGTGGCTCCAAGTCCCGGTGGAGGAAAGTCCGGGCTCCAGGGATCAACGGTGGCGGCTAACGGCCGCCGGGGGTGACCCCAGGGAAAGTGCCACAGAGAAGAGACCGCCGGCGCGGGGCAACCCGCAAGGGCAAGGGTGAAACGGTGCGGTAAGAGCGCACCGCGCCTGCGGCAACGCAGGCGGCACGGCAAACCCCACCGGGAGCAAAACCGAATAGGGGCGGCACGGGATGGGAGGCGACTCTCACCCCAGCGCGATCCTCGTCGCCGCCCGGGTTGGTTGCTCGAGGCGCGGAGCGATCCGCACCCCAGAGGAATGGCCGTCGCGGAGGCAACTCCAGACAGAACCCGGCTTACAGGCCGACTGGCAATATCCAACTCGAGCGCTGTTCAACTCGCGCGAGATCTGGCACGCTTTGGCCATGACGACAATAACGCTAGAGAAAGCCCAGGAAGACTTGCCACTTCTCGTGAAGCGAGCGCTGGCCGGCGAGGAGATCGTCATCGAAGCGGCGGGGACAGCGGCCGTCAGGCTTGCCCCTGTGGATCGACCCGTGCCCGGGGGCGCAGGCTACCGCGGGCGTGGAGCGCTCAAAGGCCAGCTCGTGGTAGGGCCCGAGTTCTTCGAGCCGCTGAGCGACGAGGAATGTGGCATCGGCGGCGAGCCCGGCGCGCCGTGAAAGTGCTCCTCGATACGCATGCTTTGTTGTGGTGGTTCGCCGGCGATCCCTCGCTTTCGCGACAGACCGTGGCGTTGATAGAGGACCCTACGAACATTGTACTCGTCAGTGCCGCGTCGGCCTGGGAGATTTGCACAAAGGTGCGAAACGGCAAGCTGCCGACCGGTCAGTTGCTGTGCGAGAACTTCCTTGGCTATTTGGACCGTTTCCACTTCACGCCATTGCCCATCTCCGTTGAGCACGGTCGCCTTGCGGGCCACCTCCTAGGGCCTCACAAAGACCCGTTCGACCGTATGCTGGCGGCGCAGTCCCTGGTGGAGGGCGTGCCACTCCTGACCAATGATCTCGTGTTTGCAGGATTTGGCGTGAACGTGGTGTGGTAATCCGCGTATTCGCGGGCGCGTTCGCGGCCCCCATTGCCGACCGTCGCCTTCATTTTGCCAGGAATTTGCTGACGCGTAGGCACTGCGGGGACCCGATGATGCCGACAGACGGCGCAGACACGAGGGTCAGCCATGATAGCCCGCGCGCGGCGTTCGACCGGAGAGAGTGCATACAGCTCCTTCGATGCCGAGGAGTACCCCGAGTATGGTGAGCTGCTGCCGGGCGAGAGGATCGGCCGGCTGCCCGCGCGCACCGGCGCCAAGGCGCTGCTGCGAGGCCTTCTCCTTCTGATCGTGCTCGGCGGCGGGTGGATGCTCTTCGGCGATCAGGTGACGTCGCCGAGCCGACTGCTGGATCAGCTCGCCGCCGTATGGTCATCCATGGACCCCAGGGCCCCCGCCCGGACCGAGCGGAGCCTGACGGCTCAGGCCAATTCTTCCCTCTCCGCCGGCCCCGCGCAGGTGCTGCCGCCCGTCGCCTCTGCCCCACCCCCGTCCCAGCCGCCGCCCGCTCCGAGCCAGACCACCGGCGCCGCCGAGGCACCGGCAAAGCTGGCGGCGCTGCCGACGCCAGCCGCACCTTCGCCGGAAGCCGAAGAGACCGATGCGCCCTTGCCACCGCCCGCGGCCGATCCCGCCGACCCCTACCAGGTCCGCGCGCTGGCCGTCGGCCTTCACCCCGGCTTGTCACGCGTGCTGCTGGCGCGACTTACCCCGACCGACTACCGCAACGCCGGCATCGCCATCCAGACCGCTGTGGCCGAGACCCCTGACGATGGCATCTATGTCTGGCCCAGGACGCGAAAACCCGATCTGGCGCTTTTCCAGGTCCGCTTCGTGCCCGGCGCAGCCCCGCGTTGCCGGCGCTATGTCGTATCGGTCACCAAGGACGGCTGGCTGACGACGGCGCCGCCCATGGAGAAGTGCGGCGGCCCCCGGCCCGGCCAGGCGCGGCGCGAATGAGATCGCCGTCGGTTCAACCTCGGCTCATCCGACCTCGATAGCCCGCTCGCGGATTGCGTTGCGGCCGCGGCCCATCTGGCTTACTGCCAGCTGGCACGATCGTCTCGGGGAGTGGCCGGGTGGCGACGTCGGTGACAATTCCGCTCTGGCTCGCCGTCGCGCTGGCATGCCTGGCCGTGATCGCGCTGATCGACCGGCTGTTCGCGCCGGCTCTGCGCTGGTGGGTGCGCCGGCGCGTCAACCGCGCCATCGACGAGCTCAACCAGCGCCTGAAGCTCAAGATACCGCCCTTCAAGCTCGCCCGCCGCCGCCAGCTGATCGAGCAGCTGATGTTCGACCCGCAGGTGCTGCAGGCGGTCGAGGAGGAGGCCAGAGCCCGCGACGAGCCCAAGAGCGTCGCCCATGCGCGCGCCCGCCGCTACGCGCGCGAGATCGTGCCGGCCTTCAGCGCCTACACCTACTTCCACGTCGGTGCGGCGTTGGCCAAGTGGCTGTCGACCTCTCTCTACCGTGTGCGCCTCGGCGCATTCGAGGAGGCCGCGCTCTACCAGGTGCCGGCGGACGCCTCTGTCGTGTTCGTCATCAATCACCGCTCCAACATGGACTATGTGCTCGTCACCTACTTGGTGTCGGAGAGCTCTGCGCTCAGCTACGCGGTGGGCGAGTGGGCGCGGGTGTGGATGCTGCAGCGCCTCATCCGCGCCATGGGCGGCTATTTCGTGCGCCGGGACAGCTCCAACCCGCTCTACCGCAAGGTGCTGGCGCGCTACGTGCATATGGCGACGGCCTCGGGCGTCGCCCAGGCGGTGTTCCCCGAGGGCGGGCTCACGCGCGACGGCCGCCTGCGCCCGCCCAAGCTGGGGCTGCTCGGCTACATGGTGACGGGCTTCGACCCCAACGGGCCGCGCGACATCGTCTTCGTGCCTGTCGGCATCAACTACGACCGCGTGCTGGAGGATCGCATCCTCACCGGCACGGCTGCCACACCCGATGGCGAGCGGCCGCACTTCGCCGTGAAGCCCCTGGCGCTGGTGTGCTGGTTCGCGAAGGGTCTGTGGCAGGGCATGAGGGGCACGTGGCACCGCTATGGCTACGCCTGCGTGAGCTTCGGACGGCCGTTGTCACTGCGCCGGTACCTTGGTGACCGCAGCGTCGACCTGCGCGCGCTGCCGGAGGAGCGGCGTTTTGCCGAGGTCGGCGAGCTGGGGCAGCGGCTCATGCAGGAGGTGGGGCACGTCGTGCCGGCGCTGCCCGTATCGCTGGTGGCAACGGCGATGCTGGCAGCGGGCGAGCACGGACTGTCGAGCCTGGAGCTCAAGGGCGCGGTGTCGGATCTGATACGGCGCCTGACCGCGGCGGGCGCCTACGTCCACATTCCCCGCCACGACCAGGAGTATGCGGTGGAGGTCGGCCTGCGCATCCTGCAGATGCGCCGCGTGGTCATGGCCAACGGCGGCGTCTACCGGCCGGGTCCGGAGGGATCGGGCCTGCTCGCCTACTACGCCAACGCCATCGCCCACCTGCTGCCTGCGCCCTAGCAGGCCGGCGCCTCCCGCGCACTATCTTGCCTGGCCCTCGCGGTTGACGAGGTAGATACCGAACGCGATCAGGGCCAGCGCAGCGGCCAGACTAGGCGTGAAGGCCTCGCCCAGCATCAAGTTGCCGGCCATTACGCCGAACACCGGCGAGAGGAACGTGAACGAGGAGACGCGCGTCGGCGGATAGTTGCGCACGAGCCAGAACCAGGCGACGTAGCTTGCGAACGCCACGACGATGACGGTGTAGGCGAAAGCCCAGAGCACGATCGGGCTCAAATCGAAGATGCCCGGCTCGCCCACGAGGTAGGACACCGGCGGCAGGATCAGGGCGGAGATGGTGAGCTGGTAGAGCAGGACCTTCTCCGGCGCGGCAGCCCTGAGCGAGGTCGAGCGGATGAAGACCGTGGTTGCGCCCCACACCACCGCGGCCATGAGCGAGAATAGATCGCCGAGCAGGGTCGGCCGGCCGGGCGAGGCAAACCCTTCGCCCATGGCAACGACGAGGCCGGCAAGCGCGGCGGTGAGCCCCATGACCTTGGGCAGGGTGAGGCGGTCGCCGGGGATCAGGTAGTGCGCGCCGAAGGCGACGACAAACGGCGCGAGGTAGAGGAGCACGATGCCGCGCGAGGCCGTCGTGCGCGCGAGGCCGAGGTACATCAGCACGAACTCCAGCGCGAAGATCAGGCCGGCGGCGATGCCCGGCCAAAGCGTACGGTCGCGCTCGAAGAGCCGAACGCCGCGCGCACGCGACCACGCAACCACCAGGACGACGGCGAGCGCCGATCGCAATCCCACTTGCAGGACGGGCGATATGCCGGTGTTGGCAACCTTGATGGCCACCTGATTGACGCCCCAGGCGGCGCAGCAGCCGACAACCGCGAGGATGGCGGGCCCATCGAGCCGCTCGGCGGGCGCAGCCGGTGCAGCGACCTTGTCGCTCAGGGTCATGCCGGGCTCGCGCCGCCGGGCAGGGCGGCGATCAGACGCTCGAGCGTGGTGACGGTGGACTGATCGATGCGGCCGTCCACGCGCTCGGGTCGGAAGTGCCGCTGGAAGGCCTTGACCACGAACTCGGTCCTCGGGTCCAAGCCGCCGGTCGCCTCGATGCCGTAGCCGTACTGGCCAAGTTTCGTCTGCACGGCCGCGACCAGCGGCCCCGCCGCATCGCGGGCGATGCCGGGATCGGCCCAATTCACCGGCTCCGGCGGCACCCAATGGCCGATGCCCGCGCGCGCCAGCCGCGCCCAGGGAAACTTCTCGCCCGGGTCCCGCTTGCGGGTGGGTGCCACGTCGGAATGGGCGAGGACCCGCTCCGGCCGGATGCCGTGGCGGGCGATGATGTCGCGGCAGAGCGCCTCCAGCACACGCACCTGGGCCTCGGGAAAGTCGGGCAGCCCGTGCTCGTGGCCCTGGTTGTGCACCTCGATGCCGATGGAGGCCGAGTTGATGTCCGTCTCCCCGGCCCAGACGGCGAGGCCCGCGTGCCAGGCGCGCATATCCTCGGCGACGAGCTGCGTGACGGCCCCCTCCTCGTCGATGACGTAGTGGGAGGAGACCTTGCTCTCTGGTCGCGACAGCCAATCGATGGCGTTGGCTGCACTGCCGAGGCCCGTGTAGTGCAGCAGGAGGATGCTCGGACGCTGGCCGCCGCGCCGCGGCTCGAAGTTCGGCGAGGGATGATAGTCTCCGACCAACGGGCTGTCCGGCCTGGCGTTCAAAGTCCGCGTTCCTCCGCGATGGTCTCGTAGGCAGCATTGATCGCGGCGAGCTTGCGCGTGGCAAGCTCCAGGAACTCGGCCGGCACGCCGTTGGCCATCAACCGGTCCGGGTGGTTGTCGCGCACGAGCTGGCGGTAGCGGGCCTTGATCTCGGCATCGGAGGCATCGGGGCTCAGGCGCAGGACGTCGTAGGGATTGCCGTGGTCGTGGACGAACCGCGCCCGGAAGAATCGGAACTCGCTGTCGGAGAAGCCGAAGCGGTCCGCCACGGACTTGAGGAACTCGTCCTCCCGGGGGTGCAGGATGCCGTCTGCAGCGGCCACGTACATGAGGCCTTCGAGCACGTGCTGCAGGAGCTTGCGGTCGTCCTTGAGCAGGGTCGCGATCTGGTCGGCGTAGACCGGGTAACCGGCCACGTCCTGCTTGGCGAGGTCGAACACGCGCTCGACGTGGCCGGCCTCCGCGGGCGCATAGCGGAAGACCTCGCGGAATGCCGCGAGCTCCAGCGGTGAGACGACGCCATCGGCCTTCGCCATCTTGGCACTGAGTGCGATGACGGCGATCGTGAAGGCCACCTCCTTCTGCGGCTCGCCGCCATTGCGGGAAAGACCCAGGGCACCGGCAAGCCCACCCAGCAGGTCGCCGCCGGCTTCGCCGACCGCCGTCGCCAGACCCGAAATCCTCTGCCAGACCGTCATACCCGCCAGCCGCCGCCCCACAAATCGCGCAGAAGCCGTTGCGCCGCTGCGATCCGATGGCTAATCCCCAGTTCCTGCAGAATGTCAAGGGAACAGCCATGCAAGCACCGCCAAGTGACGATGTCTTGATCCGCCGCGAGGGAAGAGCCGGGCGCATCACCATGAACCGGCCGCAGGCGCTGAACGCGCTGACGCACGCCATGACCGGGCGCATCGGCGAGGCGCTGCTGGCATGGCAGGACGATCCGGGCATCGCGCTCGTGCTGCTCGACGGCGCGGGCGGCAAGGCGCTGTGCGCGGGAGGAGACGTGCGCGCGCTCCACGACAGCCGGCCGCAGGGATCGGGGTTCGCGCGCGCCTTCTGGGGCCGCGAATACCCCGTCAATGCACTGATCGGGCGCTATGCCAAGCCTTTCGTTGCCATCCAGGACGGCATCGTCATGGGCGGCGGCATCGGCCTGTCCGGCCACGCGCGACATCGCATCGTCACCGAGCGCTCGCGACTTGCCATGCCGGAGACGGGCATCGGCCTCATTCCCGATGTGGGGGGCACCTGGCTCCTGGCCCACGCGCCGGGCGCCGCCGGTATCTATCTCGGGCTGACCGGCGAGACGATGGACGGGGCGGATGCCATCCACGCCCGGTTCGCCGACGTGCTCGTGCCGTCGCCCGCGATCGATCGCCTCGTGGAGCGGCTCGTCGATCCCAAGGGCGGTGCCGTGGCCGAGGTCATCGCCGCTGCCGCGCAGGATGCGGGAGGATCGCGGCTCGCCGCGCGACAGACCGACATCGACCGGGTCTTCGGCAAGGAGAGCGTCGAGGCCATGCTCGAGGCGCTCGCCGAGGCGCAGGGCGATTGGGCGCAGAAGACGGCAGCCACGCTCGCGCAGAAATCACCGAAGTCCTTGAAGCTCACGCTCGCTGCGGTCCGCAACGCACGGGGCTTGGGCTCGCTCGAGGCCGCCCTCAATGTCGAATACCGCCTATGCGTGCGGCTGTTCGAGGACGGCGAGTTCGTCGAAGGCGTGCGCGCCCTCATCGTCGACAAGGACCGCAAGCCCAGGTGGTCGCCGGCGCGGCTGGAGGATGTGAGCCCTGAGCTGGTCGCGGCTTATCTTGCACCGCTGCCCGCCGGTGAGGAGCTGGGACTGAAGGCGGAGTAGACGGCCGGGGCGAAGCCATGCGCCGCACACGCGTGTCATCGAGCGTCGTTGCCTCGGTCGGCTATGCGGCCAAGACCAGGACGCTGGAAGTCGAGTTCGTATCGGGGCGCATCTACCAGTATCTCGACGTCGAGAGGGACACGCATGATGCCCTGCTGGCCGCACCATCGAAGGGCACGTACTTCAACGCGCACATCAAGGATGAGTATGCGTATGTGCGGGTTCGTTGACGGCAGCGGGGCTGGCCGCCAGATTTTACAATTGTCCCTCGGCGATCACTCTGCAGCCACGTGACGACGCGACGGCTCAGGCACCACTCGCCCCAGGGCACGGGCTTCCTCGATCCAGGCTGCAACCGCATCGCGCACGTTCGCAAGTGCCTCCTCGGGCGTCTCCCCGTCGGACATGCAGCCCGGGAGGTCGGGTACGGTGGCGATGAAGCCACCACCGTCCTCAGGAGCAAGAGGTTCGATCAGGATCGGGTAGTCAAGTCTTCCCATTCGTGTCTCCCGTCGCGCCTTCGATGAAGCGCACAAGCCTGCGGATGTATATGGGCTCAATTGGGCGAGGGCTGTTGGCTCGGGCCCGATCGAGCGAACCGCATTGCGCGGCACTGGCGGGCCGCATAGCATTGATGCTTCGAGCGGAAGGCACCCGGGGCGCCCCTTCCCGTCATCAACCAACGTCCCCAGGGAGGTCGGGCCATGGCCACGTACAACATCCTGATGATGGGCGCGTCCTACGGGTCGCTGCTCGCCTCCAAGATCCTGTTCGGCGGGCACAAGATTCATCTCGTCTGCCTGCCCGCCGAGGCCGACCTGATCAACGCGGAGGGCTTCCGCGTGCGCCTGCCCGTCCGCGGCCGCAAGGACCCCGTGGTGCTCGACTCGCGCAAGCTGCCGGGCAAGGTGACCGCCGGCGGCGCCGCCGGCGTCAACCCCAGGGACTACGACCTCGTGGGCCTCGCCATGCAGGAGCCCCAGTACCGCTCGCCCGGCGTGCGAGAGTTGCTCGACGCGGTGGCGCGATCGCGCGTGCCCTGCATGTCGATCATGAACATGCCGCCGCTGCCCTACATCAAGCGCATCCCGGGCCTGAATTACGATCTGCTCAAGCCCGCCTACACGGACGCCAGCGTGTGGGACAACTTCGATCCGGCCATGATCACGCTGAACAGCCCCGACCCGCAGGCGATCCGCCCGCCGGAGGAGAAGGTCAACGTGCTGATGGTCACGCTGCCCACCAACTTCAAGGTCGCCCGCTTCGCCGACGACAAGAGCACCGCCATCCTGCGCCAGCTGGAGAAGGACATCGACGCGGTGCGCTTCGATACGGGCGACGGCAAGATCGAGCTGCCCGTGAAGCTGCGCGTGCACGATTCCATCTTCGTGCCGCTCGCCAAGTGGGCGATGCTGCTCGCCGGCAACTACCGCTGCGTGACCAAGGATGGCATGCGCACGGCGCAGGAGGCCGTGCATTCGGACATCGAGACCTCGCGCTCGGTCTACAATTTCGTCAACGACCTGTGCGTCAAGCTGGGCGCCTCTCCGTCCGACCTCGTGCCGTTCGAGAAATACGCCGCCGCGGCCCAGAGCCTGGTGCGCCCTGCCTCCGCCGCCCGCGCGCTGCAGAACGGCGCCCCCAACATCGAGCGCGCCGACAAGCTGGTGCAGCTGATCGCCAAGCAGAAGGGCCTGAGCCATCCCGTCATCGACGCCACGGTGGCGCTGGTGGATGAGCGGCTTGCCGCCAACAGGAAGAAGGCCGCGGCGTAGGGCGCAATAGGCGTCAGCCGTATTGCGCCGAACGACGGAGGCAGCGGCGCAATAGGCTTCGCTATTTGCGCCCTACGGCGTCCAACGCGAGGACACGATGGCACTCGAGATCAATGGAACGCTGCTGCTGGCGGGTGCCGGCAACATGGGCAGCGCCATGTTGGCGGGGTGGCTCGAGCAGGGGCTGGCACCGGCGCAAATCATCGTGCAGGACCCCGCGCCGCCGCCACGCGCCAAGGAGCTGCTCGCCAGGCACGGCATTGAGGCGCGGGCCACCGTTGCCCCGCTGCCCGAGCCGCCGGCCGTGATCGTGGTGGCGGTCAAGCCGCAGGTGATGGACGAGGTGTTCCCGCCGCTGGCACGGCTCGGGGGCAAGGGCACCGTGGTGCTCTCCATCGCCGCCGGGCGCACCGTTGCCGGATTCGAGAAGCACCTGCCCCCCGGCACGGCCGTAATCCGCGCCATGCCCAACACGCCCGCCGCCATCGGCCGCGGCATCACGGTGTGCGTCCCCAACGCCCACGTCACGCCGGCACAACGCGCGGCCTGCGACGGTCTCCTGCGCGCGGTCGGCGAGGTGGCCTGGGTGGCGGACGAAGGCCTTATCGATGCGGTCACGGCCGTCTCGGGCTCGGGTCCGGCCTACGTGTTCTATCTCGCCGAGTGCCTGGCGGAGGCCGGCGTCAAGGCCGGGCTGGCACCGGAGCTGGCGCAGAGGCTCGCACGCGCGACGGTCGCAGGCTCGGGCGAGCTGCTGCATCGCTCCGAGCTTGGCGCCGATACGCTGCGCCAGAACGTCACCTCGCCCGGCGGCACCACGTTCGCCGCCCTGCAGGTCCTGATGGCAGAGAACGGCCTGCCCAAGCTGATGTGCGAGGCCGTTGCCGCCGCCGCCCGCCGCTCGCGCGAGCTGGCGAAGTAGCTGGGATTGTCATCGCGGGGCTTGTCCCCGCGATCCAGGGCGCCACATATTCCGCTCTCAGACGGTGCCGAGGGGCGCATTGTGCGGAGCTATTGGGTTTATATGCTGGCCAGCAAGCCGAGAGGAACCCTCTACATCGGCGTTACCAACGGCATCATCCAGCGCGTCGAGCAGCATCGGGCAGGCAAGGGTTCGAGCTTCACTCGCAAGTACAAGGTCCACCTGCTCGTCTGGTTCCAGGAATTCGCTGACGTCCGAGAGGCGATACAGCGCGAGAAGACCATGAAGGAATGGCCGCGAGCGTGGAAGATCAATCTGATTGAGCGCGAGAACCTCCACTGGGTGGACCTCTACCCGTCACTCCCCGGTATACGGCCACCAAGGATCAAAGGAGTTCGCGGATGGCTGGATCGCGGGGACAAGCCCCGCGATGACAATGGAGCCTAAACCACCGGCTTCCCGGCGGCGAAGGGGGCGAGCGCCTGGGTGATGAACTTGTGCGCAGGCGTGGGCACGCCCGCCTCCGTGCCGAGCCGCACCACCACGCCGGAGAGGTGGTCCACCTCGAGCGGCTTGCCCGCCAGGATGTCGTGCGCCATGGACGCCAGGAACGTCTTGGGCATGTTGTCGTAGCCCTGCATGATCTTGCCGACGTCGCCAGGCTCCAGCCCCGTCTCGAGGGCGATGCCCACCGCGACGGTCTCCTGCACGAGGGACTGCAGCAGCTCGCGCGACTTGGGATTGCTGCGCACCGGGCCGATCGGCCCGCGGGTCAGCGCGGTCATGGCCGCGTGCGGCGCCAGCATGGCGAACTTGATCCACAGGTCGCGCCGGATGTTCGGCGACAACACCGCATCGATGCCGGCCTCCTTGCAGGCCTTGTGGAAGGCGGCCGTTCGGGCGCTCGGCTTGCCGTCGGCCTCGGCGAACTCGATCTTGGCGAAGCTGCCGGCCTGGCGGATCACGCCGGGCTCGATGATGTGCGCGGCGATGCGCGCCACACCCGGCACCACGCTCTTGGCGCCGACGATCCGGCAGATCCGCTCCACGCTCTCCACGCCGTTCTGGAAGGTGAAGATGGTGGCGCCTTTGTCCACGAGGGCCTTAAGGCTCTGCGCGGCCTTCTCGGTATCGCCCAGCTTCACCGTGAAGATGATGGCGTCGGCGGCCGGAATCTCGCGCGCATCCGATACCGCCTGGACCGGCTTCAGATGCAGCTTGCCGATGTCGCTGTCGAGGCGCAGGCCGCCCTTGCGCATCGCCTCCAGGTGCGAGCCGCGACCGACGAAGGTCACGTCATTGCCGGCCACCGCCAGCCGCGCCCCGAAGTAGCCGCCGACCCCGCCGGGGCCCATCACCGTGATCTTCATTTGGGTCTCCTGATTGACGCGTCCCGGCGCCGATGCCGTCGACGCCCTGATCCTACAGCCGCCAAACTCAGAGTTGCAGCGCCGGTTGTGAAGCTCGGCCATGCATCACGGCGGCGCACACTTGTGTGATCGTAACGCGTGTTACAAGCGGCTGCCCTGTCCGCGCCGATACTGCGTCCAGTGAACGACACTCGAGAAGAAGGAAGAATCGGCCATGAAGACGCAGAACGCGGTTCTCACCCTGACGGTCGCAGGACTGATCGTTGCGCTCGCCAATCCCGTGCTGGCGTGCGGCGGACGCAGCTACCGATCGGCCCACGTCGAACGGACCATCAGCACGCCCCACACCGCCCTGCGCAAGAAGGAAGCGGCGCCGGCCGACGCCTCGCCGGCAGCCGAGCTCACGACGACCGGACCCGGCCTCGCTCCTTCCGTGCAGCCGCAGAGCGAGAGCTTCCGGGCCTGACCGCCCGAGGCGCCGCCCAAGCCTCGCCAGCTTTACCGCGACGCCGGGGCCGATATATACCCTTGGGTCGAACGCCGGGGCGGCTCGGCGCAAGGGAGTTGGGCTGTGCGCAAGAGGGGGCCGTGGCATCCGTCGGGGCTGGCCCTGCTCGTGACCATGCTCGGCTCGTGGCCCGGGCCCTCGCTGGCGCAGCAGCGCTGGGCAGCCCTCGATCCCAACAGCGAGGGTTCCGCGGCCGTGGCCTGGGGCGCCACGGAGGAGGAAGCACGCCAGCGGGCCACCGAGGCCTGCAAGCGCGTCTCCAGGACGTGCGCCAATGGGCCCGCTTCCACTTCCGACATGCGTGAGGTATTCGCCGTCGTCTGCTGTACCGAGCCCAAGCTTGGATGTGCCGCCGCCGCTGCCGCCAGCCGGCGCGAGGCCCAGCGGAATGTGCAGGAGAAGCTCGCCGGCGCCGGCTATAAGGCGTGCTCCGTGCGGCACTACATGTCGGCGGCAACCGGAAAGAAGCAATGAGGGACGCCAAGCCCATGCCAGCTGAAGCATCAACCGAGCCCAGGCCCGGCGAGGCCACGCCCGGCACTCCCATCGAGACGGACGCCGTCATCATCGGCGCCGGACCCATCGGGCTCTTCGCCGTGTTCGAGCTGGGGCTGCTCGACATCAAGGCCCACCTCGTCGACATCCTCGACAGGCCCGGCGGGCAGTGCGCCGAGCTCTATCCGGAGAAGCCGATCTACGACGTGCCGGGTCTGCCGGTGGTGACGGGCCAGGAGCTGACCGATCGCCTGCTCGCCCAGATCAAGCCGTTCGCGCCCACGTTCCACTTCGGCCAGCGCGTGGACGCGCTGGAGCGGCGGCCCGACGGCCGGTTCCGCCTCGTCACGGACATCGGCAACGAGTTCCTGGCCAAGGTGGTGGTGGTAGCCGCCGGCGGCGGCTCGTTCACGCCCAAGCGGCCGCCGCTCGCCGGCATCGAGGCCTACGAAGGCAAGTCGGTGTTCTACTCGGTGCGCCGTATCGAGGACTTCCGCGGCAAGGACGTGCTGATCGTCGGCGGCGGCGACTCGGCGCTCGACTGGGTGCTCAACCTGCAGCCGGTCGCCAACACGCTCACCCTCTTGCATCGCCGCGACGAGTTCCGCGGCGCGCCGCACTCGGTGGAGAAGATGCGCGCGCTCGTGGCCGAGAAGAAGATGGCGCTGCAGATCGGCCAGGTGACGGCGCTGCACGGAGCGGATGGCATGCTCTCGCATGCCAGCATCCGCACCAAGGGGGGCGAGTCGCGCATCCCCTGCAATCGCATGCTCCCCTTCTTCGGCCTCACCATGAAGCTGGGGCCGGTGGCCAACTGGGGCCTCAATCTCGAAGAGAACCTGATCCGCGTCGACACCGAGAAGTTCGAGACCAACGAGCACGGCATCTTTGCCATCGGCGACATCAACTCCTATCCCGGCAAGCTGAAGCTCATCCTCTCCGGCTTCCACGAAGCGGCGCTGATGGCGCAGGCGGCCCACCGCATCGTCTATCCGGGCAAGAAGCTGCTGTTCCAGTACACCACCTCGTCCACCTCTCTGCAGAAGAAGCTCGGCGTGTCGTAGGTTGTGTCAAGCAATGCGCTGACACAACGCCACACGCTCCGCCCGCGTCCTGAGCTTGTCGAAGGACGGACCGCGCACGCCAACCGTGCTTCGACAAGCTCAGCACGGGGTTGGAGCGCGCGTGACATGGGGTCGAAGGCTGGGCGATTCCAACCTAACGCATGGCAGCATAAGAGCGTTGTGTCAGCGCTTCGCTTGACACAACCTACGCCGCGTCAGTGCCCGGCCATGTGCGCACCAATGGTGTGGCGGTCGGTCTCGGATACGGGCGCGACGTAGTTGATCCTGCCTTCCGACATGACGGCAACGCGGTCGGCAAGCTCGAGGATCTCGTCGAGGTCCTCCGACACCAGCAGCACGGCGGCGCCGCGGTTCCGCTGCTCCATGATCTGGGCACGGATCTCGGCGACGGAAGCGAAGTCGAGGCCGAAGCAGGGATTGGCGACGATCAGCACGTCGACATCGCCGGAGAGCTCGCGCGCCAGCACGGCGCGCTGCACGTTGCCGCCCGAAAGCGTCTCGATGGGGCTCTCGGGGGAGGAAGTCTTGACGCGGTACGCCTTGATGAGCTCGCGCGCCCGCTCGCGCATCGGCGCCGGCGAAAGCCACCAGCCGAGGCTGAGCGGCGGCTTGTCGTAGGTGCGGAACGCCATGTTCTCGGCCACCGTCATGCGCGGCACGGTGGCGTTCTTCAGTGGCTCCTCGGGCAAGCCGTACACCTTCAGGCGCGCATAGCTCTCGCGCGTGGGCTCGAAGCGCTCGCCGCGGATGAAGATGCCGCCGTCGTCGAGGAGCCGCTGCCCCGACAGCACCTCGACCAGCTCCGACTGACCGTTGCCCGACACGCCGGCGATGCCGACGATCTCACCGGCGTGGACCTTGAGGTTGACCCCATCGACGGCCGGCAGCCCTTCCTGGTCCTCGGCATAGAGGCCCGAGAGCTCCAGGACCACCTCCTCGCGCGGCTGCTGCTTGCGGCTGGCCGTCTCGCGCACGGCAGTGTCGCCGATCATCATGCGCGCCATGTCCTGCGTGGAGAGGTCGCTGACCCTGCCCCCGCCCACCCGCTTGCCGCGGCGCAGCACCGTCACCGCATCGGCGAACGCCGTCACCTCGCGGAACTTGTGGGTGATCATGACGACCGTGACTTGCCCGGCGAGCGCCATCTGCTTCAGGAGGCCCAGGATCTCGTCGGCCTCGCCGGGTGTCAGCACCGAGGTCGGCTCGTCGAGGATCATGAAGCGCTGCTCGAGATAGAGCAGCTTCAGGATCTCGAGCTTCTGCTTCTCGCCGGCCGCCAGCGATGAAACGGGGGTATCGAGCGGCACGCGGAACGGCATGCCCTCGAGGAAGCTCTCCAGCCGCCGTTTCTCCGCCGCCCAGTTGATGACGGCCGGCACGTCCGCCCGATTGATGACGAGGTTCTCGGCGGCCGTGAGCGATGGCACCAGCGTGAAGTGCTGGTAGACCATGCCGATGCCGTTGACCTTGGCATCGCGCGGACTGGAGATGTCGACCTCCCGGCCGTTGAGCAGCACGGTGCCCTGGTCGGCCCGGTAGAAGCCCATGATGCACTTGACCAGCGTCGACTTGCCCGCCCCATTCTCGCCGAGGAGCGCATGGAACGAGCCCGCGGGAACCTCGAGGCTGACGCCGTCGAGCGCGGTCATGGCGCCGAAGCGCTTCGTCATGTTGATGGCTTCGAGTGAGGGCGCCTTGCCGGCTGCCGGCGCCAGGGCTGCGGACGCGGTCATGGCAGCTGCTCGATGAGCGCGGTCGAGCTGGAGATGCTGCCGAACACGCCGCCCTGCATCTTCACCATCTTGATCGCCGCCTGGTGATTGCCGGCATCCGTGGCGCCGCAGCAGTCCTCCACCAGCAGGCACTCGAAGCCGCGGTCGTTGGCCTCGCGCATGGTGGTGTGGACGCACACGTCGGTGGTGATGCCGGTGAGCACGATGTTGCGGATGCCTCGGGTATGCAGCATGAGCTCGAGATCGGTGGCGCAGAAGGAGCCCTTGCCGGGCTTGTCGATGACCGCTTCGCCCGGTGCCGGCGCCAGCTCCGGGATGATCTCCCAGCCCGGCTCGCCGCGCACCAGGATCTTGCCGCAGGGGCCGGGATCGCCGATGCCGGCGCCGATGCGGCGCGAGCGCCAGCGCTTGTTGGCCGGCAGGTCGGCGAGGTCGGGGCGATGGCCCTCGCGCGTGTGGAACACGTGGTAGCCCTTGGCACGCATGGCCGCCAGCAGCCGCGTGATGGGTGCGATCGGCGCCCGCGTGAGCGAGATGTCGTAGCCCATCTTGTCGACGTAGCCGCCGGGCCCGCAGAAGTCGATCTGCATGTCGATGATCATCAGGGCGGTGTTGGCCGGCGCGAGGTTGCCGTCGAACGGCCAGGGATAGGGATCGGCGTCGATGGTGGCCATGGGGATCTCTAGCGCGTCATCGAGAGCTCGCCCGGCACGTCGCGCGCCGCGCGCTTGGAGCCGGCCGTGGCGATCATGATGAGGAGCGTGAGGATGTAGGGCGCGGCGTTGAAGAAGTAGTAGCCCTGGGTGATGCCGATCGATTGCAGGCTGGGCCCCAGCGCGCCGGCGGCCCCGAACAACAGCGCCGCCAGCACGCACTTCAGCGGATCCCAGCGCGCGAAGATGACGAGAGCGACGGCCATCAGCCCCTGGCCGGACGACAGCCCCTCGTTCCAGGAGCCGGGGTAGTAGAGGGACAGGAAGGCGCCGGCGATGCCGGCGAGGAACCCGCCGGCCGCCGTGGCGAGGAAGCGCACGAAGTCGACGGAGATGCCCATGGCACGCGCGGCGGCGGCGCTGTCGCCGGTGGTGCGCAGGATCAGGCCCCAGCGGGTGTTGCGCAGCGCCCACCACAGGAACGCCGCCATGGCGAGCCCGACGAGGAAGAGCGGGTTGACCTGCAGGGCCACTTTGAGCTGCGGGGAGGCGCCGAGCCAGTCGCCGATCGGCACCGACGGCAGCCGCGGAGCGGTGGGCTGGATGTAGGGCTTGCCGAAGAAGAAGGCCAGCCCCACGCCGAACGACATCATGGCGATGCCGATCGCCACGTCGTTCACGCGCGGCAGCTTGCAGATGTAGCCGTGCATGCCCCCGAGTGCCATGCCGACCGCCCCCGCACCGAGCACACCCACCCACGGCGAGCCGGTCTTGTAGGACGTCATGTAGGCCACCATCGCGCCCAGCACGAGCGTGCCCTCGAGGCCCAAGTTTATGCGCCCGGACTTCTCGGTGATGGTCTCGCCCAGCGCCACGAACATGAAGGGCGTGGAAACGCGGATCGCTCCGCCGATCATGGCGATGAGCACGGTGGCAAGCGCGCTGTCGCTCATGCGCGGTCGGCGCTCCGCTCGCCGCTGAAGAACTGGAACCGCCCGTAGAGCGTCTCGGACACGAGGAGGATGACGAAGATGAACCCTTGCAGCACCAGCACGGTGGCGTCGGGCAGATCCATGCGCCGCTGGATCAGTCCGCCTGAGGCGGCGATGCCGCCGAACATGATGGCCACCGGCACGATGGCGAGCGGGTTGTGGCGCGCGAGGAAGGAGACGAGGATGCCGGTGAAGCCGTAGCCGGCGGCGAGCGACGCATTGGCGCGGCCGTGGATGGCAGCCACCTCGAAGAAGCCGGCTAGGCCGGCGCAGGCTCCCGCGATCATCGAGCACGCCACGATCAACCGGCCCACGGGCAGCCCCTGGGCCAGCGCCGCCCGCGGGTTGCCACCCGTGATGCGGGCGGCAAAACCGAAGGTGGTGCGCGACACCAGCAGCCAGAGCGCGATCGCCAGCAGGATGCCGGCAACCAGCCCCCAGTGCACGTCGGTGCCGGGGATCTTGCCGATCATGTTGGCCTCGCCGATCGGAAAGGTGGAGGGCTTGTTGGCCGAGCCCGGGTCGCGCAGAGCGCCCTCGACGAAGAAGTTCATGATGGCGATGGCAATGTAGGTGAGCAGCAACGAGGAGATCGTCTCGTTCACCCCGCGCTTGTGGCGCAGGTAGCCCGCGAGCCCCACCCAGGCCGCGCCCACGGCGAGGGCGGCGAGCGCCATGACGGTGAGGAGGATGAACGCCGGCGCGCGGCCGATCAGCGGCAGCGCGATCGCCGCTGCCGCGAAGCCCGACAGCACCAGCGCGCCTTCACCGCCGATCATGATGAGACCGATGCGGGCGGGGATCGCCATGGCGAGCGCGGTGAGAATGAGCGGGGCGGCGCGCTGCAGCGTATTCTGCAGCGAGAAGGCCGTGCCGAAGCCGCCGCGCCAGACGAGCTGATAGAAATCCGCGGGCGACTTGCCGACCAGCAGCAGGAAGCCCGAGAACAGCGCGGCCGACACGGCCAGCGCGAACAGGGGCACGAGGATGTACTCCGCCGCCCTGCGCGCCCGGATACCGAAATCGGAGGCGGCGCCTGTCGCAGCGATGCCGTCAGCGGAGGTTGATGCCAACGTGTCCATCAGGCGCTGCATAGCATGCGGCTCGCTGTGCATGCGCGTGCTCTCGCCGTCCAACGCGCGCCACCGAATCCCCCTCCCCCCTGCGGGGAGGGGTTAGGGGTGGGGGGACTCCCGACATCAAAGGTTCTGCAATTCCCCCCTCCCTGTCCCTCTCCCACCCCGTGTCGGAGACGCGCCTCCGGCACGATAGGGGAGGGGACGTCGCGGCAAGGGCCCGACCTGATCTCGGGCGATGGCCCTGTCACGTGATCGACCCCACCACGCCCTCCAGCAGGTAGTTCATGCCGTCGAGATAGGGGTCGTAGTTGTCGTAGGTCTTGTCGATGACGAGGTTGCCCTTGTTGTCCTTCAGGGGCCCGACGTAGATCGGCTTGCCGGCCTTGAGGTCAGCGATGGCGGCGGTGGCAGCCGTGCGCGCCGCCTCGCTGGCGCCGGCACCGAAGGGCGTGTTCTGCACCATGTCGTTGTGGTAGCCGCCGACGAAGAAGTTGGGCAGCGGCTCTCCCTTGGCGAGGTTGCCGGCATAGGCTTTGTAGATCGTCTCCCATTTGTACTCGGCGCCGGTGATGAACCCCTTGGGAGCGAGCGGGGCCTGGGAAGCATTGTGCCCGCAGGTCTTGACGCCGCGCTTCTCGGCCGTCTCGATGACGACCTTCGGGCTGTCGACGTGGCAGGTGATGACGTCGCAACCGGAGTCGATCAGGGCGTTGGTGGCCTCGGCCTCGCGCACGGGGAGCGACCACTCGCCCGTGAACACTGCCTGCACGACGGCCTTGGGGTTGGTCTTGTGGGCACCCAGCAGCACCGAGTTGATGTTGCTCAGGACCGACGGGATGGGCTTGGCGGCGACGAAGCCGATCTTGGCCGAGGTCGTGGACAGGCCGGCGGCGACGCCATCCACGTAGTGGGCCTGGTTCAGATAGCCGAAGTAGCTCCCCGCATTCATGGGGTGCTTGTCCTTCGACCAGAGCGGGGCGGCGTGGCGGAACTGGACGTCCGGGTATTTCTTCGCGGTGTCGATCACGAAGGGGTCGAAATAGCCGAACGAGGTCGCGAAGATGAGGTTGGCCCCGTCGAGATTGATCATGGATTCCATGGACTTGGCCACGGCCACGGTCTCGGGGACGTTCTCCTCCTCGACCACCTTGACGCCCGGCACTGCCTTCAGCGCCTTGGCGGCTACCGCATGCGCCTGGTTCCAGCCGAAGTCGTCGCGCGGGCCCACGTAGACGAGACCCACCACAACATCCTTGGCGAGCGCCCGGCCGAACGGCACGGCGCCCGCCGCCAATGCGACCGCGCTGCCTTTGAGAACCGCGCGGCGCGACAACCTGAATACCTTCATGACAAAGCTCCCTTGGGGAACAACATGCGAGCGCCGACAGGCGGCGACCTCGAGATTCCGCCACTCGGCGCAATCTTGGGTTACGACCCGCAAGCACCCGCAAGCGGCATGCCAGAGCAGGCACCGCTCCTCACGAGCGTGGACTTGGCCTGCGGCGCGGCGCCGCGCTTGGAGAGCTGCACGACCCGCATCCCGACGCCCCGTGGGACTGACTATTTCTTACGCAATCCGCGCCCGAGGGCTCAAGGCTTCGGCACGTTCCGTCCGTAGGTGGGGGCAAGGCGGGACTGCAGGAACTCGGCGGCCGTTGTGGGAGGATAGCGGGCGGGTCGATCGGGCGTCGTGCAGGTCGGCAGCACCGATACCACCGTGCCGGGATTGGGATCCAGGAAGAAGGCGATGGAATAGCGCTCGCGGCCGGGGCGGGCGAGGACGCGATGCGGCGTGGAAACGTAGGTGTCGTTGGTCCAGCGCATGAGGCAATCGCCGATGTTGCACAGGAAGGCCCCCTCCACGGCCGGCGCCGCGATCCACTCGCCCGAGCGTGTGCGCACCTCCAGCCCTCCGGTGCCGTCGGTGGCAAGCAGAGTGATGTTGCCGTAGTCGGTGTGCTCGCCGGCCCCGAGCTGCCCGGGCCGGCCGTCGGCGGGTGCGGGGGGATAATGGAGCAGCCGCAGCGTGGCCATGGGCCGGTCGAGCTTGTCCTCGAAGTAGTCCTCCGCCAGGCCGAGGTCGATCGCGATGGCCCGATGCAGCAGGCGGCCCAGCATCCACAACGCATCGTAGTAGGCGAGCATCGTGCCGCGGAAGCCTTCGATCTGCGGCCACATGTTGACGCCGCGGAAAGGCCTGCCGGCCACGACCTCCGGATCGTCGGGCGGCAGCTCGAGGCCGATGTTGAAGGCCTCCTTCAAGTCGGGCGGCCTTAATGGATCGAGCGCCTCGCCTTCGATCGCGACATAGCCGCGGTTGTGCCGGGAGCGGGCGATCGATACGGCCTCCTTCCCGTCGGCAGGCAGCGCGAAGAAGGCGCGCGCATGCTCGAACGCGTCCGCGATGAGACGGGGCGGCACGCGATGGCCGGCGACGCAGAAGAATCCGACCTCGCGGCAGGCGCTGCCGATCGCCCGGGCAACGAGGCCGGTCTCGGCCGGGCACCCGCGGTAGAGCACGGAGACGCCGACGACAGGAATGGAAAGGGAATTGGGGGCCATCATGCCTCGCCGACCGTCGCGGGGGCACACGCCCTGTCACGCCCGGCGCTACCGTACCCCGAGGCGTGCCAGGCGCTCGGCAGCCTCGACCGCGCCGAGCTCGCGCGCCTTCTCGTACCATTTGCGCGCGGCGGCGACATCGGGCTGCAAGCCGATCACCTTGAGCTTGGCCAGCTCGTCAGGGTCGTAGGTGCTCGCGAGCGCCACGGCGCTTTGCGCCAGCCCGATGTCGACGGCGCGCTCGAAGAACTTGCGCGCGGCAAAGATGTTGCCGCGCTCGAGCTGCTCCACGCCCTTGGCGTGCAGAGCCAGCGCCCGCTCGCGATCTGCCGCGGACAGCGGCGGCGGAGCAGCAGCCTGGGGCGGAATGCCACGCAGCGCCGGCAAGGCCTGGCCGAGCGGCGCCGGCGAGGGGCGGGACACGTCGATCACCATCTTGGCCTCGGCCAGGAGGTCGCCTTCGACGCTCACGAGGCTGATGGCCACCGTCGACTCGCCTTCCACCCCTGCCGGCAGGATGATGGTCAAGGAGGGCAGGGCAACGAGAGGCACCGCCCAGGTACCGGCCGCGATCGCATATCCCTCCGACAGAGCCGCCGCCGGGGGCAGCCCACGGATGCGGATGAAGCTGTTCTTTGCGAGCGCGCCGGCGGGGCCCACCTGGATGGGCAGCGGCACGCGCGTGGCAGGCTCCGCGCGCAGGACCGATGCCACGGCGATAGAGGGCCGCTGCGGTTGCTGGGCCTCGGCCCGGGCGGCGAGCCCTCCGGCAGCCGCGGCAAGCGCCATCGCGGCAATGATGGCGCACGCCGCGAACCCGGCGAACGGGGACAACCCAGTTCGCGCACGGGCGACTGGTGCCCCCAAAGCGATGCGTGCACGGGCGCGCTCGCTGGACCAAGGCAATGGTCCTGGCAGCATTCCGTTTCCCCCAACTGCCCCGTCCTGCGCCCTCAAATGCGACGGAACTGGTGACTGAGCCGTTACGACCGCCGCCTCTACGGCCGCCTCTGTTGCTTGCTCCACTCCAAGAATTGCTGGAACAGCCGCTCCTGCTCGGCAGGATTGTTCGGCGCGGCACGGGCCGCTTGCGTGCGCGCGAGCGCAGGATCGATGGCGACCCGTGCAGCCGTCATGCGGTTGATCATCTCTTGCGCGGGAGGAAAGCGCGTCCAGCCCGGAATGGTGCCCGCCAAATTCATTTCTTTCCAATCAGGCTGGAAGCTCGGGCCCTTGAGCTTCTCGAATCGCTCGAACAGATACTCAACGAAGCGGACGCAGCGGCGGTAGCGATCCGTGTCCGGCCGCCAGTTGTAGACGGCAAGCAAGGCGGCCACGGCGATCGTGGACACCGACTGCCCTTCCGGAATGAGATTGGGATAATCCTTCGACGTGAGCTCGGAGGGGATGTAGTAGTCCTCGAACTTGGGTCCGAACTCAACGGGCAGGAAGTGGAAGCCCGGCTCCGGCTTCAGCTTGGCGAAGAGCTCGTTGGGCTTGCCCACGACGTGCACGAGCCCGGCCAACTCGCCCTTGCGCATGGCCTCGAGCGCGAGCGCGTTGTTTTGGAACACCCGCTCGACCTTGATGCCGAGGCGGTCGAAGATGATGCCGCCGGTATAGTTGGCGGCGCTGCCCACCGTGTTGAACCCGACCTTCTTGCCGACCAGATCCTCGAAGGTCTTGATCTCGGGCCGCACGTAGATGTGCACGGGGCCGAGGAACATCGGGATGACGTAGTTCACGCGCTTGTCGATGCCCGGGATCTTCTCCACGTTCCTGAAGTGGTCGAGCACATCGGCATACGTGATGGCGAAGTCTACACCCTTCAGATAGATGAGGTCGGTGACATTGCCGACGGCGCCGTAGCTGATGATCGGCAGCACGCGCAGGTTGTCACCGTCGTCGAGCGCCTTGCCGAGATCCGCGGCATACTTGGAGAAGGTGCCTTCGAGCAGCCCGCCGGCCAGACCCACGGTCCAATTGTTGATGCGCGCGGCCTTGGCGGCCTCCTCCTCGCTGATGGGCTTGTTGGGAATTGGCTGCGCACGCCGCGGCGCAGGCGATGCCTGCGCCAGGTCCCAGACCGTCTGGGCCGAAGCGCCGGATGCGGAGAACATCCCCAGGGCCCCAAGCCAGCAAATTGCCAATCGAAACCAGATCACCTCTCGCCTCCCCAGGACCAGTCTCCCCGATCGCTCCGCCCGCGCCCTGTCAGGGTCCTCAGCCCGCGCCCTGTCAGGTTCATTCGCCAGAGCACGTCCATTTGATGGCAGAGTTGAGGCAAGCAAAGCCCGTGCCCTGACGAAGCGCAACATTCCGAGAAACAAAGTGAACGTCACCCACATCGTCTCGCCGCGTTTCCCATGCACTCCCCGGATCACCGCAAGGAGAGGAGGGCATGCGGAGACGCCAGTGCGGGGCCGGCCGCGAACCTCGAGCCCGCGTGTCGAGGCGGGCCAGATCTGTCCGCGGAGCCGCAGCCTTCGCGATAGTCGCCGCGGCTGCGCTGCTCCCAGCCTGCGGGCCGGCATATCACGGTGCCGACTTTGCGGACAATACTGATGCGGGCATGCGTCCGCGTCAGCGCGCGAAGCCGCGCGTACCGAGCGCGCTCCTGAAGCCGCTGGCGCCCCCTGACTGCGGCGAGAGCCCGGCCACCGACGCAAGGCCACCGGCGGCCCCGGAAACCGCCCAGCCGGCGGCTGCGTCGACCACCCAACCCGAAGGAGGGGGTGCTGCGGGCAGCCCTTCCAACGCGCAGCTGGCCCTGCGCGTCAGGCTCGAGTACGAGCGCGAGTGCTACCGGCAGGCCGAGGCGCGGGCACGGGCGCGCCTCGATGAGCTGCAGCGCAAGGTCAAGGAGACGGTCAAGTCCCACGACGCCGCCGAGTAGTCTCGCGGCAAGGGGGCGGCAGCTCATGCCTTGGCCGCCAGCCCCTGGTCGAGGTCGGCGATGATGTCGCTTGCCTCCTCCAGGCCGATCGACAGGCGCACCACGTCCGGCCCCGCGCCGGCCGCCTTGCGCTGCTCGTCGGTCAGCTGGCGGTGCGTGGTGGAGGCGGGGTGGATGATCAGGCTCCTGACGTCGCCGATGTTGGCAAGGTGCGACAGCAGCTTGACGCTGGATACCAGCTTCACGCCGGCCTCGTAGCCGCCCTTGAGGCCGAAGGTGAACACCGAACCGGCGCCCTTGGGGCAGATCTTCTTGACCAGCGGGTGATACTTGTTGCCGGGCAGGCCAGCGTAGTTCACCCACGCCACCTTCTCGTGCTTCTCGAGATGCCGGGCGACGGCGAGCGCATTCTCGCAGTGCTTGGCCATGCGCAGCGGCAGTGTCTCGATTCCGGTCAGGATGAGGAACGCATTGAAGGGCGAGATGGCGGGGCCCAGATCGCGCAGGCCCAGCACGCGGCAGGCGATGGCGAAGGCGAAGTTGCCGAAGGTTTCGGCCAACTTCATGCCGTTGTAGCTGGGATTGGGGTCCACCAGCGTCTTGTAGCGATGCTTGGCGCCGAGCCAGTCGTAGGTGCCGCAATCGACGATCACGCCGCCGATCGAGTTGCCGTGACCACCCATGAACTTGGTGAGCGAGTGCACCACGATGTCGGCGCCGTGCTCCTTGGGCCGGCACAGGAAGGGCGTGGCGAGCGTGTTGTCGACGATGAGGGGCACGCCGGCCTTCCTGGCAATCGCGGCGATCGCCGGCAGGTCGACGACCACGCCGCCGGGATTGGCGATCGACTCGCAGAAGAGGGCCCTGGTCTTGGGCGTGACCGCCCTCGCGAAGCTCTCAGGATCGGTGGCATCGGCCCAGCTGACCCGCCAGTCGAACTTCTTGAAGGAGTGGTTGAACTGGTTGATCGAGCCGCCGTAGAGCTGGCGGCCGGCGACAAACTCGTCGCCAGGCTCGAGCAGTGTATGGAAGACGAGCGCCTGGGCGGCGTGGCCCGAGGCCACGGCCAGCGCCGCGGTGCCTCCCTCGAGCGCGGCGACGCGCTGCTCGAGCACCGCCTGGGTCGGACCGCCGATGCGGGTGTAGATGTTGCCGAACGCCTCCAGCCCGAAGAGCGCAGCCGCATGGTCGACATCGTTGAAGACGTAGGACGTCGTCTGGTAGATCGGCGTAACGCGCGCCCCTGTCGATGGATCGGGGGCCGCGCCGGCGTGAATGGCGAGCGTGGCAAATCCCGGCGTAGCAGTTGCTGACATCTGCACCTCCTCGAGCTTCACAAGGCGCACACGGGAGCCAATAGCGCCCTCCGAGTCAACGAAGAATTCCTGCTAAGGGTTTGGATCGTCTCGGGTGAGAGCGCGGGGGGCCGGCCGCTCCGCATCCCGCGCGCGGGCGCAAATGTCGCAACGATGCCGCGTGCGGCTTGGCCTATCTCAAGGGAATGATCGAAATCGAGGACGCCCAGCGGCCGGCGCGCAATGTGCTGCAGGCAATCCTGCGGGGATTCGGCCAGCGCTGCCCGAAATGTGGCGGGGGCAGGCTATTCGGAAGCTACCTCAAGGTCCACGACGCCTGCCCGCGATGCGGGGAGTCGCTCCATCACCACCGTACCGACGATGCGCCGCCTTACTTCACGATCCTCGTCGTCGGCCACTTCATCGTCGGCGGCGCGCTGTCGCTCGAGCGGGCCTTCTCGCCGCCGACCTGGGTGCACCTGGCGATCTGGCTGCCGCTGACGTTGCTGGCGTCGCTGTGGCTGCTGCCGCGCGTCAAGGGTGCGCTGGTCGGCCTGCAGTGGGCGCTCTACATGCACGGCTTTGGCGGCCCGCAGAATGCGGACCTGGTGCCCGACGTCCCGACGGCCGAGGCGGTGAGGCAGCCCACGCGCAGGCAGGCGTAGGCCGGCCTCACGACGGCGCTCACCGGAAGAGGTAGATCGGGCTCGACCACATACGGTGCCCGTCCTCCTGCTGCGCGCGAACGTAGAGGCGCGTGTCGCCGCCGGCGCGCACGGGCAGGCGGCGCCTCAGCACCACCCGCCGCTCGCTCATCACCTCCGGCAGCCTCTGCAGGCTCAGCCTGCGCTCCAGGCCGCCGGCCTCGAACACCAGTGGCGCGAGCCCAAGCTCGGCAATGGCCACCTCGCCCGAGACAGGCGCCGTCTTGAAGGCCAGGCGCCCCGCCTCCGGACGTTCGAGCCACAGATCGACGGCCCCGTAGTTGCCGGTGGTGACCGCCTTCCAGGCAATCGTTGCATCGTCCTGGCGGCGGATGCCGCGATCGAGGTTCCAGTTGTTGATGACGCCGCTTCGGAGGATGCGGTTGCCGGTCACCTCCAGCGAGCCGTCCCAGGTGGTGGTGCGGGCGCGCCCGCGATATTCGGCCCCCTCGTAAAGGAGGCGCACGCGGCCACCCAGGTCCTCGGGTGCATAGGGGCGCACGGTCTCGATGTGGTCGAGCCCGTCATGGATGTCGATCCGCTCAATCGGCGCCGAGCCTACCACCTCCACGCAGAGGTCGACCTCGGGCTCGTGTACGCGAGCGATGTCGCCCATCAGGAGGCGGCGCGACTGCTCCGAGGTCGCGGGCCCCGCCGCCGGGTCGCGCAGGAAGACCTCGGCATCGCCGGCAAGCTCCACCGTCACGCTCAGGAAGGCGCGATTGCCGGTCGTGGCGTAGTGCCGACGCCGGCGCATGCATTCGAAGATCGCGCTGCGATCGAGGCCGTCGGCGAGGAAGCAGGTGAGCCCGCCGCTGCTGCCGAAGAACGAGGCGCCCGGATAGCAGGCGCCCGGCCGGCCCTTGTGCCCGTCGGAGTTGGCGACGATGCCGACGCGATAGTCTCTCTCGAACGCATCGCGCAGCAGCCATTCGAACGTCCCCCACGCCGAGTGCACCTCCACTGCCGTCTCGAGCGGGTCGTGCGCATACTTGATGTCCGCGTAGCGCCCGCCGACATGCGCCATCACCACGCAATCCTTGCCCTTGAGCCTGGCGAACAGGTCGTGAGCCGTATGGGCGTCCGAGGCCTCGTCAACGATGTCCACGGCATCGGCGATCTGGGCATGGGAGGAGCGGTGGATGGTCTCGCCCTCGTGCCGGTAGTGCACGTTGCGGTCGCCTCCCACCGCCGTGTTGGCCGACCATTCGTAGCCCGGAATGCACACGAAGCGGCCGGGCGCGTCGAACTCGGCGGCCAGGGCGTTGAGCTCGCGCCAGAAGGCGCCCGTGATCTGGAAGTCGTTGCCCTGGTGGCCCATCACGTCGAGGAAGGCCCTGTCGCGCCCGAACTGGAAGTACTCCCGCGCCGTATTGGTGCCGAGCGTCTCGTTCGACTGCCCGTGCGTATCGCCCCAGAAGTGCACGAACGTGGCATCCCTGCCGGCCACCCGGAGCGGATTGGAGCGGCAGACCTCCCTCCCGTCGTCATCGAGCACAGTGATGGTGTAGTCGCCGGGCTCGCTCACCCTCAGGCCCTCGATCACGGCTGCGAAGCGCCCCGGCTGGAGGCGCGTGCTCGCAGGCAGACCCGCGATCGGGGCGTTCGCCGCCAGGCGCAGCACCTGGTCGATGCGGTCGGACGGGTTGCCCCACTTGTCCTCGGCCTTGATGCAGAGCCGGAACAGCTCACCGGCGCGCACGAGCGTGGGCAGCGCGGCACGCCAGTGCACGCCCGGCCCCGGCACGATGGCGATCCGTGGGCTCTGCGGCAAAGCCACGTAGTCGTAGGTCGCGATGGGGTCGGCGAACACCCGGAACTCGAACTCGCTCTCGCAGTAGGTCTGCAGGCGAATGCCGGGCGAACCGGAGCGACGGTCGCCGAAACGGACGGTGATGGTGTCGCCGGGAGCCAGGAAGTCCTTGACCACGCCGATATAGAGCGAGCGGCTCCACGGGCGGATGTTGCGCTTGAACTCCCACTTGGCCTCGAGCGTGGCCCCGTTGGAGGCCTCCACCGTCGTGTAGCCGGGTGCGGCGGGGTCCGTGAACTGCACGGGGCCGAAGTCGGTCGCGAAGCGGAAGCCGATCTTGATGGAGCCGGTATCGTCGATGCCGAACGCTCCGGCGGTATAGATCAGCGTGAAGCTTTGCAGGGAGCCTGCCTCGAAGCTGCCGGAAGGCGTCAGCGTGGCGGAGCCCATGAGGTCGGGCCGATAGTCGGAGTAGGGCATGAGGTGTACCAGGGAAGGAGGGCGGGCTGGGGATGAGCCTTCTACCGTATGGGTTCGATCCGCACCAAGCGCCCGCGACGAAGCGGGGCTGACCTGGCCCTCCGCTCCACGCAGCCGGCCTCTCGGCGTCAGTACGTCGCCCGGCCCCCGGAGATGTCGAACACGGCACCCGTCGTGAAGGAATTCTCCTGGCTCGCGATCCACGCGACCAGGGCCGCCACCTCCTCCACCGTGACGAACCGGTTGCGCGGGATCTTGGAGAGCATGAAGTCGATGTGCGCCTGCGTCAGCTGGTCGAAGATGGCCGTCCTGGCGGCGGCCGGCGTTACGGCGTTCACGGCAATATCGTAGCCCGCTAGCTCCTTGCCGAGCGACTTGGTCAGGGCGATGACTCCAGCTTTGGAGGCCGAATAATGGGCCGCATTCGGATTGCCTTCCTTGCCGGCTATGGAGGCGATGTTGACGATGCGCCCGTAATTGCGCGCGATCATGTGCGGCACCACGGCCCGCGAGCAGATGAACGGTCCGTCGAGATTGATGCGCATCACCCTGCGCCATTCCTCGACATCGGTCTCCCACGTCTTGGCGTTGGCGCCGGCAATCCCGGCGTTGTTGACGAGGATGTCGACGGAGCCGAAGGCAGAAAGCGTGGCATCGAGCGCCTTCGTGACCGAGGCAGGGTCCGCCACGTCGCAGGCGACGGCCGCCGTGCCCTGCCCCAGCTCGCCAGCGGTCTTCTGCGCCAAGCCGAGGTCTCGGTCCCAGATGGCGACCCTGGCGCCGGACTTGACGAAGCGCTCGGCGATCGCCTTGCCGATGCCTTGCGCGCCTCCCGTCACGACCGCCGTGCGGCCTTTGAGATCGATATCGTTCGCCATCGGCGCCCTCCCATGCGTCTCTCCCGAAGCCATCGCTTCGCTATCACACAACGGCATTCGTGATGAGCGCCGAAGTGAGGCGAGCGGCGCCGTGCGGAAATTTCCTCGCCGCCCCGCTTCTTTGTCGGTTGTCGCGGATTTGTCATTTATCGTAGGCTTAACTCTCTAACTAGGATGGATGAGGGCAGAGGCGGCTCCGGAGGGACCGTTCTGGCACTCAGGCAAAACGGGCGGCGATTATCGTCACAAATGTCATGCGTACAACTTCCATCAAATGCTCGTACAGAGGCATGGTTTGATCTATAATCGCCAAGAATCGACCCACAATTAATGGAGGAGAACAGAAGAAATACTTGATATAGGATAGGTGATACACAGTATAAGCCAAAGCTTATCTGACGCACCATATCCGACAGAGGGCGCTCTGAAATGAAGGAGGCAAACATGCTGAGCGACCGCATTGTCCCATCAGGCCGGTTTTCGAACCGACCGCTCTACCTGCAGTTGCGGGATGCGCTGGCGGAGCGCATCGCAGGCGGCGAGTGGAAACCCAACGCAGCAATTCCCAACGAGAGCGACTTGGCGCGCGAGTTCGGCGTCAGTGCCGGCACCATGCGCAAGGCGCTCGACCTGATGGAGGCGGAGCGCCTGCTGACGCGCCGCCAGGGTCGCGGCACTTTCGTCAACGATCAATCCTCGGACGAGCTCGCCGCCCGCTTCAGCAACGTGCGCGGCGCCGACGGCAAGCGCGTGTGCGGCCAGGTCAAGTCGGCGGAGATCAGCGAGGGCACGGCCACCGACGTGGAGTGCGCCCGGCTGCGGCTGCGTCCGGGCGAAAGCGTCTATCGCATTCGCCGCATCCGCCAGCACAAGGGCCAGATCTTCCTGGTCGAGGACGTGTCGCTGCCGGCCAGCCTATTCCCGGGTCTGTCGGAGAAGAAGACGGTGGCCGACCGGATCATCGTGCTGGCACAGGAGTACGGCATCCTCCTCGGTAAGGCCGAGGAGCGTGTCTCCTTGAGCTCCGCCACACCACAGGTCGCCCAGTCCCTGGCGGTTGCGGCCGGCTCGCCGGTGATGGTGCTCGATCGCGTCGTGCTGGCTCTCGACGGCCGCCCGATCGAATGGCGGCTCGGATGGTGCCATCTCGCCGACAAGTACTACATGGCGGAGATGGTCTAGCTCACAGGAAAGGCCCGCTTGGCGGCGGGGAGGCCGCTCCGCCGCGAGATACCGGTTTACAATCCGCGTTGCGCTGGAGCAGCATGGCTCGCGACGAGGTGAGCACATGCCGGCACCGAATGCCTCCAGCGCACTTGGGCGCTTCACGGTCCTCGACCTGACGCGGGTTCGAGCAGGGCCGACGGCCGTGCGCCAGCTGGCCGACTGGGGTGCCAACGTCATCAAGGTCGAGCTGCCCGAGCATCTCGACAGCGGCGACGCGATCGGCGGCCCGCGGCAGGGACCCGATTTCCAGAACCTGCACCGCAACAAGCGCAGCCTCACGCTCGACTTGAAATCCGCGGAGGGTGTGGCCGTTCTGCGCCGCCTGGCGGCCCAGGCGGACGTGGTGGTGGAGAACTTCCGCCCGGACGTGAAGACGCGCCTCGGCATCGACTACGCAGCACTGTCGAAGGTCAATCCGCGCCTCGTCTATGCGAGCATCTCCGGCTTCGGCCAGGACGGGCCCTATCGCGAGCGCCCAGGCGTCGACCAGATCGCCCAGGGCCTGGGCGGGCTCATGTCCATCACTGGGGAGCCGGGGCGCGGGCCCATGCGCGTCGGCATTCCCATCGCGGATCTCTCCGCCGGACTGCTGTGTGCGCTGGGCATCCTGGTGGCCCTGCTGGAGCGCGAGCAGTCGGGCAAGGGACAGGAGGTGGCCACCTCGCTGCTGCAGGCGCAGGTCTTCATGCTCGACTTCCAGGCCTCGCGCTGGCTCAACGCCCACGAGGTGCCGCCGCAGGCCGGCAACAACCATCCGACCAGCATTCCGACCGGCGTGTTCAAGACGCGCGACGGCCACATCAACATCGCCACGGCGGGCGGCACGATGTGGGAGAGGTTGTGCCGCGCCATCGGTGCCGAGGCCCTGCTCGACAACCCGCTCTACGCCACCGCCGCGGCCCGCGCCCAGAACCGCGACCGGCTCAATGCCACCTTGGACAGCTACCTTGCCGATCGGACGAGCCAGGAGTGGCTGGACCTGCTCAACCGCGCCGGCGTGCCGTCGGGACCCATCAACACCATCGACAAGGTATTCGCCGACCCCCAGGTCCAGCACCTGGGCATCGTGCAGGAGATCGCGACCGGAGATGCACGCGGCACGCTGCGCGTGGTCGGCCAGCCGCTGACGCTCGCGCGTACGCCGAGCCGCCTGGCCGCCGCCCCGCCGCAGCGTGGCGAGCACACCGAGGAGGTGCTGCGCGAGTTCGGCTTCACGGCGGACGAGATCGCCGGCCTGCGCCGGGCGAAGGTCATCTGAGGAGCCCGCCTGGCACGGCGCGGCAGCAGACCCGGGGAGAGGGAGCACAGGGGCGCCGATGATCGGCAAGCTCAGGGGAACGGTGGACGCCGTGGGCGAGGCGCACGCCATCATCGACGTCAACGGCGTGGGCTACGAGGTGAACGCGTCGGCCCGCACCCTGCGCGCGCTGAGCGTGGGGCAGCCGGTGAGCCTCGCCATCGAGACGCACGTGCGCGAGGATGCGATCCGCCTGTTCGGCTTCACCAGCGAGACCGAGCGCGCCTGGTTCCGCCTGCTGCAGACCATCCAGGGCGTCGGCGCCAAGGTGGCCCTCGCCGTGCTCGGCACCCTCTCGCCGCAGGAGCTCGGCCACGCCATCGCCCTGCAGAACTGGGCAGCCGTCGAGCAGTCGCCGGGCGTGGGCAAGAAGCTCGCCCAGCGCATCGTCGCCGAGCTCAGGGACAAGGCGCCCGCGCTCACCGCCGCCGGGCTCGCCGTGCCGGCTCCCGGCCGCAAGGGCGCTCCGGCCTCCGCCCCCGAGCGGGAGGCAGCCGCCGAGGCCATCTCGGCCCTCACCAATCTGGGCTACCAGCCCGCCCTGGCGAGCCAGGCGGTTGCCGCTGCTCTTGCGGAGCTCGGCGGCGAGGCCGACACGGCCAAGCTCATCCGCCGGGGCCTCAAGGAGCTGGCGCGCTAGGCCGGACCCGGCGCTCCTTGTGGAAGGAAAGGTTTGTCAAAACCGGCACTAGCCGCGGCACGCGGGCTCCACGTATAAGCTGGCCCGATGCAGATCTACCTCCCCGTCGCCGAGCTGTCGCTGAACGCCTTCCTGCTCTTGGGGATCGGGCTTGCGATCGGCTTCCTATCCGGCATGTTCGGCGTCGGCGGCGGCTTCATCATGACCCCGCTGCTGATCTTCCTCGGCGTGCCGCCGGCCGTGGCCGTGGGCACGGGCGCCAGCCAGGTGGTGGCCGCCTCGGTGTCCAGCGCGCTTGCCCAGTGGCAGCGCGGCAACATCGATATGCAGATGGGGTATTTTCTGATTGGCGGCGGTGTGTTCGGCAGCATCACCGGCGTCAAGATCCTCTACGCGCTGAAGCAGCTCGGCCAGCTCGACCTCTTCGTCTCGCTCACCTACGTCATCCTGCTCGGCGTGATCGGCGCGCTCATGCTGATCGAGAGCCTGCGCACGCTGAGCGCAACTCCGGGCCGGGCGGGCGGCTCCGCGCGGCGGGCCGGCCAGCACACCTGGATCCAGCGCCTGCCGCTCAAGCGGCGCTTTCCGCAGTCGAAGCTCTATATCAGCGCCATTCCGCCGGTTGCCATCGGCGCCTTCGTGGGCTGGCTCACCGCCATCATGGGCGTGGGCGGCGGCTTCGTGATGGTGCCGGCGATGATCTATCTCCTGCGGATGCCGACCCGCATGGTGATCGGCACCTCCACCTTCCAGATCGTCTGCATCACCGCGCTCACCACCGTACTGCAGGCCGTGCAGAACCACAGCGTCGACGTCGCCCTGTCGGTGCCGCTGATCGTGGGCGGCGTGGTGGGCGCGCAATACGGCGTGGGCTTCGCCGAGCGGCTCAAGGCCGAGCAGCTGCGTGCCGGGCTGGCCCTCCTCGTGCTCGCCGTCGCCGTGCGCATGGCGATGGGGCTGGTGGTGACGCCTGCCGACACGTTCAGCATCGAGGCGCCGCCGACCAACTGATACCGCTGCGGGCCATGTTGGATTCGCCCAGCGCTCAGCGTCATGCGGGGCGCAGCAGGCGGGGAAAGGACGGCGAGGCTCGGTCAGCCGGCCGCTATTCCAGGGTGAGCTTGAACAGCGTCGTGGTTTCCATGTCGTCGCCGTACCAGGCGGTGATGGCGGCCTCGCGCTTGCCGATGTAGTGCGGCTTGTCGCCCTCCAGCACCATCGGCACGTCGTGGCCGGGGACGACTATGGTGCCGGGGCGGCGGCGCCAGATGGACCAGATCATCTCGATAGAGGCGGCGCTGACGGCCGCGTCGTAGGTCATATCGGTATCGCGCGAGACGAGCTCGGCGCGGTTCTTGGCAGCGTCACCCGTGAAGATCACATCGTGCGTGCTGCCCTTCAGCACGTAGACGAGGCAGCCGGGCGTGTGGCCGGGCGCGAGGTGCGCGGTGATGCCGGGGAACACCTCCTCGCCGTCTCTGCAGGTATGTACCGTGGGCCAGTCCTTCAGCTCGCGCACGTAGAGCTCCGGCACAGGCGTCTCGCCCCACGGCTGCTCCAGCGACCACGCCATCTCGTCGGCGCCGATGACGATGCGGGCATGCCGGAACAGCGGCCAGTTCACCGAATGGTCGTGGTGGGAGTGCGTCAGCAGCAGGTCGGTCACGTCCTCCGGCTCGAGCCCGCGCGCCGCCAGCCGCGGTTTGAGCAGCGGGCGCAGATTGAAGGAGCCCGTGTCGATCAGCGCCACCCGCCCCTGGCCGCGCAGCAACACCACGCTGCTCCAGCCGAGCCCGCCATGGCACACCGCCTTGCCGGGATAGCCCTGGATGACGATGTCGATGTCGTAGCCGCCGACCTTCATGCCTCACCCTTTCCGCTTCTCGATGGTGCGCAGCGGCGGCAGTCCGGCCTTCTCCGCCTCTGCCGTCAGCGCGGCAAACTCCTTGGGCCCATAGGGAACGCCCGACTTGCGCCGCTCCGCCTCCAGCCGGGACTCGATCTCGCCCGGCATCACCACCTCGGTGAACCCCTCGGCCGGCGGATTGGCGTGCACGCGCGTCACGAGCCTGTCCATGCGCGCGCGGTACTCGTCACGGCTCACGAACAGGTCGGGCTTCATGGCCAGGAAGAAGTGGCCGACGTTCTGCGCGCGATCGAAGTCGAGGAACTGGCTGCCCACCTCGCCGGCACAGCCAGCACCGGAAATGACGCCGCTCATGATGTCCATGAGCATGGAGAGGCCGGAGCCCTTGGGACCGCCGATCGGCAGCACCACGCCGCCGTCGAGCGCCGCGTGGGGATCGGTGGTCGGCCGCCCTTGGGCATCGAGCGCGTATCCCGGCGGGATTTTTTCGCCCCTCCGCGCGGCACGGCGGATCTTGCCGCGTGCGGCCACGGCCGGCGACATGTCGAGCAGGAACGGCGTCTCACGCCCGGCCGGCGCGCCGGCCGCGAACGGGCTGGTGCCCAGGAAGGCCTCACGCCCGCCCCACGGCGGCATGGCGCACGAGGCGTTGGAGAACACCAGCGCGATCATGCCGGCCTCGAGCGCCGGCAGCACGTAGCACGCGGCCATGCCGAAATGCGTGCTGCGGTGGGCCGAGACGATACCGATGCCGAACGTGCGGGCGATGTCGATCGCCTCGGCGATGGCCCGGGTGCCGACGACGAAGCCGAAGCCATTGTCGCCGTCGAGGGTGGCGGCGACCGGCGTCACCCGCTTCGGTGCCAGCGCGGGACGCGGATTGATCAGCCCGGCACGCACGCGGGCGAGGTAATGCGGCAGGAACTGCAGCCCGTGCGTATCGACGCCGCGCAGGTCAGCGAGCACCAGGCAACGCGCCACGATGGCCGCATCCTCCTCCGGCAGCCCATGGGCCACGAGCAGCCGCCGGCCGAAGGCTTCGGCCTCGTCCGGCTCGACATGCACGAAACCCTCCGAGACTTGAGCGGTTGCGCCTGCCATGCCCCTCGTAATCCTTCCTCGATCAGACCGGCCTCGATCAGACCGGGATGTCGCGCACCTCTTCGGCACGGCGCGTCGCCTCGGCCAGCAGGAACGCCAGGTCCGTCCCCGTCGACACGTAGCGTGCACCCATCCGGACGAACTCGGCAACCAGCTTCGGCCGCGACGACAGGCCTCCGACGCCCACATGCTTGCCGTGCTTGCGGCAGGCGGCGATGGTGCGGGCGTAGGCCTCGCGCACTTTGGCGTGCTCGAACTGCCCGGCAAGGCCGATGTCGGCCAGGAAGTCGTTGGTGCCGATCAGCACGAGGTCCACGCCCTCCACGCCTGCGATCTCATCGGCCCTCTCGATGGCCTCGGCGCTCTCGAACTGGACGATGACCATGGTGGCGGCATCGACCGCGGCGTTGGCCTCGGCAGCCGGAAACGTGCGGTAGTGCAGATGCGGCAGGCCGCCGGACGCCCCGCGCTCGCCTTGCGGCGGATACTTCGCTGCCCTCACCACCGCGCGCGCCTCATCTGCGGAGCGGACATTGGGCGCGATCACGCCCAGCGCGCCGCCGTCGAGCGCGCGCTGAATGTAGTCGGGCGTGTTGGCCGGAATGCGGACGAAGGGCGCCATGCCGGCCTCCAGCGCCGCCATGCAGATCTGCCCCGTGGCATCGGCCGAGAGGCTCGAATGCTCCAGGTCGACGTAGAGGGAATCGAAGCCCGCGGTCTTGGCGATGCGCACGATCTCGATGCCGCGCACGAGCCGCACCGTGATGGAGGAGACGACCTCTCCCCGCGCCAGCCTGTCCTTGACGTTGTTGCGCAGAATGTCGCTCGGCTGCACGTTCTTGCTCCTCCCGTCCGGTTCCTGCCTCGGGCTTGGCGAGACTGCTGTCAGCACTGGATGGCGGCGCCGCTATGCATGTCCCGACAGGCGATGCCATGGCCCACACGCGCCATTGAAAGTATCGCGGCTTCGCGCGAAGCTGTCACGAACAACACATCATCCGGAGGAGAGACGCCCATGCGTGCCGCCGTGCTCACCGAAGTCAACAAGCCGCTGCAGATCCTGGACCTGGAGCAGGAGGGGCCGAAGGCCGGAGAGGTGCGGGTGCAGGTGAAGGCCGCCGGCGTGTGCATGAGCGACTGGCACATCATGAACGGCGACTGGCCGCTGCCGCTGCCCATGGTGCTGGGCCACGAGGCGGCGGGCGTCGTCGCCGAGCTGGGTCCCGGCGTCACCAACGTGAGGAAGGGCGACCACGTCATCTTCTCCTTCCGGCCCCACTGCGGCTATTGCCGCTACTGCTCCACGGGCCACACCGTGCTGTGCATCGGCCACAACGATACACCGCGCTGGCGCATGCACGACGGCACCGCGCGGGTGAAGCTCAACGGCGAGCCCGTCAACCAGATGGCGCGCATCGGCACGTTCTCGGAATACGTCGTCTGCCCCGCCGAGCAGGTGGTGAAGGTGCGCGAGGACTTGCCCTGGACGCACGCCGCCATCATCGGCTGCAGCGTGGCGACCGGCGTCGGCGCCGTCATCCGCCACGCCAACGTGCAAGCCGGCTCCTCCGTGCTGGTGGTGGGCTGCGGCGGCGTCGGCCTCAACGTGGTGCAGGGCGCCAAGCTCGCCGGCGCCAAGACCATCATCGCCTGTGACCTGCTCGACAACAAGCTGGGCTACGCGCGCGAGTTCGGCGCCACCCACACCATCAACGCCAAGACCGAGGACGTGGTGAAGCGCGTGCAGGAGCTGACCGGAGGCCTCGGCGCCGACTACGCCTTCGATGCCATCGGCGGGGAGAAGACGGCCGTGCTCGTGGTCGAGGCCATCGCGCCGGGCGGGCATGCCGTGCTGGTGGGCATCCCCTCGTTCGCCACCAGGGCGCCGATCGCACCGGTCGGGATGGTCTACGGCGAGAAGACGCTGTCGGGCACCTACTACGGCTCCATCCGGCCGGCCGTCGACTTCGGCGTGCTCGCCGACCTCGACATGGACAAGCGCATCGACCTCGACAGCCTCATCAGCCGCACCTACAAGCTCGACGAGATCAACGAGGGCTTCCGCCTGATGACCACCGGCGGGGTGGCGCGCGGGGTCATCGTGTTCAACTAAATATTCCCTCTCCCCATCGTAAAGGACGATGGGGAGAGGGAGAAAGAGGACCGACATTCATGGCGACCGCAGGCAAACTGAAAACCGTCAACCTGCAGCTGCCGGCCAGCACAGAGGCGCTGGCAGCGCTCGAGCTCGGAACGGTCGTCTACCTCACGGGCCGCGTCTATACGGCGCGCGAGGGCGTCTACAAGAAGGCCGTAGAGGATGGAGCCGGGCTGCCCGCGTCCCCCGAGGAGCTGGGCTTCGCCAACTTCCACTGCTCGCCGGCAGCGTCGATAGCTCCGGACGGCACAGCCACCGTGGGGGCCGTCACCGCCACCGCCTCGTTCCGCTTCGCCAAGTGGCTCGACGGCTGGTTCAAGCTCTCCCGCTGCAACATCATCATCGGCAAGGGCGGCATGACCGGCGAGATCTACAAGCGCTCGTTCGTGCCCAACAAGGCGATCTATCTCACGACCGTCGGCTACGGCACCGGTGCGCTGCTCGGGCGCGGCATCAAGCGCGTCGTCGCCACGCATTGGATCGAGGAGCTGGGCTTGGCGCAGGGCATCTGGGTGCTGGAGGTGGAGAACTTCGGGCCGTTCCTGGTCGACAGCGACATGGCCGGCAACTCGCTGTTCGAGCGGGAGAACGCGAAGATCGCGCCCGGCATCGAGAAGCTCTACGCGGGCAGCAAGCCCGCCACGCTGCGTCGCTACGGCGAGACCGACGACAAGACGGACGAGGTCATCTGAGGCTCGAGACCGTCCTTGCGGGCCCGGCGCCCGCCCCTTCCGAAGGGCGCCCTTTCCGCCTAGTCTGCCCTTAACGTCAAGGGCGGACCGAGGAAGGCGAGATCTCCATGACCTATCAAGCGCCAGTGGACGACATCCTGCAGGCTCTCAAGAGCGCAGCAGGCCTTGACGAGCTGATCCAGCGCGGCCTGCTGGGCAGCGTGGACGAGGACACCATCCGCGCCGTCGTCGAGGAGGCCGGCAAGTTCGGGGCCGAGGTGCTCGACCCCTTGAGCGCGCCAGGCGACCGCGCAGGGTCCAAGCTGGTCGACGGCAAGGTCGTCACGCCGCCGGGCTGGAAAGAGGCCTACCAGCAGTTCGCGGCCGGCGGCTGGGGCGCGCTTGCCGCCCCGGAGGAATGGGGCGGACAGAACCTGCCGCAGATCGTGGCCACCGCGGCCGGCGAGGTGTGGAACGCCTCCAACCTCGCCTTCGGACTTTGCCCGCTGCTGACCTTCGGCGCCATCGATGCCATCGAGGCCCAGGGCAGCGATGAGCTCAAGCGGCTCTATCTGCCCAAGATGGTGTTGGGTGAATGGACCGGCACCATGAACCTTACCGAGCCGCACGCGGGCTCCGATCTTTCAACCCTCAAGACGCGGGCCGAGAAGCAGGCCGACGGCAGCTACCGCATCTTCGGCACCAAGATCTTTATCACCTACGGCGACCACGAGCTGACCGACAACATCGTCCATCTCGTGCTGGCGCGCCTGCCCGACGCGCCGCCCGGCACGCGCGGCATCTCGCTGTTCCTCGTGCCCAAGTATCTCGTCGGCAAGGACGGCGCGCTGGGCGCCCGCAACGACGTGATCTGCGCCGGCGTCGAGCACAAGCTCGGCATCCACGCGAGCCCCACGTGCGTGATGAAGTACGGCGAGGGCGGCAACGGCGCCGTCGGCTACCTGGTGGGCGAGGAGAACCGCGGGCTCAACGTCATGTTCATCATGATGAACGCGGCGCGGCTGGCGGTCGGCACGCAGGGCGTGGCGGTGGCCGAGCGGGCGACGCAGCGCGCGCTGGCCTACGCCAAGGAGCGCCGCCAGGGCCGGTCGAGCCACGGCAATGGCGACGGCATGGCCCCCATCATCGAGCATGCGGACATCCGCCGCAGCCTCATGACGATGAAGGCCCTCACCCAGGCAGCCCGCACCATCTGCCTCGTCACCGCCAAGGAGAGCGACGTCGCGCGCCGCGCCGACAACCCGGCGGAGCGGGCAGCCGCAGCGGCGCGCGTGGCCCTGCTCACCCCGGTCGCCAAGGCCTTCTCCACCGACATCGGTTGCGAGGTGGCCTCCATCGGCGTGCAGGTGCACGGCGGCATGGGCTTCATCGAGGAGACGGGCGCCGCGCAGATCTATCGCGACGCCCGCATCCTGCCGATCTACGAGGGCACCAACGGCATCCAGGCCATCGACCTCGTCACACGCAAGCTCCCCCTCGAGGGCGGCAAGGTGGTCGAGGCCTACATCGGCGAGCTGAAGAAGACGGCCGACGACGTGCGCGCCTCGAACCGGCCCGAGTTCGGCCGCATGGGCGAGCGGCTCGGCGAGACCGTCGCCGCGCTGGCCGAGGCGACGCGCTGGATGGGCGGCGCGCTGCGCTCCAATCCCGAGGCCGCCCTTGCCGGCGCGACACCCTATCTGCGCCTGTTCGGGCTGGCGGCCGGCGGCATCTACCTCGCCAAGGGCGCGCTGGCCGCAGCCCGCGGCGCGACTGCCGGCCAGAGCCAGCCCATCCAGCTCGCCCGCTTCTTCGCCGAGAACCTTGCCACGGCGGCGCCGGGGTTGAAGGACGCTGTGGTGAGCGGCGCCGACTCCGCACTGGCGCTGTCCGCATGACCGCTGCTCCGTGCTCGGAATGGCAAAACAGGGCTGCCGCGCGAGGCTCCCCTCCCCTTGACGGGGAGGGGTTGGGGTGGGGTGAAGCACCGGGAGATGGCTTCGTGAGAGAGAGCACCGCCGAGGTCAACCGGCAACGCAACGTCCGGCTCAGTCCTCGCGCGCTACCCCCACCCCTACCCCTCCCCGTCATGTCCAAGACATGCCTCCGGCATGGGGGGAGGGGAATACGTTGGTGCTCGCCGGACGCGCACCTTTGAGCAGAGAGGAAACGATATGACCCAGGAGATCGACATCAAGGTTGCCGACGGCGTGCAGGTGATCCGCCTCCTGCGCGCGGACAAGAAGAACGCGCTCACCGGGCCCATGTACGACGCCATCTCGGCGGCCCTCGACAGCGCCGAGAAGAGCGACGCCATCGCCGCGCACGTGTTCATCGGCTCGGGCGGGGTGTTCACCGCCGGCAACGACATCAACGATTTCGTGCGTCGCTCCAAGGACGGCTCGCAGGACGTGGCGCCCTCGCAGATGTTCATCCAGCGGCTGCCGAAGGTGACGCGGCCGATGATCGCCGCGGTCGACGGCCTGGCCGTCGGCGTCGGCGTCACCATGCTGCTGCACTGCGACCTCGTTTACGCCACGCCGGCCGCGAGCTTCCGCACGCCGTTCGTGGATCTGGGGCTCATCCAGGAGGCGGGCTCGAGCGTGCTGGGCCCGGCGCGGCTCGGCTATGCGCGTGCGTTCGAGCTGTTCGTGATGGGCGAGGCCTGGAGCGCCACCCGCGCCGCCGAGGCCGGCCTCGTCAACGCCGTCGTGCCGGCCGCCGAGCTCGAGACCAAGGCGCTGGCCGCCGCCAGGAAGCTCGCAGCCAAGCCGCGCGCCGCGCTGCTCGCTGCCCGCCGCATGCTCAAGGCCGATCCCGCGGCAATCGCCAAGACCATCGCCGACGAGGTGGCCGTCTACAGGGAGCTGATGCGCACTCCGGAGGCCAAGGAAGCCTTCGCCGCCTTCCTCGAGAAGCGGCCGCCCGACTTCGCCAAGGCACGGCGCGGCGGCTAGACCGCCGACGCGGGAGCGCCCAGAGCACACTGCCCCTAGATCTCGCGGGGCGGCAGTTTCGGATTGAGAACCTTTCGGGCGCTCTCTGCACCACTTACCGGCAAGCCCTTTGGATCGAGGAGACCTATTTGCACCAGCACGCTGGCCTGGTCCCAATAAATATGTTCGTGGGAGATTTTTCCGTCTTTGAATCCAACGATCACCGCCACAGCCATTTCAACAGGCCTCCCGGTGGGAGCAACGCCGGGCAGAAGCCAATCGATCGCTGTCGTGTGTGTGAAGCTGATTACCACCTCCTCGACAATCTGGTTTTCGCCGACGGTGCGCGACACATCGGTCATCTTGACATCAGGCGGAAAGAACTTGCCGACCAGATGGTCCCGATAGAAATTGCGAACGCCGTCGTAGCCCACGCCGCCGGCCATGGTTGGCACGTGGTTCAGATGGGGAACGGGCGCCATCGTCGCCATTGTGGTAGCAAGGTCGCCGGCGAGTTCCGCATCCACGTGCCTCTTGAACACATCCACCATCGCTTGCTGTGACATGGTTTGTGTCCCTTGTGCCGCCGCGCCGCTTCTGAACCAGTCAATGAATGCGGTGAGGAATAGAGCCGCAGATCCCAAAACGCGCGTTGTGAAGATCCTTCGATTCGTCATGAGAGTTGCTCATCTCACCATCCTTCAGCGGCAACCCAATAGAAACTGCCGACCCTGGAACAAAGGGTTGTAAAAACCCTTCGATTTTATCATTGCGATTCACCGTGTCCTGCAGCCCACGCCAATCGGACGGCCGCGAGAAGTGCGACAAGAGACGAGAGGCCCCGACGCGTTCATCGCGGAGATGCCGTTGACGAACTCGGCCTCCCCGACGCAGAGATAGGCGTCAGGCCCGTTCGCCTCGAGCATGGCGCATGCGGCGAACACGGTGGAAACGATGTTGTGGCCGCCGCAGCGCAGGTCCCCAAGATCATGAATTCGCCGACGGATTCAGCCTCATCGGATGGCTGGACGTTCAATCGGCGGGGCTTGCGAACCAAAGCCCGCCCGTGTCGGCGGCAGGGACTATGCTCGCCAAAATGGCAGGCTATCCTGGCGGCATGAGCAAGCCCGACTCGAACCTGCCTCGTGATCGCAAGCGCGCCATCGCGCGCGCGACTAGGCCCATCCTGCTGCTGGCCACGCTGCTTCTGCTCCCGGTGGCGGTGCAGGCGGGCTGGCTCACGAAGGTGATGGACGCGGCCGGCACAGCCGCGCCACGCGCCGCCAAGCCTGCCATTAGCGCAATCGACAACGCCGCGCTCCACGTGCGCTCCCTGCCGGCACTGCCCGACAACACGGCGGCGCTCGCGGCGCAGGCGACCCAGGAGGGCCACTGGCGCTTCGTCAACAAGGCGGGCGAGACCTACACGGCCGGCACGCCCGAAGAGCTCAAGCGCGCGGCGAGCGTGCTCCTCCCCGAGGCCAAGGCCGACGTGAAGCTGTCTCTCTACCTCACCGGGGACACCGTCTTCCTCTACCGCGCGGCGCTGGCGGACCTGCCCAAGGGCAGCGAGCTCTACGTCGTTGCCGGGAGCGAGAGCTACCGCGTCCTGCAGCGGGCCGGAGCAGCCGGTGAGCAGCTCCTCGCCGAGATCCGCCCGAACATCGTCGTCGAGCTTGCAGACCGCGCCAGGTTCGAGGAGGCCGTCTGGCAGCTCGGCCGTCCGCTCGAGGCCGCCAACGTGCGCGTGGTCGCGCTCGAGCCGGGGGGGCCGCCGCGCCTCCCTTCCACGCCGCGCATCGATGCCGCCACGCGGCGCGCGCTGGTCGACACGATCGACCCGCCGAGCCTGCCCGCAGCGCTGGGCGCGGTGCGAGGACAGACGGTTCTGCTGACGGGGCGGATCGAGGGCCGCCTTCTCTACGTGCAGCCGGCGAGCGGCCCCGAGCGGAGCGTGCTGCTGCCGGACCTCTTCAAGGCGGCCGAGGACGCCGACGTGAACCTGATCGTCCTGCACTCCACTTCGACGCCGCGCCAGCCCGGCGGCCGCAACTGGCTGTGGCAGCGGGTGCAGGTCAAAGGCCTCGAGCAGGCCATGCAGCACACACGCTTCGCCGATTTCCTCAACGCGCTGGCCGGATCGGGCTCGCGTCTGCTGGTCTCCGCGGCCCCCTCCGGCAAGCGGACGGCGCTCGCCGCCGACGCCGCGGTCGGACTCCCGGGTGGCGCCCCCACAGGCGGCTTGTTCTCCGGCCTCATCGCCGACGTCACGGGACGCGTGACCATCGCCGGGCTGCAGGCCGACATGCTGAGCGCCCAGCGGCAACGGGAGCTCGATCGGCGCCTCATCGCCGGCATCCCGTCGGACATCCAGACGGGCTATCTGCTGCTGGCGTTCCTGGGGCTGCTGGGCCTGCCGGTGTCGCGCGCGTGGTGGCAACTGCTGTGGCCTCGCGAGTCCGCGGCGGAATACGCCCTGCGCTCGGGCTACTGGGCGGCCCGCATCGTGCGCGGCGGCGCGTTCCTGCTCCTGTTCCTGCCTTTGACCGCGCCGGCGACCGCCCCCCTCAATCTGTGGCGGCAGCTGCGCGATGCGCTCTCCGCGCCGGCGCGCCTGTGGCGCCGGGTCTCGCGGCGGCAGGCTTCAGCGGGCGCCGGCGCCGGATAGGGCACGAGCCCCTCCGATCAGCCTTTGCGTCGATTGGCGCCAGCACCAGGCTGCTGGCGGCAGCCTTCGGGTTTGGCTAAGGTGCGCCCCGCACCCGCTTCGCAACAGCCCCGGCCCGCCCCGTCCGCCATGATCGACACCACCCAGCAGCGCATCAACATGGTGGAGAGCCAGGTGCGTCCGAGCGACGTCACCGACCGGCGCATCCTCAAGGCGATGCTCGAGGTGCCGCGCGAGCTGTTCGTGCCGGAGGCGCTGCGGGCACTGGCGTACATGGACACGTCCGTGCCGGTGACTGCGGCCGCCGACGGCCGCCAGCCGCGCACGCTGCTGGCGCCGCGCACGTTTGCCAAGCTCGTCCAGCTTGCCGAGATCGAGCCCGCAGACGTGGTGCTCGACGTGGGCTGCGCCACGGGCTACTCCACGGCTGTGCTGGCGAGACTTGCCAAGTCCGTGGTCGCTGTCGAGGGGGACCGGGCGCTTGCGGCCCGCGCCAGGGAGATCCTGCAACAGCTCGGCGCCAGCAACGCCCTGGTGCTGGAGGGCGCGCTCGAGAGCGGAGCCCCATCGCATGCTCCCTTCGACGCCATTCTGCTCAATGGAGCGGCGGAGCAGATCCCCGACGCCTTGCTCGCGCAGCTGAAGGACGGCGGGCGGCTCGTCGCCGTGGCGAGCAACGCGGCGTTCGGCCAGGCGCAGGTGTGGCGTCGTCAAGGCAAGCTGTTCGATGCGCGTCCGGCGTTCGACGCAGGCGCCGAGCCGCTGCCCGGCTTCGCGCGCCAAGCCGAATTCTCGCTCTGACCGTCGGCCGACGCCCACCCATAGTTGTGGATACCCCTCGCAGGCACTTGCGGTGTTGAAAGCCGGCAACGCGGCGCGAAATTCTCCATGCGCGCGCTGCGGATAGGCAGTCGCGACGCGTTGATTGTGAAATAACCCGGCCGGAAGGTGCGAATCAGTCGTTATCATCCTGGCGCGACCGACGGACGTCCCGAAGGGGGAGCACGCGGCGCGGACCGGGCAACTGTGGTGTGCGTTCGCGGGGGCGCGCTGGATCGAGGGACACACGTGAGGATGGAAGACAGACGGCGGCTCCGCGCCTGCAGCAAGGTTGTCGTGCTGTCCGGTACCTTGCTGTGTGCTCTCGCAGGCCGGCCCGGCGCGGAGACGCTGCACGAGGCTTTGTCGGCGGCGTACCAGTTCAACCCGCGGCTGGACGCGGCGCGGGCGACGCAGCGGGCCACCGACGAGGAGGTGCCGCGCGCGCTGTCGGGCT
>Ga0070741_10002028_pt1 | contig 56707 bp, 49 predicted proteins | sample Coa_R1_4_FD_66440 | JGI IMG/M metagenome (GOLD analysis project Ga0070741, IMG submission 66440) | Surface soil microbial communities from Centralia Pennsylvania, which are recovering from an underground coalmine fire - Coalmine... | ecosystem: Environmental > Terrestrial > Soil > Unclassified ... | reverse complement strand
CGGCCGGGTGGAGCGGATCTCCACGTCGCCGCCCATCAGCGCCTTGGCCGAGCGGGCCACCGTGCCCTCGAGGCTGTCCGCGAAGCTGCCCACGCCGACCAGCGCGCCCACCCCGAGGGTGATGCAGGCCAGGAAGTAGGCGAAGTGGCGCCAGGCCCCGCGGGCCTCGCGCCAGGCGAGCCCGACGACGAAGCGCCTCACTCGTCGCTCACGATGCGCCCATCGCGCAGCGTGATCACGCGGTCGGCGTGCGCGGCGAGCGCGGGGTCGTGCGTCACCAGCACGAGTGTGCAGCCGAGCCGGCGGTTGGCCCCCACCAGCAGGTCGATGATCTGCTTGCCGGTGGCGGAGTCGAGGTTGCCGGTGGGCTCGTCGGCCAGCAGCAGCGGCGGTCGCCGCGCCAGCGCGCGCGCCACCGCCACGCGCTGCTGCTCGCCGCCCGAGAGCTGCACCGGGTAGTGATGGGCGCGCTCGGCCAGCCCCACCTCGGCCAGGAGCGCGCGGGCGCGCGCGGGCGCCTCCGCGTCGCCCCCCAGCTCGAGCGGCACCGCCACGTTCTCGAGCGCGGTGAGCGTCGGCACGAGGTGGAACGACTGGAACACGTAGCCGACGCGGGCGAGCCGGAAGCGGGCGAGCGCGTCCTCGTCCAGGCCGGTGACGACCACGCCCGCCACCTCGATCCGGCCCGCGGTGGGCTGGTCGAGCCCCGCGATCAGCCCGAGGAGGGTCGACTTGCCGCTCCCCGACGGGCCCGCGACGGCCACGAACTGGCCGGCGGGCACGGTCAGCGACACGTCGGTGAGCACGTCGACGGCGCGCCCGCCGCTCGCGAGGCGCATGGAGAGCGACTGCACCCGGATCATGTCGGACCCCATGTTACCGGGGGCGGAAGGGCGCCGCGAGCGGCTCCCCCACGAACACGCCCTGTCCGGGCCACGCCACGCTCTTCCAGTAGGCCTCGATGAGGGTCTCGCCGCGCGCGTAGTGCGCCATGACCACCGAGGGCTGGGGGAACTTCATGGGGAAGTTGCAGGGCTCGACCACCGCCCCGTAGCTCGCGGTGGCGCCCGCGTCGAGCCAGCGCAGGACGCTCATCTGCCCGGTGCCGTTCAGCACGCCGCCGGTGGAGGTGAGGTGGTCGGCGATGGCCCCGGGCTGGAAGCGGAGCGTCTCGAGCCCGTCCACCGACGCCCGGCCCGTGAAGTAGAAGAGCACGTCGCGGGCGTCGCGCAGCGCATCCGCGTCCACGCGCCGCACCCGGAAGGGCAGCGGGAGCGCGGTGACCAGCGCGTAGCGGGAGGCCCGCGTGTTGCGCGCGCGATCCGAGGTGGACAGCAGGTACGCGGTGCCGGTGGGGAAGGTGGAGTCCGCGGCCGCCCCGCGATCGATGGTGGCCTCGGCGTGCGCCACGCTCGAGCCGGCCAGCAGCATCGCGGGCCGCAGGTGGAGATCGCGGAACGGCGCCGCGCTCGCAGAGTCGAAGTACGGGCTCCGGCGGGTGGGACGGCAGCCGTCCGCGCAGAACGCGGGATCGAAGCCGAAGGCGAACGCGGTGGTCACCGACAGGCACGCCACCCGGTAGGGCCGGGTCCACGCGAGCGCGAGCGCCTGCACGGTGGGAGGGAGCGCGCGCTCCACGCGGTCCCGCGCCGCCTCGAAGGTCTCGCGGTCGATCTCGTCGGCGACGGGCAGGCTGACGAACGCCACATTGGCGGGCGGGATCCCGCGGCGCCGCACGTAATACTCGCCGACCTCCACGCTCGCGGGATCGGCGGTGTTGATCACCACGCCGAGCCCGGCCGCGTCCAGCGCGCGGGCGGCGGACGGACCGGCGAGCCCGCCCGCGACCGCGAGCGCGCCCACCGTCAGCATCACCCGGAGTCGCCGCACGGCCCATACTACACTGGCGTCATGCGCGGCCTCACGGCGCTGCTCCTGGTGGTGCTGCCGCTGGCCGCGTGCGCGCCCGCCCTCGCCGCCGAGCCGGCGGGACGCCCGGGGGCGCCGGTCATCGTGGCCTTCGGCGACAGCCTCACCGCCGGGCAGGGGGTGGCCGCCGACCGCACGTATCCCGCCCTGCTCGCCGCGCGCCTCGAGCGCGAGGGGTACGACTATCGGGTGGTCAACGCGGGCGTGTCGGGCGACACGAGCGCGGGCGGTCTCCGGCGCGTGGACTGGGCGCTGCGGCTCCGGCCCGAGATCGTGATCGTGGAGCTGGGCGTCAACGACGCCCTGCGCGGCCAGAAGCTCGCGGCCGTCCACGCCAACCTGGATCGGATCGTGGCGCGCTTGCAGGCCGCGGGCGCGCGGGTGCTGCTGGCCGGCATGCGTCTGCCCCCGAACTACGGCGACCGCTACGCGGAGGAGTTCCACCGGCTCTACGCCGAGGTGGCCCGCGCGCGCCGCGTCCCGCTGATGCCGTTCTTCCTGGATGGCGTCGGCGGGGTCCCCAGGCTCAACCAGGCCGACGGCATCCATCCGACCGCCGAGGGCTACGCCATCGTGGTGGACCGGCTGTGGCCCCATCTGGTGCCGCTGCTGCGGCGGAGCGGGGGGTAGCGGTTGCCAGAAACGCCTTTCCCGACTACGATATGGCCGTCTTCCGCACGCCGTGAACAGAGCGGTCCCCACAAGGGGAGCACATGACCACACAGTCCGGAGAATTCACGCTCGAGGCCAAGTACACGCAGGAGCGCGGACGGGTCTACCTGTCCGGCATCCAGGCCCTGGTTCGCCTGCCGCTCGACCATCATCGGGCGGACCTGCGGCGCGGTCTCAACACCGCGACGTTCATCTCCGGATACCGCGGCTCGCCCCTCGGGGGGCTCGACCAGACCCTCGAGCGCCTCTCGGTGCTGCTGAAGGCCCACGACGTGGTCTTCTCCTCCGGCCTCAACGAGGACCTGGGGGCCACCGCGGTGTTCGGCAGCCAGATGGCGTGTCTGTTCCCGAAGCCCCGCTACGACGGCGTCGTCGGCATGTGGTACGGCAAGGCGCCGGGGGTGGACCGCACCGGCGACCTGTTCAAGCACGCGAACTACGCGGGTGTGGGCAAGAACGGCGGCGTGCTGGCCCTGGCCGGTGACGATCCCCTCTCCAAGTCCTCCACGCTGCCGAGCCACTCCGAGGTCGCCCTCTACGACGCCTACATGCCCACGCTCTACCCGGGCAACGTGCAGGAGATCCTCGACCTGGGCCTGCACGGCTTCATGCTCTCGCGCACCTCGGGCCTCTGGGTCGGATTCAAGATCGTGACCAACGTCGCCGACGAGGCGGGCACCGCGGAGGTGGACCCGGAGCGGGTGAGCCCGATCATCCCCACGGTGGAGATCGACGGCCGGCCCTTCCAGCACCAGATCAACGTCAATCTGATCCCGCCCTACGGCCTGGACATGGAGCGCACCATCCACCAGGCGCGGCTGGAGCTGGCCCGGCGATACGCGTACGAGAACAAGCTCAACCGCATCACGATACCCACCCCCAACGCATGGCTCGGCATCCTCACCACCGGCAAGACCTACTACGACGTGCGGCAGGCTCTCGTCGAGCTGGGCCTCGACGACGCGGCGCTCCGGCGCTACGGCATCCGGATCTTGAAGATGGGCATGCTGTTCCCGATGGAGCCCCGCATCGTGCGCGAGTTCGCGCGCGGGCTGCAGGAGATCCTGGTCGTCGAGGAGAAGCGCTCCTTCCTCGAGATGTTCGCCAAGGACGTGCTCTACGGCAGCGCCGACCGGCCGCAGGTGGTGGGCAAGCTCGACGAGGAGGAGCGGCCGCTCCTGCCTCCGATGGGCGAGCTGGACGCGGACCTGGTGGCGCGCGCCATCGCCAGGCGACTGGCCCGCCGCATCCGGATCGACTCGGTGGAGGCGCGCATCCAGCACCTGGACGAGCTGAAGCGCCGGCCCAAGCCGCTCACCCTGGCCCGCACCGCGTTCTTCTGCTCGGGCTGCCCGCACAACCGCTCCACGGTGGTGCCGGAGGGCAGCGTGGCCGCGGCGGGCATCGGCTGCCACGGCATGGCGATGGGCATGGACCGCGGCATCATCGGGGTCACCCACATGGGGGCGGAGGGCGCGCAGTGGGTGGGGATCGCGCCCTTCACCGAGACCCCGCACCTCTTCCAGAACATCGGGGACGGCACCTTCTTCCACTCCGGCGGGCTCGCGCTCAACTACGCGGTGGCCTCCGGAGTGAACATCACCTACAAGATCCTCTACAACGGCGCGGTCGCCATGACCGGCGGCCAGAACGCGGCGGGAGCCCTGCCGATCCCGGCGCTGACCCGGCGGCTCGAGGCGGAGGGCGTCAAGCGCATCATCATCACCACCGACGACCCCGCCAAGTACTCCGGCAACCCGATCGCGAGCAACGCGGAGGTGTGGCACCGCGACCGGCTGCTGGAGGCGCAGTCGGCGCTGGCCGCCACCCGCGGGGTGACGGTGCTGATCCACGACCAGCACTGCGCGGCGGAGAAGCGGCGGCTGCGCAAGCGCGGCAAGATGGTGGACCCGCAGACCCGCGTGTTCATCAACGAGCGGGTGTGCGAGGGCTGCGGCGACTGCGGCAAGAAGTCGAACTGCCTCTCGGTGCAGCCGATCGACACCGAGTTCGGGCGCAAGACCGCCATCCACCAGTCGTCCTGCAACAAGGACTACTCGTGCCTGCTCGGCGACTGCCCGTCGTTCCTCACCGTGGAGGGCGCGGTGCTCAAGCGGGAGCGGAAGCTGACCCCGCTCGACGTCGAGCTCCCGGAGCCGGCGTTGAAGGTCCCGAGCGAGGGCTTCGCGCTGCACATGATGGGCATCGGCGGCACCGGCGTGGTCACCATCAACCAGATCCTGGGCACCGCCGCCCTGCTCGACGGCCGCCACGTGCGCGGGCTCGATCAGACCGGTCTCAGCCAGAAGGGCGGGCCGGTGGTGTCGGACCTCAAGCTCTCGGCGGCCCCGCTCGAGTGCTCCAACAAGGTCTCCGCGGGCGCCGCAGACCTCTACCTGGGCTTCGACCTCCTGGTGGCCACCGATCCCGGCAACCTGGACAAGGCGGAGTCGGGACGGACCATCGCGGTGGTGTCGACGAGCCAGATCCCCACCGGGCAGATGGTGGTGGACACCGGCGTGCACTTCCCCGAGCTCAGCAGCATGCTGATGAGCATCGACCGGGTGACCCGCAAGGACCCCAACGTCTACCTGGACGCGCAGGCTCTGGCGGAGGCGCTCTTCGGCGACCACATGGCGGTCAACCCGATCATGCTGGGCGCGGCGTACCAGGCGGGCGCGCTCCCGATCTCGGCCGCCTCCATCGAGAAGGCGATCCGGCTCAACGGGGTCGCCATCGAGATGAACCTCCTCGCGTTCCGCTGGGGGCGGATGGCGGTCGTCGACCGCGCCCAGGTGGAGCGGGCCGTCGCGCAGGCCACCGCGCGCCCGGTCGCGCGGGCGCCGGTGCTGAGCGCGGAGGCCCAGGCGCTGGTGGATCGGAGCGGGGCCACCGGCGAGCTGCGGCGGCTGCTCGAGATCCGGGTGCCCGAGCTGATCGCCTACCAGTCCGCGGCCTACGCGAGCGAGTACGTGAGCTTCGTGGCTCGCGTGGCGGAGGTGGAGGCGGAGCGGGCCCCCGGCCAGCGCGGGCTGGCGGAGGCGGTGGCCCGCTACCTCTACAAGCTGATGGCCTACAAGGACGAGTACGAGGTGGCGCGGCTGCATCTGGACGCGGCGGTGCGCGCGCAGCTCGACGCGAAGTTCGGCCCCGACGTCAAGACGTACTGGCACCTGCACCCGCCGCTCCTGCGCGCGATGGGGCTCAAGAAGAAGATCCGGCTCGGGGCGTGGTTCACCCCCGTGTTCCGGCTCCTCGCGTCGATGAAGGGGCTGCGGGGCAGCCGGCTCGACGTCTTCGGCTACGCGCAGATCCGCAAGATCGAGCGCGCGCTGATCGGGGAGTACCGGCAGCACCTGGAGACGGTGCTGGTCCGGCTGAGCCCGGTCACCCACGATCTGGCCGTGAAGCTCGCCGAGCTGCCGGACGAGATCCGCGGCTACGAGCACGTGAAGATGGACAACGTCGCCCGGTTCCGGGAGCGGGCGCAGCAGCTCATCGCACAGATCAACTGAACGGGAGGGTACTCAAGGGTGAGACGACTTCTGCTCGTCGGTGTGGCCGCAGTGCTGACGGGATGCGCGAGCGCGCCGGGCGATATGGCCCCGCTCTCGGCGGGGGCGGACCTGAAGGACAAGGACGGCAAGCAGGTGGGCGTGGCCACCCTGATCGAGACGCCCGAGGGCGTGCGCGTCGCGGTGACCGGCTACCGGCTGCCGCCCGGCAGCCACGGGCTGCACATCCACGCGGTGGGTCTCTGCGAGCCGCCCGAGTTCACCTCGGCGGGCGCGCACTTCAATCCGGGGAACACGCAGCACGGCCGCCTGAACCCCGCCGGCCCGCACTCGGGGGACCTGCCGAACCTGGTGGTGGGCGCTTCCGGAGAAGGCGGCATCGACGTCACCACCAAGGCCTTCACCTTGAGCCAGAGCCCGGTCAGCCTGCTCGGCGGCAAGGGCACCTCGCTCGTGATCCACGCGAACCCCGACGACGAGAAGACCGATCCCACCGGCAACAGCGGGGGGCGCATCGCCTGCGGCGTCATCACGAAGTAGCGCGTCGCGGTCCGGACGGCGAGGGCCAGGTCCACGACCTGGCCCTCGTTCTTTTTCCGCCTCGCGCGGGCGGGAGCGCGCGCCCGCGCTCCCGCGCGGATCACCCCGCCGCGGGGGAGGACGGAACCGGAGCGGCCCGCATCGTGGCGGTCGCGAGCGCGGCCGCGGCCTCCGCGAGCCAGCGGGACGTCCCGAGCGCGGTGAAGTCGGCCACCGCGCGCTCGAGGCCGGCCGCGGCCAGCGCCGGCCGGCCGAGCCGCCCGTGCAGGCGGCCCAGCCCGAGGTGGCAGCGCGCGGCCAGCGGCCGCATCGCGAGCTCCTCGGCCAGGCCCAGCGCCTGGGTATAGAGCGACTCCGCGTCGCCGCGCGGGCCGCCGGGTCCCAGCGCCGAGAGGTCGGCGAGCAGGCGCAGGGCGTAGGCCTCGTGGCCGCGCTCCTTGTGGGCCCGGGCCAGGTCGAGGGCGTGCTGGCCGATCGCGCCCGCATCGGCGAGCCGGCCGGCCGTGCGATAGGCGTCCCCCAGCTGCAGGAGCAGCAGCGCGTGTCCGCCCGCGCGACGCATGGCGCGGGCCTGGTCGACCGCCTGCTCGAGGAGGCGGATGGCGTCCTCGTGCCGGCCGCTCAGCGCGTAGGCGGGGCCGAGCGCGGAGGCCAGCAGCGGCAGGGCGATGGGCAGGTTCAGGCTGCGCGAGAGCGCGAGGCCTTCCTCCAGCACCTCGATCGCGCGCGGGAGCGCACCCTCCAGGAGGTGGACGGTGCCCGCCCCGCCGCACGCGAAGACCAGGCTGTAGTGCTGGTTGGCGGCCCGCGCGAGGGCGAGCGCGTCGGCGGCGTGGACGCGGGCCGCGTCGAACTCGCCCAGCTCGGCCTGGAACTGGGCCAGCCAGCTACGCGTGAACACGGGCAGCCCCTTCACGCTCCAGCCCTGGTGGGTCAGCCGCTCGGGCATCGCGGCGATGGTGCGGGTGAGGATGTCGGCGGCCCGGCGGTAGTGGCCCATCGTCCCGTGGGCCGAGCCGAGGAAGAGATTCGCCATCACCCACAGCGTGGAATGCGGCTGCCGTCGCGCGATCTCGAGCGCCTTCTCGCCGGACTCGATGGCCCGCTCCGGATCGCCGGTCAGGCGGAAGTACTGGCTCATGAACGCGAACACCTGGCCGAGGCGATGCCGGTCGTCGAGGCCTGCCGCGAGGGTCTCGGCCTGGCGGAGGTGCTCGAGGATGCCCTCGAAGTCGCCCAGGGCGTGCAGGGGCTTGCGGAAGTCGAGCCGCAGGTCGATCGCCCGCTCGACGCTCTCGCGGTCGCGCGACTGCCGGGCCACGATCTCGAGCGCCTGCTCGAAGTAGGCGACCGCCTGCCGGTGCGCGGAATGCTCGGCGGCCTTGATGCCGGCGCGGTGCACGTACTCGAGGGCCTTGTCCCACAGCTCGCCGCGCAGCGAGTGGTGGGCCAGCCGCTCCACGTGGTCGGCGAGCCGCTCGGGGTTGATCCGTTCGATGGCGGCCACGATGCGCGCGTGGATCTCGCGCCGCTCCGCGGGCGGGATGCCGCCGTAGGCCACCTCGTGGGTGAGCGCGTGCTTGAACGTGTAGTGGCCCTCGGTGCCGACCTCGTGGAGGAACTCGGCGGCGCGCAGCCGGTTCAGCAGCGGGCGCAGCTCGTCGTCGCCCATCCCGGTGAGCGCGGCCAGCACCTCCAGAGGCACCGTCTTGCCGATGGCGGCCGCCCACTGCAGGAGGCGGCGCTCGCGGTCGGGCAGACGGTTGATGCGGGCCCGGAGCACCTCCTCCAGCGTGTCCGGCACCGTGATGTCCTCCGAGGCTCCGCTCTGCTCGCGGACGGCGCGGGCAAGCTCCTCGAGGAAGAGGGGATTGCCCTCCGCCTTGCTCACGATCCGCTCGCACACCGGATCGGCGAGCCGCTCGCGGGGGAGGACGCCGCCCAGCACGGCGCGACTGTCCTCGGGGCCGAGCGGCGGCAGCGCGATCTGGGTGAGATGCGTCCGCTCGAGCGACGGCGGCCAGTACCCGGGGCGATAGGTCACGATCAGCAGCAGCGGCACGCCCTCGAGGCTCTGGATCGTCCGGGCCAGCGCCTCGGAGGAAGGGTCCATCCAGTGCACGTCCTCGATCGCGATGATGAGCGGGCGCTCGCGCGCCGCGGTCACGCACATCTGGCGGAGGATCTGGACGATCTCCACCTGGATGCCCTCGGACCGGTAGCCGTCGAGGCCCTCGGTGCCTTCGCGGATGCCCAGAAAGCGCAGGAGGAAGGGCAGCGCCGCGGCCGGCTCGAGGCCCGCCCGCTCCAGCGCCTTGTGGAGCTTGGCCGCGACCGCCGCGGGCCCGTCGCTCTCGCGGATGCGGCAGGCCGCGCGGAGGATCTGCAGCACGGGCAGGAACGGGATCGACGTGCCGTAGGACAGGCAGTGCCCCTCGAGGTACGTGACCGCCTCGCCGCGCAGGGTCTGGCGGAACTCGTAGAGGAGCCGGGACTTGCCGATGCCCGACTCGCCCACGAGGCCCACGATCTGGGTCCGCCCCGCCCGGGCCGAGGCGAGCCGGCTGCCGAGCAGCGCGAGCTCCTGCCGGCGCCCCACGAAGCCCGCCATCTCGCCGTCGAGCCCGAGGCCGCGACCTTCCCGGCCGCGGAGGTAGTGGACGACCTGCGGGCCGGACTCGTCACGCTCGAGACCGAAGCGGCGATTCAGGAACGGCACCGCGGCGGGGCTGACCACGATGCGGCCTCGCCGCGCGCCTGCGAGCAGGGAATCGAGCACGAGCCATTCCGCGCGCTTGGCCACCGCGTCCATCTGCAGCTCGGTGCCCCGCTGGCCCACCATCACCTGGCTCACGTGGATGGCGGTGGTCACCGTGAAGGGCTCTCCGTCGCGCCCGTGCGCGGCCGCGTTCTGCATCGCCATCGCGGCGTGAGCCGCGCGCCGGGGCGCATCCTCGATCGGGTCCAGCCCGAAGATCGCCCCCACCGTGTCGGGGGCCAGCTCGTCGATGCGCGCGCCGAAGGCCTGGAGCTTGTCCACCATCACGTCGAGCGCGGGCGCCTTGCCATTCCAGTCCAGCACCGCGCGGAGCAGGGTGACCCGGCGCGAGTCCCAGCGGATCGCGGTGGCCGGGGGGGCGCCCGCGGGGGAAAGACGCGGCTCGGCGAGCGCGGGAACCCCGGCCCGGCCGGAGCCGGCACGTCGCCGGACGGCGGGCGGTCCCTCCGGCCGCAGGCCGAACTTCTCGATGCGGGCCCGGACCGTGTTGCGGGTGATGCCCAGCATCGCGGCGGTCCGGGAGATGTTCCACCCGGTCCGGGCCAGGGTCGCGCGCAGGTGCTCGCGCACGGCGTCGTCCAGGGAGCCGCCCGGCGACCCGTCGGTGGGCGCGGGCGGCGCCGGCTCGTCGGTGGGCGCGGCGGGCAGCTCGAGAAACTCCGCGCCCACCTCGAGGCCGTCGGTCAGCAGCGCCACGCGCTCCAGCACGTTGCTCAGCTCGCGCACGTTGCCGGGCCAGGCGTGGGCGAGCAGGCGGGCCTGCGCCCCGCGCGAGAGCGTCTTGGGGGGCAGGCCGTAGTCCGCGCAGACGCAGGCCAGCAGGTGCTCGGCCAGGAGGATCACGTCGCGGCCGCGCGCCCGCAGGGGCGGCAGGCGCACGGTCACCACCGCGAGGCGGTGATAGAGGTCCTCGCGGAAGCGGCGCTCGCGGATGGCGGCCTGGAGGTTGCCGTTGGTGGCGCTCACGATCCACGCGTCCGCGGGCTCGGGCTGGGTGCCGCCCAGGCGCCGCACGGTGCGCGCCTCGACCACGGTGAGCAGCTTGGCCTGCAGCGCCTCGGGGAGCAGGCCGATCTCGTCGAGGAACAGCGTGCCCTGGTGCGCGGTCTGGAAGAGCCCCGGCTTCGCGCGCCGCGCGTCGGTGAAGGCGCCCCGCTCGTAGCCGAAGAGCTCCGACTCCAGGAGGTTCTCCGGGATCGCCGCGCAGTTGATCGGCACGAACGCGCCGCCCGCCCGCGGGCCCGCGCGGTGGAGCACGCGCGCCACCAGCCCCTTGCCGGTCCCGGTCTCTCCTTCGAGGAGGATCGCGGGCGGCCGCCGGCCCGAGAACGGGCGTGAGAGCAGACGGCGAAGGGTGTCCCGGACCGCCTCGATCGCGGGGCTCTCGCCGAGCAGCTCGCCGAAGGGATCGTCCACCGCCATGCCGGGGGAAAAGATGACCGAGAGAGTCCTTCCTGGTCAAGCCACTGGTCAAGGCTTGACCAGTGGTCCGGTCGGAAGGGGCGACTCGGCACCGCAACTGGTTGAATCCATGGGCCGATACGGTGGCACCCCGCTTGCCCCGATCTACGGGCGTGCCCGTAGACGACGACAACCGCGACGCGAGCCCGTCGGGGCCGGCGGCCTCCTTGCGTGCCGGGCGCGGCGCCGTAGCCCGCCATGCGTCGCTCGCGGCGCTGCGGGCGGACCCGCGGCAGGCGGTCCAGCAGGATGCGATTCGATGCCTGGTCTGCGGCCGGGCGTTCCGCCAGCTCACCAACACGCACCTGCGCGCGCACGGCCTGAGCGTCGAGGGGTACAAGCAGCAGTTCGGCTACAACCGCGGGCGGCCGCTGATGTGCCTGGCGCTCCAGCGGCTCTACACCGAGCGCGCGGTGACGACCGGCCTCGCCTCGCGCATCCGCCAGCCGACCGATCCTGGTCCGTCCCGAGCTCCGCCGCCGCGGCGGCACGCGCACCATCGCCCTCGAGGAACTGCTCACGCGCCGCGAGGTGCGCGAGCGGCCCCGCCGATTCCGCCCCGGCCCGGGGCCTCGACCCCGGGGCCCGGGCTCCCGGCTGCCCGACTCCTGACGCGTCGCACGATCGCGCCGGTGGAACAGTTGTCGGACCACCGGCCGTGCCGTATATTTTGCGAGGGTTTTCCCACCCTCATGTCACGCATCCCGCTTCGGCCTGCGGCCGGACCAAGGAGACGAGGAATGACACGTTTCTCACGGATCGCACTGGCGATGTCTCTGGGGCTGGCAATGGTCTTCGCCGGTCCCGCGCTGGCCCCGGCCCAGAGCCCGAAATCGGGCGGGACCCCGAAGTACGGCGGGCACCTGAACATCATGCAGCGCGAGGATCTCGCGCAGGGCTTCGCGGTCCACGAGACGTCGACGATCGCGACGTCGTGGCCGTCGATGCCGTGCTTCAACAACCTGGTGGTGTTCGACCAGACCAAGCGGGCGGAGACCGTGGACAACCTGGTCGGTGAGCTCGCCGAGAAGTGGTCGTGGCAGGACAACTACCGGAACCTCGTGTTCTTCCTCCGGAAGGACGTGAAATGGCACGACGGTCAGCCCTTCACCTCGAAGGACGTGAAGTTCACCTTCGACATGGTGCGCGAGGCGCCGAACGCTCCCGCCAAGCTGCGGATCAATCCCCGGAAGGACTGGTACAGCAACGTCGAGGACATCGAGACCCCGGATCCGTACACGGTCGTCTTCCACCTCAAGCGGCCGCAGCCGGGCCTGCTGGTGATGCTGGCCTCGGGCTACAGCCCGATCTACGCCGCCCACGTCAATCCGGCGTCCTACCGGACCGGCTGCATCGGCACCGGCCCCTTCAAGCTGAAGGAGTGGCGCAAGGGTGAATTCATCGACTACGTGAAGAACCCCGACTACTTCGTGAAGGGCCGGCCCTATCTCGACAGCCTGCGCTACGTGGTGATCAAGGAGCGGGGCACCCGCACCGCCGCGCTCCAGGCCGGCCAGCTCGACGTGTCGTTCCCGGGCGAGACCACCAAGACCGCGGCCGAGCAGCTGAAGAAGGCGGTGCCCGGTCTCGTGATCACCCCGGTCGGCACGACGGTGAACGACAACATCATCATGAACACCAAGAAGCCGCCCTTCGACAATCCCAAGGTGCGGCTCGCGGTTTCCTACGCGATCGATCGCCGGGCCCTGATCACCACCGTGCACCAGGGCGGGGCGGTGCCGGGCGCGTCCATGCAGCCGAAGCCCTACGGGGTGTGGGGCCTGGCCGAGAAGGATCTGCCGTCGTTGCCGGGGTACGGCAAGCCGGCGGACATGAAGGCGCAGGCCCGGAAGCTGCTGAAGGAGGCCGGATTCTCCCCGGAGAACCCGCTGCGGGTCGAGATGTCGACCCGGGCCATCGCGATGTACGTGGACATGGCCTCGTTCGTGATCAACGAGCTGAAGCAGGTGGGGATCGAGGCGACGCTCAAGCAGGTGGAGACCGCCCAGTGGCACCCGATGGCCACCCGCGGCGAGTACCAGATCGGGGCCAACCTGACCGGCCTCGGGGTGGACGAGCCGGACGCGAACTACAACGAGAACTACGCGTGCGGGTCCCCCCGCAACTACAGCCAGTACTGCAGCGAGGAAGTCATGAAGATGATCGAGCAGCAGTCCCAGGAGCTGGACGTGAAGAAGCGGCTCGCCCTGGTGGCCCGGCTGCAGAAGAAGGTGGAGGACGACGCGGCGCGGCCGGTGCTCGACTGGCGGCTCGACTACTTCACGATGTGGCCGCACGTGAAGGGGCTGGTGCCGCACGACAACATCTACAACTTCGGCCGCATGGCCGACGTGTGGCGCGACAGGCAGTAGCCGGCCGTTCCGTTCCGTGAAGACGTATATCGCCCAGCGCCTGGCGGTCGGACTGCTGACCCTGTTCGGCATGTCGATCGTCATCTTCGGCATGCTTCGCCTCGCGCCGGGCGATATCGTCGACATCCTGTTCTCCACCGGCGGCTACGTGAATCCGTCGGAGCGGCAGGCGATCGAGCGCGAGCTGGGCCTGGACCGTCCGGTGTGGGAGCAGTACGTGGAGTGGATGCGCCAGATCGCGACCGGCGATCTGGGCAAGTCGTATCGCTACGACCTCCCTGCGTGGGACATCATCCGCCCGCTCCTGCCGGTCACCCTCGAGCTGGCCGCGCTCTCGCTCATCGTGGCGGTGGCCCTCGGAGTCCCGCTCGGGGTGATCAGTGCGGTCCGGCAGGACACCGGGCTCGACTACGTCCTGCGCGTCTTCAGTCTCGCCGGGCTCAGCATGCCCTCGTTCTGGCTCGGCATGGTGATCATCCTCACCCTGGTGGCCTGGCTCGGATGGATCCCGCCGGTGACGTACGTGACGCCGCGGGAGAACTTCGGCCTGCACGCGGTGCAGTTCGCGCTGCCCGCCCTCGCGGTGGGCTACCGCTCCTCGGCCCTCATCATGCGCATCACCCGCTCGTCGCTCCTCGAGGTGATGCGCGAGGACTACATCCGCACCGCGCGGGCCAAGGGCCAGTCCGGGCGCGTGGTGATCTGGCGCCACGCCCTGCAGAACGCCATCCTGCCGGTGGTCACCGTCATCGGCATCGAGTTCGCGTTCCTCATCGGCGGCCTCGTGGTGACCGAGACCGTGTTCAACCTCCCCGGGGTGGCCCGCTTCCTGGTCGAGGCCATCCTCTGGCGGGACTATCCGATCGTGCAGAACCTGGTGATGGTCATCGCCATCGTGGTGATCCTCTCCAACCTGGTGGTGGATCTGCTGTACGGCTTCCTCGACCCACGGGTCCGCTATGGCCACTAGGCCGCTCGGGGTGGAGGTGCCGGGGGTCGCCCTCGGCCTGCGCCGGCCGGGCGCGTGGGGCGCGCTCGCCCGCTTCTGCCGCAAGAAGCCGCTCGGCGCCATCGGCGGCGCGATCATGCTGCTGATCCTCCTCACCGCGATGTTCGCCAACCAGCTCCAGACCTACGATCCCATCGCCACCGACGCGGCCCAGAGCCTGGCCCGCCCGGGAGCCGAGCACTGGCTCGGCTCCGACCACCTCGGCCGGGACATCTACTCGCGCATCGTCCACGGCGCGCGCGTCTCGCTGGTGGTGGGCCTCGCCTCCACCCTGCTCGGCTCGGTGCTGGGCGGCATCATCGGGCTCCTGTCCGGCTACGTGGGCGGCATGACCGACCTGATCACGCAGCGGGTGATGGACATCCTGCAGGGCCTGCCGCTCCTGGTTCTGGCCCTCGTGATGTCGGCCGCGCTGGGGCCGTCCATCCCCAACGTGGTGATCGCGATCTCGATCCCGATCATCCCGCGCGCGGCCCGCGTCATCCGGGCCAGCGTGCTGTCGATCCGGGAGATGCAGTACGTGGAGGCGGCGCGCGCGGTGGGCCTGCGTCACCTGCGCATCGCCTTCCGCCACGTCCTGCCCAACACCATCGGGCCCTTCATCGTGCTCTGCACCGCGCAGCTCGGCAGCGCGATCCTCGTGGAGGCGGCGCTGTCGTTCCTGGGCCTGGGCGTGCCCGAGCCGTATCCCTCGTGGGGCCGCATGCTGTCGGTCTCCGCGGCGGAGTACGCGCAGAAGGCCCCGTGGCTCGTGCTGTTCCCCGGCCTCGCGATCAGCCTGGCCGTCTTCGGCTCGAACCTGCTCGGCGACGCGCTCCGCGACACGCTGGACCCGCGCCTGCGCGGCGCCTAGCCATGCGCCTCCCGCTCCCCTCGGGGGAGCGGGCGGGGTGAGGGGGGATCCCATGGCCACCCACGACGATCTCTGCTGGATGCCCGCCTCCGAGATGGCGCCCGCGATCCGGCGCCGCAAGATCTCCCCGGTGGAGGTGATGACCGCGGTGCTGGCCCGCATCGAGCGGCTCAACCCGCGGCTGAACGCCTTCGTGACCCTGACCGCCGACCACGCCATGAAGGCGGCGCGCGCCGCGGAACGGGCGGTGGGCCGGAAGGGGGCGCCCCTGGGCCCGCTGCACGGGGTGCCGTTCTCCACGAAGGACCTCGTGATCACGCGCGGCATCCGCACCACGTTCGGCACCCGCCTCTTCGCCGACAACGTGCCGGCGGAGAGCGCGCCGATGGTGGAGCGCCTGGAGGCGGCGGGCGCGATCCAGCTCGGCAAGACCAACACCCCGATGATGGGCTGGATCGGCGCCACCCACAACCTGCTCTTCGGTCCCACCCGCAACCCGTGGAACCTCGACCGCACGCCCGGCGGCTCGAGCGGCGGGGCCAGCGCCGCGGTGGCCGCGGGGCTGGGACCGCTCGCCATCGGCACCGACGGGGGCGGCTCGATCCGCATCCCGTCCTCGCTGACCGGCATCTACGGGATCAAGCCCACCTTCGGGCTCGTGCCGGTCTATCCGTTCAGCGCCGCGTGGGGACTCTCGCACATCGGGCCCATGACCCGCACGGTCGCCGATGCGGCGCTGATGCTCGACGTCTGCGCGGGGCCGGATCCGCGCGATCCGTTCTCGCTCCCCGGCCCGCGCCCGCCCTACGCGAAGGATCTCCGGCGCGGGGTGAAGGGCCTGCGGGTGGCGTGGTGCGCGGACCTGGGCTTCGCCAAGGCGGTCGATCCCGAGGTGGCCGCCGTCTGCGCGCGGGCGGCCCGCCGCTTCCGCGAGCTGGGCTGCCGCGTGGAGGAGATCGCGCCCAGGTGGCCGAGCCCGGAGAACGCGTGGCGCACCATGTTCGTGGGCGGCATCGCCGCGCGCCTCGGCTCCGCGCTGCGCGATCGGGCGGCGGACATCGACGCGGGCCTGCGCGGCGTCGCCGAGGAGACGCGGGGCTGGAGCCCCACCCGGTACGTGGAGGGGTGGTTCGAGCGGCTCGCCTGGGAGGAGCACCCGCGCCGCCTCTTCGAGCGCTACGACCTCCTGCTGACGCCCACCATCGCCTGCGCCGCCTTCAAGGTGGGCCTGGACGGGCCGCCCGAGATCGCGGGGACGCCGACCGGGATCTACGACTGGATCCCCTTCACGTACCCCTTCAACCTGACCGGGCATCCGGGGGCGTCGGTGCCGTGCGGCTTCACCCGCGAGAAGCTGCCGATCGGGCTGCAGATCGTGGGCCGGCGGTTCGAGGACGCCACCGTGCTGCGCGCCTCCGCCGCCTTCGAGGCCGCTGCGCCCTGGGCGCAGCTGCGCCCGCCGCTCGACTGACCGCCTCCGGGCCCGTCTCCGGATCGATACCGTCTCCGCCGCGCGGCGTCTCGAACGCGCGGCATTGTCACCGCCGCCGTCTCCGGCGAGCCTGCCGCGGTGCGCCCCCGGCCCGCCGGCTATTCGCTGATCGACCTCTTGGTCGCGCTCGCGGTCGGAGGCGGCCTCCTGGCCGCGACCCTGAGCCTGCTCCACCTGGGCCTCCGGGCCTGGATGTGGGGCGCCGCGCGGGTCTCCGCCCAGCAATCGGCACGCTACGCCCTGGAGCGGATGGCCGGCGAGCTGCGCGAGGCTGGCTACGATCCCACCGTCGCGGGCATCGCACCGGTGGTGGTGGCGGAGCCGACCCGCATCGTGTTCCAGCGCGACCTGAACGGCAACGGGGTGGTGGACGCGACGCGGGAGCGCGTGACCTACCTCGTGCGGCCGGGCGAGCGGATCCTCCGCCGGGACGCGGGCGGGGGCGCGCAGCCGGTCATCGAGGAGGTGCGCGAGCTGCGGCTCGACTACCTCGACCGCGCCGGCGCGCCCACCACCGACCCCGCCGCGGTGACCGCGGTGCGCGTCCGGTTCGAGGTGGGCGAGGTGGGCGCCGCGGTGGTGGTCGAGACGCAGGCCACGCTGCGCAACCTGCTCTGGTAGGCCGCGCCCGCTCTGGTAGAATGCGCCCGTGCGCCGCTCGTTCCTCCTCCTCGTCCTGCTGCTGACCGCGCTGCCGCTGGCGCCGCTCGGGTGCGAGACCGTGCCCTACACGGGCCGCCGCCAGCTCCAGCTGGTCTCCCCGGACGAGGAAGCCAAGATGGGGGTGCAGTCGTTCCAGGAGATCACCGGCAAGGCCTCGCTCTCCACCGACGCGCAGGCCAACGCGATGGTCCAGCGGGTGGGCAGCCGCATCGCGAAGGTCACCGGCCTCGACTACCAGTGGGAGTTCAAGCTCATCGCCGACGACAAGCAGGCCAACGCCTTCGCGCTCCCGGGCGGCAAGGTCGCGGTCTACACCGGCATCCTGCCCATCACCCGCGACGAGAGCGGCCTCGCGGTGGTGCTCGCCCACGAGATCGGCCACGTGCTGGCCCGCCACGGCGGCGAGCGGCTCAGCCAGCAGATGGGCGTGCAGACCGCGACCCAGGTCCTGGCCGGCCTGGCCAGCAGCAATCCCGCGACGGTGCAGCTGGTGGCCGCCGCGCTGGGCGCGGGCGCGCAGGTCGGCGTCCTGCTGCCGTGGAGCCGCCAGCAGGAGTCGGAGGCCGATCACATCGGGCTCATCCTGATGGCCAAGGCGGGCTACGACCCACACGCCGCGGTGGGCCTCTGGCAGCGGATGCAGGAGGCCGCGAAGGGCCAGCGGCCCTCGGAGTGGCTGTCGACGCACCCGTCGGAGGCGACCCGGATCGAGCAGATCCAGGGCTGGCTTCCGGAGGCCATGACCTACTACAAGAAGTAGCGCTCCACCCCGTCCCAGCAGCTTTCTCCGTCTACCCGCGGTAGGCCCGCCCGGACCACCCCCAACGGGTGGTCTTTTTTGCGGGTCGGAATGGCTTGAAAATCCGGAGTTTTCGCTTGACACCCCCAATTGAACCCCACTAGGATGCTCCCTGGCGGTGGGGTGAAATCCCATGAAGTGGCATTCAAGGGCGATCGAAAGGCCCGCTGAGAGGGCCGGGGGGACAGGGTGTTCCGGGGACACTTCAGGCACACGATCGACCCGAAGGGACGCCTCAGCATCCCGTCGAAGTTCCGGGAGGTGCTGCGCGAGGCCGGCAGCGACCGGCTGGTGATGGCCCCCAACGGCACGTCGCTCGACGTGTACCCCGAGGACAAGTGGCGCGAGCTCGAGGAGCGCGTCGCCACGCTCCCCAAGATGGATCCCGATCGTCGCCGCTTCCAGCACGTGTACCTCTCGGCGGGACTCGACGTGGTGCTGGATCCGCACGGACGCATCCAGGTGCTGCAGGACTATCGCGAGCGCGGCGGGCTCTCGAAGAACGTGATGATCATCGGGATGATGGACTACTTCGAGGTGTGGGACGAGGGGCGCTGGACGACGTACCAGCGCGAGCAGGCGGGGCCGCTCGACGATCTGCGCGCCCGCCTCGCGAGCAAGGGCGTATGAGCGGCGAGCACGTCCCCGTCCTCCTCGACGAGGTCGCCTTCATGCTCCGTCCCCGTCACGGCGGCTGGGTGGTCGACGGGACCGTCGGCCTCGGCGGTCACGCGGAGCGACTGCTCGAGAGCGCGGACGACACGCGCCTCCTCGGCATCGATCGCGATCCGGAGGCGCTCGCCCGCGCCGCGCGCCGCCTCGCGCGCTTCGGCGCGCGCGTGATCCTCGAGCACGGCAGCTTCCGCGATCTCGCCGCGCTCGCGAGCCGCGCGGGCGTGGAGCGCGCGGCCGCGGTGCTGCTCGACCTCGGGCTCTCGTCGTACCAGCTGGACGAGTCGGGGCGCGGCTTCTCGTTCCAGGGCGAGGAGCCGCTCGACATGCGCTTCGATCCCGGCGCGGGCGTCACCGCGGCCGAGTTGCTCGCGCGCCTCTCCGGGGAGGAGATCGCCTCGCTGCTCGCGGAGCTCGGCGAGGAGCGGCACGCGCGTCGCATCGCGCGGGTGCTGGTGGAGCAGCGCCGGCGTGCGCCCCTTCGCACCGCCTCCGACCTGGTCTCGGTGGTGAAGCGCGCGGTTCCCCGCGCGGCCTGGTCTCGACGCACCCACGTGGCGACCCGCACCTTCCAGGCGGTGCGGATGGCGGTCAACGACGAGCCCGGCGCCCTCGCGGAGGCGCTGCCGCAAGCGGCGGCGCTCCTCGCAGTCGGCGGCCGGCTCGGCGTCATCTCCTTCCACTCCGGCGAGGACCGGATCGTGAAGCGCACGTTCCGCGGACTGGCGGGCCGAGGCTTCGTGGAGCTCGAGCCCGCGCCGATCGCGGCCGGACGCGAGGAGACGACGTACAACCCGCGCGCCCGCAGCGCCAAGCTGCGCGTGCTCGCGCGGCAGGAGGCGGCATGAGCGGTCGCGTCAACACACGCACGGCGCAGTCGCACTGGGGTCACCAGCATCGCGCGCGCCAGCCGGAGGCGGTGCGCCGCCACCGCGTCGCGGACCGGCGCCGGCTCCGCTCGATGGCGGTGGCGGTGGCGGGGGCCGGGCTCGCGGTCCTGGTGGTGCTGGGGGTGGTCGGTCTGCGGGTGCAGCAGGTGCGCCTCTCCTACCGGCTGGACGCGCTCCGTCAGGCGCGCGCGGAGGTGGAGGAGACCAACCGGCGCCTGCGGGTGGAGATGGCCACCCTCAAGTCGCTCTCGCGCATCGAAGGCAAGGCGCGCGCCGAGCTCGGCATGGTGGCCCCCGGCAAGGACCAGGTGCGCCTGGCCCGCGAGTTCGTGAACGGGGGACGGGGGACCGCCGCGCTCGATCGGCGCGCGGTGGTGGCCGAGCGGGCGGTGAACCGGAGCTTCGGGGTCCAGTAGCGTGATTCCATGACCGAGCTGCGGGCCGAGGGCCTCCGAAGCCGCACGCTGATCTTCGCCGCGTGCCTGGCCTGTGCCTTCGTCGTCCTGCTCGCCCGGCTGGCGTATCTGCAGGTCTGGAAGCACGAGGAGTACTCGCGGCTCGCCGAGAACCAGCACGCCAAGACGGTGCCGCTGCGTCCCAAGCGCGGGCCGATCCTCGATCGCAACGGCCAGGCCCTCGCGGTCTCCTCCCGCGCGGACACCCTCTACGTCACCCCGGCGAAGGTGGAGGACGCACCGCGGCTGGCCGCGCGTCTGGCCCCGATCCTGGGCGAGCCGGCGCGCGAGGTGCTCCGGAAGCTGACCGTGAGCCGGAAGTTCGCGCCGGTGCGCCGGCGCCTGCCCCCGGACATGGCGCGGGCGGTCCAGCAGCTGAAGGACCCGTCGCTGACCCTGGTGGAGGACAGCCTGCGGCTCTATCCGAACCGCGAGCTCGCGGCCCAGCTCATCGGCTTCGAGGGCGCGGACGGCAAGGGCCTCGCGGGTATGGAGCAGGCGTGGGACGCGCACCTGGCCGGAGTGGAGGGCCGCGCGGTGGTGGAGCGCGACGCGCTCGGCCGCGACGTGAGCGGCGCCCCCATCGTGCTGAAGCCGGCGGTGGCGGGGCAGGGCCTGGTCCTCACCATCGACGCGACCATCCAGTACCTCGCCGAGAAGGAGGTGGACGCGGCGTGGCGGCGCACGCACGCCAAGGCCGCGATGGCCGTCGCGATGGACCCGCGCACCGGCGAGATCCTGGCGATGGCGATCCGCCCCACCTACAACCCGAACGCCTTCGGCGCCGCCACCGACGACGACCGGCGCGCCCGGGCGGTGACCGACCCCTTCGAGCCCGGCTCCACGTTCAAGGTGATCATGGCCGCCTCCGCCCTCGAGGAGGGCGTGATCCACCCCACCGACCGGATCTTCGGCGAGAACGGGGCGATCACGGTGGCGAACGCCACCATCCACGACTGGAAGAAGTACGGCTGGCTCACCTTCTCGGAGGTGCTCCAGAACTCCTCCAACGTCGGGTCGATCAAGGTCGGCCTGATGCTGGGCAAGGAGCGCTACTACAAGTACATCACCGCCTTCGGGTTCGGGGCGCCCACCAACCTGGGGCTGCCCGGCGAGAGCCGGGGCCTGCTCCGGCCGCCCAGCCAGTGGTCCGGCCTGTCGCTCGCCACCATGTCGATCGGGCAGGAGATCTCGGTGACCGCGGTGCAGATGGTGGCCGCCTTCGCGGCGGTCGCCAACGGCGGCCGGCTGATGCAGCCGCAGATCATCCGCGCGGTGCTGGACGGGCAGGGGCGCGAGGTGCGCTCCTTCGAGCCCATCGCGGTGCGGCAGGTGATCAGCCCCGACACCGCGCGCACGCTGACGGAGATGATGGTCAACGTGGTGAAGAACGGCACCGGGCACAACGCGGCGATCCCCGGCTACGACGTGGCCGGCAAGACCGGGACCGCCCAGAAGATGGATCCGGCCACGAAGCGCTACTCGCGAGCGCCCGGCGTGCTCTCGTTCGTGGGGTTCGTGCCCGCCGACGACCCGCGCCTGGCCATGATCGTGCTGCTGGACGAGCCCAAGAACGAGAAGTGGGGCAGCGAGGCGGCGGCTCCCATCTTCGCCGCGATCGGCCGCGAGGCCCTGCGCTATCTCGACGTGCCCCCGCGCGACGTGAGCCCGGTGCCGATCGTGCACGCGGAGATGGCGAGCGCGGCGCCCGACCCGCCCCGCGGGGCGGAGACGTCGGGCCCGGCCCTCGACGCGGGCGCGGTGCCCGCGGGCGCCGAGGACACCGCCCCCGCGGTGGTGGCGGGCGTCATGCCCCGGCTGACCGGCCTCTCCCTGCGCCAGGCCATGGAGACGCTGGCGCCCCATGGGGTCCGTCTCGAGATCAGCGGGCGGGGCGTGGTGGCCAGCCAGCAGCCGGCCGCCGGCGCGCCGCTGCCCGCCGGCACCCTGTGCCGGCTGCACCTGACCCCCGCGACCGGCCGGCCCGCCGCCGGCGCGGTGACCGCGGCGAGCTACCGTCCGTGAGCCACCGCGCGCGCGACCTGGGCCGGAGCGATCGGGCATGAGCGGCCGGGCGGTGGCGACCTCCGCGCTCCTCGACGCGCTGCCGGACAAGACGGTGCTCGGGGCGCCGCCGGAGCGGGTGACCGGGCTCGCCTACGACTCGCGCAAGGCCACGCCGGGCTCGCTGTTCGTGGCCATCCCCGGCTTCAAGCAGGACGGGCGCCGGTTCGCGGCCGACGCGCTCGGTCGCGGCGCCGCGGTGGTGGTGGCGGAAGGCGGAGATCCGCTGCCGGGCAGCGCGGCCGCGCGCGTGGTGGTGCGGTCGTCTCGCGAGGCGCTCGCGCGACTGGCGGACGCCTATCACGGGCACCCGTCCCGGCGGCTCACCGTGATCGGCATCACCGGGACCAACGGCAAGACCACCACCTCGCTGCTGGTGGAGGCGCTGCTGGGCGCGGACGGCCGGCCCACCGGGGTGATCGGCACCATCCAGTACCGGGTGGGCGCCCATGCGCAGGACGCGGGCCAGACCACGCCGGAAGCGCTCGAGCTCCAGGCGCTCCTCGCGCGGATGGTCGAGGCCGGCGTGGGCGGCGTGGCGATGGAGGTGTCCTCGCACGCGCTCGCCCTCTCGCGCGTCGACGGCGTCGAGTTCGACGTGGCCGTCTTCACCAACCTCACCCAGGACCACCTCGACTTCCACAAGACCCTCGACGCCTACCGCGACGCGAAGGCCCGCCTCTTCACGCTGCTGGCTTCCGGCCCCAAGCCGCGCCGGGCCGCGGTGGTGAACGTGGACGACCCCGCCGGCGCCGCCATGGTGCGCGCGGCGTCCGCGGACGCGCGCGTGCGGGTCCTCACCTTCGGCCTGCGGCCGCCCGCCGAGCTCCACCCGAGCCGCTGGGAGTCGGGCATGGACGGCATCCGCCTGGAGATCGCGCGGCCCGAGGGTCCCATCACGATCACGTCGCCGCTGGTGGGCGAGCACAACGTGATGAATCTCCTGGGCGCGGTCGGGGTCGGGCTCGTCCTCGGAATGGAGCCGGCCCGCATCGGGCGCATCCTCTCCGGCGTCGCCACCGTGCCCGGCCGCTTCGAGCGGGTGGAGGCGGGGCAGCCGTTCCTGGTGGTGGTGGACTACGCGCACACCCCGGACGCGCTCGAGAACGTGCTCACCACCGCGCGCAAGCTGCTGCGGCCGGGCGCCCGTCTCGGGGTGGTGTTCGGATGCGGCGGCGACCGCGACCGCGGCAAGCGCCCGATCATGGGCGGCATCGCGACGCGCCTGGCCGACCGGGCGTGGGTCACCTCCGACAATCCGCGCAGCGAGTCGCCGGAGGCGATCCTGCGGGAGATCGAGGCCGGCATCCCCGCCGAGGCGGCGGACCGCCACGAGTCCATCGCGGACCGGCGGCGCGCGATCCAGCGCGCGGTGGCGTGGGCGCGCGAGGGCGACGTGATCGTCATCGCGGGCAAGGGGCACGAGACCTACCAGATCGTCGGCGGCCAGACGCTGCCGTTCGACGATCGCGAGGTCGCCCGGACCGCGCTGGCCGCGCGCGGGGCGGAGGGGGGCGGATGGTGGCTCTGAGCGTCGAGGACGTGGTGCGCGGCACGCAGGGCGCGCTCATCGCGGGCGACCTCGCGGCGCCGGTGAGCGGCGTCAGCATCGACAGCCGGACCCTGGCCATCGGCGAGGCCTTCTTCGCCATCCAGGGCCCCAACCGCGACGGGCACGGCTTCCTGCGCGACGCGGCCGCCCGCGGTGCGTCCTGTCTGGTCGTCCACAACCTGCCCGACGATCTGCCGCCCTCGGTGCCCACGGTCATGGTGGACGACACGACCCGGGCCCTCGGGCGCCTCGCGGCCTACTACCGCGCGCGCTTCTCGGTGCCGGTGGCGGCGGTGACCGGCTCGAACGGCAAGACCACCACCAAGGAGATGATGGCCGCGGTGCTGGGCGCGCTGGGCCCGGTGCTGAAGCCGGAGGGCAGCTTCAACAACCAGTGGGGCCTGCCCCTCACGCTCCTCAAGATGGGGCCCGAGCACCGCGCGCTGGCGCTGGAGCTGGGAGCCAACACCCCGGGCGAGATCGAATCGCTCGCGGCCATCGCGCGGCCCACGGTGGGCGTCGTCACCGTGGTGCAGGGGGCCCACACCGAGGCCTTCCGCGACCTCGACGGCGTGGCCCGCGAGAAGAGCGCGCTGGTCCGGGCCATCCCGCCCGACGGCACCGTGGTCCTGAACGCGGACGATCCGCGGGTGCGGGCGATGCGGGAGCAGAGCCGCGCGCGGGTCCTCTTCTACAGCGCGCGCCCGGGCGCGGACGTGCACGCGGCGGGCCCCGCGGTGGACGCGGGCGACGGGCTTCGCTTCACCCTGGCCATCGGCGGCGCGGAGCGGCCGGTCCACACCGCCTTCGCGGGACGGCACAACGTGACCAACGCGCTGGCCGCCGCCGGGGTCGGGCTCGCCCTCGGGCTGTCGCTCGAGCAGATCGCCCGCGGGCTCGAGGCGGCGCGGCCCGCGAAGGGCCGCTGCGTGTGGCGCGCGGCGGGGCGGCTGCGGATCCTGGACGATACCTACAACGCCAATCCCGGGTCGGTGGCGGCCGCGCTCGACACCCTGGCCGCGCCGGCCGACGGGCGCCGGCGGGTGGTGGTGCTGGGCGACATGCTGGAGCTGGGCGAGATCAGCGAGGCCGCGCACCGGGACATGGGCCGGGCGGTCGCGGCCTCCGGCGCGGCGGAGTTCGTGGGCCTGGGTCGGGCGGTGCGGACGGCGGTGGACGCCGCGCGGCAGGCCGGGCTCGCCGAGAGTCATCACGTGACCACGTTCGAGGACGCGGTCGCGCTGCTGATGAAGCGGCTGGCGCCCGACGACGCGGTGCTCGTCAAGGGCTCCCGGGGCATGCGCATGGAGCGCGTGGTCGACGCGCTCGTGGCGCGCTTCGGAGGAGTGCATGACTGATGCTCTACGAGCTGCTGGTGCCGCTCGCCAAGTACCACACCGCCTTCAACGTGTTCCGGTACATCACGTTCCGGACCGCGATGGCGACGGTCACCGCGCTGGTGATCTCGTTCATCCTCGGCCCCTGGCTGATCAGGCGGCTGCGGCAGATGCAGCAGGGCGGCACCTCGGTCCGGGAGGACACCCCGGAGCGGCACCAGAAGACCAAGGCGGGCACCCCGACCATGGGGGGCATCGGCATCCTGGTGGCGATCCTCGTCTCCACGCTTCTCTGGGCCAACCTGCGCACCCGCTACGTCTGGGTGCTGGTGCTGGTGACCGCGGGGTTCGGGCTGATCGGCTTCATGGACGACTGGAAGAAGCTCAAGACCCGGCGGGGCATCAGCGCCCGGCAGAAGTTCGGGGCCCAGATCCTGCTGGTCCTGCTGGTGACCGGCTGGCTCTACCTCTGGCCGCCGGACGGCTTCACCACCAGCGTCGTGATCCCGTTCTTCAAGGGCTGGCTGCTCACGCTGGGGTGGTGGTGGATCCCGTTCGCGATCCTGGTGATCGTGGGCTCCTCCAACGCGGTCAACCTGACCGACGGGCTCGACGGGCTGGCCATCGGGCCGATCGTGACCGCGGGCGCGGCCTTCGCGGTGATCGCGTACCTCACCGGCAACTTCCGGGCCGCCGAGTACCTGCGCATCCTGAACGTGAAGGGCACCGGGGAGCTGACCATCTTCTGCGGCGCGCTGGTGGGCGCGGCGCTGGGCTTCCTCTGGTTCAACAGCTATCCGGCCCAGATCTTCATGGGCGACGTGGGCTCGCTCTCGCTCGGGGGCGCGCTGGGCGCGCTCGCGGTGGTGACCAAGTCCGAGCTGTTGCTGCCGCTGATCGGGGGCATCTACGTGGTGGAGGCGGCCTCGGTGATCATCCAGGTCGCCTCGTTCAAGCTGACCGGCCGGCGGGTGTTCAAGATGGCGCCCCTGCACCACCACTACGAGATCAAGGGATGGGCGGAGCCCAAGATCATCGTTCGCTTCTGGATCGTGTCGATCATGCTGGCCCTCTTGGCCCTCACCACACTCAAGCTCCGCTAGGGTGACACACCATGCCGACACTCACGCCACTGCGGCGCGACGCCGCCTACCAGGTAGGGATCTTCGTGAGCGGTGACGGGACCCGCGGCCTCCCGTACCGCGACTGGCTCGCGACCCGGACGGTCGCGGTGGTCGGCCTCGCCAAGAGCGGCATCGCGGCCGCGCGCCTGCTGCGGCGGCTGGGCACGCGCGTGCTCGCCTCCGACTCCGGGGCGCCGGAGAGCCTCACCGCGGAGGCGCGCGCGCTGGAGCGCGAGGGCGTGGCCCTCTGGGCGGGCGGCCATCCCGAGGAGGCCTTCCGCGACGCGGAGCTCGTGGTGGTGAGCCCGGGGGTGCCGCTCGACCTGCCCGCGCTGACCGCGGCGCGGGCGCGCGGCGTGCCCATCATCGGGGAGCTGGAGCTGGCCTGGCGGGTGATGGAGGCGGACTGCCTCGCCATCACCGGCACCAACGGCAAGACCACCACCACCACGCTCACCGGCGAGCTGCTGCGCACCCAGGTGCGCCCGGTGATGGTGGGCGGCAACATCGGCACCCCGCTCGCCGAGCACGCGCTCGAGTTCCCGGGCGACGGGATCGTCGTCGCGGAAGTGTCGAGCTTCCAGCTCGACACGATTGACCGCTTCCGCCCGCGGGTGGCGGCGGTGCTCAACGTGACGCCGGACCATCTGGACCGCCACGGCACCTTCGAGCGCTACGTGGACGCCAAGGCCCGGATCCTCGCCAACCAGACCGCCACCGACTGCGCGGTGCTCAACGCCGACGACCCGGTCACCGCCGGGCTCGCCGCGCGGGCGCGCGGGCGGGTGATCTGGTTCAGCCGCACCGCCACGCTGCCCCACGGGGTGTTCATCTACGACGGCTGGATCGTGGCCAAGCTGAACGGCAGCACCGAGCGCATCTGCCCGGTGTCCGAGATCACCCTGCGCGGGCAGCACAACGTGGAGAACGTCCTGGCGGCCACCGCGTGCGCGCTCTGGACCGGCATGGCCCCCTCCGCGATCCGTCGGGGCATCGCGGCCTTCCGGGGGGTGGCCCACCGCATCGAGCGGGTGCACGACGACCGCGGGGTCGTCTACTACAACGACTCCAAGGGCACCAACGTCGACTCCACCGTCAAGGCGCTCCAGAGCTTCTCGGAGCCGATCGTGCTGATCGCGGGCGGCAAGGGCAAGGGACAGGACTTCACCCCGCTCGCGGAGGCGGCCCGGGGCCGGGTGCGGCGCGCGATCCTCATCGGGCAGGACCGCGACCGGATCCGGGCGGCGCTGGAGGCGGCCTCGATCCCCGCGGAGGACGCGGAGTCGATGGAGGACGCGGTGCGCCGCGCCCGCGAGGCGGCGCGGGTGGGCGACGTGGTGCTGCTGTCGCCCGCGTGCGCCTCGTTCGACATGTTCCGCAACTACGAGCACCGCGGCGACGTGTTCAAGGCCGTGGTGCGGGCGCTGCTCGGCTGATGCCCCGCAAGCTCACGCCCGACCTGCCGCTCTTCGGGGTGGTGGTGGCCCTCGTGTGCGTGGGCGTGGTGATGGTCTACTCGGCGAGCGCGATCGTGGCCGCGGACCGCTTCCACGATCCGTTCTTCTTCCTGAAGAAGCAGCTGTTCTGGGCGGTGCTCGGGCTGGGCTGCCTGTGGGGCGGCATGCTGCTCGACTACCGCCATCTCGAGCGGCTGGTGATGCCGCTGCTGGTGGTCTCCTTCGCGCTGCTGGTGCTGGTCCTGGTCCCGCCATTCGGCCAGTCGATCAACGGCACCCGCCGCTGGTTCCACCTGGGCCCGCTCTCCTTCCAGCCGGTGGAGCTGGCCAAGTTCGCGCTCGTGCTCTACCTGGCGTCGTACCTGACCCGCAAGCAGGAGACGGTGACCCGCTTCACCGACGGCCTGCTGCCGCTGCTGCTGGTCGCGGGCGCCATGGCCGCCCTCACGCTCCTGCAGCCGGACCTCGGCAACAGCCTGGCCCTGGTCATCCTCACCCTGGTGCTGGCGTACCTGGCGGGGGCGCGGGTGCAGCACATGGCGCTGATCGCGGCGGCGGCCCTGCCGGTGGTGGTGGCGCTCATCGCGCTCAAGCCGTACCGCTGGCGGCGCATGGTCGCGTTCATGGACCCGTGGGACGACCCGCAGGGCAGCGGGTTCCAGATCATCCAGTCGTTCCTGGCCCTGGGCTCGGGCGGCTGGCTCGGGGTCGGCCTGGGCGACTCCAAGCAGAAGCTCTTCTACCTGCCGGAGCCGTACACCGACTTCATCTTCGCGATCATCGGGGAGGAGCTCGGCCTGCTGGGGGCGGGGGCCGTCGTGGCCCTGTTCGCGCTGCTCATCTGGCGCGGCCTCCGCATCGGGCTGCGGGCCCCCGACGCCTTCGGGGCCTTCCTGGGCCTGGGCCTCACCATCATGCTCGCCACCCAGACCATCGTGAACCTGGGGGTGGTGACGGGGGCGCTGCCCACCAAGGGGCTGCCGCTGCCCTTCATCTCCTTCGGCGGCTCCGCCCTGCTCATGACCATGTTCTCGGCCGGCGTGCTGCTGAACATCTCGCAGCACGGGAGAGCGCTCTAGTGTTCAAGAAGTACCAGCACATCCACTTCGTGGGCATCGGCGGCGTCGGCATGAGCGGCATCGCCGAGGTCCTGCTCACGCTCGGCTACCGGGTGACCGGCTCGGACGCCCGGCGCAGCGAGACCGTGGAGCGGCTCGAGCGCCTGGGGGCCAAGGTGTTCCTCGGGCACGCGGCGGGCCACGTGGAGGGCGCGCACGTGGTCGTCTACTCCTCCGCGGTGGCGCGCGACAACGCGGAGGTCCAGGCGGCCCGCCAGCGCGGCATCCCGGTCATCGGACGGGCCGAGATGCTCGCCGAGCTGATGCGGCTCAAGTACGGCATCGCGATCGGCGGCACCCACGGCAAGACCACCACCACCTCCATGGTCGCGGCGGTGCTGGACGCGGGCGGCCTCGATCCCACCGTGGTGGTGGGCGGCCGCGTGCACGGCCTCGGGGCCAACGCCCGCCTCGGGCAGGGCGAGTTCCTGGTGGCGGAGGCCGACGAGTCCGACGGCAGCTTCCTCAAGCTGTCGCCCACCATCGCGGTGGTGACCACGGTGGACGCCGAGCACCTGGATCACTACGCGGACCTCGACGCGATCGTGGCCGCCTTCCTCGCCTTCGTGAACAAGGTGCCGTTCTACGGCTGCGCGGTGGTGTGTCTCGACGACGCCAACCTGCAGCGGATGATCCCGCGCATGGAGAAGCGGGTGGTGACCTACGGGCTCGAGGCGGGGGCCGACGTCACCGCGCGGCGGCTGCAGTTCGCCGAGATGCGCTCGACCTTCGAGGTGGTGCACCGCGGCGTCTCCCTCGGGGCCATGAGCCTCCAGGTCCCCGGCCGCCACAACGTGCTCAACGCGCTGGCCGCCACCGCGGTCGCGCTCGACCTCGAGATCCCGCTCCCCCGGATCCAGTCCGCGCTCGCCGGCTTCGCGGGCGTGCAGCGCCGCTTCCAGATCCGCGGGAGCGCGCGCGACGTGCTCGTCGTCGACGACTACGGCCATCACCCCGCCGAGATCCGCGCCACCCTCGCCGCCGCCAAGGCGGGGTTCGACCGGCGCGTGATCACGGTGTTCCAGCCCCACCGCTATTCCCGGACCCAGCACCTGCACGACGACTTCCTGACCGCGTTCTACCAGTCCGACGTCCTCATCGTCATGGACATCTACCCCGCGGGCGAGGCGCCGATCCCGGGCGTGCACGCCCGCGACCTGGCCGACGGCATCGCGGCCCACGGGCATCGCGAGGTGCTCTATCTGGGCAGCGACCGGGCGGCCATTGTCGACTACCTGTGCGAAACCACCAGAGCGGGTGATCTCGTGCTCACTCTCGGGGCGGGCGACGTGGGCCAGCTGGGCGACGCGCTCCTCCAGCGGCTCCGCGACGAACCCGAGACGACGTCCAAGAGGAGATAACACATGCTGGGAGAGATCCGCGGCGAGGTCCGGTTCAAGGAGCCGCTCAGCTTTCACACCTCCTTGCGTATCGGAGGTCCCGCCGACATCTTCATCGTGCCGCAGGACGTGGAAGACATCCGGCTCGCGCTGTCCTTCGCGGAGCGGGAGCAGCTGTCGCTCGACGTGATCGGCGGGGGCAACAACCTGCTCGTGAGCGACCGTGGCGTCCGCGGGGTGGTGCTGAAGCTCGAGGGCTGCCTCGGCCGCGCCGAGTACCACGGCGAGGAGGCGGTGGCCGGCGCGGGGGTGAGCCTCTCCGCCCTCATCCGCGAGGCGGCCGCCCTGAACCTGGGCGGCATCGAGTGCCTGGTCGGGGTGCCGGCCACGGTGGGCGGGGCGGTGGCCATGAACGCGGGCACCCCGGACGGGGGGATCGCGGACTTCATCTCCGCGGTGTACTTCCTCCACCCCGACGGCACCCTCGGTGAGTTCAAGCCCGGCGCGGGCTCGTTCAGCTACGGGGCGTTCTCGGCTCCTCCGGGCTCGGTCCTGATCGGGGCGCGGCTGCAGCTGCACCGCCGACCCTTCGCGGAGATCCAGAAGGACATCAAGCAGCGCCTGAAGCAGAAGAAGGCGAGCCAGCCGCTGGCCCTGGCCTCCGCGGGCTGCGTGTGGAAGAACCCGCCCGGGGAGACCGCCACCCGGCTCATCGAGAAGGTGGGGCTGCGCGGCAAGCGCCTGAACGGGGCCGAGATCTCGGCCAAGCACGCCAACTTCATCGTGAACCGGGGCGGGGCCGGCGCGGCCGACATCAAGGCCCTCATGCAGCTCACGCAGGACCGGGTGCGCAACCACTTCGGCATCACGCTCGAGCCGGAGATCAGGACCCTGGGAGAGATTTGAGAACGCACAGCTCGGTCATCACGCCCCGGGCCGGCCGCGGCCGTCTCGAGGACTGGGCGGAGCGCGGCCCCGCGATGGAGCGCCAGCGCATCTCCCGCGCGCGCCTCGCCCGGCGGGTCGCCCGCCGGGCGCGCTGGGTCACCGCGCACGCGCTGCCCATCGGCGTCGCGCTCGCCACCCTGCTCGCGGCCGGGCTCGGCGCGGTCTGGCTGCTCACCTCGCCGCGCTTCCTCATCACCGAGGTCACCGTCACCGGGGCCAGCCGGCTGCGCCCCGAGGACATCGTGGCCGCCTCCGGCATCGGCCCCGGCACCAACCTCTTCCGCCTCGACCGCGACGCGGTGCTGGCGCGGGTGGAGTCGCTGCCGCTGGTGCGGCGGGCGGACCTGGTGCGGCGCTTCCCCAACCACGTCACGCTCGCGGTCGAGGAGCGGCGCCCGTTCACGCTGGTGCACGCGGGCCGGCTGCACTGGATCGACGAGCAGGGGGTGAACCTCGGGCCCGAGAGCCGCGCGGTGGCCCCGCGGGCCCCCGTGATCACCGGGCTCGGGCCGAGCGACCTCGCGGACGAGGGCGGCGGGTCGCCGCGGGTGGCCGCGGGCGTGTCGCTGCTGCGGATGCTCCTGCGCTCGGAGACCGCGCTCATCCAGCACATCTCCGAGATCGACGTGAGCCGGCCCGACGCGCCCGTGCTCTACACGGTGGACGGAGTCGAGGTGCGGATCGGCTCGGACGACTGGGAAGGCCGGCTCGCCCGGCTGCAGGGCGTGCTCGCCCAGCTGCGCGCGGGCGGCGAGGTGGTGGGCGCGATCGATCTGCGCTTCCGCGATCAGGTGGTCCTCAAGACCGTGACGAGGTGACAGGGAGAATGGCCAGAGCTCGAATGCGGCAGGTCATCGCCGGGCTGGACGTGGGCACGACCAAGATCTGCTGCGTCATCGCCGACTGGTCGCCGGTCGGCAACCTCGACATCGTGGGCGTGGGCACGAGCCCCTCCCGCGGTCTCCGCAAGGGGGTGGTGGTGAACATCGACTCCACGGTGGAGTCGATCAAGCACGCGGTGGCCGAGGCCGAGGAGATGGCGGGGGTGGAGATCCCGTCGGTGATCGCGGGCGTGGCCGGGGGCCACATCCGCGGCATCAACAGCCGCGGCGTGGTGGCGGTCTCGGGCAAGCACCGCGAGGTGAGCCAGACCGACATCGACCGCGCCCTCGACGCGGCGCGGGCGGTGAACCTGCCCCAGGACCGCGAGATCATCCACGTGCTGCCCCAGACGTTCCTGGTCGACGACCAGGACGGCGTGAAGGAGCCGCTCGGCATGTCGGGCGTGCGCCTCGAGGTCGAGGTGCACCTGGTCACCGGGGCCACCACCTCGGTGCGCAACGTGGTCCGCAGCGTCAACCGCGCGGGCCTGCAGGTGCAGGACCTGGTGCTGGAGCCGCTCGCCTCCGCGGAGGCGGTGATCTCCGCCGAGGAGAAGGAGCTCGGCATCCTCCTGATCGACCTGGGCGGCGGCACCACCGACGTGGCCCTCTTCCGCGACGGGGCGGTGTGGCACACGAGCAGCCTGCCGCTCGGCGGCGATCACATCAGCAACGACATCGCGGTGGGCCTGCGCACGCCCACCGCCGACGCGGAGGAGCTCAAGAAGCGTCACGGCTGCGCCCTGACCGCGCTGGTCCGCGAGGACGAGGTGGTCGACGTCCCCAGCGTGGGCGGACGCAAGGCGCGGCAGCTCTCCCGGCAGATCCTCTCGGAGATCATCCAGCCCCGCGTGGAGGAGATCTTCACCCTGGTCGCGCGCGACCTGGTGCGGGCCGGCCTCAACGACGTGGCCGCGGGCGGGGTGGTGGTCACCGGCGGCAGCTCGATCATGCACGGCGTGCCCGAGCTGGCCGAGCAGGTGTTCGACATGCCGGTGCGGCGCGGCGTGCCCGCCGGCCTCTCCGGACTGGCGGACGTGGTGCAGAGCCCGATCCACGCCACCGCGGTGGGTCTCGCGCTCTACGGAGCGCGCGGCCACGGCGCGGGGGGCGGGGCCAACGAGGCGGAGGCGAGCACGCTGGTCGGACGCACGAGCCGGCGGCTCCGGGACTGGTTTGCGGAACTCTTCTAGGCGAGGCGGAGAAGGCACGTCGTCGTCGCGCGCCGCCGGACAGGCGGAGTTGTTCACCACCATGCCGCCCGTCCGGGCGCGGCATCGGGAAGGACGATCTCCGGGGGACCGCTCCCCAGGGGGGGAATCCAAGGAGGAGTCGATGGAGCATGCTCAGGGCCGACGACCGGTGTTCGAGCTGGACGAGGAGCGCGAGGCGGCGAAGATCAAGGTGGTGGGCCTCGGCGGGGGCGGCTCCAACGCCGTGAACCGCATGATGGCGGCCTCGTTCACCGGCGTCGATTTCATCGTGGGCAACACCGACCTGCAGGCGCTCCGCTCGTCGCCCGCGCCCGTGAAGCTGCAGCTCGGGGCCCGGCTGACCGGCGGCCTCGGCGCGGGCTCCGACCCCGACGTGGGCAAGCACGCCGCGCTCGAGGATCGCGACGAGATCAAGCGGGTCCTCGAAGGCGCCGACATGGTGTTCGTGACCGCGGGGCTGGGCGGCGGCACCGGCACCGGCTCCGCCCCGGTGGTGGCGGCGGTGGCCAAGGAGCTGGGCATCCTCACGGTGGCCGTCGTCACCAAGCCGTTCGCGTTCGAGGGCCGCAAGCGCGCGCTGCAGGCCGAGGCCGGCCTGAACGAGCTGCGCGCGGTGGTCGACACGCTCATCGCGATCCCCAACCAGCGGCTGCTGGCGGTGGTCGACCGCGGCACCCCGCTGCTCGAGGCCTTCAAGGTCGCGGACACCGTGCTGCTGCAGGCGGTGCAGGGCATCTCGGACCTGATCCTGGTCCCGGGCCTCATCAACCTCGACTTCGCGGACGTGCGGACGATCATGTCCGGCATGGGCATGGCCCTCATGGGCACCGGCACCGGCCGCGGCGAGCACCGCGCGCTCGACGCGGCCCAGAAGGCGGTCGCGAGCCCGCTGCTCGACGAGACGTCGATCCAGGGCGCGCGCGGCATCCTGATCAACTTCACCGGCGGCCCCGACCTCTCGATCCACGAGGTGGAAGAGGCCGCCCGCATCGTGCAGGAGGCGGCCCACGAGGAGGCCAACATCATCTTCGGCGCGGTGCTGGACGAGAACCTCGGCGACGAGGTCCGCATCACGGTGATCGCCACCGGCTTCACCGAGCGCAAGGAGGCCTCGTTGCCGGGGCCGGGCCCGAAGGTCGTGCCGATCCCGTCGGGGCCGCGTAGCCCGCAGCCCTCGAAGGACTGGCGGCGGCGCATCGCCGACCTGCGCGCGGAGGGCGAGGAGCCGGCGGAGGAGGACCTGGACGTGCCCGCGTTCCTCCGGCGGCAGGCCGACTAGCGCCGCCGCCCGTCGAGTCGAGCCGAGCCGGGCGGCGGCGCGCGGGTCCGCGCAGCCGTCCGGAGCCTGCCTGCTGCCGGACGGGCCTGGCCGGCGCCGCAGCCGTGCGACAATGAGCGGGTGAAATCTTCCCGGTCGCGCCCCGCCGGCGCAGCGCTTCGCTTCGTGACCTCGCCGCTGCTCGAGGCGCACGGCCTGCCGCATCTCTTCACCACCCGGCACTTCCCCGGCACCACCCGGCCGACCGAGCCGCGCCGCCCCTTCGGTCCCGAGGCGGAGCCGCTGCTCGCCGAGCGGGGTCTCGGGGCAGAGCCGGCCTACCTCCGGCAGGTCCACGGCCCCGCGGTGATCGAGGTGGACCGAGGGGGCCTGGCGGGCCAGGCCGACGCGCTGGTCACGAGCCGGCCCGGCCTGCCGATCTGTATCTCCACCGCCGACTGCCTTCCGGTCGTGCTGTTCGACCCCCGGCGGGGACGCCTGGCCGCTGCGCATGCGGGGTGGCGCGGGACGGCCCAGGCGGTGGGGCCCGCGGCGGTCGCCAGCCTCACCCGGGCGGGCAGCGCCCCCGAGGACCTGGTGGTCGCCATCGGCCCGTCCATCGGCCCCTGCTGCTACGAGGTCGACGCCCCCGTCATCGAGCGGTTCCAGGCCGCGTTCCCCACCGGATGGCCGGGGTGGTTCACCTCCAAGGGCCCGGGCAAGTGGATGCTCGACCTCTGGCGGGCCAACGTGGATCAGCTCCGGGGGGTGGGGGTACCGGCCGAGCGCATCGAGGTCCTGGGGCTCTGCACCGGGTGTCGTCCCGACCTGCTATTCTCTTATCGACGCGAGCGCGGGGGCGGTCGCCTGGTGACGGTCGCCGCCTTGCCAGACCCGTGCCGTGGGGTGGTCGCCGGCTGAGGGGGCCTGCCGGGCATGCTAGAATCGCCTCCACTCATGCTGGACATGCGCGCCAACCTGCGGCGGGTCCAGGAGTCTGTCGCGCAGGCCTGCGCGCGGGCCGGCCGGGCTCCCGACTCCGTGCTGCTCATCGCGGTCTCCAAGACCATGGACGTCGCGCGCGTGCGGCAGGCCATCGAGGCCGGGGTCGCCGCGCTGGGGGAGAACCGCGTCCAGGAGGCGAGGGAGAAGATCGAGGCGCTGGGGCGGCCGGTGCCCTGGCATCTCATCGGATCGCTGCAGACCAACAAGGCGCGTGATGCGGCGCGGTTGTTCGACTGGGTGCAGTCGGTGGACCGATTCGAGCTGGCGCAGGAGCTCTCCCGCCGGGCCCACGCGGCCGGGCGGACCCTCAACGTGCTGCTCCAGGTCAACCTGGGCGACGAGCCCCAGAAGGGCGGCGTGGCGGTGGCGGAGTTGAAGCGCCTGCACGAGGTGACGGCGGCCCTGCCGAACCTGTCGGTGCGCGGGCTCATGGCCATCCCGCCCGCCACCGAGCAGCCGGAGCAGGCGCGGCCCTACTTCCGGCGGCTGCGCGAACTGCGCGACGAGCTGGGGCTCGAGCACTGCTCGATGGGCATGAGCGCGGACTACGAGGTGGCGATCGAGGAAGGCGCGACCATGGTGCGGGTCGGCACCGCGATTTTCGGGCCCCGCGCGCCGCGCCCCGGGGCGGAACAGTGAGTCTCAAGGACAAGGGGGTCGGCTTCCTGGGCGCCGGGAACATGGGCGAGGCCATCATCAAGGGCCTGCTCCGGACCGGGCTCGTGCCCGCCTCGTCCATCGCGGCGACCGACGCGCGCGCCGAGCGCCTGGAGCAGATGGTCTCGCGCTACGGCATCCGGGGTCTCACCTCCAACCGTGAGCTCGTGGCCGGGTCCGACGTGGTGATCCTGGCCGTCAAGCCGCAGATCATGGGCCCGGTGCTCCGCGAGGTGGCGCCCGCGGTGGACCGGCGGCGCCTGCTGATCTCGGTGGCGGCGGGCGTCCCGGTGGCCTCCCTGCGCGAGGCGCTCGGCAGGCCGGCGCGGCTGATCCGGGTCATGCCGAACACGCCCGCGCTGGTGCTGGAGGGGGTGACCGCGATCGCGCGCGCCGACGGTCTCGAGGCGGGCGATCTCGAGCTGGCCCAGGAGCTGTTCGGGGCGGTGGGCCGCGCGGTGGTGCTGGACGAGGACGCGCTCGACGCGGTGACCGGGCTGTCCGGCTCGGGTCCCGCCTACGTGGCAATCGTGATCGAGTCGCTCGCCGACGGTGGCGTGAAGATGGGGCTCGATCGCGCGACCGCGATGATCCTCGCCGCCCAGACCGTGCTGGGCTCGGCGCGGCTCATCCTCGAAACCGGGATGCACCCCGGGGCCCTGAAGGACATGGTGTCCTCGCCGGGCGGGACCACCATCGCCGGGATCGCGGCCCTGGAGGACGGTGGAGTGCGGCGGACCTTCATCGGAGCGGTCGAGCGCGCGACCCTGCGCTCCCGCGAGCTGGGAGGCAAACGCTAGTGCCCGAGCTCATCGGCTTCGTCGGCTGGCTGCTGGGCCTCTACTCGTGGGTGATCATCGCGGCGGCCCTCATCAGCTGGGTCAGTCCCGATCCCCGCAATCCCATCGTGATGTTCCTGCGGCAGGTGACCGAGCCGGTGCTGGCGCCGGTCCGCCGCTTCCTGCCCCCGTGGAAGACGGGGGGGCTCGATTTCTCCCCATTGATCGTCATTCTGGTCATCCAGTTCGTGGAGCGGGTGGTCCTGCCCGGCCTGCTCCGCGCGATGTACTGAGGAGGTCGCCGTGCGCATCACGCCCATGGACATTCGTCAGCAGCAGTTCACGGTCCGCGCCTTCCGCGGATTCGACGTGCAGGAGGTGGACACCTTCCTGGAGGACCTCGCCGCCGACTACGAGGCCCTCCTGAAGGAGAACAGCCTGCTGAAGGAGCACCTGCAGGCCGCGGAGGAACGGACGCGCGGGCTCGAACAGCGCGAGCGGATGCTGCAGGAGACCCTGGTCACGACGCAGCGAATGGTCGAGGAGATGAAGGACAACGCCCGGCGCGAGGCCCAGCTCCTGATCAAGGAAGCCGAGATGCAGGGCGAGAAGACGATCGAGGCCGCGCGCACCGCCGAGGGGGCCATCCAGGCCCAGATCAATCAGCTGAAACGGACGCGCCGGCAGCTCGCGGAGTCGCTGCGCGCCACCGTGGACATGTACCAGCGGCTCCTCGATCAGGACCTCGAGGCGGATGCCGGGCAGGGAGACGCCTAGTCCCGCCGGGCCCCTGCTGCGCGTGCGCGTGCAGCCGCGGGCCCGCCGCAACGAGGTGGTGGGCTGGCAGGACGACGCGCTCCGGGTCAGGGTGACCGCGCCGCCCGCCGACGGCCAGGCCGATCACGCGGTCGCCGACCTGCTCGCGCGCGCTCTCGGGCTCCCGGTGTCCGAGGTGGCCCTCGTGCGCGGCGCCGCGTCGCGCGACAAGCTGTTCCGCATCGGGCGCCTGACCCCGTCCGACGTGCGCCTGCGCCTGGCCGCGCGGTGATCACCCCGGTCCGCTGGGACGGGGCCCGCCTCGTCCTCATCGATCAGACGCGCCTGCCCACCGAGCAGGTCGAGCGGGCCTGCGCGACCTGGACCGAGGTCGCGGAGGCGATCCGCAGCCTGGTGGTGCGGGGGGCCCCCGCCATCGGCGTCGCCGCCGCCTTCGGGGTGGTGCTCGCGGCCCGGGCCAGCCGCGCCCGCGATCGGGCCGGGCTGCTGGCGGATCTGGAGGAGGCGATCAAGGGCCTGGCCGCGACGCGACCCACCGCGGTGAATCTGTTCTGGGCGCTCGATCGCATGCGCCGCACCGCGGAGTCGGCGCCGGAGTCCGCGGCGGGCGTTCTCGCGGACCGGCTCCTCGCCGAGGCGCAGGCGATCCTGGACGAGGACCTCGCGGCCAACCGCGCGATGGGCCGCCACGGCGCCGCGCTCGTGCCCGCGGGCGGCCGCGTGCTCACCCACTGCAACGCGGGCGCGCTGGCCACCGCCGGCTACGGGACCGCGCTCGGCGTGATCCGCGCGGCCCACGAGCGCGGGCGCCTGGGCATGGTGTGGGTGGACGAGACCCGGCCGGTCATGCAGGGCTCGCGACTGACCGCGTGGGAGCTGGCCACCGAGGGCATCCCCCACCGGCTGATCTCCGACGTGGCGGCCGGCTTCGCCATGAAGCGCGGCGAGGTGGACCTGGTCATCACCGGGGCGGACCGCATCGCGGCCAACGGCGACACCGCGAACAAGATCGGGACCTACTCGGTGGCGGTGCTGGCGCGTCACCACCGCATCCCGTTCTACGTGGCGGCGCCCTGCTCGACCATCGATCCGACCATCCCCACCGGCCGGGCGATCGTGATCGAGGAGCGCGCGGCCGCCGAGGTGCGCGGGGTGGGAGGGCGTCAGACCGCGCCGGAGGCCTCGCCGGTGTGGAACCCCGCCTTCGACGTCACCCCGGCCGAGCTCATCACCGCGATCGTCACCGAGCGCGGGGTGGTGCGCCCGCCGTACCACTTCACCTAGCCGCCCGCTCGTCGTCGCCATCCCGGCCAATCGCGATACGGCCAGCGCCCGGCAGTATCACGATCGCACCGCGCATTCCCCGGAGTCGGTGCGACGGAGCGGGCACGCGCTCGACTGGGAGATCAAGCCGCTGCCGTTCAAGGTGTACCCCGCCATCGAGCCGATCCGCCTGCCGACCGCGCTGCCGTCGCTGGCGACCGACACCTTCGCCGCGCTCGCCGGGAACGGGCCCATCCCGGGACCGGCGCCGCTCGACCTGGAGCGGCTGGCCGCGCTGCTGTTCTTCTCGGCCGGGGTCACGCGCGTGAAGACCTATCCGGGAGGCGGCCGGGTCCATTTCCGCGCCGCCCCGTCCACCGGCGCGCTCTACCAGACCGAGGCGTACGTGGTGGCGGGGGACGTCCGGGGCCTCGAGGCGGGCGTCTACCACTTCAGCCCCGGGGATTTCAGCCTGCGTCGGCTCCGAGCCGGTGATTTCCGCGGCGCGCTGGCGGAGGCCGCGGCCGACGAGGCGATCGCGGAAGCGCCCGCCTCGATCGTGCTCTCCGCGATCTACTGGCGGAACACGTGGAAGTACCAGGCGCGCGGCTATCGCCATCTGTTCTGGGATTCGGGCACCCTGCTCGCGCAGCTGCTCGCGACCGCCCGCGCGCTCGGCGTGGCGGCCCACCTCGTCACCGGGTTCGTGGACGCCGCGGTCAACGCGTTGCTGGGCCTGGACGCGCGGAGGGAAGGCGCGCTGGTGATCGCGCCGGTGGGGGCCGGCGGCCGTCCGGCCGGCGCGGCGCCGCCCGTGGCGCCGCTCGACCCGGAGGTGATCCCGCTCTCGGCCCGCGAGGTGGACTATCCGCTGCTCCGCCGAGCCTACGAGGACTCGAGCCTCGAGGACGCCGCCGAGGTGATCGAGTGGCGCGCGCGGGGCCGGGACGCCGGTCGCGAAAATGTCGCAATGCAAGACCTGACCCCGCTGGCGGCGGCGCGGGCGGAGGCGGGGCCGGGGCTCGGAGAGACCATCGCGCGGCGCGCGTCGACGCGCGCGTTCTCGGGCGAGGCGATCCCGGCGCAGGCGCTGTCGGATGCGCTCTACCACGCGACACGGGGGTTTGCGGCCGACGTGCCGGACCGCCTCGTGGACCTGTACGTCAACGTCCACGCGGTCACCGGCATCGAGCCGGGCGCGTACGTGTACGACCGCGACGCCCACGCGCTCGGGCGGCTGCGGGCCGGCGACGTGCGCGCGGAGTCCACGTTCCTGTGTCTCGAGCAGGCGCTGGGCGGGACGTCGAGCGCCACCGTGTTCTTCCTGAGCCCGCTCGAGCAGGTGCTCGCGCGCTGGGGCAACCGCGGCTACCGCCTGGCCAACCTGGAGGCGGGCCTCATCGGCGGACGGCTCTACCTGGCCGCGTACGCGCAGCGCTTCGGCGCCACCGGCCTGACCTTCTACGACCGACCCGTGGTCGAGTTCTTCTCGCCCCACGCGGCCGGCAAGGACGCGCTCTTCGTCACCGCCCTCGGCCGATCGGTGCGCGCGACCGGCCCCGGCGGACCCGCGGTGAGGGTGAAGGGCCCCGCCTGGAAGCAGGCGAGCAGGCGCCTCACGAGGGAGGGGGAAGGCGGCCGGCGACCGTGAAGCGCGTCCCGCCCTGGGGCGTCACGATCACCGGCCCGCCCATGGGCGGGCTGACGCCGACGAAGGCCACGATGCTGGCGCCGTGGGTGACCAGCACGAGGTTGCCGCCGGTCCGCTTCTCTCCGGCGAGGGCCCGGAACGCGCCGGCCTGCTCGGCCTGCCGCGTGCGATCGGCGAACAGCGAGCGCGACGGCTCCCACGGCTCGCCCGATCCGAAGGCGAGCCGCGCCGTCTCCAGGCACCGGCACCAGGGGCTCGAGAGCACTCGCTCCACCGGGATGCGACGGGCCGCGAAGGCGGCGCCGATCCGGCGCGCCTCGGCGCGACCGGCCTCGGCCAGATTGCGCTGGGTGGCGCAGTCGTCGAGCCGGAAACCCGGCGGGTCGCCGATCCCCGGCTCGGTGGTGGCGTGGCGGAGCAGCACCACCTGCCCGCCACCCGCGAGCAGGCGCCACAGGGCCTCATCGGCCGCCGCCGGAGCGGCCGGCGCCGGCGTGGCCACCATCACGAGGGCCGTCACCCCGGCGATCAGGGCAGGCACGGCGGCCATGGTACACGGCTTCACGAGGCCCGCGCTCATTGCATGGCATCGAGAGGTTCTGATACCGTGGTCGGGTCAACTCGACCCCGGGGGCCGCGCCCCCAAGGAGCCCAGAAATGAAGAAGTATTACCTGATGGCGCCGGGCCCGACCCCGGTGCCCAGCAACGTCCTGCTCGCGATGGCCCAGCCGGTGATCCACCACCGGACGCCGGAGTACGAGGCGCTCTTCATGGAGGTCCGGGCCGGGCTCAAGCGTCTGTTCCAGACGAGCCAGGACGTCATTCCGTTCACCTCCTCGGGGACCGGGGCGATGGAGGCCGCGGTGGTCAACACGCTGTCGGCCGGCGACACGGTGCTGGTGCTGCGGGCCGGGAAGTTCGGTCAGCGGTGGGAAGAGATCTGCGCCACCTACGGCGTCAAGGTCATCCCGCTCGCGGCGCCCTTCGGCGAGACGGTGCCGCCGGAGGCGTTCGCCCGCGCGCTGCGCGAGCACCCGGAGACGAAGGCGGTGCTGATGCAGCACAGCGAGTCCTCCACCGGCGTGCTCCACGACGTCAAGGGCATCGCGGCGGTGACACGCGCGAGCGGAGCCATTTTGATCGTGGACGCGGTGTCGAGCCTCGGCATCGCCGACCTGCGCATGGACGAGTGGGGCGTGGACCTCGTGGTCTCCGGCTCGCAGAAGGGCCTGATGCTGCCGCCGGGCCTGTCCTTCTGCGCGCTGTCCGACAAGGCGTGGGGGCACGTGAAGACCTCGCGGCTGCCCAAGTACTACTTCGACCTCGCGACCGAGCGGAAGTTCGTGGCCCGGAATGAATGCCGCTTCACGCCGGCCGTCTCCATCTTCGTGGGGCTGCGCGAGGTGCTCAAGATGCTCGACGCCGAGGGGCTGCCCGCGGTCTTCCGGCGTCACGAGCGGCTGGCCCGGGCCACCCGCTCGGGGGTGGAGGCCCTCGGCCTCGAGCTGTTCGCCAGGGCGTCGCCCAGCCCGGCCCTCACCGCGGTGGTGGCGCCCCGCGGGCTCGACAGCGAGGCGGTGCTCTCGACCTACTCCACCTCGCACAACATCACGATCGCGGGCGGGCAGGGGGAGATGAAGGGCAAGGTGTTCCGCCTGGGCCACATGGGGTACGTGGCCGACTTCGACGTGATCACCGCGCTGGCCGCGCTCGAGCAGGTGCTGCACGAGCTGGGGCAGCCGGTGGATTTCGGCGCGGCGGTGCGCGCGGCCCAGAAGGTGCTGGCGCAGGGCTGACATGCGCGTCCTGCTGGTGCGGCACGCCGAGACCGAGTGGAACCGGGAGCGGCGCTTCCAGGGCTGGCGCGACATCCCGCTCTCCGCGGCGGGGTGCGCGCAGGCGGAGTGCGCCGCGCGCCTGCTCGCCGAGACTCCGCTGACCGCGGTGTGGTCGAGCCCGCTCGCGCGGGCCCGGGAGACCGCGGCCATCATCGCGGCGCCTCACCGGCTGGCGGTCCAGGAGTCGGAGGCGTTCAAGGAGATGGGCTTCGGCGAGTGGGAGGGGCTCACCCGGGACGAGGTGCGCGCGCGCTTTCCGGAGGCCCACCGCGCGTGGGCGGAGGCTCCGGCGGAGGCCCGCTGGCCCGGGGCGGAGACGCTCGCGGCGGTGCGGGCGCGCGCGCTCCAGGGCCTCCAGGCGCTGCGGGCCGCGCACGCGGGGCAGACGATCGCCCTGGTCTCCCACGGCATCACCGGCCGCATCCTGATCCTGGAGGCGCTCGGACTCGGGCTGGACCGTTTGTGGACGTTCCACCTGTCGTCGACCGGCATCTCGGAGCTCGAGTTCCGCGAGGACTGGACCACGCTGCACCGGATGAACTCGCTGATCCACCTGCCCGATCGCGCCATCGCCTGAGGGGCCGCCGTGAGCCTGCCCCGCAAGAGCCAGCCGACGCAGCTGCCCAAGGGCGCCAAGATCTATCTGCCCGACGAGGCGGCCCGCAAGCGCGCGGTGGAGGAGCGCCTCTTCGAGGTCTTTCGCCGGTGGGGATACCGCGAGGTCGTCACGAGCGCCTACGAGTACTTCGATGTGCTCGCCCACGGCACCGACCACGAGCTGCAGGAGCGCATGTTCAAGATGGTCGACCGCGAGAGCGGGCGCCTGCTCGCCCTGCGAGCCGACGTCACGCCGCAGATCGCGCGCATCGTGGCCACCCGCATGCGGGAGGAGCCGAAGCCGCTGCGCCTGCGCTACGTCAGCAGCGTGTTCCGCTACGACGAGCCGCACGTGGGCCGCTACCGGGAGTTCTACCAGGCGGGCGTGGAGCTGATCGGGCTGCCCAACCCCGAGGGCGACGCGGAGATGATCGCGATGACCGTGGAGGGGCTGCGGGCCCTCGGGCTTCTGCGCTTCCAGATCGACGTGGGCCAGGCCGACTTCTTCCGGGGCATCCTGGACGACCTGGCGGTGGAGCCGGGGACCGCCCGCGCGCTGCGGGACGCCCTGGGCCGCAAGGACCTCTCCGCGCTGGAGCGGCTCGTGGGCGAGCTGTCCGCCCCCGCCGCGGTGACCGAGCTGCTCCTGGCCCTGCCCACGCTCTATGGCCGGGGCGACGTGCTCGAGCGCGCGGAGTCTCTGGTGAAGAGCGCCCGCTCCGAGGCGGCGCTCGGCAACCTGGCCGAGGTCTACCGGCTGCTGCGGGCCTACGGCCTCGCCGACTCGGTGCTGCTGGACCTCGGCGAAGTTCGCGGCTTCGACTACTATTCGGGCGTACACTTCGAAGCCTATGTGACCGGCCTCGGAGCGCCCCTGGTGGGCGGTGGGCGCTACGACCAGATGCTGGCCCGCTTCGGCTACGATTGCCCGGCCACCGGGTTCGCCTTCGACATCGGGCGGGCGCTGCTGGCGCTGGCGTCCCAGGGAGCGGAGCCGGCGCTGTCCGGGCCCGACTTCTTCGTGATCGACTTCACCGCGGACAAGACCCGCGCGCTCGCGATCTCGCGGCGGCTGCGGGACGCGGGGGCCGCGGTGGCCCGCGACATCATCAGCCGGCCGCTCGGCGAGTCGCTGGCCTACGCGCGCGGACAGCGCGCGGCGTACGCCCTCGTGATCGGAGAGGACGGGGCGCAGCCGGACCGGATCCGGGTGGTGGATCTGGGCGCGGGCGGAGCCGGAGAGCGCAGCGTGCGGGTCGAGGACGTGCTGGCGGACCCGCGGGCGTGCTTCCCGGGTCTGGGAGGGCGTGATGCCTAACATCGTGGTGGTGGGTGCGCAGTGGGGTGACGAGGGCAAGGGCAAGATCGTCGACGTGCTGGCCCCGCACGTGGGGGTCGTGGTCCGCTACCAGGGCGGCAACAACGCGGGCCACACGGTGGTGGTGGGCAAGGAGAAGTTCGTGCTCCAGTCCATCCCCTCCGGCATCCTCCACGGCGGCGTGCGCTGCGTGATCGGCTGCGGCGTGGTCATCGATCCCGCCTCGCTCATCGAGGAGATGGAGTCGCTGGTCCAGCGCGGAGTCTCCCTGGACGGCAACCTCTACATCTCCAAGAACGCGCACCTGATCATGCCCTACCATCCCGCGCTCGACCGGGCGTCCGAGTCGCAGGCGGGCGACCGGCGCATCGGCACCACCGGCAAGGGGGTGGGCCCCGCCTACGCGGACAAGGCGGCCCGCATCGGCATCCGCATGGCGGACCTGCTCGACGAGCGGCTCTTCCGCGAGAAGCTCGAGTTCAACATCAAGCAGAAGAACCGGCTGCTGCGCGAGATCTACGACGAGCAGACCTTCACGGTCGAGAACATCCTCGGCACCTACCTGCGCTACGCGGGCTGGCTGGCCCCCTACGTGACCGACACCGCGCTCCTCCTGAATCGCTGGATCGAGGCCGGACGCTCGGTGCTGTTCGAGGGCGCGCAGGGCACCATGCTCGACATCGACCACGGGACGTACCCCTTCATCACCTCGTCCAGCACCACCGCGGGCGGGGCCTCCACCGGCACCGGGGTGCCGCCCACCAAGCTCGACGGCGTGCTCGGCATCTCCAAGGCCTACTGCACCCGGGTGGGCGGCGGCCCGTTCATGACCGAGGTCGACGGCGAGATGGCGGACCGGCTGCGCGCGCGGGGCAACGAGTACGGGGCGGTGACCGGCCGGCCCCGGCGCTGCGGCTGGGTCGACGCGGTGGCCCTGCGCTACGCGGCGCGGATCAACGGGCTCGACACCATCGCGCTCACCAAGCTGGACGTGCTCGACGGGTTCGAGACGGTGCGCATCTGCGTGGGCTACCGGTACGCGGGCGAGGTGCTGACCGATTTCCCGGAGGAGGAGCGGATCTGGTACGAGGCGGAGCCGGTCTACGAGGAGCTGTCCGGCTGGCAGACCTCGACTCACGGCATGCGCGACTACGCGGAGCTGCCGAGCAAGGCCCGCGAGTACGTGGAGCGTTTGGCCGACCTGGTCGGGGTGGGCTTCTCGCTGGTTTCCACCGGAGCGGTGCGCGACGAGACGATCCTGGTGAGCGACTCGGCGCTGACCCGCTGGTACCCCGCTCTGCGGAGCGCGCTCCCCGCGCACTAGGCCCGGCCCATGGCCCTCAAGGTGCTGATCGTCGACGACGAGGAGCCGGCCCGCCAGGGCCTCAGCCAGCTCCTCGCCCGCTGGGGCTACGAGGTGGAGGAGGCCGCCGACGGCCAGGAGGCGCTCGCCAAGGCCGGGGCGGGGCTGCCCGCGGTGGTGGTCTCCGACCTCGTGATGCCGCGGATGGACGGGCTCGAGCTGCTGCGCGCGCTCAAGACGGACGTGCCGTTCGCCTCGGTGATCCTGCTCACCGGCCAGGGCTCGATCGACACCGCGGTGACCGCGATGAAGGAAGGCGCCTACGACTACCTGACCAAGCCGGTGGACGTGGCGCGCCTGCGCGTGCTCATCCCCAAGGCGGCCGAGCGCGGCGAGGCGCTCCGGGAAGTGGCCCTGCTGCGGCGCAAGCTGAGCCAGGTGTGGGGCATGGGCCGTCTGGTCGGCACGAGCCCCGGCATGCAGGAGGTCTACCGCCTGATCGAGGTCGCCGCGCCCACGCCGGCCGCGGTGCTGATCAGCGGGGAGAGCGGCACCGGCAAGGAGCTGGTGGCGCGCACGCTGCACGATCTCTCGCCCCGCGCGAAGGGCCCGTTCGTGGCGGTCAACTGTGCGGCGATCCCGGAGACCCTGCTGGAGAGCGAGATCTTCGGGCACGAGAAGGGCGCGTTCACCGGCGCGCTGGAGCGGCGGCCCGGCTGCTTCGAGCTGGCCCACGAGGGCACGATCTTCCTCGACGAGATCGCGGAGATGAACCCGGGCACCCAGGCCAAGTTCCTGCGCATCCTGCAGGACAACACGGTCCGGCGCCTCGGCGGCAAGGCCGAGATCAAGGTCGACGTGCGCGTGCTGGCCGCCACCAACAAGGACCCGGTGAAGGCGATCCAGGAGGGGACGTTCCGGGAGGACCTCTACTATCGCCTCAACGTGGTGAGCCTGAACCTGCCCCCGCTGCGCGAGCGGCGCGAGGACATCCCGGCGCTGGTGCAGGCCTTCATCGAGGAGTTCAACGCGCGCTACGACAAGCACATCCGGTCGGTGGACGAGGCGGTGTTGAACGGGCTGGTGGCGGCGCCGTGGCCGGGCAACGTGCGCGAGCTCCGCAACGTGCTGGAGCGGGCGATCATCGTGTGCGACGGCGACACCATCCTGCCCAAGCACATCCCGCCCCGGCCCTCCCTGCGGGCGGCCGAGCCGGCGGATGGGCCCGACACCGTCTCGTTCCGCGTCGGCACGAGCCTCGAGGACGCGGAGAAGGCGCTGATCCTCAAGACGCTGTCGGCCAACGGCAACAACAAGACGCGCGCCGCCGACGTGCTGGGCATCAGCCTGAAGACGCTCCACAACAAGCTCAAGGCCTACGGCACCTAGCATGCGGCTCGGGGTTCGCGGGCGCGAGGCCCTCGTCGTCAGCCTCCTGACCCTGCTGGTGGTCGCCACCGCGACCGCGATCCACGTCTCCCAGGTGAGCCGCGTGGTGGTGCAGGAGGCGGTCAAGCAGGCGGAGCTGATCGCCAAGCAGATCTACGCCCAGAGCGGTCGCGCCCTGCAGCGCGCCTCCGGGACGGACTTCCTGGAGACCCTGCGGCAGGACCCCGAGCTGCGGAGCTTCCTCGACAGCAGCGTCGGCTACTCCCCGCACCTCCTCTACGCCCTGATCGCGGACGCGCAGGGCACGGTGGTCATGCACACCGAGCGGCGCAAGGAGGGGCAGCACGCGGCCGACCGCCCGAGCCTCGAGGGCCTGCTGAAGCTCGACACCCTGAGCCGCTTCTCCGCCCTCTACACCTCGGGCCGCACCTACGAGACCACGCTGCCGGTCACCCTCAACGACCGCCTGTTCGGCTCGATCCGCCTCGGGGTCTCCACCACGCTCCTGCGCCGGGAGGTCACCGCGTCGCTGCAGCAGAGCCTCGCGGTGGCCGCGGTGGCGCTGCCGCTCGCCTGGCTGGCCGCGATGGTGATGGCCCAGCTCACGGTGCGGCCGATCCGGGCCATCGTGGGGCAGGTCGACCGGATCCGGCGCGGCGAGCCGGTGGAAACCGCGGCGGTGGTGGCGAGCGGCGACGAGTTCCAGGAGCTGTCGGCGCAGCTGTCGCGCCTGGGCCGCGAGCTGCAGGCGGACCGCCTCGCCACCCTCAGCGAGAAGGCGCATCTGCAGCAGGTGGTCGACCAGCTCGAGGACGGGGTGATCTTCCTCAACCCGGAGCGGTGCGTGCTGTTCATGAACCGGGTGGCGGAGGCGGTGGTGGGGCTCTCGCTGGAGCAGACGGTGGGGTTGCCGGTCCACGAGGTGCTCGACCCCACGCATCCGCTGCTGCCGTTCATCGACCGGGTGATGGGCGGCACCGCGGGCATCCGCAACGCCACCGTGGTGCTGCCCCAGGACGGCCGCGAGAAGGAGTTCCTGGTCTCCGCCTTCCACATGGAGGACGCCCACCGGGTGATGGGGGTGGCGGTGCTGCTGAAGGACCTGGAGTCGGTGAAGACGGTGCAGTCGCTGGTGAGCTATTCGGCGAAGCTGGCCGCGCTGGGCCGCCTCACCTCCGGGGTGGCCCACGAGGTGAAGAACCCGCTCAACGCGATGATGATCCACGTGGAGCTGCTGAAGGAGCGACTGGAGGAGGCCGACCCGGACGTGCGACAGAGCCTCGAGGTGATCGGCAGCGAGATTCGCCGCCTCGATCGCGTGGTGCAGGGCTTCCTCAAGTTCATGCGGCCGCAGGAGCTCACCCTCAAGCCGGTGGACCTCAACGCGATGCTCCAGAGCGTGGCGGCCCTGCTGGAGGCGGAGAGCCAGAGCCACGGGGTCCGCCTGGTGATGGACCTCGACTCCACCCTGGCCAGCGTGAGCGCGGACGAGGAGCTGCTGCGGCAGGCCTTCATCAACATCGTGCAGAACGCGGTGCAGGCGATGCCGAACGGGGGGGCGGTGCGGATCCGCACGCGCTCCGAGGGCCCGGACGGGGTGCGGGTCACCGTCACCGACCAGGGCGTGGGCATCGCCCCCGAGGACCTCGACAAGATCTTCAAGCTCTACTACACGAGCAAGCCCGGCGGCAGCGGCATCGGCCTCTCGGTCGTCTACCGGATCGTGCAGCTGCACGACGGCACGGTCGAGGCCAAGTCGCAGGTCGGCAAGGGCACGGCGCTGATCGTGCGCCTGCCGGTCCGGTGAGCCCCATGGGCGCCGCGCTCCGCGTGGGGATCCTCGCCGCGCTGCTGGGCGGGTGCGCGAGCGTGAGCGAGCTGTTCCTGCCCGCGCCGGCGGGCATCCCGCATCCGCCCGACGTGGCCGAGGAGGAGCCGGCGCCCGCGCCCCCGCGCCCGGCCCCGCTGGCCCGCGAGCCGGCGCCGGGACCGGCCAAGCCCGCCACGCCGCCGCCTGCGGTGCCGCCGGTCGCCACGCCGCCGCCCGCGTCCCCGGCCCCGCCGCCGGCCACGCCGCCCGCGCCACCGCGCACCGCCAACATCCCGCGGGAGTCGACGCCGCCGGCGCCGGTGCTGGCCCCGCAGGCCAGCGCGGAGGAGGAGCACCGGATCAAGACGCAGGCCGAGCGCCGCATCGAGGGGACGGAGCGGCTCGTGCAGAAGATCGATCCCGCGCGCCTGGCGCGCGAGCAGCGGGAGAACTACTCCACCATCCAGAGCTTCCTCGCGAAGGCCCGCGAGGCGCTCTCCGCGCGTGACATGCAACGCGCGTTCACGCTGGCCGACAAGGCCTACCTGCTCGCCGACGAGCTCTCGAAGGCCCCGCGCTGAGCGAGGTCCGCGCAGGGTGTAAAAGCGTCCCCTCGGCGGTAAGTCCTTCCGGACCTGCCGCGCGCGATGCGTCCAAATGCTCGTCACGGCGCATGACAGGCAATTTGCAGACATGGCATGCCGGTTGCGACTCCCTCGCGCCATGCTCGTCGCGCTCACCGTGGGCGCAGTCGCCGCCGGGTGCACGTCGTGGCCGGGAGACCCCTATCCAAGGTCCTGAGCCGCCGGCAATCTTGACCGGCCCGGGCTGGCCCGCTATTCTGAGCGCTGCCCTTCTGTCCCGTCGGTTCGCGTTGCCGCGATGCGCAATGTCCAGATCGAGCTCGAGAGGCCCGTACCCGGCACTCGGCGTGCCCCGCGGCCGGAACTGCGGGCCATGAGCGACCTCCCCCGCCTGCTGGGCTGGGTGGACGAGTGGGCGGCCGGCGACGGCCCGCTGCTCCTGATGACCGACTACGACGGGACGCTGACCCCGATCGTGGACGACCCCGCCGACGCGATTCTGGCCGACGACACGCGCGCCCAGCTGCTGCGCATCGCGCGGTCGCCCCGGGGCTCGGTGGCCATCATCTCCGGGCGCGGACTCGAGGACCTGCGGGCGCGGGTGGGCGTGCCGGAAGTGATCTACGCGGGCTGCCACGGGCTCGAGATCACGGGACCGGGGCTGCAGTTCCGGCATCCCGACGCGATGGCGCAGCAGCCGATGCTGTGGGCGGTGGGCGAGACGCTGGTGCGCCGGGCCCCCGCGGTGAGCGGCATGCGCGTGGAGGCCAAGGGCCTGGCGGTGGCGGTCCACTACCGGCACGTGCCGCCGGACGAGATCCGCCGCGTGGAAGTCGAGCTGGCCCGCGCCATCCGGGAGCAGGGAAGCCGCCTCAAGATCTTTCACGGCACCAAGGTCATCGAGGTGCTGCCCCAGGTGGCGTGGACCAAGGGTGAGTGCGCGCGCTTCATCCAGGCGCACGTGCTGCCCTCGGGCGCGGACCACGCGCTGTGGATGTACCTCGGCGACGACTGGACCGACGAGCACGCCTTCGAGCTGCTGAGCGGCCTGGCCCTCACGGTGCGGGTCGGCGACCTGGTGCCGCGCTCCAAGGCCGCCTACCGGCTGAAGGACGTGGCCGAGGTGCGGACGCTCCTGAGCGCGATGGCGGCGGGCGTCGGGGCGGAGAGCCGGGCATGAAGTTCCAGCTGCGGCTCGTCGCCGGCCTGTGGCTGGCCTGCCTGATCGTGGTGGGCGCCTTCGCGTACTTCCAGTTCGTGGAGGACCGCGAGCGGCTCACCGCGGAGCTGGATCGGCGCGCCTCGCTGGTCAGCGAGGGCTTGAAGGAAGCGCTCGAGCCCGCCATGGGCCCGCGGATCGGCAAGCCCCACGTGGAGCGGCTGATCAGGAAGTTCAGCAAGCCGGACCTGGGCGTGGCGGTGTACGACCGGGTGGCCTCGCTGGTCGCGGCCACTCCGCAGGTGGCCAAGCAGCTGGAGAACCCGCCGCCGGAGGCCACCTGGGCGCTCACCTCGGGCGCGGTGCAGACCGGCTTCCGCAAGATGGACGGGATCCTGCGCTACGTCTACGCCGATCCCATCGTGCGAGACGACAAGTCGGCGGGAGCGCTCGTGGTGTTCCTCGACGCGAGCGACCTCGAGACCGCGGAGTGGGAGCTCTGGCGCTTCAACGCCATCCGCTTCGTGGTGCTGGCCCTGGCCCTCGCCCTGATCGCGCTGGTGGTGGTGCGCATGAGCCTGACCCAGCCGCTGGCCAAGATGGCGCGCTGGACCAAGGCGGTGCGGCGCGGCCACGCCATCGATCCGCCCGAGCTGCCGGACGAGAGCCTCTTCGGCCCGATCGCGCGCGAGGTCACCGTGCTCGCCCGGAACCTCCAGCGGGCCAAGGCCGCCGCCGAGGAGGAGGCCGCGCTCCGACTGATCGGCCAGACCCTCTGGACCGAGGAGCGGCTCAAGCAGTTCGCCAAGATGCGCCTGGGCGAGCGGCCGCTGGTGGTGGTGTCCAATCGAGAGCCGGTGAGCCACGTGTGGAAGGACGGGCAGATCCAGGTCGTGACGCCGGCCAGCGGCCTGGTGACCGCGATGGACCCGGTGATGCGCGCCTGCGGCGGGGTGTGGGTGGCGCAGGCGAGCGGGGATGCGGACCGCGAGACCGCGGACGCGCGGGGGCGCCTGCGAGTGCCGCCCGACGACCCGCGCTTCACCCTCAAGCGGGTGTGGCTCACCCCGGAGGAGGAGGCCGGCTACTACTACGGCTTCGCCAACGAGGGCCTGTGGCCGCTCTGCCACATCGTGCACAACCGGCCGCTCTTCCGGCCGGAGGACTGGGCGCAGTACCGGGCGGTGAACGAGAAGTTCGCGGCCGCGGTCCTGGAGGAGATCGCGGGGGCCGAGTCCCCGATGGTGCTCATCCAGGACTATCACTTCGCGCTGCTGCCCGGGCTGATCAAGCGCGAGCGGCCCGACGCGCGCACCGCGATCTTCTGGCACATCCCGTGGCCGAACTTCGAGGCCTTCTCCATCTGCCCGTGGCAGGACGACCTGCTGCTCGGCATGCTGGGCGCGGACCTCATCGGCTTCCATACCCAGTACTACTGCAACAACTTCCTCGAGACGGTGGAGCGCGCGATCGAGGCCCGCATCGACTGGGAGCGCTTCTCGGTCACGCGCGGCCAGCACGTGACCTCGGTGAAGCCGTTCCCGATCAGCGTGGCCCCCGGGTTCGTGGACAACCCGCCCGCCATCAGCCGCCAGGCGCTGCTCGAGAGCCTGGAGACGCCCGCCGAGTTCCTCGGCGTCGGCGTGGAGCGCCTCGACTACACCAAGGGCCTGCCCGAGCGCTTCCGCGCCCTGGGCCGGTTCTTCGAGCGCTTCCCCGAGTACCGCGAGCGTGTCACCTTCGTGCAGCTGGCCGCCCCGAGCCGCAGCACCATCCCGCGCTACCAGGCGCTCGAGGCCGAGGTCGACGCGGCGGTGCAGGAGGTCAACGGCACCTACCAGACCAAGCGGTGGAAGCCGATCCTGTACCTCAAGCGGCACCACGAGCATCGCGACATCTGGCCGTTCTACCGCCACGCCGACTTCTGCATGGTCACCTCGCTGCACGACGGGATGAACCTGGTGGCCAAGGAGTTCATCTCGGTGCGGGACGACGAGGACGGCGCGCTGATCCTCAGCCAGTTCACCGGCGCTTCCTCCGAGCTGCGCGACGCGATCCTGGTGAACCCGTACGACGTCGACGGGATGGCGGAGGCGATCCGGACCGCGGTCGCGATGCCGCTCGAGGAGCGGAAGGCCCGGATGGCGCGGATGCGCCAGGCGGTGCGGGAGCACAACATCTACCGCTGGGCGGGACTGCTGCTGAGCGAGCTGGAGCGGATCCCGGAAGTGTCGGCGAGCCCGACCACGACCGGATCGACGGTGCCCTAGAGCGACGCGGCCGGGGTGAGACACCAAGGGGGAGGGACCTGGGTCCCTCCCCCTTTTGCGTCCTGCGACCGGCCCTCACCCCGGCCCTCTCCCAGGGGAGAGGGAGGGGAGGAGGCGAGTTCTAGTCCTGGTCGACCAGCATCTTCACCGTTACCCGACGCTTCTTCTCGTCGGGGCTCTCCTTGGCGGTGATGGGGCCGAGGCCCACCGCGTGCACCCGCGACAGCTGCACGCCCTTCTCCACCAGGAACCGGCGCACCGCCTCGACCCGGCGCTGGCTGAGGCCGTAGTTGTAGTCCACGGTCCCCTTGGGGTCGGTGTAGCCGCCCAGCTCCACGATCAGGGTCGGGTTGGCCTGGAGCTCCTTCACCACGCCGGCCAGGGCCGTCTGCGCCCCGTCGGTCAGGTCGGCCTTGTCGAAGCCGAAGTAGACCTCGAGGGTGTCGGCGGTCTTCTGGTTGTAGCGGTTCGACCACAGGCGCGTCAGGCGGGTATCCACCCCCTCGGCCTTGGTCATCGCGGCGTCGGCGCGGCTCTTGGCCTCGGCCACGGCGCCCTCCAGGCTCTTCACCTGGGTGGTCACGCCCTTGACCTCGGTGCTCACCCCCTCGACCTGGCCCTCCACCTTCACGAAGCGCTGATCGATGACGGCATCGGACTTCGTGAACTGCTCGCGGACCCAGTCCTTGGTGGCGCAACCGGACACCAGCAGAACCGCCGCCGGCATCAGCACGCCGATCTTCATCATCTGTCGCATATCCCCGTCTCCTTTGTGGACGTTGGCCAACGTATGGGAACGAATGCGGAGCCGCTTGGGAGAGCAACAACCGCGCCAGCCGGGTCGGCTTCCGGGGCCGGCACCTACCGGCGGGCTTTTTCAGATGCGGCCTCTACTTGGCGGACGGGTCGTGGCCGGGGCGGGGGCGGGGGGCCTCGGCCTGCAAGCCCTCGATTCCTCAAGATTACATGGTCCGTGTAATCGTTACACGCCACGCCCGCTCGCCGGGCTGCCCTGGCCCCCGGCGTCCCTAGTGGACGGGGGCGGGCATGTGGACGTAGAGCTGCTGCTTCGTCGGCTTGGCCCCCAGCAGCGGCCGGGGCGGCCTCATCTCGTAGCGGACCGGCTTGAGGTGGTCGGCGTACTGGCGCTCGGTGTTGTAGACCGTGCTGAACTTCCAGAGCATCCGCAGATAGTTGGTCTGGCCCCGGGCGGCGGCCCGTAGCGCGGCCCCTCCGTAGAGCTTCAGCGCCCCCCAGCCCAGGTGCTTGCGATTCAGGACGGACTGGGTACTGACCAGCAGCTCGTAGAACCGCTTGAGCGGCAGCTTGGTCGGCAGCACCGCGTGCTGCACGTCGAACAGCCGGTAGTCCCGGGAGGTGAGCTGCCGGGACTCGGTCAGCCAGAGCTCGGTGCCGGGGTAGGGGGTGGCCACCGTGAGGTGGACCACCTCGGGGACCGAGAGCGCCCAGTCCCGGACCGCCGCGAACCGGGCCTCGTCCCAGCCGGGGTCCGCGATGATGTTGATGGCCACCGTCAGCCCGAGCGAGCGGGCGATCTCGAGCGCGCGCAGGTTCTCGTTGAGCGTGACCCGCTTGCGGTGGGCCTTGAGCGCCTCCTCGTCGAGGGCCTCGATGCCGAGGAACATGTAGTAGAGGCCGAGGCGCTTCCAGCGCGCGAACAGCTCCTGGTTCTTGATGAGCACGTCGCAGCGGGTCTCGAGGTAGTACTGCTTGCGAATGCGGCGCCGCTCGATCTCCGAGGCGATCGCGTCGCCGTGCTCGGCGTGGATGAAGGCCACGTCGTCCACGATGAACACGTTGGGCTCGCGGATGCGCGCCAGGTCCTCTCCCGCGGCCTCCGGGGAGCCCTTGCGGTAGCTGCGGCCGTAGAAGGTCCACGCGCTGCAGAACGAGCAGTCCCACGGGCAGCCGCGCGTGAACTCCACCGACGCGCACGGGTCCAGCACCCCGATGAAGTACTTGTGCCGCTTGCGGCCGAGGTCGCGCGCGGGCAGGAACCGGTCGAGATCGTCGAGCAGCGTGGGGCTCGGGCCCGCGCCGGTCATCGTCACCACGCCGGGCAGGGTGGAGAGCCCGGGATCGCCGATCGCCTCGAGCACCCGCGGGGTGATGATCTCGCCCTCGCCGCGCACGATGCAGTCGATCGCGCCCTCGGCGTGCTCGAGGAACTCGGCGGCGATGAACGAGGCGCTGTGGCCGCCCACGAACACGAACGTGTCCGGCCACCGCGCCTTCGTGTCCTTGGCGAGATCGATCACCTCGGGCACGTTCGCGAGGTAGTTCACGGAGAAGCCGATCGCCTGCGGCGCGAAGGCGGCCAGCTCCTTCCAGTAGTCGGCGTGGCTGAAGATCTGCAGGTCGAGCAGGCGGACCTCGTGACCCGCCGCGCGCACCGCGGCCGCCACGCGTTCGAGCCCGAGCGGCTCGAGTCTCAGGTAGAGCTCGGAGTACATCAGGGGGCTCGGGTGCACGAGCAGCACTCGCATGGCGTCCACTCCTTTCGCACGAATGATACGTGAGGCCCGCCTCCGGCGCCGCTAACCATGCGCGCGGGTGCTCGCCAAGTGCCCCCGCGGAAAGAAAAAAATACTCGATTCGATGTAAGGGTTACACGACAGGTGTCAGCGGTCTGACGCGCCTGGTCAGCCCTCCGAGAGCGGTTGAGAACCTAAATCGGCGGAATGGCACGAATCCGCAATCGCGCCGCGCTCTCGCCGGCGCTGGCATCGCGGTTGCCTAGAGGAGCGATCGGGAGCTTGAGCACGATGGCGACGATCCGGGCCAAGAGCAGGTCGACAGGCGAGGCGGTGGTGGACAATCCGTGCCGCCTGCTGCTGGTCGATCCCTACGGTGGCAGCCGGGAAGCGCTCGGTGCCGCGCTGCGGGGCGGCGGCCTCCACGTGCAGACCGCGGCCAATGCCCCGGAGGCCCTGGCCACGATGGACACGGGCGAGGTCGATCTGGCGATCGTCGACCTGGACCTGCCGCCGACGCACGGCCTGGCCGAGGACGGCTGGGACCTGGTGGACCTGCTCCGCGCGTCCAGCCCGGCGCTGCCCCTGATCCTGATCGCCGCGGATTGCCACCCCCACACGCAGGCGGAAGCGCTGCGTCTCGGAGCGCGCCTGCTCGAGAAGCCCATCAACCCGCGGGAGCTGCGGAGCCTCGTCTCCGCCCTGCATTCGGAGATCGCCCCGGCATGAAGCGCCTGTCCATCGGCCTCGGCATTCTCGTCATGTTCTTCGTCGTCGCGATGTTCCTGATGGCCGACGCCGAAGTGCCCTCGGCGGAGGACGCCGCGGTCATCAGCACCAGCGCCCCCGCCCGCTGATCGGCTGTCCCGTCTCACCCCGGCGGCCGCCGTCCCTCCGCCGCCGGGCCCGATGTCCCGCCTCGCGTGTTCCGCCACGTCAACGAGTGGGGTACCATGCCGTTCGTGAGCGGTGAAGGAGGCGCCTCCGAGGTGGCCATGATGCTGGTCGCGTATCCCTGGTTGGTGCTCCTGGCGGCCGGCTGGATCATCGGGGCCATCTTCGTGGGCATGGTGGGCGGCGCGACCCGCGGGGTCCAGGGCTTCTTCGTGTGGATCCTCGCCGCACTGATGTTCTCGCCGCTGCTCGCCATGCTGGGGCTCATCGCAGTGCTCCTGGGCGACCTCGTGCGCGAGATCGAGATCAAGGCCATCCACGGGCCCGACGAGCTGCCGCCGCCCGCGCCGCTTCCGCCGCGGCGCCCGTCCGGGCGCTTCGCGCATCTGGCGGGAGACGATGAATGAGGGAGAAGCTATGAAGGGTGCCAACCCCCGAGCGGTTTGCGATAAACGTCCCAGGTTGGTAGGGGACGGGATCGTGAACCACTCACCGCATGGAGGTTGGCATGCACTACTGTGGG
>Ga0070741_10002027_pt1 | contig 56786 bp, 41 predicted proteins | sample Coa_R1_4_FD_66440 | JGI IMG/M metagenome (GOLD analysis project Ga0070741, IMG submission 66440) | Surface soil microbial communities from Centralia Pennsylvania, which are recovering from an underground coalmine fire - Coalmine... | ecosystem: Environmental > Terrestrial > Soil > Unclassified ... | reverse complement strand
CGTCAACGTGGTCTTGCCATGATCAATGTGACCAATCGTGCCGACGTTGCAGTGCGGCTTATTGCGTTCAAATTTTTCCTTTGCCATGATTGCCTCTAGCTCCTAGCTGCTAGCTCAAAAATCACTTGCCTACCGTTTTTCCCTGCACGCGGGCGATGATTTCCTCAGCCACCGCGCGGGGGGCCTCTTCATAACGCGCGAAATGCATCGAGTACGTCGCGCGGCCCTGTGTGCTTGACCGCATGTGCGTCGCGTAGCCAAACATTTCTGCCAGCGGCACAATCGCCTTGATTACCTGCGATCCAGCGCGATGCTCCATGCCTTCAATGCGGCCACGACGCGAACTCAGGTCGCCCATAATTGCGCCCGCGAAATCTTCCGGCACCACTACTTCCACCGACATTACCGGCTCCAGCAACACCGGCGAAGCCTTGCGTGCAGCCTCTTTGAATGCCATCGACCCGGCGATCTTGAACGCCATTTCGCTGGAATCAACTTCGTGATAGCTACCGTCGTAAAGCGTGGCCTTGATGTCGACCATTTCGTAGCCGGCGAGCACGCCACCTTCCATGGCTTCCTTGATTCCTTGATCGATGGGCTTGATGTATTCCTTTGGAACCGATCCACCCACGATATCGTTCACGAACTCGTAGCCCTTGCCCGGTTCCTGCGGTTCCAGGCGAATCTTGGCGTGGCCGTACTGACCGCGGCCGCCGGTTTGACGAATATATTTGCCTTCGGCTTCCGAAGGCTTACGAATCGTCTCGCGATAAGCCACCTGTGGCTTTCCAACATTGGCTTCCACCGAAAACTCGCGCATCATGCGGTCAATAATGATCTCAAGATGCAACTCACCCATTCCGCTGATGATGGTTTGTCCACTATCCGGGTCGGTGTGAACCTTGAATGTGGGGTCTTCCTGGGCCAGCTTCGCAAGCGCCATGCCCATCTTTTCCTGATCGCCCTTGGTCTTCGGCTCAACCGCCACATCGATAACCGGTGCGGGAAACTCGATCGATTCCAGCAGAATCGGGTGCTGCTCGTCGCAAATCGTATCGCCAGTACTTACGTTCTTCAGCCCAACGCACGCGCAAATGTCGCCGGCGTAAATCTCGCTGATTTCTTCGCGCTTGTTGGCGTGCATCTTCAGAAGGCGGCCGATGCGCTCACCGCGCTGCTTGCGCATGTTGAAAACCGTGTCGCCGGTCTTGAGCTGCCCCGAATAAATGCGAATGAAAACCAGTTGACCGACAAACGGATCGGTCATGATCTTGAAAGCGAGTGCCGAAAATGGCTCTTTGTCATCGGCCTTGCGTTCGATGGGCTGGCCGGTGTTGGGATCAATACCTTTGACCGGCGGGATATCAATCGGGGAGGGCAGGAAATCCACCACTGCATCGAGCAGGGGCTGAACGCCTTTGTTCTTGAACGCCGTTCCGCAGATCACCGGGAACACCTTCAGCCCGATGGTCGACTTCCGCAACGAAGCCTTGAGTTCCTCAGGTGAGATGGTTTCGCCTTCCATGTACTTGTGCAGGAGTTCGTCGTCGTTCTCGACAATGGTCTCCACCATCTGATTATGGAAAGCGTTAGCTTTCTTCTTCAGCTCTTCGGGAATTTCTTCAGTGACGAATTCCGCGCCCAGCGTCTCATCTCTCCAGATGATGGCTTTCATCGCGAAAAGATCAATGACACCTTTGAACTTGTCTTCCTGTCCAATGGGGAGCTGGATGGCTACGGGGCGGGCGTTGAGGCGTTTGCGGATAGTATCGATGGCATGCTCGAAATCGGCACCCATCTTGTCCATCTTGTTGATAAAGCAAATTCTCGGGACTTCGTATTTGTCTGCCTGGCGCCACACGGTTTCTGACTGCGGCTCGACGCCGTGAACAGCGTCGAACACGGCACAGGCGCCGTCCAGGACACGCAACGATCGCTCGACTTCAGCCGTGAAATCAACGTGACCGGGCGTATCAATAATGTTGATGCGGATGTCGCGCCAGACACAGGTGGTCGCGGCGGAGGTGATGGTGATTCCACGCTCCTGCTCCTGCTCCATCCAATCCATGGTCGCAGTGCCCTCGTGGACCTCTCCAATGCGGTGCGTTCTTCCCGTATAGAAAAGAATGCGCTCCGTGGTAGTGGTCTTCCCGGCATCGATGTGAGCCATGATGCCGATGTTCCTGCAACGCTCTAGTGGGACTGTTCTTGGCACGATCTAAGTTCTACTTTCTGGGGCTCCAAAATCTGTCGTTAGTGGTTCGCCTACCAGCGATAATGAGCGAACGCCTTATTGGCTTCCGCCATGCGGTGAACGTCTTCTTTCTTCTTGATGGAAGCGCCGCGATTGTTGGCAGCATCCAGCAACTCATTACTCAGCTTGTCGATCATGCCTTTCTCGCCGCGTCCACGGGAGTAGGTGATCAGCCAGCGGATTGCCAGTGATGTGCGGCGATCCGCATTCACTTCGACCGGAACCTGGTAGTTCGCGCCACCGACACGGCGCGTCTTCACTTCCAGCAGCGGCTTGCAGTTTTCGACGGCCTTCTTGAACAGTTTGAGCGCCTCGTCGCCGCCCTTCTGCTGCAAACGGTTCAGCGACTCATAAAAGATGTTTTCGGCGGTGCTCTTCTTGCCGCCCCACATCATCGAGTTGACAAACTTGGTTACCAGATCCGACTGATAGACCGGATCCAGTTCCGTTCCGCGCTTTGCAATATGTCCTTTACGAGGCATAAAAGCAGCTCTTAGCTCCTAGCTCTTGGCATTCGCCACTGGTCTTGCGAGCGGCGAACGACCACTACTATTTCGGTCTCTTCGCTCCGTACTTGGAGCGGCCTTGCTTGCGGTTGGCGACACCCACGGCATCCAGCGTCCCGCGAATGACGTGATAACGAACTCCCGGCAGGTCCTTAACGCGGCCGCCGCGGATCAGCACGATGGAGTGCTCCTGCAGATTGTGGCCAACGCCCGGAATGTAGGTCGTCACTTCAATGCCGTTCGTCAAGCGAACGCGGGCAACTTTGCGCAACGCCGAATTCGGCTTCTTGGGCGTTTGTGTATACACGCGAGTGCAGACGCCACGCTTCTGCGGGCATCCCTGCAACGCCGGGCTCGCCGTTTTGTATCGTGGCCGCTTGCGGCCGGCACGAACCAACTGATTAAAAGTAGGCATTCTTCGCTCTGCCGCTCCTCACCGCACTCACACAGCAACTCGTCTGTGCGCAAGCACGGCTTCTGCTTTTCCCTGTTCAGGGTCTGGATGGCGGTTCGCCAACCATGCTTTCCACCGCGCAAAATTCGGGTGGAAGATTCCTCAGTTCGGACTAACGCTGCCGACGGTGGCGCCACGCCCCAATTTGGAGAGGCACTCCGTTTCGTCAGCACTGTCCTGCATAGCTCTTCCAACGGATGGAAGTACGCGCAGGACGTTTCAGCGAAGGCGTCTTCTACTTCCGAAGACGTGTCAATTTGCGGCTCAACTGTTACTCTTGGCTTTGCACAACCAACGCGGTGCAGCCAAGTGCCGCCCTACAGATGAAGCCCAGGATGACTCGCGGAACCTTTTTAATATAGCAACTCGGTTCCGAACTCGTCAACCAGAGACGGCTCAACCTCGATATCTGGTCCGAAAACTGCCGGAAAGGTGGCCTAAATCGCGCATCTATCTCATGAGGAACTCTCTATCGTTGCCGAAAATCGGAACTGCCTCTAGACTGAGAAGTCTCCAACGCATGCACGACCTATCAAGAACCATGTCTCCGGCGGGGCCGAATGCGTAACTCCGCTGTAATCATATTTCTCGTCTCGGCGATGGCCCTCCCGCTTTTGCTGGGAGTTACAGCCTGCAGCAGCGGTAAAGCTGTGAATACGGCCAACTACCCAGTGCCGGGCAGCATTGCGATTTCACCGTCACCCAGCATTTCCATGGAGCTTGGCACTAATACCGCTTTGACAACCAGCATTCTGAACACAGCCAGGGCAGCCATCACTGAACCGGTTATCTTTGTCTCCAGCGACACCTCGGTTGTGACTGTGGCTGCGAATGGGCTTGTTTGCGCAGGCAGTTGGGACAATCTGGCAAGTCCTACGAGCTGCACTCCCGGCCGCGTAGGCACGGCCCAGGTCACCGCCACGGCACAAGGAGTTAGTAGTCCTCCGGTGACGGTCTATGTGCATCAGCACATCGACAGTGTGACCGTGCAGGACATGTGCAGCGGTGGCCATCCAGTCCCGGCCTGCACCCTGCCGAGAAACGCTTGCCAGTCTCTCCTGGAGAATTCAGCTCCGCAAAATACGATTTACGAAGCTCACGCCTTCAGTCGAGGAACGGATATCACTGGCACAGTGGGCGGATTCACCTGGCAGGCGGTAAACGGCACGGTTGCTACGTTGAGCAGCACGGCCGCTGGTCTCAACAGTATTGTGAACGGCACCTCATTGAATCAAGTGATGGTTACAGCGAAAACGCCAGGCGTTACTCCTGTTTTCGCGTCTGTCGGCACGGCGACGAGTATTCCCATAAGCTTCACCACTTGCCTGGTTCAGTCCATCCAGTTGCAGGCGACCGGTTCTACCGGAACCTCGAGGACGATCATCCCGACTGTGAGAGATACGGTTGGCAATGTCATCAGCGATCCAACCAAAATTAGCGCTATCCCCCTGACGTGGAGTTCCTCTCAGCCGGGCTCAGTGACGGTCAGCAGCGCGGGTAGCGCTTCCGGCACGACGGGAGGTGGTGGATCAACTATAGTGGTCTCCTGCACGCCGCCAACCTGCAACGTCGGAGTCTTGCCGACTTTGCCGATTTATCCTGAGAACGCAATTCAACTCGTTTTGAATCCAAGCGCAACGACATCGTCAACATCCGTGTATGTCGGCAGCACGGGCTGCGGCACAATCGACAACTGCGTTAGTACTCTCGTCCCGGTTACCACGCCGAATACGGTCGGCAGCTCGATTAGTTTGCCGGAGACCCCAAACTCTCTGGTTTTTCATCCGCAGGGCACAAAGGCCTACCTCGGCACCGACTCGGGACTATTCGGGAGTAGAGGCCTTATGATCCTCGACCAAGCCTCGAACACCATCACCCAGTTCCCATCCACCCCGGGCAAGGTGTTGGCGGTGTCGCCGGATGGAAGCAAGGTGGTTGTTTCGGACACGACCGACACTCCCAATCAGGTGTTCGTGTTCGACACCGTCTCAAACGCCAGCTCAGTGCTCAACATCACGGGAGCTACTGCGGCTGACTTCTCACCCGACAGCCTGAAAGCCTACATCGTGGCAGGCAGCACCTTGTATGTTTATTCAAAACTGGACGCCTTGCAGGCCATTCATTTGAGCGTTCCTGCTAACGACGTATCATTTTTTGCGGAAGGAGCGTTCGCCTACTTGGCGGGCGGGGATCCGGCTGGGGTGATGGTGCGCAGAACCTGCGACAACGGGCAGGCAGATTCCGTTGCCACAACGGGGACGCCGACCTTCATCCGGGCATTGCCGGATGCCGTCCACGTGTTGGCTCTGGATCCGCCGAATGTAAACCTGATCACCGCGAATACCGCCCCACAGGGTTGCACGCCGCCGGTTACTGACACCGTGACATCGTTTAGCCTGGGGCTTCCGAGTTTTACCGCATCCCAACTGATTATCTCTGGAGATGGATCGACGGCATACATCCTCTCGCCGAACCTCGACAGCGTTCAGGTGTTCAACATCGGCGCACAGACCTCTTCCTCGCTCCCGCTGGCCGGAAATGCAACCCCTCTTCGCGCTTCTTTAACTTCGGACGGAAGCGCACTGTTTGTGGGAGCATCCGATGGCATGTTGCACGAAATTCAAACCGGGACGGGGGCGGACATCACGCAGATTCAATTCCCACTTGGCCTTTGCCTGAATACGGCCGGTCAGAAATACACCGGGATCACCTGCAATCCGGATCTTGTGGTCGTAAAGCCGTAGGAACAGCCGCGGGTCGTTCGTCGTTGATAGCCACCACGAAACAGATAGGCGCTGCGTCAGCAACTACGTATCCAACCTAACCACCAAACAACCAACGACGGGATTCTAGCTTACGGCCTTCTTCTCCAACTCCCGGCCCACGCTGTCCAGCACTCCATTGATGAAAGTCACAGACTCCGGGCTTGAAAACTTGCGGGCGATTTCTAAGGCTTCATTAATGACTACAGCGCGTGGAGTGGAGGGACAAGCAAGCAACTCGGCCACGGCTGCTCGCAGAAGATTGCGATCGACGGCCGCCATGCGGTCCATTCGCCAATGCTGGGCGTGAGCCTCAATGAGGGCGTTGATCTCCGTACTACGGTCGGTCGCGATGCGAAACAAATCTTCAGCAAAGCCGCGGACATCCTCGTCAACGCTTTTGTGTTCATTCCAAAATGTGCGCCGCACCTGCTCGGGAGTTTGCCGTCCCATATCGGCCTGGAAGAGCATCTGCAGGACCAGTTCGCGAGATTTGCGTCGGGTGCCCATGGGCGCTTTCAGGTTTCAGTTTTCAGTTTACAGGAGAGAGAGGGCATCAACGCTTGCGGAATTGCTTGCGACTTTTCGATTTACCAGCTTTTCTGAGAGCTGAAGGCTGAGAACTGACAACTGTTTTCCCAACGACCGCTTTCTTCAGATTCGCCATTTCCACGGCGGCCAAAGCAGCCTCAAACCCTTTATTCCCCATCTTGAGGCCAGCGCGATCAATGGCCTGCTCCAAAGTGTCGCATGTGAGAACGCCGAAAGCATGAGGAACTCCGGTTTCCTGCGCCGATTGACCAATCCCACGAGCCACTTCATTGACAATCACATCGTAATGGGCAGTATCTCCGCGCAGGACACAGCCAATGCAGATAATGGCATCGTACTTTCTGGTTTCGGCAAGGGTGCGGGCTGCGGAGGGAATTTCGAAGGAACCTGGGACGCGGACGATTTGGATGGCTTTGTGTGTGGCACCAGAGCGCAGCAATCCGTCATATGCGCTTCTCAGCAGCCTTTCGGTGATGAACTCGTTGAAGCGAGAAACAACGATTCCGAAGCGAAGACTCGCAGCGTTCAACGTGCCGACAACGGCTTTGTCCCGAATCTTCTTCTCAACCGCACCTTCTCGCATCTGTGGTGAAATATAACCTCCGCAATTACTGTGGCATACCTCGTGACTCCGTGCCTCCGGGGTCAATCGATGGCGACGAAATGCTCACTTTCCTTTGAACCGCGCCTGCCGTTTTTCTAAAAATGCCGTCGTGCCCTCTTTCTTATCCTCGGTCGCGCAGATTACGCCAAACAACGTGGCCTCCAGGAACAGGCCTTCGGAAACGGTCATCTCCATGCCTTTGTTGATGGCTTCGATTGAGTACTGAACCGCCAAAGGCCCATTAGCGATGACCTTCTGCGCGATGGCTTCTGCGCGAGGAATCAGCTCGGCAGCGGCGACAACTTCGTTTATCAGACCAATGCGATGCCCTTCCTGAGCGCTGATCAAGTCGCCCGTAAGCACAAGCTGCATAGCGACCCCTTTGCCAACTAAGCGTGGCAAACGCTGCGTACCACCATAGCCTGGAATGAGCCCAAGCTTCACTTCCGGCTGACCGAGTTTTGCGTTCTCGCTGGCCAGTCGCATGGTGCAAGCCATGGCGATCTCGCATCCGCCGCCAAGCGCAAATCCGTTGATGCAGGCGATTACCGGCTTTCCCAAATTCTCGATCAGGTTGACAACCGACTGTCCGCGATGCGTGTAGGCCTTCGCTGTGACCGGATCATGCTGGGAGAGTTCGCCGATGTCCGCGCCTGCGATGAAGGCTTTCTCTCCCGATCCCGTCATGATCACGACGCGAATGCCGGTATCGCTCTTGATGTCGTGGAATGCCGCCCTTAGTTCCTCCATCGTGGCCATATTAAGGGCATTCAGCACCTTCGGCCGATTGATGGTAATGTATGCAATCGAATTTTTCTTTTCGAAAAGAATATTTTCGAAGTTCATAAGCTTTATCTCATCACAAAGTCTGGAGAGACAGAGCTATCATGATTTTCTCAATGTCTCCGTGCCTCCATGGTTAGAAGCTTTACAGTTTGTTCGGCTTCGGATTATTGGGGTCCGAATAGTCGTAAAAGCCCTTGCCCGTCTTTCGTCCGTACCAGCCGGCCATCACGAGTCGCTTCAGCAATGGCGGCGAGGCGAACCTTCGTTCCTTGAACTCGTCGTACATCACGTGGGTGATGTAATAAGTCGTGTCCAATCCGACAAAATCAAGGAGCGTGAAAGGGCCCATCGGATAGCCGCAACCGAGCTTCATTGCGTTGTCTATGTCGTCGATTGATCCCACGCCCTCCTCATAGGCTCGGACGGCATCGAGCAAATATGGCACAAGCAACCGGTTCACAATGAACCCGGTCTTATCGCTGGTGCGAACCGGCACTTTGCCCATTTTCTTGGCGAAATCGTAGGCCGAATGGTAAACATCATCTGCCGTCGCGATAGTCTTCACCACTTCCACCAGCTTCATCAGTGGCACGGGATTAAAAAAATGCAGACCGATAAACCGCTCCGGCCGCTTGGTCGCAGTCATGAGCTCCGTTATAGAAATGGAAGAAGTATTCGACGCGAAGATGGCGTCTTTCTTAACGATGCCGTCCAGCGAAGCGTACATTTCTTTCTTCTGTGGAACGTTTTCTATGATCGCTTCAATGACGATGTCGCAGCTCGCGAGATCCTGCTTATTGGTCGTGCCTTTCAATCGACCCAGAATGGCTTGCGGAGTTTCTTTGATCGTTCCTTTTTCGGCAAATTTTCCCAACGACTTCTGAATTCCCGCAAAGCCTTTATCAATATATTTCTGCTCTACCTCGAGGACGGTCGTATCAAAGCCCGCAGTAGCTGCAACCTGAACAATACCTGAACCCATCAACCCACAACCAAGAACTCCAACTTTCTTGATTTCCATCGATCTCCTTTGTGAAGCACAGAGAAAACTCCGTGTCCGCTGTGGTTAATGAAGACTCTCCACGATCATCGCAATTCCCTGCCCGCCGCCGATACACGCCGTCGCGAGGCCATACTTCTTCTTGCGTCGGCGCAATTCATACAACAGAGTGATGACCAGACGGGTTCCGGTTGCGCCCAATGGATGCCCCAAAGCGATCGCGCCGCCGTTCACGTTGACTTTCTCACGATCCAAGCCGAGTTCCTTTTCAACCGCAAGATATTGAGCAGCGAAGGCTTCGTTCACCTCAATCAAATCGATGTAGTCCAGGGTCAATCCCGCCTTTTGCAACGCAATCTTTGTTGCGGGCACGGGGCCGCGACCCATCACTTTCGGCTCGACTCCCGCAATTCCCCAACTCACGATCCTGCCCAGTGGCTTGATCCCTCGCTTGCCAGCTTCTTCGAGCGACATGACCACGACCGCCGCACCGCCATCTACAATCCCACTCGCGTTGCCGGCCGTTACCGTCCCGTTCTTTCCGAAAGCCGGCCTCAGTTTAGCGAGACCTTCCATCGTGGTTTGCGGCCGCCGATGGTCGTCTTCGCTCAAGCTTTCGTCCGACAGCTCGCCTTTGGAATTCTTCAACTGCACGGGAACCAGTTCTTCCTGCAGCCGGCCGGCTTTGTAGGCCGCGTCCGCCGTCTGCTGCGAGCGCAGTGCGAATTCGTCCTGCGCCTGACGAGTAATTCCCTGCTGTTCCCCATACAACTCGGCCGTGTTCGCCATGTATAGGCCGCAAAAGCTGTCGAGCAGCGCGACCATAAGAGAGTCTTCCAGCTTGCCGCCGGGTGCGAGGGTGAATCCATCGCGACCGCGAATAACAAACGGCGCCTGCGACATGGCTTCCATGCCGCCCGCCAGCACCATGTGTGCTTCCCCCAGTTCGATCATTTGAGCGGCGTTCACAATCGCCTGCATGCCCGAACCGCACAGACGATTTACGGTGAGAGCTGGGGTTTCAATCGGCAGTCCAGCACGCAACCCGACATGGCGCGCGCCGTACAGGGCGTCGCCCGACGTTTGCTGCGCGTTTCCAAACACCGCATGATCGAATTCCTTGGGATCCAGTCCAGCACGTTCGATGGCACATTTTCCGGCGATTGCGCCGAGTTCTTGCGCGGTAAAGTCTTTCAGCTTGCCGCAATAGCGGCCAAAGGGCGTACGCGCCCCACTGACGATGGCGATGTCTCCTGGTTTCAGCATGGCTTTTACGATGAGTCCTTCGATAATCGCTTGCGGCTAGAGCAGACTTTTCAGTTTAGCAGTGGAGAATGGGAGCGGCAACCGAATGCACCGCGTGAGGCATAGCTAGGCCACGGCGGCAGCAGCCACAGAGGCAGCGAGCGTCACGATCTTGCCCGCGCCTTGCGCGACCGCAGCTTGCAAGGCCTGCTCAGCGCGGTTGGCGACTTCAGTAACGATGTCCACGGGATCGAACTCCGCCCGAATGACAGCCTGAGAGAGCCCGGCATTAAACCGGATAGCAACTTGTTTTTCCGGCAACTTGACCTGTGCCACGAGGCGTTGGAGTTTCTCCGCAGCGAGGAGGCCTTCCTTCTCGGCGGTTTCGCCGAGTGTGATCGCAATCGTCGTAGTTTCGTACCGAAACGCCAAATCATTCTGCCGAATGTTCGCGGCAAACAATTGCCCGATCTGCTGCATCAATGCTTCCACCGCAGCCTCACCGTGCTCCTTGATCATCGCCACCCGATCGCCGAACTGCATCAGCAGCACGCTGACCGGAGTACTTTGCTGCGCGTTGCGCCGAATTTCTGCCATGAGCAAGTCAAAGTACGATGCCCGCTTCAGCAATCCCGAGTGTTCGTCAGTAACCGAGAGACTCTTTACCAATCTGCGTAGGCCGGCATTGTTCAGGGCAATGACAATCTGGTCACAAACAGTTTTTAGGACCACCAGTTCATTGGAGTTCCACGCCAGGGGAGAGCTTTGCATGAGAAGCAGAATGCCGACTGGCTGAGTACCGTCGACGAGTGGCACAGCCAGCATCGAGGCGATTCCGAGTTCATCGAGTTCCGACCGGACGCCTTGCAATTCCTGTGCGAGCTGAATATTCCCGGAACTGATAGTCCCATTGCGTTGAATCGTGAGGTCATGAACGGCGACGATGACTCGCGCCAGCGTCGATGCGTCTCCCGCCTTGGCACCAGGCATGCAGAATTCCTTGGTACTGGTCGGAGGCAATCCGGGTTTTCGTGTTGCCAGGACACAACGTGTTGCCTTCCATTGCGTGCCGATTTCGTTTGCCGCGGTCGTCATAACCGCGTCCGCATTATTCTGCTTGTAAAGCTTGCGCGTGATTTCGGCGATTCGCGCAAAGCTGTTCAGATCGGCAGATTGAGGAATAGCCTCCGGTGCACTCGCGACAGGTGCGGGCGCAGGCCGATGGCTCATATTGTTGACCTCGGAACCGCTATACGTCGGAACCATGCCTGCGGACATATAAAGCTGCTGAAGGGCTTGATTGCGTTCCTCCTCGTGAGGAAACAGTTGCTGGATGCGCTGAAGCCGTTCAAGTGCTTTTGAACGCATCCCATACTGCACAAGAATTTCCGCCTGCAGCATGAGGTCCTGTAACGCCGCTGCGCCTAACAAATTCTCGTCGGAACGAACCGGCGTGGCGACGGGGTCGGCCATGCCAGAGAAACGTGACGCGATGACCTGGTATCGTTTTTCGTCGATTTTTCCGTGGAGCAGTTGAAGACGTTTCTGGTGTCCATGCTCATAGGCATCGACATCAACCGCGCGGTCCAGAGCTTCGGCTGCTTTCTCGTAGTCTCCCATGCTGCAATAGAGGTCAAACAACTTCAGCAGCGTCTGACAATAGTCCGTTTCGCGGTTGGCAGCATTGAACTGCTCGCTCATGAACTCGAGCATTTCCGTGGAAGAACGATGCTTTCCCGTCACCTCTTGCATCATGACCAGAAAGGGGCGGCGATCACCTTTGCGCTGATAGTACTCGCAAAGCTTGCGGGCCAGAGCTACCGCTTCCTTGTCCTGCTCCGCATCAATGAGAAGTCCGACCAGCTTGCCAATTTCTTGGGCGCGCGCCGGATTTTCTTCAAATAGTTGCCACAGGATCGGCTCTGCATCGGTGAGGCGGTTGGCGGCAAGCAGCGCCTTGCCGTAGGTTTCGCGCATTTGCTCAGGTGCGCCGCCCGCAATTACGAGCGGTTCCATGACAAAGATGGCAGCGCCGGCCTGACCCTGTTCAAGCAGACCATTGCTGTAGCCGAGCGCAATCTGCGGGTCAGACGGATCCTCGCCGTAAGCGCGTTCAAACCACTGCGCGGGACTGGCTCCGGAACCCTTCGCGAGTTCAGCAAGCTTCAGGAATGCCGCAGCCGCACCCTTGTTGTCTTTCAGTTCGGACGACAATTCGCCGAGTCGTACCAGGTTCTTCTCCCCCGAATCCAGGCGCAGTATTTTCTGCAACAGCGTCAGAGATTCCTGTTTCCTTCCCTGTTTGGTGAGCTCTTGAAAGGCGCCTTCATAAGTCTCGATCGCGAGCTTGCGATTGCTGTTTTCCAGAAGCTCTCCGAAGCGCATTTTCTGGTCCCATGTCGGGTTCGCGAAACGCGCCAATTTTTTATATGTGAGGCTTGCTCGGGTGGCGTCCCCGGCTTTCACCTGGCGATCAAACATTCCTCCTAAGAGCTTCACCGCCTGAGGAATGCGCTGTAAGGAGAGGCTCAGGTCGGCAGCCATTTGGGTGATGGTGTCATTGCCGGGGTCCATGGCCAGGACCTGCATGTACTCGTCGAGAGCTTCGGCCGTCTTGCCTTTCTGCAGCAGCTTTTCCGCCCGCTCAACCCGTTTTGTGATTTCGCCTCGATCCATTTTGTGCAGGCGTCGACCTAGAGAGACACGCCTTTCCGGGAGTACTCCAGAGAAATTTTAGGTGTCGCTTCTGTGCAGCAGCAATGATGGAAGGTGACGAACGGTTACGGAAGTCACGCGCTGAATTAAGTCTTTGCCCCGCAGCAGCTTTCTGTTACAAGTGCCGCATGCCGAGGAAAGACGAAATCGCGGCCGAAAAGGGTCTCCACCACCAACTCCACGCGGGACAGATGGCAATGGTTGCAGTGGGAGGTTCCATTGGCACTGGCTTACTGCTCGGCTCCGCACCCGCTATGCACCTCGCCGGCCCGGCCGTCATCCTGAGTTTCGCATTCGCCGCGTTTGTCAGTTGGACCGCCGCCATGGCTTTAGGCGAGCTATCGAGCGCACATCCGGCCGCAGGATCCTTTGGAGTCTATGGCGATATGTACCTGAATGACTGGGCCGGCTTCATCGCACGCGCCGGATACTGGGCTGCCATCGCCATTTCGATCGGAGCAGAACTGGTGGCTTCTGCCACCTATATGGCGTTCTGGTTTCATGGCGTACCCGCCCTAGTCTGGGTAGTCATATTTTCTGTCTTCCTTTTGCTGGTCAATCTCTGGGATGTCGGCCGCTACGGTCGCTTCGAGTTCTGGTTTGCCATGATCAAGGTCGTGACCATAGCGGCCTTCGTGGTGCTTGGAGCGGGACTGCTCGCTTCGGGACATGTCTCCGCACAATACACGACCCAGGGCGGATTCTTCCCACGCGGCGTGCTCGCACCAATGCTGGCAATTACATTTGCGATTTATACGTTCGGAGGTGTGGAATTTGTCGCTGTGACTTCCGGCGAATCGCGCTCGCCGCAGGAAGTCGCAAAAGCGGCGTGGATCACGTTTGTGATGCTGACGCTGATCTACATGGGTGCCATCATTGTGCTTGCGGGCGTGATGCCATGGACCCAGGCTGGCGTGACGGAAAGCCCATTCGTAAGTGTATTTCGCTCGGTGAAGATTCCCGGTGCAGCGCATCTGATGAATTTCGTGGTCTTAACCGCGGCGCTGTCGGGCGCAAATGCGGCTTTTTATATTTCCTCCCGAATGTTGTTTTCTATGGCGCGTACGGGATGGGCGCCTGCGCGATTGGGAAACCTTAACTCGGCTGGATCTCCGAACCTGGCTCTGCTCGCGTCGTCCTACGGGATCGTCGTAGCACTCGTGCTCGAACGGTGGGCTCCGGGTGTGGCCTTCGAGTACATTCTGCGTGGCGCGTTCCTGGGAATGATGCTGTCCTGGCTGGTATCGCTCGCGGCGCATGTCTCTTTTCGCCGTCGGCTTACTCCTGAAATCGTGGCGAGCTTGCCCATGCGATCTCCGCTCGGGGCCGCTGGATCAGTGCTGGGATTTGTTTTGGTTTGTGCGGCAGTGTTGAAGGGATGGTGGGATTCGCGCGTAAATCTGATAAGCGGAGTGGCACTGCTCGTGGGGCTGACTCTTGCATACTTCCTGATCAGACCACACGCAAGGAAGTCTTAGTTCTCAAGAAGACCGTTCTTACCTGTCAGCGTTATTGCGAAATCGCGGTTACAAATTCCCCTCCACATGCTATTCCACTGATTCTTCAATCCACCGCAGATACTCGGAGCTGCCGCCTTCCACCGCGAGGCAAAGGCACTCAGGCATTTCGTAGGAATGCAACTCTTTGATGGCCTCGTACACGCGTTCGGAAGCTCCCGCGGTAGTCTTGATCCACAAAAACCATTCCTCGGCCTCTTCGGCCTTCCCTTTCCAGCGATAGATGGATTGGACTCCCGGCACAATGTTGACACACGCAGCAAGCTTGCGTTCGATCAAGACGTCAGCAATGCGGCGGGCCTGGTTCTGGCTTTCCGCGGTGGTCAGGACGAGTCTTTTGTCAGTCATATCGAATAGCACTGTATCGCCTTCCCAGTTTACGGCATAGAAACCTAACACAGCGTCGCCTTTGATGTTTCGGTACGCTATTTTCGCTTTCTCTTCGCAAACACCTGCTACAGCCGCAATCTGCGCCGTTTGCCAAAGTTGATTCCTCCTCTCCAAACCAGAAAACTTCCGCTTGACGGAAGAACTCAAAGCGAAGTTCACTGAGAAGCTGCGGCAGAATTTGCAAGATTTTCGGCCGAGTAATCAAGAAAGTCGTCCAGCCATGGATCTTCGAGTAGAACATCTCCGCAGAATACGCAGCTTGCCGAATCCTGAAGACGGTTTGCGTTCGCTGGTCGAGCATGCACCTCGGGCGGAAGCCTGGGCCGAGCGGAAGCTGACTAAGCTACGCCCCAGCGTGACGCTCCTTTATGGCATTCGGCGGCGCATTGCAACGGGCGGGATTGCGCTTTTCACCATCTGGTTTTTTGTGCATGTGATGTTCGGCGCAAACGGCATGGTGGTTTACCGCCAAAAGAAATCCGAGTACCAGAGCCTGCGGCAGGAGATCACCGGACTGGAACAAGAGAACGATAAATGCACCCATCACATCGACTCTCTCGAAAATGATCCCAAGGCGATCGAGAAAGAAGCTCGTGAACAACTGCATTACACTCGGCCCGGGGAAGTTATTTACGTTGCGCCCGCTGCAGCAACTCCCGTTGCTCGTGATAACAGCTCAGCGAAAAAGTAAAATCTGCGTTCCCATGAGAAATCCCGATAAGAATTGTGTTATAGTTCGTCCACTTTCCTGATACATCCGAGCGATGCAGCCACCTTCGTCGTGTCGCTCCAGCAGCGCGGATGTGGGGCTTGATTTCAATAAATCCGCGGCTTATGCCGCTTGCTTAAGGAGCTTGCTATGAAGAAGCTGTTGTTGGTCCTGCTTGCGGTTTCGCTTCTCTTCTGTATGGTCGGACTGGTTCTAGCCGCCGATACCCAGACCGTGAACGGGTACGTCAGTGACTCGATGTGCGGAGCGAAAGGCGCAAAGGATGGGCATACGGATTGCATGAACAAGTGTGTTTCCAAAGGCGCGAAATACGTCATTGTGACTGATAGCGACAAGAAGGTCCTGGCTGTCGATAACCCAGATGTTCTGAAGGGGCACGAAGGCCACCACATCGCCGCCACCGGAACGGTGACGGGCGACTCGATCCACATCAACAGTATGAAGATGATGTGAGCTAGAAAAAGGAAATGCAAAAGGGCGGATTGCGATCCGCCCTTTGATTCTTGACTATTGCGGTCAGCGGACCACGCCTTCCATCGGTGAACTCGCGGTGGCGTAGAGTTTCTTCGGCATTCTTCCTGCAAGATAGGCATCACGGCCCGCAAGCACCGCATGTTTCATGGCTTCGGCCATTAATACCGAGTCCTGAGCGCCGGCAATTCCCGTGTTCATCAGCACGGCATCGGCACCAAGCTCCATCGCGATGACCGCATCGGACGCTGTTCCCACTCCCGCGTCCAGAATTAGCGGCACGCGGTTGATCATCTCCCGCAGAATGCGAATGTTGGCTGCGTTCTGTATGCCTAACCCGCTGCCGATCGGCGCGCCTAACGGCATGACCGCGCTCGCCCCGGCATCGAGCAGCCGTTTCGCAACCACGATGTCGTCCGACGTGTACGGCAAAACCGTAAAGCCTTCTTTCACTAACACACGAGTCGCTTCGAGCGTGGCCTGAACATCAGGGTAAAGTGTTGCCTGGTCCCCAATGACCTCAAGTTTCACCCAGTCAGAAAGTCCGACCTCCCGGCCCAGCCGTGCAGCTCGGATCGCCTCGTCAGCCGTGTAGCACCCAGCAGTATTCGGCAACAAGAAATATTTGTTCGGATCGATGTAGTCGAGCAGTGATTCCTTATTCCGATCGAGATTCACACGGCGTACCGCGACCGTTACCATCTCGGCGCCGCTCGCTTCCAGAGCCCGCGCAGTCTCTTGAAACGATTTGTATTTTCCGGTTCCTACAATCAGCCGCGAACGGAACAGCCGTCCCGCTATTACCAATGAGTCCGTCATGATTTTATTGTAATGAAAGCAATGGCTGAGCGTTAGGGTAATGCGAACCCTTCACTGCCGAGAATTCCGCAGAATGAATAACTGTTAAGGCTGCATCACCCCCGAAATAATACCGGCCGCCGCGGTAGTAGAGCCCATGTAATACGGTGTTTTGGCAAAGTTCAGTCCCGGAATGTAATATGCGTTCACTCCGAAGACATACGTTTGGCCACTGCTCAAAACGCCGGCAGGGATTCGCAGGCTTGCCTGTTGTGTGCTGAAACTTGCCACGACCGTCACCTCAGTGCTGCCGTTCACATTGGATAGTTGATAGACGGCTACAAGGTAGTAGGTCGCCGTACCCACTGCCGGTGCCGACCACCTCAGCTGAGGACTTACTCCGACCCCCTTAAGGTTTCCAAAGAAATTCTTGCCGTTCACCGAGGGTGTTTGCACAACTCCAACCAAGGGTGTAATGGGGTTGGACGCAGATGGCAAATTCGTGGTTGAACCAAAGGTGCCTGTGAGTATCGGTGCGCTGCTGGAAGCACCAGGGGCCGTGTAATTCGTCTCCGCCTCGTACGCATAAATCATGAATAACGGCCACGTCGACGGGTATGGATTGCCGTAAAACACAGGACCCAGATCAACATTGCTCGTGATGGTGGGAGCGCCTCCGTAAATCACCAGGTCAGGTGTGGCAGTGGTCTGCCCATGCGCAAAACTTCCCGGAAACACGTCCAGTCCGAAATCGGAGGCATACAACGTTGCTTTAGGATTGGCGGCGAGCGCCGACGCCAAGAGATCAGCCCCATTGATGTTGGCTTCTAGGGTGTTGGTTTGCGCAATTGTCCTCAGAGTGCCGTCAATCGGCGTCGTCGAATCCTGGGCTTGGGTAAACTTCGGGGGGGCAATGTATCTAGCGAGCGCCGTGAACGGGAATCCGCCGACACTCTGGGACGCGAGTTGGGCGCCATAGTACTGATCGCCTTCGGCGGCTACGCTGAGATCTCCAAAGTAGTTATATGTTCCGGTAAACGTAGTATCCCCTGGGTTTGCCGGAAAGAACTCGAAGGAATTATTATTCGGACACACGATTTCGAAGAAATCCGTGCTCTGCCACGGATTAAGATTGGCAAGGTCGAAGCTCAAGAACGTTCCGTTGGGATCCGCAGCAACGATGTCCGATCGGTAGCCGAAATTGGTATCGGCATTGACCGTGGAGCTATTCGTCCATAAATAGCTTGTACCCAGCTGCAAAAAGTAGAACCCCGTGGGGACATTTGGAACCGTGAAGGTACCGCTGCTCGTTCCGGTTCCCGGCAGGACGGTGTATCCGGAACCACTCGGAACGTACGCGTTAATCGTGGTGGCCGAAAGATCCACCGGAACCGGCCCATTTTTGTAGTTCACAATTTCCGTGCCTGTGACGGTCCGGGTGGACGGTGGGTTGAAGATCTGGGCCGCGACGCTGAATGAAACTAGCAAAGTCAGCATAATCCCGAAGGCGTAGAGGAGTTTACGCATGGGTCTTTCTCCTAGCTGTAGAAAAGTGTGGGGGAGGGTGAAACTTCATTGCCAAATACAGCGGGTGGAACTATCTCCTAGGTCGTGACTAATGTCAACGCCAAAGTTGAGCGAGGATTCGGATCGACAGACCGGAATACGCAGTCTGACCGCAACCGGTGGCGTTTACTTCACTTTCCAATCGCAAACAACACTGCATCATTGATCGCGTACACCGTTCCGTCTGGCCCGATGACTGTCGGCGTATAGGCCTCACCGATCCCGCTGCTGAGCGTGATTCGCTGGCTGAATCGGTTTGTCGTCAGGTCCCATCGGTAGAGCTTCCCGTCTTCGCTGTTGGCCAAGACAGATTTGGTACTCGGATCGACCGCGGCCGTGTTGATGCACCATTCGCGCACCGCACCGGGAAACTGCGGGAAGTCGGGGTCAGGAGTAACTCCCTTGATTGTTAACACCTCGTTCATCACTGCTACGGATGACAATATCGGGTCTGGTTCAGTCGCGTTTGGATCCAGGATTGCGATCTTGTTCACGCCATCGCCCGTCCCAATGCCGGCATAGTTGTTGTATTTCGTCATCAGCAAATATGAAGAGGTACCCTTATAGGAGCTCACTGCGGATGCCGGAACAATCGACACTGTATCGTCCCACCCGAAGCTCCCAGGAATTTTGCTCTGGCTCAATGTGCTATCGAAATGCAAGAGCCAGCCACGGTCGTTGTGGTCGGGAAATGGGTTCTCTATCACTCCCATATATACGTCTCCGTCAGGACCCACAGTTGGACTCGCGCTGCTGGCATCGAAAATCAACGCGTCCAGTCCAGAAGAGGGGTCTTTGAGCCGAACCTTTGCATTGGTATGGAGAGTCTGACTGTTGAGAGACAGCAGGTACCCGAATTCTGAGAGGGGATTATCGACGCCCACATAAACCATGCTTTCATCGTGGGATAACGCCGGGGCCGAACACATGTTCACGCCCGTGATCTGGGGGTCATGCGCGGCGTTAGCCGCCGATACCCACGAACCCGTGCCATCCGCGCTGATCCGTGCCAACCCGCTTTGCAAAGGAACCGGGGTTAATCCCAGCACAAGAAATCCGAAGTAGATATTGCCTTTCGCATCGGCAGTAATGGGAGTGTTGATCTGAACGTTCGAGTCATATGCTTGGGGATTAGCGTCGTAATTGGCGAGGCCAAAAAAAGCCATCCGCAGCACAGTTCCGCTCGGCTGATCCGGATTCTCCCGCACCAGAACTACGCCGCCTGCGGCAGGGATGTACAGTCGATTGTGGCTTAGTACGGGAGAAAAGCTGGGCATAAAAGTTGCCTCGGGCGCTTGATAATTCGTGCTCTGTCTCCATAGAAGTGTCCCATCGGACCCTTTGTGGGCATCCACACGGAAGCTATCACTTCCCGTTTTCACCGGCACAATCACGGTGTTTGCCGTGGTGATCAGCGGCGAGCCGTAATGAATGAAGATCTCGCCAAGGGGCGGATCGAGGTCCACCCGCGCCCTCCAATGAATCTTGGCGAGGGATTGCGATGCTACATCGGAGAGTGCGCTGTGCTGTGCGTCGTGGGCGTAATCGGGCCAGCCTTGTTGCGCAGTGGCTAGCGCCAAGCAGAACATCAACGAGGCAAAGACGGCGAAAGCTCTCGAAACTCTCATGGCTCAGTTCTCTCCTTGCAGTCGAAATGGTGGAGGGGGTTTTGCGAGCGACGTTAGTTTTACACCTCCAATTCTCGAGAGATGTCACAGCTCTGTAAAAAACGTCGCCGCCTTTTTGCCCTGGGTTCTATGCCCTTCAACAGCTCACAAGTGTTCAGTGTCTAGAAACGTTCCCGTGATAATATGCGGCTACCAGGAGTTCGTTAGCGGGAGTAGTTCAGCGGTAGAACGCCAGCTTCCCAAGCTGGATGTCGCGGGTTCGATCCCCGTCTCCCGCTCCAAATTCTTCGTGAAAGCATAACGCTCAGCCCTTCCCCCCTCACACTTCTCTGTGCCTAACGTCACTGCGAGCAGGTTACCTTGTGGTCAAAATGCAGGTGAGACTTGCGTGCGGAAAACTGTCCTGCCGACGAGGTGACCTATGCGCACCCAACAAATTCCAATCCGTATCACCATGGTCCTCGCCATGATTTTCGTCATGGGATGCGGATCTACGCCGTCCACTCAAAGCAATCTATCGCCCCAGGTCCAGCAAAAAGAAGCGACACTCTACACCGCGAAGCAATGCTTTACCAGCATGGTGGGCTTGGCCCAGCGCTGGCAACCGGACGCCCTTCCCTTCCACATGGAATCCGAACTCACCACCGAAGCGACCGGACAGGGGGGAAAAGCAACCATCTGGCGCGCCATGTTCGCTTCCCAGAGCCGCGGACTGATGAAAAGCTTTGTTTGCTCAGGCAGCGTGGATCCATCGGCACCAGCCCGCGGCTACACATCCAGCGCGGATTCGCCCTTTCCACCCAACGTACCGGCATTGATTTTCGATCCGGCATACTTTCAGAATGACTCCGACAAGGCATTTGCGACCTCGCTTGAACATGGCGGCAGCGGGCTGCTCAAGCAAAATGCGAAGCAGCCTGTCACGTATCTGTTGGATTGGGACGCGAAACAGGAAACTCTCCTCTGGACAGTCATTTATGGAAAGTCCCAGGCGGATCGCAAAGGCCAGTGTGTAATCAACGCCTCCACCGGCGCGTTCATCCGGGCTGGGAAGTAACTACCCTCCAGCGAATAAAAAGCTCCTTCCAGTGCGGAAGGAGCTTTCGGGTTGCAGATCTTCGGGTTAAAAGGTGAACTTCGCCGCTATCTGAATACCGCGCGGTCCACCGCCACCCAAGAACGGGTTGCCGATGCCCACGTCACCGGTTGCGGTGATCGGATACCCACCGCTAGCTCCAGCCACCTCGCGGCCATTGACAATGTGGAAACCACCCGCACCGGCATCCGCAATGAAAGCAGGCAGGAACGGATTCGCAAAGTTCGGGTGATTCAGAAGGTTAAAGAAATCCGCACGCAACTGGAGATTCAGGCGCTCTGTCAGGTGTGTGTTCTTGAAAAGAGCGAAGTCCCATTGTTTGTAGCTGGGACCTTGCAGCATGTCGCGTCGTTCATTGCCGTAGTGGCGCGTACCCGGCACGCAATCCGCCGCCGTTCCGGTGGGTGCAGCCAACGCTGCGGCCGAGATGGTGCACGGGATGGCAAACGCGCTCATGTCCACGTAATTGAGAGGGTCGTGCGGATGATAGACGATTGGGCCGACCACATCCGGGCGATCAAATCCATTCCCCGAACCGGTGTAATCATCCTCAAAGTTGTAGTTGAACTGGAACGGCTGCCCGCTCTGCAGAGTGACCGTGCTGTTGATTCCCCAGCCGTTTTTCAGCTTCTGCATGCTCCCGCCCATATGGGGAATTTCGTAACCGAAGATCCACGTGAAGCGGTTTGGCAGATTGAAGTTCGACGGCCCATATTCAAGGTTTGGCTGGGTGCTGTCCTGGGGCTGGGCAGCGTTGGGCTCAAAGTCTTCGCCATCGCTGGAGTTGTCCAGAGACTTCGACCAAACGTAATTCATAATTGAAGTAACGCCGTGCCAGCCTGTGACCCGCAGCTGAGCTTGGAGCGAATTGTAGTTGGATTTGCCGGTAGAATTTTCTTGCAACACGTAGAACGCACCGTAGGTATTCCCCGGAGGTCCGAAACCACCGCCATATGGGCGGTTTCCCCCGAATGGGGCAGCCGGGTTGCTGCATCCACCAAAGTCAAAAATGCAGCCATAGGCGAGATCCGCGGAATTAATCTGGGCCGCACTTGGTTGATTCCGATCGAAGAACCTCCACAAACGGTGCCCTTCAGACCCAACATAGCCGATCTGAAACACAGCGTGATTCGTGATCTGCTGCTGGATGTTTAGATTGTAATTTTCCATGTACGGCGTTTTGATGTTACGGTCGAAGCCGAAAATGTCGCACTCGTAATTGCAGGTTGTAGACGGACTGTAGACGGGAGAGTTTGGCACAATCGCTCCCCCAACTACGCCAGTCGACAGTATCGGTGCCGGTCCAATGTTGTTATAGGCCGGCCCGGGATCAAAGAAGGGGGCATATGGCAGGTGGCCGAGCGCCATATCCTGTGAGAAGGAATCAAAGAAGATTCCATAGCCGGCACGCAAAACCGTCTTCCCTTTTCCGGTCGCGTCCCAAGCTGCACTGACGCGTGGAGCAAAATCCTTATGATCGGGGTTGTAGAGCTGGCTGAGTCCTGGTTGCCCCACCTGGGTCAAGGTGAAGGTTCCAGCTCCCAATGCTCCTGGAGAAAAGCTGGTCACGTTGCTAAGCAGATTGTTCTTCTCGCCGATGACTCCGAAATAGTCCCAGCGCAATCCATAATTCAAGGTCAATCGCTGGCTGACGCGATAGCTATCCTGTAGATACAGACCGAAATTATTCTCGAAGGTATGGCGCGTGGAGTCTCCGAAATACTGGAATCCGCCATCCACCGTTCCGGCCAGGAAATCCTGCAGCGCACTTCCGGTGGTGCTGCCATCGAATTTCAATCGACCGCGGAAGTACTTGTCGAAATACTGCTGGATCGTCGTGCGGTGATAGTCGGCGCCGAACTTTACGTCGTGCTTATTAACCTTCCAGGAGAAATTGTCGAGCACCTGGTTATTGCTGTCGACACGATGACGCGGAACGCTGCTCGTTGCTCCGAGCTGAGCAAAGCCGCCCATCAGAATGATCGGCAATCCCGAATCCGCCGGGCCGGTTCCGGTGTTCAGCCCAATCGTGCTGGGATGGAAGCTCTGGTCGGCCGGGAAGAATCCTTCGCCGAAGCGATTCCAGCCATAACGAAGTTCGTTGACCTTGTTCGATCCGATCGTATGCACGTAAGAAAGCGAGACCAACTGCACCCGAGTCGGAGTGTAAGTGTTGAAGCCAGGCAACTGGCCCCCAGTCGCAGTTAAGGCCAAGGGAAACGACTGAACGCTATCGCCGAAGAAGTAACGTCCTGTGAGCAGGTTGTTGGCATTGAAATTGTGATCGATCTTCGCGATCATGCTGCTCAGTCGGTTGAATGACGGTGACACGACAGAAGCATTTGGGCCATTCGGACAGCCGTCATTCTCCGAACCGACGAGTGCTCCACCGTAGCTGCCAGGAATATTTGGAGCAGGCCATGGATTCCGCGCGAGCAAAGCCGCGGTGACAGGATTTGTAGCACCCCCATCGGCTGCAATTTGCGCCGGATCCGGTACGCAGGCCAGAGTTACGACTCCCACGGGTTCCTGCTGCCCCTCGTAGTCCAGATAGAAGAAAGTCTTGTCTTTCACGATCGGCCCACCGAGCGAACCGCCGTACTGATTGTTGTGAAATAGCGCCTTCGGTTGTCCGACCGTATTGAAATAGTTCCTCGCGTCGAGCGCGTCGTTGCGGAAGTATTCTGCAGCGGTGCCGTGAAAAGCGTTCGTTCCGCTCTTGGTCACGATGTTCACGACTGCGCCGGCATTTCTGCCGTATTCCGGTTCGAAGTTAGAGATGACTCGGACTTCGGCGACCGCATCGATTGGCAGAATCGTCGAAGGCGTACCGAAAACTCCCGCTTCGTTAATGGCGGGGTCGTTGCGATAGCCGTCGTTCATATCGGTGCCATCGAGGAGGTAGTTATTGGAACGTCCGCGAGCACCGTTCATGCTGAATTCGCCAAAGGAGCCGGGAGAATCAGAAATTTGATCGGGAGATCCCGCGACGCCGGGATTGAGGTAAATCAGCTTGGTGTAGTCACGTCCGTTCACCGGAATGTCCTGAACGGTTTCGCTGGTGAGCACGCCCCCCAGTTCATTGATCGTGCTTTCTACCTGGGGCAGTTGCTCACCCGAGACTTCCACCCGCTCAGAAACCTCACCGGTTTTGAGGCCCACGTCCACGCGGCGCTCGCCAGCGACATCAACCGGAACGTTATTGGTAACCGCAGTTTGGAACCCGCTTTGGCTCACGGTGACCACGTAGGTGCCGATGGGGAGTTCGGTTATCGCATAGCTTCCGTCCGCACTCGTCGTCGTCGTTCGCTCCAGGCCGGTATTCACGTTCTTCACCGTGACCTTAGCGCCGGAAACCACTGCGCCGGAAGGATCGGTCACCGTGCCCAGGATCGTTCCGCGGAAGGTTTGAGCTGCCAAAGCTGTGGCCATCACGAGAATAACGGCCACAATCCAATGAACTTTCATCATCGTTCTCCTTGTGCCCCGAGACATAACTACACTCCTGCGTTTGTCGAAGATTGCGCTTCGCTGGTTCCTATTTCGGCCGGCATTCGCGGCCGGATAAATTCTTCATTGAAAAAAACGCAGCCCTGGATGGCTGCTTATAAGAGAGGCATTGTAGCGCAAGTTAACCTCAAAACAAGTGAGAAGGAGGTTTCCCGGCATGGAGTCTTAGGTCATCAAAGGCCCTTGGCTTTTCAAGCCACTACTCATCGCGCAGTGCTTTCGTGGGCTCGAATCGGGACGCGCGATACGCTGGGATGGCGCTGGCACACAGTGCGACCATTCCCAACAACAACGCCACCGCTCCGAAAGTAAACGGATCGGTTGCCGTGATCCCGTAAATGAGGCTCGATAGCAGGCGGCCAAGCGCCAGCGCCGCGGCCAGTCCGATTCCCATACCGATCAGCGCCGGTTTCATGCCGTCCACCACAATCAGGCGCAGCACATCTCCGATCTGCGCTCCCAGTGCCATCCGAATGCCGATTTCTCTAACCCGGCGCCGAACACTGTAGGACAACACGCTGTAAATGCCCACTGCTGCCAGTAGAAGTGCCAGGCCCGCGAAGGCCGCCAGCAACAACATATTCACTTTTTGCGAACTGAGGGACTCGGCAATAATGTCCTCCATGCTGCGAACGCTCAAAACTGGCGTGTCACGGTCAACCTGATGCACAGCGTTGGTTACGGCCGAGACCACTCCTGTGGGATTGCCCGTCGATCGTACCGCTAGGCTCAAACCGAATGAATTCCAGCCCCCGGTACTCGGGGCGGAAACCTGATCGAGAGGGACATAGAGGGTCGCGGTATCACGTGTTTCGTTGAGAGCTTCCAATTTCGTGTTTCCCACGATACCGACAATTTCCCGCGGTTTATCTGGAAAAAAGCTAAGAGTTAAGTGCTTCCCGATCGCATCCTCATTAGGCCAGAAACGCTTCGCCATGGACTCACTGATTAACACTACCCCTGGCCGGGCAGCTACGTCGGCGTCGTTAAAGTCACGCCCGCGCACGACAGGAATATGCATGACCCGCAAGTACTGCGTGCTGGCGAGGCGGACGTCTACCTCTGGTTGTTCCGCCATGGGAAGATTGGGCCGGCCCTCGATCGCGATCGGCTGATGCGAGCCTCCGCCGTCCAGAGGCAGGTTATCGATCACGCTGGCAGAATCCACACCAGGCAACGCGCGCACCCGCTGTAGGATCTGGTCAAAGAAGCTCGCCTCTTGCGCCGGGGTCGGCAATTTCTTGTCTGGCACGGCAACGTAGATGGTGAGCACATTGTGCGCGTCAAAACCTGGATCGACAGAATGTAAGCGCGATAGGCTGCGGATGAACAAACCCGCGCCAATCAGCAGCACCAGCGACAATGCGACTTCCGAAACCACCAAGGCACTGCGGGTTCGAAAGCCACCGGAATCTGCGTCGGTCCGGCCCAAACCCTGTTTCAGCGCCTCATTCAGGTCGGTTTTGACCAGTCTGAAGGCGGGAAGAATGCCGGCAGCAATCCCGGTAAGCAGCGAGATCAACAACGTAAAACCAAGCACTGAGCGATCCAGAGCGACCTCCGCGGAGCGCGGAAGCTTGTCGGCGAGTGAGGCTGTAATCAAACGAACCCCGAAATGTGCAACCAGCAGTCCGAGCGCCCCGCCTAGAATCGCCAGTAGGACGGTTTCCGACAAGAGTTGGCTGAGGACGCGCGAAGAGCTCGCGCCCAGCGCGCTTCGAATCGCAATCTCCTTTCTCCGCGCAAACGCTTTTGCAAGCACCAGGTTTGCCACATTGGCGCAGGCGATTAGAAGCACGAACGCAACCGCGCCCAATAACACGAGCAATGCCGGCCGGACGTCGTTCACAAAATCGTCGCGCAGGGAAAGTACTTTTGCGCCCCATCCGTTGTCGTCCTCTGGATATTGCTGAGCGAGACGCTTGGAGATGGTGTCGAGTTCAGCTTGCGCTTGCGGAATTGTGATTCCCCGCTTAAGTCGCGCAATGACCAGGTAGTGGTGCTCGCCCCGTACCGAACGTTCCTCGTCCGTCCACCCCAGCGGCGCCCAGAGCTGGGGGGCGAAATCCGCAAGTTGGAATTTCTTGGGCATGACACCTGCCACCAGGTAGCTCTGATTGTTGAGATTGATCTGCTGACCCACGATGTTCGGATTCGCCCCGAAATGACTCTGCCAAAAGCCATAACTGAGCAGCACAACGTGATCATGACCGGGCCGGTCTTCGTCAGGCCTGAAATCGCGACCAAGTATGGGCTGCGCCTCCAGCACGGACAGGAAGTCGGACGATACAGCAGCGCCGGTGATCGATTCAGGGTTCGAGCCACCTGTCAGGTTGAAAGTTCGAAAACTGTAGATCGTCGTGCGATCGAAGACGTGATTCTGGTTTTGCCAGTCCAGGTAATTTGCGGCGGAAACCGCAAACAGAGGAATTCCTGGGAAGCTCTTTGCCGGGGGAACGTGCCAGACTCGAACCAGCCGATCGGCACCCGGGAACGGAAGCGGGCGGAGCAACACCGCATTGACCACGCTGAAGATCGCGGTGTTAGCGCCGATGCCAAGCGCCAATACTAGAACTGTCACAGCTGCGAATCCTGGGTTCTTAAGAAGGACTCGCGCGCTGTATCTGAAATCCTGCAGGAGAGTGGTCATCGGGCAATCCTCGTCGTGATATCGGCTGCAGCTTCGGGGCCATCTTGCCTGCCGTAGATACCTGAAAAGCGTGGGTGTCGAGAATTAGACGCGCCAGAACGCAACTTGTCCCTGTCCGCTTATGGAGTAGATTGTTCGGATTCGCACAGCTTGGCGTGATCAAGGGAGATTACTCGTCGCGACGGCGGCTCCGTTAAACAGCCGAAGCAAATGTGGGAAACAAAGCAGGTTTGAATCCCTGCGGGATCCTACTCCCATTCGATCGTACCCGGCGGCTTCGACGTAATGTCGTACACCACGCGGTTGACACCCTTCACCTCATTCACAATTCGGTTGGAGATCATCTTCAGAACTTCATTGGGCAGGGGCACCCAATCGGCGGTCATGCCGTCTTCGGAGTGGACCGCGCGAATGGCGCAGGTGTACGCGTACGTTCTCTGGTCCCCCATCACACCCACGGACATCACCGGCAGCAGCACCGCAAATGACTGCCAAATTTTGGAATAAAGCCCGGCCCGCTTGATCTCACTAACCACAATGTCATCGCATTCGCGCAAAATTTCCAGCCGCTCCGGGGTGACCTCGCCGAGAATTCGGACGGCTAAGCCCGGGCCGGGGAACGGCTGGCGCTGAAGAATTTCCTCCGGCATTCCCAAATCGCGGCCGATCTTGCGCACTTCATCCTTAAACAACTCCTTCAGCGGTTCGATCAGCTTTAGCTTCATCTTCTCGGGAAGGCCGCCGACATTGTGGTGCGACTTGATTACCTGCGAAGGCCCGCGTACCGAACGGGACTCGATGACATCGGGATATAGCGTGCCTTGCACCAGCCATTTGACCTTGCCTTCCTTCTTCTCGATGCGGCGCGCTTCCTGTTCGAAGACTTTGATGAATTCGTTGCCGATGATTTTCCGCTTCTTCTCGGGATCAGCGACCCCGGCAAGTTTGTTTAGAAAGCGATCTGTGGCATCGACCGCATCCAGATGCAGCCCCAGCTTGTCGCGCAGATTTTGTTGGACTTTCTCAAATTCATTCTTCCGAAGCACGCCATTATTGACAAAAATCGATGTCAGCCGGGAAGACCCTTTTCGGTCGCGAAGGGCGCGGTCTACCAAAGTCGCCGCTACCGCGGAATCCACGCCGCCGGACAAAGCGCAAATGGCCCGTCCGGTTCCAACCGTTTCCCGAATGCTGCTTATTGTGGCTTCGATGAAATGCTGAGGAGTCCAAGTCGGCTTTGCACCACAGATTTTCATCGCAAAATTGCGCAGGATGTCCGTCCCATGTTGGGTGTGGTGCACTTCAGGATGGAACTGCACCGCCCACATTTTCCGCTCAGCATTTTCTATCGCCGCGACAGCGTTCGGCGAACTCGCTGTCGATTGAAACCCAGGCGGAAGTCCGACCGCTTCGTCGCCGTGCGACATCCACACGTTCAGCGTTCGCGGCACCGCGTCGAAGAGATATGAACCATTCTTGATATCGACATTGGCGTGCCCATATTCACGTTTTGCCGCAGCGCGGACTTTACCTCCGAGCACGTGCACCATTAATTGGAAGCCGTAGCAAATGCCGAGAACCGGTATTCCGAGATCGAACACACCCCGGTTCGCCTTGGGTGCATCTTTGTCGTAAACCGAAGAGGGTCCGCCCGAAAGAATGATGCCGATAGGCTTGTAGCTGCTAATTTCCTTCAGGCTTGCTGTATAAGGCAGCACAACCGAAAAAACGTTTTGTTCACGGATGCGGCGCGCGATGAGCTGGGAATATTGAGCGCCAAAGTCGAGGACTACGATGGATTGAGTTTCCACGGACGAGTCTCGCAGATTCCACATTAAGTGTAAAGAGAGATGACGTTGACCGGATAGTGGCCCTTACCACATCGAGAGCTACGCCTGCTGTGGAAGGTCACCGAGAATAAGCTCATCGCGATCGACCGCGGAACTGGGGTGGAGATCCGGGCGGATGCGGGTCTCGGGTACGGTTTGCTCCGGGAACTCGAGAATCGCCAGGTACCCGGCCAGTCGACCAACATAAAGAAAATCGACCAGCGCAAAGTACACCAGCGTCACGATCATGAGCCCACCGAAAATTATGACCGGCGGAAGAAGTTGAGAGAGCCCCAACAGAAATCCGACTGCCGAGCTCGCCAGCACGAAGACCGCAATATGGGCCAATCCGAACCAGGTGCTAACCGCCAATACAGAGCCCGTGCGTTCTCGGCAAAAAGCGGCCGCAGCGACGAGAGCAGAAAAGCAACTCTGATCGTCAACGACTGCAAAGTTGGCAGCCAGCGACAAGAACCAATTCAGCACGGACCACGCCAGGCATATCAGCAGCAAGACAGTCAGGAATAGGAGAAATGCACTGCCCGGGGCGGGATTGCTAGACGGAGAAACGAGTCCTCCGAGAAGAAATGCGGCCAGACATCCCACTGACGCCAACAGGGTAACAAGAAACCGCAAGAAGTTCAGGCCCAAGAGAGCGCCTAATCCACTCTTGCCGACGCTCGGTGAAGTTGCAGAATCATTCTCCCGAAAATACGCCAGCGTCGATCTCACCGTTGCACTGCGCGCAAGCGCCGCAACGAAAATCCACCCGATTCCAAGAGCAAAACTAAAAACGCAAGTCGCTTCGAGTAGGCGAAACCCGCTACCGCGGATAATATGAGCGATCGCCTGAAGGATCAGCACAGGATTTCGCGTCTCCAAGAGCAGGATGTCACCACCCGAGACTTGCAGGGTGTCCAGGTACTCCAGAGCCGTAAACGTGAGCAGCAACCAACACGTCACCCCGAAACTCCAGCGCCAGGTCAGTTCTGCCAACCCAAACGCCGGCCTGCGAAGCATCAGGCGGAATCCTTCTAGCGTGGGCGACCGAGAATTCACCGCTTCATTATGGCAGGAACTCTGGGCAGTCACGAGTCTCATTTCGACCAGCAGGAACTCTCGTGACACGATATATTTCCCGCGACCATCGGCCACTTCCGAGCATCGTATCTAACAAGAATGCCGTATGAGGAGAAAAGCAATGAAATATCCGAAATATCTGATGATAATAGGTTTATTTGCGCTCTTACTGCCCGCGAGCGTGTTCGCGAAAACCAAGAAAGAGGGCACTATGAAGCTGGAGGAGCCGGCCAAAATCGGATCTACTCTGCTTCAGCCCGGCACTTATGACGTTGCCTGGGAAGGTAGCGGCCAGAACGTTCGCGTGAATATCATGCGGCACAACAATACCGTGGCAAGCGCCAGTGGTGAGCTCAAGACCAATGATGCTGCGGCTTCGCAGGATGCTGTGGTGCTGAAACCCACAAGCGATGGCCAAAAACAGGTTTCGGAAATCGATTTTGGCAAGCACCAAGAAGCGGTGGTGATCAGCCCAAACGACATGAACGGCGGACAATAAGGGAAACTGCAAGGAAGGCGCCCGCTCCAGCGTGAGCGGGCGCTGTTTATTTCACGACAATATTGACCAATTTGCCGGGGACAACAATCCTCTTGATGATTTGTCTTCCTGCCACGGCGGACTTTACTTTAGTGTCCGCGAGAGCCGCTTCGCGAATAATCTCTTCCGATGATCCGGCCGGCACCGCCACGACGCTTCGCAATCTTCCGTTAACCTGAACCGGAACTTCGATGACCTCTTCCTTCGCCAGTTCGGCGTTGTACTGCGGCCAACTCTGTTTTGCAACGCTCCCGGCCTCCCCCAGCATTTCCCAGAGTTCATGAGCTACGTAGGGAGCAAATGGAGCCAGCAAAAGCACGACTTTCCGCTGAACATCGCGGAAGAGCGCAACCTCCGCCAACGAGAGTTCTCTCGTGACGCGATCGTCGAAAGAGTAAAGTTCGTTGACAAGCTCCATGATTGCGGCGACCGAGGTATTAAAGTGCCAGCGGCCCTGGAAATCCTCGGTCACGCGTCTTATCGTCTGGTGAAGCTTGCGCTGCACCGCTCGGGATTCCGGTGGCAGGGACGACGCTTGTGGAGCATGGCTGCCAGAATCGCCCGCGTGGGCAGCAATGTAGCGGTATATCCGTCCCAGAAAACGGTGGATGCCTTCAATCCCTTTGTCCTGCCAGTCGAGATCGCGGTCGGGAGGCGCCGCAAACAAACTGTACAACCGGGCGCTGTCTGCGCCGAAGCGTTTCACCATTTCGTCGGGCGAGACCACGTTCCCCAGACTCTTTGACATCTTGGCGCCGTCTTTGATCACCATTCCCTGCGTGAATAGGCGCTGCGCAGGTTCATCGTTTTGCACCAAACCCATATCGCGCATGAATTTCGTCCAGAAGCGCGAATAGATAAGGTGCAAGATCGCGTGCTCCACCCCGCCAATGTACTGATCGATGGGGAACCAGTATCCGACCACCTTGGAATCGAACGGAGCCTTATCGTTGCCGGCATCCGTGTAGCGGTAGAAGTACCACGACGAGTCAACGAACGTGTCCATCGTATCTGTCTCGCGCCGTGCCGGACCGCCGCATTTCGGGCAGGTCACGTTCGCGAACTCCGGAACCCTCGACAGTGGTGAGCCCCCGCTCAGAGTAATCTCGACCTTCTCGGGCAAAATCACAGGCAAATCTTCTTCTGGTACCGGAACGATTCCATCTTTCTCGCAATAAAGCATCGGAATCGGCGTGCCCCAATAGCGTTGGCGGGATATACCCCAGTCCTTGAGCCGATACGTGACCGTGGCTTTGCCGAAGCCGTGTTCTGCGGCATGCTCTGTCATCGCCTGAATCGCTTCTTCGCAGTCCAAACCGCTGAACGGGCCCGAATTCACCAGCGTTCCTTTTGTGGTGGTGAATGGGAGCGGCGGCTCAGTTACGGTTTCTTCCGGATCATCCGGCCGCGGAATGATGACAAGGCGGATTTCAATTTTGTACTTCTTGGCGAACTCATAATCCCGCTCATCGTGAGCAGGCACGCTCATGATTGCGCCCGTACCGTAATCCATCACGATGTAGTTCGCCACCCAGATGGGAATTTTCTGATTGTTGAAGGGATTGATTGCGTAATGCCCGGTCCTCACACCATGTTTTTCAATGTTGCCGATGTCGCCCGAATCTTTGGCGACACGCTGCTCGGCAATCAATCGCTCCACTTCTGTGCGGAGCAAGTCATTGTGCTTGGCAAGACCGGCGACCAGCGGGTGCTCCGGCGCAAGCTGGATCGATGTCGCGCCGTAGATCGTGTCGACCCGCGTCGTAAAAACAGAAATCGGGGTACCGGCGGGATCATCGAGTTTGAAATCGATGAGCGCGCCCTCACTGCGGCCGATCCAGTTGCGCTGCATGGTGCGGACGCGGTCCGGCCAACCCTCGAGCTTGTCCAAACCTTGGAGCAATTCATCGGCGTATTGCGTGATCCGCAAAAACCACTGCTCAAGTTCCCGTTGCTCGACCGGAGTGTCTTCATGCCGCCAGCAACAACCGTTCACGACTTGCTCATTGGCGAGAACCGTCGCGCACCTCGAGCACCAGTTGACTTTGCTCTTCTTGCGATATGCCAAACCCTTCTCGTAGAGCTTCAAGAAGAACCACTGGTTCCAGCGGTAATACTCAGGAAAGCAGGTTGTCACTTCTCGTGACCAGTCGTAGGCAAACCCCAGCCGCTTCATCTGCCGTTTCATGTTCTCGATGTTGCGGAGCGTCCATTCGCGCGGCGGCGTATTAGCGGAAATTGCGGCATTCTCGGCGGGAAGGCCGAATGAATCCCATCCCATGGGATGAAGCACGTTGTAGCCGTTCATCCACATGTAGCGCGCGAGCGCATCGCCGATGGAGTAGTTGCGCACATGCCCCATGTGCAATACGCCGGAGGGATAAGGCAACATCTCAAGAACGTAATACTTCGGCTTGGTGGAGCCATGTTCGGCGGCGTAAAGAGACGGGTCTTGTTGCCAGCGCTCAAACCACTTCGTCTCGATGCGCTGCGGATCGTAGCGGTCTTCGGCCGGCGGCTCGCTTCTGCCGCTCTTCGGCGTTTCCGATGTGATTTCTTCCTGGGGCATAACGAAAAAAGTTCCCCTGATTGCGAGACCCAATTTTACAACCAGCCCGACCTGCAGGAGACCTTACACTTTACGTCTTTGCGATGTCCGAGAACCAGCACTGTGATTTGTTCCTGGATGTCGCAAATGATACGGTAATCACCCACTTCATAACGCCAGAGGCCACGCCTCTAACCATGGAGTGGCTTCCCCACTGGCGGAATTCTCGACGGGTTGAACCCGGTTATGAAGAAAACTGAATGATCCCTGGTTGAACAACGCGGTCTAACTTCTTGATTTGCCTTTCTTCCGTCTGAGCAATCTCAGTCTTTCAGCCCAAGCCGACGCTCCAACTCGTCCAGGCTGATGGTAGGTTCTCGTCGTTCCGGCACCGAGATGCCTTTCAAATAATCCTTGCGATCCTCCAAATACTGCCGGATCGCCTCTGGAGCGTAATAGCTCTTACTGCATCCGGTTTCTTTGGCACGCGATTCTACCTTCTTCTCCAATTCGGATTCGAGTCGAATTCCCAACATGTTAAACAAGTTTAGCAGGCGAGGAGTATGTTCAAGCCCGTGGCCGTGAGCCCTCAGATGGAACGTACCAATTTCTTTAACGCCGCCACGTTCTTCTTGTCATCGCCCGGAACATCAATTGGCGTTTCCGCAATAAATGCCGCATGTGACAGACGCGGATCGTTGAGCAGCCTTCCGAACGGTTCTATCCCAATGGTTCCCTTCCCGATATGGTGATGCCGATCGAGTTTTGACCCGCGTGCGGCTTTGGCATCGTTGCAATGCCACACGGGAACATTCTTCAGCCCGATTGTTTTATCCAAAAGCGCTAACGTCGACTGCATTCCTGCCTCACTGACCATGTCGTACCCAGCAACATGGACGTGGCAGGTATCTATACAGGCTGCAACCGGTACGATTCCTCTCACGTGATCAATAACCTCGCGCACCTGCTCGAAGCTACCACCCAATGAGAATTCCGCTCCCGCGGTATTTTCAATCAAAATCGTCAGCCCCGCTTTGGCGAGATCCAAATCCTGACTGGCGGCAGCGATTGCAGCGGCAGTCTGCAGCAATCCAGCTTCGCGGTGTGCTCCGCGAAATGAACCGGGGTGCAAAACGAGGTAATCCGCGCAAAGCGCGAGCGCTCGCTCCAGTTCTCCCCGAAACGCCTCGATGGACTTCTTCAGGAAAACTTCGTTTGTAGCCGCCAAATTGACCAGGTAATTGGTGTGAATCACGAGCGGCTTCAGATCATATTTCTCCCGAAGCCGATTCATTTCGTCGCACTGCGGGCGACTCACGTCATAAGGCGCCCATTGCCGTGGGCTCGAAGAAAAAATCTGAAACGTGTTGCACCCAATCCGGTAGGCGCGCTCCGCCGCATTCTGCACACCTCCGGCGGAGGAAGTGTGAATTCCAATCCGACGCGAGGTCAGGCGTGGAGGGCGTTTCGGCGGCGGAAGCTTAAGAATATCCTGCTCCCGCGCCATCGAACGGGGCATTCTTGAAGTATAGCGAGACTTCACCATTCAGACCTGGCCCCTTACTTGTGCGTGCCTCGCATCTGTGGTTTCATCAAGTTTCATCGTCATGAATACAGAAGTTCAGTTACGTGAGGCCGTGCCGGTGCGTCTGCCAGATCACCGCGGCCTACGCTGGTTTTTTGTCTTCTTTTTTGTTTCCGGATTCTGCAGCATCCTTTACGAGATCATCTGGTTGCGCTTGGCCATGGCCAGCTTCGGTGTCACAACAGCTCTGGTTTCGATTGTGATTTCCGTATTTATGGCCGGGCTGGGCTTGGGTTCGTGGGCCAGTGGGCGCTTCCTGCGCGCCCGTGAAACGAAAATTCCAGGCCTGCGTTTGTACGCACTGACGGAACTGCTGATCGGGATTTCAGCCTTGTTAGTTCCTCATCTGCTGCTTTGGGGGCGCGCACTGCTTGAGCACCTCGGGATCAATTCGTCACTCCCTTACTACCTGGCCTCAGGACTTTGGATCGCCATTGCATTGATTCCCTGGTGCGCCTGCATGGGCGCAACCATTCCCGTCGCGATGCTGGCCATCGGTCAGAGTTTTCGCGAGAGCGCCGGTCGCTCGTTCAGTTTTCTTTATGTTGCAAACGTCCTCGGCGCGATGCTGGGCGCAATCCTGCCCTTGCTGGTAATTGAGCTTTATGGATTTCGAGCGACATTGCGCCTCGGAGCCGTCCTCAACTTCCTGCTGGCCGGCTCAGCCCTGTTACTCTCATCGAAAATCGGTCTCGCAGATGCCACTCGACAAACAAGCAGCACTCCACTCCGCCCTCCGCTAACCACCGGCGGTTCAAGACTGCTTGTTCTGCTGTTTATCACCGGATTCACCAGCATGGGAATGGAAGTCGTCTGGATCCGCCAGTTCACGCCCTACCTTGGCAACGCGGTTTATACATTCGCTTCGATTTTGGCTCTCTATCTCGCCTCGACTTTTGTTGGATCGAGGATCTATCGCGTCCGAAGCTCCCAATCCGGAAGACAAGCCCGGCCGCTTTGGATCTTGCTGGGCATTTTTGCCATGCTGCCCCTGCTGACGGCAGATCCACAACTGCGATTTCCGAAACTGCTCGTTACGCTCGGGATTGTGCCGTTTTCTGCGGCGCTGGGATTTATCACTCCCATGCTGGTGGATCGCTGGTCGCAAGGCGATCCCGACAAGGCTGGCAGCGCCTATGCGGTGAATGTACTCGGGTGCATCCTCGGTCCGCTGGTTTCAGGTTTCCTGCTCCTGCCTTTCATCGGGGAACGATGGGTACTTTTTGTCCTCGCGATTCCTTTTCTTGCGGTCAGCATGAATCTTGACTGGTGGCTCGGATCGGATCCTCTCGGAGCCACACCCAAAAAGCTGGTGCGATACGCACCAATCCCTCTATGTTTCGCGCTAGTGTTGATGGCCCAAGATTATGACGTACGCTTCCCCGGTGCCAAGGTTCTTCGCGACAGTACTGCAACCGTGATGGCGGTCCAGATTCCTACTCTTGGCAAGCGCCTATTGGTCAACGGAGTGGGAATGACCGAGTTGTCGACGATCACCAAAATCATGGCGCATCTTCCCTTGGCATCGCTCGATCATGCTCCACAAAATGGCTTGGTGATTTGCTTCGGAATGGGAACAGCTTACCGCTCACTGCTTTCCTGGGGAATTTCCGGAACCGCCGTTGAACTTGTGCCCAGCGTCCCCAAGCTGTTTGGCTACTTCCACCCGGATGGCCCACAACTCCTGCAATCGCCGCTTTCGCATCTGGTAATCGATGATGGACGCCGCTATTTGGAAAGAACCTCCGATCAATACGACATCATCACGTTGGATCCGCCGCCGCCCGTACAGTCGGCCGGTTCCAGCATGCTCTATTCGGTGGAGTTTTATTCGGCCGCGAAACAGCGGCTTCGCACCGATGGAATCCTTCAGCAGTGGTTGCCGGGTGGGGATGCAGTGGTGCGAGCGGCCGTCGCTCGCGCGCTCCTGCAATCATTTCCTTACGTTCGCAGTTTTCACTCAGCCAACTTTATTTCATTAAAGCTGGGCGGAACCTATTTCCTGGCGAGCAATCAGCCAATCCAGATGCGTGCCGGTGTCGAACTGGCGGCGCGCATGCCGCAATCCGCTATCGCGGACTTGATGGAATGGAGTCATGGATCGAGCGCTGCCGCGGTCCTCGACACCGTAGTGCAAAACGAGTTTGCTCCGCAGGAGTTCGCTGCCGACGCTGTTGAGACCTCTGCGTTGCACGATGACAAGCCGGTCAACGAATATTACGTGCTCCGCAAGAGCAGCGGGCACGCCAAACCTTAACGCCCGCGGCGACGGAATCGCAGCTACCAGGCTGAAAAATGCGCTCGGCGGTTCTGACTCCAGCAGCTTTCGTCTGCTTCGCTGCAGATGGGATACAGCTTCCCCCATCCAGTCGCATACACAATCTGGTCCGCCGGTACTCCCATCGAAACCAGTGCGTCCTTGGTCACCGCAGCGCGCTTCTCAGATAGCGCAACGTTGTATACGATATCGCCGCGATCATCGGCATCGCCTTCAATTGTCACCAATGTATTCGGGTTTGCTTTTAGCCACTGCGCATCGGATTGCAGCGTGATCTGGTCCTCCGGACGCAATTCGGCCCGATCAAAGTCGAAATGAATGTCCTTCACGTTCTGCTGTACCGCCTGCTGCTCGGATGGACTCGGCGGAATAGCAGTTGACGGCGCTGGGCCTCCCGCGGTCGCTGCCAAAGTCATATCCGACGTCGGAGCCAAGTGCGATTGTGCCAGCACGAAACCGGCGGAAAGCAAAACCACCGCGGAGATACTGACGATCTTCATGACGCCTCCTGGTAATGCTATATAGGAGCAAAAGACTTTATTTCAGTTGCTACGGTGAATCTTGTAGTTTTCCTAAGAATTTTGCTGTAGGCGACGACGCGACGGAAATTTGGCGCTAAAGGCCATGTTTGCTGCCAACCTGCTCTTAACGATAAACTTAAGTTTCCGAGGTGGGGGATATGTTAGTCGTCATGCAAGCGCACGCCACCGAGGAGCAGGTGCGTGCGGTTTGCAAGAAAATCGAGTCGCTGGGGTATCGGCCACATTCCATTCCTGGGGCTGAGCGCACTGCGATCGGCATTACCGGAAACAAAGGCGAGGTGGAAGCCGGCACATTAGAAGAAATGCCGGGTGTGCAGGAAGTTATACGGGTCACCAAACCTTACAAACTGGTCAGCCGCGACATCAAGGAAGACAACACGATCATTCGCTTCCCTGGATCGGACGCAGTCATCGGCGGGAATACGCTGACCATCATGGCTGGGCCATGTGCAATCGAAAACCGCGCACAATCTTTCGCCGTAGCCGAGCGCGTGCAACGTGCCGGAGCACAGTTCTTTCGCGGAGGCGCCTACAAACCACGCACTTCTCCATATTCGTTCCAGGGCTTAGGCGAAGAAGGCTTGCGAATCATGGCCGAAGTGCGTGAGCAATTCGGCATGCGCATCGTCACCGAGGCAATTGACAATGAGTCTCTCGAACTCGTCGAACAGTATGCGGACGTGATTCAAATTGGCGCTCGCAACATGCAGAATTTCTCATTGCTCAAGCGCGCCGGGCGCGCCAGCAAGCCGGTGATGATCAAACGGGGCATGTCGGCGACGCTCGAAGAACTCCTCATGGCCGCGGAGTACGTGATGAGCGAAGGCAATTACAACGTAATCCTATGCGAACGCGGCGTCCGAACCTTCGCCGATCACACCCGAAACACACTGGATTTGAGTATCATTCCTGCCGTCCAGCGGCTTAGCCATTTGCCTATCATCGTGGATCCAAGTCATGGCACCGGAAAGCGAAATAAAGTCACGCCTCTTTCGCGGGCGGCCGTCGCCGTCGGCGCTGACGGATTGATCGTCGAGGTTCACAATGAGCCCGATAAAGCCCTTTCTGATGGCATGCAGTCGCTCTATCCCGATCAGTTTGACGAACTCATCGTTCAGGTACGGCAGATCGCGGCAGTGGTGGGAAAAACAGTGGCCCGGCCGGAAGCGCAGTCAGCTGTAGTGACCGTAAGCAAGGTACAAGCGCGATCCGCGCAACACTCCTCCGGGGCTGTCAGCTAAGTCGCACTTTGAATTGCGTTGCGAAAGCTCCTCGTAATCGCGGTTTTCGTCCCCATCCTCGCCGGTCTCGGCTGGTGGTATTTTCACGAGCGCGAACTCACGGATTACGGTCCTTCCTATCGCGAATACGCCTACATCACTAATGGCAAGAGCAATACCGTCAGCGTCATCGACCTTCGCACATTTGAGCCTGCGAAGGCGATTCGCGTTGGAATGGAGCCCACCGGCATCTCCGCCAATGGCAGGAAGAACGAAGTTTATGTGGTTAACAGCGGGTCAAATAACGTCAGCGTCATCGATGCAGAGCGAAATGCGGTGGTCGCAACCATCGGCGTACACGGCAAACCCTACTTCATCGACGTTTCTTCTGACGGGAAACGCGGGTACGTGGCGAACTCTGGGTCTTCGAACGTCTCGGTCATCGATCTCGAAAATAGAATCGTCCTCGGCAACCTTCGTGTCGGAGCGTCGCCTGGATTAGCGCGAGTATCGCCGGATGGCGAGACTGTGCTCGTCAGCAATCGCGGCGATAATACAGTTTCGGAAATCGACACGCGACGCCTCACGGTACGCGCCACAATTCCAATCTGCCAGCAGCCTGAAGACATTGCCATCATCCCCGACAACAGCACCGCTTTTGTGGCGTGCACCGGATCCGCCCAAGTCGCTTCGATTGATTTGAAAGCTGGGAAGCTGCTCGCGCTTCTTGATGTAGGAAAAACGCCGGTTCACCTGGCATTGAAACCAGACGGCGGCGAACTGATGGTTAGTAATTTCGATTCGGATAGTATCTCGATTATCGAGACGAGCACGAACGAGGTTGGTGGTACTTACTTAATCGGAACCCACCCGGCACATGGGATCGTGAGCCAGGACAACTCGCGACTCTACGTCAGTAATTTTGGCGCAAACACGGTTGCCGTGTACGACGTCGACGCCGGGAAGCTGGTGGCTACGCTGCCAGTCGGAAGCCATCCAGACGGGCTTGCGTTATCGCAGAGCCAAAACTATCTGTTGGTGTTGGATTCAGAATCGGGCGATGTTACGGTGATACAGAAGCGCACGCCTAGGAAGAAGTTTGAACCAGGCGAGTACTCTCTGCTCACAATGATTCCGGTCGGTGTTCAGCCGAACAACATTGTTGTCAAGGCGTTCGTGCTGGGCAAACCGCAGCCGAAATAGCGCCGACGCTGGCAGTGAGATTCTACTGAGTCGCGTGCAACTCAGATTTATCGGCAAGGTCCGAGCCATGGATCTGAATATGCTGCTCGTAACCTTCCGTTGCGAAGCAAAGGGCACGATCAAAAAATTGGTCCAGCAGTCTCAGAAGTTCTAGTTCACCATAGATTTCTACCGGACCGCGCATGAATCCTTGACGCTGCAGAAACTCCCAGAGGTGCTCTTTGGTGAGAATAATTCCCCAGCAGAAATCGGACAGCGCAACTCCTTGCGCGGCCCGCCGTTCCCCAATTTCACGGTAATGTTGCTCGATGTCGCGGCCAGTCTTCGTGAGCAGCCACTCGTTCAGATGCTGCAGGATTTCGTGAACCCGCACCCGCAGTTCATCTGCCGGCACTTTCCGAAGATCTGCCGTACGGGAAGAAGCTTCGAACTTCGCAATCAGACTCTCTGTCAATTCCTCAGAATGATTTTCAATCAGACGTACTAATCTCAGCGCAATCATGACCATCCTCTAACTATTCCGATGCCGGGAAGCAAAGGAAAGATGCAGTGTAAAACTCAAGGTCGTGTTGTTTAGAAAGTTAACACGGAATCGGTAGAACGGGAAAAACCTCCGAGCATGACTGGCGTAGTCAGCCGTTCGCGCCGCAGCACTTCTTGTACTTTTTGCCGGACCCGCAAGGGCAAGGATCGTTGCGGCCAACCTTAGCGCTGTTGCGGACCACTTGCTGCACGGCTTGCATGTCACCGGAACCCGCCATGCGCGCTTGCTCGAGTTCACGGCGTTTTCGGCGCTGGAAAGCTTCTTCTAACTCATCCACGGACGTACTTACATTTTTCGGACGTCGGCCGTTGCCGTCACCACCCTCGCCGACCTGCGGCACGGGCACACCCGTACCTGGTCCGCCCTGTCCTTCAGGACCGCCAGGATATGCGCCTGCGTCTACAGGCCGCTCGAGAATCTGCATCAGGTAGAGATAGCGTACGGTCTCCTCCTGGAAGCGCTGCATCATGGCTTCGAACATTTCGAACGACTCGCGCTTGTATTCCACCAGCGGATCGTGCTGCCCATAGCCGCGCAGGCCGATTCCCTCTTTCAGGTGGTCCATGCTGAGGAGATGGTCTTTCCATTGCGAGTCAAGAACACTCAACATGATCATGCGCTCGTGATAGCGCATCGCATCCGGTCCAATCAGCTTCTCTTTGGCGTCGTAGCGGTCCTTCAACTTGTCGAAGATAGCGTCTCCGAGTTCCTGCCGATTGAGCGTCTCCGGCTTAACCCCTTCGGCGAGGATGTCTACACCAAATCGCGTGAAGATCGCATCTTTCAACCCCTTGATGTCCCAATCCTCGGGATGAACTTTGACGGCACAGAATTGATCCAGGAGCTGGCCAAGAATTCCGGTGACGTAATCGTCGAGAATGAGCTCTTTTTGATCAACGCCTTCGAGCAACTGGCGGCGCAAACCGTACACCGCTTCGCGTTGCTTGTTCATCACGTCGTCATATTCGAGCAGGTGTTTGCGGGCCTCGAAGTTTTGCGCTTCGACAGCTTCCTGGGCTTTTTCAATGCGCCGCGATATCAAGCGGGATTCGATCGGAACACCTTCTTCCATTCCTAGTCGCTGCAGCAGATTCGAGACCCATTCTTTTGCGAAGATGCGCATCAGGTCATCTTCAAGAGACAGATAGAAGCGCGATGACCCCGGATCGCCCTGGCGTCCAGCACGTCCACGGAGCTGATTGTCGATGCGCCGGGACTCATGGCGCTCGGTTCCAAAAATGTGCAGTCCACCGACCGCAACTACCTCGTCGTGCTCTTTGTCGGTTTGTTTCTTGTAACGCTCGAACGTCTCCGTCCACTGGTCGAGCGGAACGACGTACTCATTCCCGCCGTAATACCAGACGGTGCTCTTGGTGTCATCGACCGCGGCTTGGACTTTGCCCTGCGCAGCCCGAAGCGGTTGCGCGATTCCCTTCTTCACGCACTCCTGCTTGGCCATGAATTCAGCATTGCCGCCGAGCAAGATATCGGTTCCGCGACCCGCCATGTTGGTCGCGATGGTCACCATGCCCTTGCGGCCAGCTTGAGCCACAATCTCCGCTTCCTTCTCGTGCTGCTTGGCGTTCAATACCCAGTGCTTGACGCCCTTTTTCTTGAGCAGTTCAGAAAGCCGTTCGGATTTTTCAATCGAGGTCGTGCCCACAAGTACCGGCCGGTCGCTTGCATTTAGTTTCTGGATCTCATCGGCCGCCGCAAAATACTTTTCCTTTTCCGTGCGGTAAACAACGTCAGGGTTCTCAACGCGCAGCAGCGTCCGGTTCGTCGGAATGACCATCACTTCGAGCTTGTAGATCTTCTCGAACTCAGTGGCTTCTGTTTCCGCGGTACCGGTCATGCCAGCCAGCTTCTTGTACATCCGGAAATAATTCTGGAAGGTGATGGTGGCGAGGGTCTGATTCTCGCGCTCGATCTTAACGTTTTCCTTTGCCTCAACCGCCTGATGCAGGCCATCGGACCAGCGCCGTCCCGGCATCAAGCGTCCGGTAAATTCGTCAACAATGATGACTTCGCCATCTTTCACCACATACTCTACGTCCCGATGATAAAGAGCGTGGGCCTTAACCGCGGTTTCAACGTGATGCTTCAGCGCCCAATTCTCCGGATCGGCAATGTTTCCGATCCCGAGCAGCCCCTCTACTTTTTCCCAGCCTTCGTCAGTGACCGTAATGTTCCGGTGCTTCTCATCGACAACGAAATCACCGCTTAACTGAGCAGGCTCCCCCGGCGGGCCCTCAATTTCTTCTCCCTTTTCCAGTTTCGGAATGATCCGGTTCACGCGAGCGTATTTGTCGGTGGACTCTTCGCTGGCTCCAGAAATAATAAGAGGAGTCCGGGCTTCGTCAATTAGAATCGAGTCGACTTCATCAACGATTGAGAAATTATGACCGCGCTGCACGCAATCGCGCAGGTCGAATTTCATATTGTCGCGAAGGTAGTCGAAGCCAAACTCATTATTCGTTCCGTACGTAACGTCAGCGGCGTACGCTTCCCGCCGCTGCTGATCATCGAGATCGTGAACGATGACGCCGACGGTCAGCCCCAGAAAGGTGTACAGCTTTCCCATCCATTCCGAGTCGCGCTTGGCAAGATAGTCATTAACCGTAACAACATGAACACCTCGTCCGCTGAGCGCATTTAGATACACCGGGAGAGTGGCAACCAGCGTTTTTCCTTCGCCGGTTTTCATCTCGGCGATTTTGCCCTGGTGCAATACCATGCCACCGATCAACTGAACATCAAAATGGCGCATGTTCAGGACGCGGCGGCCAGCTTCACGCACGATTGCGAACGCTTCTTCCAGGATTTCTTCTAAAACTTCGTTGATGGCAGCCGTGCGCTGGTTTTCGAGTTCCTTCAGCCGATCCGGATCGGCCTCGGGTTCGTCACCAATTTTGCTCAGCCGCTCCTGAATGCGAGTTCGAAATTCGTCGGTCTTGGCGCGAAGTTCTTCATCGCTCAGCTTTTGCATGGCGGGCTCGAGGACATTGATGGCCTCGACACGGGGAGCCAGGCGCTTCAATTCGCGCTCATTCTTCGTCCCAAAAACCTTGGCAATGACTGTATTGATCAAATTCTCGGATCCTTCGGCAGGCGGGCACACCAGCCCGACATCATTAGAAGCCTAGCATATTAGATGCTGAGGAACGAGGCGCGTCGCACGGAGTCGACAGCCGCTCCGTCGCACGATTCAGCGACCACTCCTTTTCATGTATATTTTCCCGCTAACCCGATGCCGACCTTTTATGACCTCTTCCGCGACTGCGCTGAACGCTGGCCGGATAACGTCGCGGTAGCAATCCAACGGCGGGATACAACTGAAAGCTGCACCTACTCTGAGCTTCGCCGGATGGCGGAGTCGATTGGAAACTGGCTCAACAGACAGCAACTGGAGCGAGGCGCTCGCGTCGCGATCCTCGCCGACAATCATCCGCGATGGGTCGCAGCTTATCTCGGCATTATCGCCGCAGGGTTCGCAGCCGTTCCTCTCGATACTGCTCTGCAATCCGAGCAAGTCGCGAAGCTCCTGAAGGACAGCGGAAGCTCCCTGCTTTTCTGCGACGAAAAATCCCTGCGACAGGCCGAACATGCCAACGATGAACTGGGCGTTCGGATCGTGCACATGAGGACTGCGCAGGGCGATAACCTCGAATCCATCTTCTCCGCCGGCCCCGGACAGTTCGTGCCGGTGGCTTCGAACGATGACGATCTCGCTTCTCTGCTCTACACCTCAGGAACAACCGCCGACCCCAAAGGCGTCATGCTCACGCACGGAAGCCTGATGGGAGAAGTAGAAGCGGTCTTCGGATGGGCAGAATTGGGCCCCGAAGACGCGCTGCTCGGCGTCCTCCCACTTTTTCACGTGCTGTCGCAGATGGCCAACCTGCTTCTGCCTCTGGTGAAGGGTTCGCGCGTTCTGTATCTCGAAACCCTCAACACCACTGAACTGATGCGCGCCCTGGCGGAGCGACACATCACCGCCTTCGCTGTCGTTCCGCAATTCTTCTATCTGATCCACGAGCGCATTTTCGAAGCGATCTCGGAACGTGGCAAGTTCGCGCATGCCGTTGTCCGCGGGCTGATGGCCTTTACCCGCGTTGCTCGAAAGCTGGGCTGGAATCCGGGCCGCGTATTTTTCCGTAAAATTCATAACCTCTTCGGCAGCAACATGCGTTACTTGGTAACCGGAGGATCGCGCTTTGATCCGCAAATCGGAGAGGATTTCTACTCTCTTGGCATCGATGTACTGCAAGCCTACGGCCTGACGGAAACCGCGGGTGGCGCCTTCGCTAACAAGCCAGACGACAACGTGATTGGCTCGGTAGGTCAGCCCCTGCGCGGAGTCGAAGCCAGAATTGTAGATCCACAATCGGAACCCGGTTTGCCGCAACCGGTGGGTGAAATCGCGATTCGTGGGCGGTTGGTGATGAAAGGTTACTGGAAGCGCCCCGACGCCACGGCTGCCGTGTTGCAAGACGGATGGCTCCATACGGGGGATCTCGGTTATTTCGATGCCGGCGGAAATCTCTTCATCACCGGACGCAAGAAAGAGATCATCGTTCTCAGCAATGGCAAGAACATCTATCCCGAGGAGGTCGAAGCACACTATCTGAAATCTTCATACATTAAAGAGATCTGCGTTGTCGGCCTTGAGGGTCTCCCCGGCGATCCCACTTCCGAAAGATTGCACGCCGTTGTGGTACCGAATTTTGAGGTGCTCAAACAACGGAAAATCGTCAACGCCAAAGAGGTGATCCGGTTCGATATTGAAGGGCTATCCGCGAAACTGGCTTCCACTAAGCGAATCGGCAGCTACGAAATCTGGCAGGAGGACTTGCCACGCACCACCACACGCAAGCTGAAGCGCTTCGAAATTGAGCGGCGGGTCCGAGAGAAGCAGGCGGGAGGCGATGCGGACACCGATGTAGCTTCCGAAAGGCCGCTTAGCACAGAAGATGCCGCGTGGCTGGAAGACCCTTCAAATCAGCAAGCTGTTGCAATCATTCGCAAAGCGTCCCGTACCAAGCCGCAATCTATGCGGCCTACCGACAATCTCGAACTCGACCTCGGCCTCGACTCCATGCAGCGTGTTGAATTGCTGGTCGCGCTTGAGCAGGAACTCGGTGGCAACATCGACGAGTCCCGCCTCGCGGAGGTCTATACAGTACGGGAACTAGTCGACCTTGTCCGCGAAAGCAGCGGGAACGAACCCAGTGCGCAAAAGCAATTTGCCGGATGGGAAAACGTCCTCAAAGAAGAGCCCACCGATCCCGAGGTCCTGGCCTTGGCTCGGCCCCAACGAATCGACGAAGCCTTTTGGTATTTTGTGACACGCATGATTGCGGCTTTTGCTTACGACCGCTTCCATCTGCGCGTTTACGGCATCGAAAAGCTTCCAACTCGCGGCCCATTCTTGCTGTGCTCCAACCATCAAAGCTACATCGATGGCGTGATCATGAGCAGTGTTCTGCCCTGGGCTGTTTTCCGCGACGTTTTCTTCGTAGGCACCAGCGAGCACTTCGGGACGGGATTCATGCGAGTACTGGCGCGTTGGCTGCGCATCATTGTTGTCGATCCGGATGCAAACTTAATTCCCGCCATGCGCGCTGGCGCATTCGGGCTGCGCCACAACCGTGTGCTAATCCTCTACCCTGAAGGCGAGCGCTCGATCGATGGTACGCCGAGGACGTTCAAGAAAGGCGCTGCTATCTTGTCGAGTCACGCGCGCGTCCCGATTGTACCCGTCGCGATCGAGGGGTTCTATGACGCCTGGCCGCGTGGGAAATCGTTTCATAAATTCGCACCCTTGCAGATCGAGTTCGGGGATCCTATTTATCCACCCGATTCGCGGAATTTTTCTGAAACGGATTACGAGAAGTTGACCGCAGAGTTGCGTACTCGCGTTACAGAGATGTGGGAGAAACTGCGGAAGCCCTCGTAGCTTTACGCGAGATCTACTTCGCTCGGGGATGAGTCTGATCGTAAACCTGCAAGATGTGCTTCATGGAGAGTTGTGTGTAGCGCTGGGTCGTCGAGAGCCGCTCATGTCCGAGCATTTCCTGGATGGCGCGCAGATCGGCGCCTTCTTCCAGTAGATGTGTACCAAACGCGTGCCGCAGCGTGTGCGGATGGACATCCGGCGGCAGTCCATTCGCTACAGCAATTTTCTTCACGATCCGTCTCACGCTGCGGGTCGTCAACCGGCCGCCGCGCGTATTTACCAACAGCGCATTGGTATTTTTATTGCGCCCGGACAGCATCTGCTGCCTGGCGGGCAGGTAAGCACCCAAAGCAGATCGCACCGAATCACCGAACGGAACATATCGCTCTTTCTTCCCTTTGCCTCGGATAAGAATTGCCTCTGCACTCAGCCGGATATCATCGAGATTGATGCCGACCAGTTCGGAATTGCGGATGCCGCATCCGTAAAGTAGTTCAAAGATCAGGCGGTCACGTTCAGGAAATGCAGCCACTTCCGGCATCTTCGAATCCAGCACGGTGTTCACTTCTTCGATGGTCGGAACGCGCGGCAGCTTCTTTGGCAGCTTCGGCGTGGAAACCAAAGCCGCGGGATTCTGCTCAACCACTCCTTCCTGCGCGAGCCAGCGATACAGGGATCGCACGGCGGCAAGCGAACGTGCAACCGACGTTTTGCTTAATCCGCGTTCATATAAATGCGAGAGAAAACCGCGAATTGTAAGGTGATCGATTGCCTTCCAACCCTTCGGCCCCACATAGTCCTCAAACGCATCCAGGTCGCCCGCATAAGCTTTAATAGTGTGCGCCGACGCGTTCCGTTCCCGCAGTACCCGCAGGAACTGATCGACAGCTTTCTCAACGATTGTTCGCTTGGTGTCCTGCGCCATAGTTTCCAATCAACGAGACACGAGGACGTCGCTATTTTGGACAACTCTTGCTGTTTCCGTGTCTCTGTGGCAGATCCACTCACTTCGCCTTCGCACGCGGATGATGTTTCTGATACACATTCTTCAGCCGATCCAGTGCGAGATGCGTATAGACCTGCGTCGTTGAAATATCTGCGTGACCCAGAATCGTTTGTACCGTGCGCAAGTCCGCGCCATTCTCAACCATGTGCGTGGCGCAGCTATGCCGCAGCATGTGGGGACTGGCATGTCGGCCAGCGCTCAGCGATGCCGTTCGGACCATCTGCCACACACGCTGCCGAGTCAAGTTGCGCGCGCCACGTCCCACAAACAAGAACGCCGAACTCTTCTGATCTACCAGTTTCGGGCGTGAATCGCGCAAATATTGCGCGATTGCCTCTTGCGCGGACTTCCCCAACGGGACAATGCGCTCCTTGTCTCCTTTGCCTCGCACCAATACATAACCAAATTCCAGTTTCAAATCTTCCAATTTGACGCCCACAATCTCCGACACTCTCAGCGCACCCGCATAAAACACTTCCAGCATGGCATGGTCCCGGCTCGCGATCGCTGCGGCGTATTTGCCATCGCCCGCAGGCACTCTCGTGAGCATGGAATTGATCTCATCGGTAGCGAGCGACTTGGGCAAGACCTTCCATTGTTTTGGAGAATCAATGTTTAGCGTGGGATCGTGATCGATCAACTTATCCAAAAGAAGATAGCGGTACAGATGTCGTAGCGCCGAGAGCTTTCGGCCCACCGAACGGCCGTCAACTCCATTCGCAAACAACTCCTGAATGAAGTCCCGGACGTCGTTTCTGCGCGCATTCAGCAGCGTCCGATCTCGCTTTGGAAGAAAACTGCAAAACTGGCTGATATCTGTGGAGTACGCCGAGACTGTCAGAGGCGCCAGCCCTTTCTCGATTTTTAAATAATCGAGGAATCCGGCGAGAATACGATCGTTGTCCCCAGCAGACACGGTTGCAGTATGCCTGTTATCGGACACGGCGCAAAGTGACCAGCGCGATGCTGCAAATGGGAACTGAGCGCCGGGAATTAAGAACTGGGATTCGTCCCCACCTTGCCTTCGACTTCTTTCAGCACCTCCACACCGTAAATCGCCCCTTGCGGCGTCTCCTCGTGCTTGAAGTAGGCAAACGTATTTCTTCCCGCGCTCAGATGCTCCTGAATGCGATTGATCATCGCGCCGCGTTCTTCTGGCGTGTAGGTTGGCTTGCGATAACGGTAATAGCAGAAATCAGCAGTTACAACATCGGGGGTTACGCGTTCCTCCGTCTCGGCAACGCACAGTGCGCGGTTGCACTTCTTCAGCAGATCAAAAATCCCGTCCTCGAACCACGACGCATGCCGGAACTCAAACGCCGAGGGAACGCCTCTTGGCAAATTGACCAGGAATTCTTCGAGCAGGACCGGATCGGCCTTCATGTTCGGCGGTAGCTGAAAAAGAATTGGACCGAGTTTCCCTGCTTGCGCAATCGGCTGCACCGTCGATAAGAACCGTGGGACGAAATCTTCGGTTTTCTTCAGTCGCTTGATATGCGTGATGACCTGATGAGCCTTCACGCTCAATTGAAATCCAGCGGGCGTGTCGGCAATCCACTTCTGCGCCGTCGTCTCTTTCAGTAATTGCCGAAAAGTAAAATTCACTTCCACGGCGTTGAGTTGCGTCGCGTAATAAGACAGAAATTTCGCCTGTGCGAGCTTGGCTGGATAGAAGTCAGGTTTCCAGCTTGGGTAAGCCCATCCCGATGTACCGGCATATAGTCGCGCCATGATCGTGAAACTGCCGTGAGCCCCGGAATTATACCTTTCTCCCTTTTTTCTTCGGGCTGGAACGCGCACGCGGTGTCGCAGCTTTCCGGCGAGAAGAACCATCGGCCTGCGCCGCAATCTCCAACCCCGATTCGATAGCTGAGGCCTGCGCTTCTTCGATTCCTGGCAGCTTGGGCAGCTTCTGCTTCAGCGTAAACACCGGCGCGAACAGATCTCCCATCTTCTGCACTCGCTCGATCACCTGAGGAGCTTCAAATACGAGCGAGGTGGCATCTTTCTTCTTGAATGCGCGCTCCACTTCTTCCCAAGCCACTGGCGTTGACACCGTGGGGTGCTCGCGCGCTCTCAGCGAATACACAGAAACCGTGGTCTTGTGCTCGTCATTCTGGCTCCAATCCACGAGTACCTTGTTCACCCGCAGATTCTTCTTCATGTCAGAAACGACAAGATCGCGATGCTCATTCTCTAGCAATCTCGCGAGCGCATGCGCAAACGGTTTCGTAATGTCGTAGGAAGTCGGCGTATTCAGTGGCACATAAATCTGCAACCCTTTGGAGCCGGAAGTCTTGGGAAAACTGTGTAAACCAAAATGCTCAAAGATATCGCGGAGCCAGAATGCCACTTGGCAGCACTGAATGATGTTTGCGGGCGGCCCGGGGTCAAGATCGAATGCAAGAATCGTCGGTGATTCGATGTTCTTCGCCAGAGACAATGACGGGTGCAGCTCAATCGACGCCAGGTTTTCCACCCAGATCAGCGTCGGCAAATCGTTGACTAGAACATAATTCACGTTCCGATTGTTGCCTGCGCTCCAGATCGGCGCCGTTTTGACCCAATTCGGCCGATATTTAGTGGTGTTCTTCTCGAAGAAAAATTCTTTGTTTACTCCCTCGGGATACCGTTTCAATGTGGTGGGCCGGCCCGATAGATGCGGGATCAACGCCGGCGCAATTCGAGCGTAATAGTCAATCACCTGGCCCTTCGTAAATCCGGTGACCGGGTACAGAACCTTTTCCAGATTGGTCAGCTTGAGAGTTTTGCCCTCAATATCGATGGTTTGTGAGCTGCTCACGCGCTTTCCTTTTGGCGGTTGCGCCGCAGGCGGTGGAATCGGCAAAGATGTACCTGTATACCCGTAACCCTTCTGCATAAGCAATAGGCCCTGCTCTTGGATGCACTCGGGTTTGACAATGTCCCCTTCCGGAACGTAATTTCAAATTTCTAGCCCACGTAAGCGTCCAACCTGGTGGAGGTCTCATTGACATACCGCTCCCTGAAAACCCTGAGCATTGTTCTCATCCTTGCCACGATTGCTGCTGCACAGGACATTGCTTCCTTCGAAAAACGAATCACGGTTAAGAAATTGGATAACGGCCTAACGGTGCTCATCTGCGAACGCCCGGAGGCGCCCGTATTTTCTTTCTACACCCACGTGGACGCCGGCTCCGTCCAGGATCCGCTGGCCAAAACTGGCCTGGCCCACATGTTTGAGCACATGGCCTTTAAAGGGACCGACACGATCGGCACTAAAGATTACCCCGCCGAAAAAGCGGCTCTCGAAAAAGTCGAGCAGGCCTACTCCGCCTATCTTCGCGAACGCGACAAGCGTATTGAGCGCGACGAGAAGAAAGTAAAGGAGCTCGAAACTGCCTGGCAGAACGCGGTTAAAGAGGCCAACCAGTACGTCATCCCCAATCAGTTCACCGAAATTATTGAACGCAATGGCGGCGAAAATCTGAACGCTTCTACCGATTACGACGAGACCAATTATTTCTACTCACTCCCGGAGAATCGTTTCGAACTCTGGGCTTATCTCGAGTCCTCTCGTTTTCTGCATCCCGTCATGCGGGAGTTTTACAAGGAACGGAATGTTGTGATCGAAGAACGCCGGATGCGGGTTGATAGCAATCCGATTGGGCGTTTGCTCGAGCAGTTCACAACTGCGGCATTCCAGGCCAGCCAGTATCATCGCCCGACAATCGGCTGGATGTCTGATCTGAACACCTTCTCCGCCACTGACGCAAAGAATTTTTTCGACGAGTACTACATCCCATCCAACATGGTCCTCACCGTCGTCGGCGATGTAAAGGCCAGTGAAGCGATGCCGGTTATCGAAAAGTACTTTGGCCTCATTCCCTCGCATGAGAAGCCCGATGAGAAGGTCACTTCTGAGCCCCCGCAAAATTCGGAACGCCGCGTAGTGCTGCATGAAATGTCGCAGCCGCTCTATTTAGAGGGTTACCACCGTCCGGATTATCGCAGCCCCGACGACGCCGTCTACGACGGTATCGCCGATCTCATGTCCGAAGGTAGGACCTCACGTCTTTATCGCGCCCTGGTCCGAGACAAGAAAATCGCCTCCGACGCTGCAGGTTTCAGCGGCTTGCCCGGCAACAAATATCCGCACCTGTTCGCCTTTTACGCTTTCTGCATGCCCGGTCATAAGCCGGAAGAAATGGCTCAAGCTATCCATGAGGAAATCGACAGACTGAAAACGCAAGATGTCAGCGACGACGAGCTAAAGATGATCAAGACCCGAGCGAAAGCAAACCTGATTCGCAGCCTGGGCAGCAACTCCGGGTTAGCGACTGAACTGGGAATGGCACAGGCTCGTTACGATGACTGGCGCGAGCTCTTCCGGCAAGTCGATCGCATCGACAAGATCAGCAAAGCCGACATTCGCCGTGTAGCTAATGAGACTTTTACCGATGTGAACCGCACCGTCGGCATTATTGAGACTGCGGCGCCTCCTTCGGGTGAAGGCAGCAAAGGAGGTGCACAATGAGGCGTATCCTCACGTTGCTCATCCTCAGCACCCTGACAACGCTGGCCGCCGCCCAAGCCACGGATTGGCAAAAAATTCCGATTCCCGCATTACCTGCTTTTCACCCGAAAGAGCCAAAACGTATTGAGCTCCCGAATGGCATGGTCATTTTTCTGCAGGAAGACCACGAACTCCCGCTCATCGATGGCATCGCCCGAATTCGCGGCGGCTCGCGTGAAGAACCCGCCAACAAAGTCGGCATGCTCGATATGTATGGCGAAGTCTGGAGAACCGGCGGTACAAAAACGCAAACCGGCGATCAGCTTGATGACTTTCTTGAAGTCCGCGCCGCCAAGGTTGAAACTGGTGCCAGCGCCGATTCCACCACCATCTCCTGGTCGTGCCTGAAAGGTGATTTCGACGACGTCTTCAAGGTCTTCACCGATCTGCTTCGCGATCCTGCATTTCGCGCCGATAAACTCGATCTTGCGCAGCGCGAGATGAATGACGCCATCTCGCGACGCAACGATGATGTCAGCGAAATTGCGCAGCGCGTCTCAACTCAACTTGCGTACGGAAAAAACAATCCCTACGCTCGCGATCCAGAGTATGCAACGGTTGACGCCGTGACACAGCAGGACCTAATTGAGTGGCATCACTCGCACGTTTACCCCAACTACATCATTCTCGGAGTTGTGGGCGATTTCGATTCGGCAGCAATGGAAGCCAAGCTCCGTGAGGCCTTCGGAAAATGGGCGAAAGGCCCGGCCTACAAAACTCCTGACATTAGCTTCGAGCCCGCCAAGCCCGGTTATTACGTGATCCCGAAATCGGATGTGAATCAGAGCAACATTCGCATGGTCGAACTCGGGATTAAGAAAGACAATCCGGACTTTTTCGCCGCGCAGGTTTTTAACGAGGCGTTCGGCGGCGGTTTCTCATCGCGGCTCTTCCGTGATATTCGGTCAGCGAAAGGTTTGGCGTACGGTGTTGGCGGCGGCATCGGCAGCGCCTTCGATCATCCCGGCATTGAGCGCATCTCGATGGGCACCAAGAGCCAGAGCACCGTGGAATCGATCAAGGCGCTCTACGAAGAAATCGATGCGCTTCAAACAAAACCGATCACCGACGAGGAGATCAAGCTGGCCAAGGATTCCATCCTCAATTCCTTTGTTTTCAACTTCGACTCGCCGGAAAAAGTACTGCGTGAGCGGATGGCCTACGAGTTCTACGGTTACCCGGCAGATTTCCTGGAGCGCTTTCGCAGCGGGATCGAGAAGGTGCAAGCCGCCGATGTCCAACGGGTCATAACCAAGTACGTACACAAGGATCAGTTCAGGGTGCTGGTCGTGGGAAACACGTCGCAATTCGACAAACCACTGGCCGACCTCGGTCCCGTTACGAATGTTGACATCAGCATTCCGCCGCCTCCGGGAGAAAAGAGCGCCGCACCCGCTGAGAAACCCACCGCCTCCAATCCAGAAGGAAAGGCGCTAGCTGCCAAGGTGGTGGATGCGATGGGCGGGTTATCCAAACTGCAGGGGATCAAATCCGTCCGCGAGGACATGACCAATAAAGGCAGCGCGACCGGACCAGGCACCGAGCTTCACGTGACTATTCAATTCCCCGATCGGATGCACGTCGACGTGCAAACCCCACAAGGAGTGATTTCCGTGGGCGTCACGCCGGACGGGGGATTCATGACCGCCGCCGGGATGGGCGTGCATGATATGCCCACGGCGCAGAAGGATGAATCCATGCAGCAGATTCATCGCAATCTGCTCTACATTGGTCAGCACCTCGATGATCCCAAGTTCATTTTTGCTGCCTCGGGAAGTGAGACAGTAGCCGGTGTTTCTGCCCAGATCGTCGACGTCACCTCACCCGATGTGTCGATTCGCTGGTTCGTCGATCCCAGCAACGGACATGTAGTTCGCGAAGATTACCAGGCCGTCGGGCGATCCGGCCCCTTCCAGGGCGAAACCGACCTGAGCGACTGGAAAACCACCGACGGCATTACCCTGCCCGCAGTGCATACCAACAAAGAGAACGGCAAACAGACCAGCATCGTCGAGAGCACGAAAATCGAATTCAATCCGCAGATCGACCCCAAGTTGTTTGAAAGGCCTCCCGGCAAGAGTGAGGACTCGGATTAGCGGTTATGGCCCAAGAGCAGGCCACGGCCTTCGGGAAAACACTACCAGCTTCGCGGAACGATTCGCTGACTGTCATCGCGTACGACCTCACGTTGCTCAAGCATTCTGGATACTTCGTGCCCCCTATCAAGAAAGTGGGGAGAGTTCTCTGAGTCCCCGGCGAAGTGTATAGGGATCGCTCGGCTACAAGCCTGGTTCGCGCGCAAATGATCCCCCTTCGCTCATGATGACAGGGGGTGCAACAGGAACTAGGTATGCCCGCAACCTTAGCTTGAGAGTGACACAGTACGGTGATACGCTCCAAAGATTCGTCCAGCGCCGCAAGGAGTGGTCTTATGAGTGCGCCTACCAGCTTTACTCGTCGAATCATCCCAACTGTAGTGCTGATTATCGGCCTTCATACCTACGGCTTGGCGCAATTTGAGGTGCGTTCTTCGACAGCGGGGCAGCCACCTTCAACGACGCTTGCGGTTGGTGACTTCGATGGAGACGGCAAGCTGGATGTAGCTGACGCAACTAACAGCCTGCAGATATTTCTGGGGAACGGCGATGGTACTTTTCGTAGCCCCACTAATTACTTGTCAAGTACCGGGACGCTCTTCGTGACTACGGCGGATTTTAATGGGGACGGAAAGCTCGATTTAGCCGTCTCCGATCTCAATGGTTTGTACATTCTATTAGGGAACGGCGACGGCACCTTTCAGACCCCCACGCTTTTTCAAACCCTGCCATGCAACCCGCTGTTTATCGGCACGGGTGACTTCAATGGGGACAAAAAGTTGGATCTGCTGGTGACTGGCAGTTGTTCATATTTCAGTATTTTTCTTGGCAACGGAGATGGGACATTCCAGCCGACTCCGATCAATACAACGCCTCCGTATGGCGCTCCGACCGGGGTGGGGATCGGCGATTTCAACACGGATGGCAGACTCGATGTAGCCGTAGGTCAGCAGTTTGGAACAATCAGTCAGGTGCAAATTTTCCTAGGCAACGGTGATGGAACGTTCTCAACTGGAGCCTTCTACAATGTGGGTTCCTCTCCCGAAGCGATTGCAGTGAGTGACTTCAATAATGATGGGAGATTGGATCTTGCGGTAACTTCCCTTTTGGGCAGCACCAATGTATTCCTGGGCAACGGGGACGGAACCTTTCGAAACAGCGCAAGTATTCCGACGATTGGCACTCTATGGGTCATAGCTGCTGACTTTAACAGGGATGGGAAGTCAGATCTAGCCATGGCTACGCTTGGAAATAACGCCGACATAGCTGGGATTTATGTCGCTTTCGGAAATGGCGATGGCACTTTTCCGTCACTTACGTTCTATCCGGCCGTTGGCGAGGCTAGAATCCTGGCAGGTGGTGACTTCAACAATGACCACATGACCGACCTGCTCGCCCCCGACTATGGGACCGGCAATATGGTCTTGCTGCTGAACACAGGTGTGGTCAAGCTCAACCCGACTACGCCGATCCAATTTGCCCCCCAGTTAATCGGCACGGAAAGTTCGCCGCAAACGGTTTCCTTGACGAATACGGGAAAGTCGACCTTGTCGATTACACGAATGTCGACACATGCTCCGTTCCAGGAAACCAACACTTGCGGATCGAGTGTCGCGCCGGGAGCAACCTGCGACATCAACATTGTTTTCCGGCCGAATACAAGTGGCAATGCATCGGGGCTGTTAAATATTTCCGACAGCGCCTCTTCCAAGCTGCAAATCATCGAGCTAAGTGGGGCCGGAACCGTGGTTGCGTTTTCTCCGAACGCTCTGACCTTCCCCACACTGAAGGTGGGTACGCAGGCCACCAAGAAGGTGAAGCTAACGAATCGTGGCCAGACTTCCCTGAACATCACCCTGATTTACACATCGGGGACTGACTACCATGACTTCACGCAAACTAACGATTGCCCGACGTCATTAGGTGCCGGCGCGTACTGCACGATATCGGTTACATTCAGCCCTCTGAAGACTGGAAACCGCTCCGCAATACTGGGCGTGGAAGACGACGGCGGAGGCAGTCCACAGACAATTCCGCTCACGGGCGTCGGTGACTAGCTCCACGGACCCAATGACTCAGGGAACTTTGATCGGTTCACTTGATTCTGCGCGGTAGAGAACTAGGCGCAACAACCGCATTGTCGCTCGTGCATGTCACCTGACAAGCACGCAAGCGTGCCTCGCAACAATTGTCGACGCATTGGCTCCCTTTATTCTCCGCAGCGGGGAGCCCCCTCAGCCCGACGTGGAGTGGGCTTCTTTTACATCAGAACCTTCGGTGAAGCAAGGCGAACTTTTGCACAGTATTCGCGTCTGACCGTACACAGTCATCAAACGGGCCTGGTGGGCGGAATTGCACAGCGCTGGGAAGACTGCCTTGTTGCTTTTCCTCCTCTCACTTTACGCGCTGGAACTTTGAGTCACACGGTGATACGCTCCAAAGATTCGTCCAGCGCCGCAAGGAGTGGTCTCATGTGTGCGCCTACCAGCTTTACTCTTCGAATCATCACAACTCTAGTCCTAATTGTCGGTTTGCATGCCTACAGTCTGGCGCAATTTGAGGTGCGCTC
>Ga0070741_10002026_pt1 | contig 56797 bp, 48 predicted proteins | sample Coa_R1_4_FD_66440 | JGI IMG/M metagenome (GOLD analysis project Ga0070741, IMG submission 66440) | Surface soil microbial communities from Centralia Pennsylvania, which are recovering from an underground coalmine fire - Coalmine... | ecosystem: Environmental > Terrestrial > Soil > Unclassified ... | reverse complement strand
TGATCCGATCATGAAGTCGACGTGGATCGCGCTCTTGTTGCCGCCGGCCTTCGCAAACGCCTCTTCGTCCATCGTCTCGCCGCCGGCGAGTGTGAACTTGTACGCCGTGCCGAGTGCGACATGGCTCGCGGCGTTCTCGTCGAACAGTGTGTTGTAGAACAGCAGCCCTGACTGCGCGATCGGCGAGCCGTGCGGCACGAGCGCGACCTCGCCCAACCGCCCCGCGCCATCGTCGGTGTCCACCATCTGCCGCAGCGTGTGTTCGCCGCGCGCCGCCGAGAGATTGACCACACGTCCATCTTTGAACGTGACCGAGAAGCCTTCGATCAACGAGCCGCCGTAACTGAGCGGCTTCGTCGCGCGGACGGTGCCGTCGACGCGGGCGCGATCAGCGAGCGTGAACACTTCTTCGGTCGGGATGTTGGCGACGAACGGGATGTTGTTGCGGCTCGTCGACTGGCCGCTCACCCACACGTGTCCGGCGGGCAGACCGACGGTGAGATCGGTCGACGGACCGCGAAACCGCAGCGCTGAATATCTCTTCGCGTTCAGGTATTCGCTGCGCTCGGCGAGAGCCTTCAGGTGGTCCTGCCACGCCGCGACCGGATCCGGCCGATCGAGGCGGCACAGGCGCGCAATGGTCTGCCACAGGCGATCGCATCGTTCGTTGGTGGGCGCATCGGGAAATACCTTGGCGGCCCAGGCGTCACCGGCCGCGGCGATCACCGCCCAGTTCGTCGCATTGCGAGAAATCAGTTGCCGGAACGGAACGACGTCGCGCGACACCGCTTGCTGTAACGCGCCGACGAGATCGGTCGGCTGGCTCGCGAGCAGATCGGGATCGTTCGCGTAAATCGACAGCGTGGCGCCGCCGCGCTCGACATGCTCGACGAGCGCGTTGGGGAGCCAGCGCGAATAGGACGTCAGCGTGTCGCGGCCGGCGAGCTGAAAGCGCGACAGCAGCAGCGTTTCGTCGCCCCAAATCGGTTCGACCAACTCCGCGCCCGCGCGATAGGCGCTCGCGGCAACGGCGCGCACGAGCGGCGCCGCTTCGAGCGAGACGCCGCCGTTCACCAGCGGGCCGATGATGAGCAGCCGCTGGCCTTGCTGCAGGTTCAAGGCGACCCGCACCGCGAGGTCGCCATACGCATCGAGTCTCATAGTGAATAATGATGGCGCATGTCTGCGGCCGCGATCATCCCGATCACGCTCGTGGCCGCCATCGTCAACGGCGCGCTCGGGTACGGGTTTTCGTCAATCACCGTGCCGTTGGCGCTGCTGTTCCTGAGCAACCGCGTCCTCAACCCCGCTCTCGTCCCGATCGAAATCGTCCTCAACGCCTACGTGCTCTGGATCAACCGGGATGCGCTGCCGGCCGTCGCCCGGCGTGTCCGGCCGGTCGTGATCGGACTCGTTCCCGGCGTGATCGCCGGCACTCTCGTCGTGGCGCACGTCAGCCCCGGATGGTTGAAACTGGCGACGTACATCGTCTTGCTGCCGCTCATTCTGTTGCAGGCGTCTGGACTGCGGCGGCCAGTGCGGGCCGAACGCGCGGCCGGCGCAATCTTCGGCGCGGGCCTCGGCGTGCTCTACTCGGTCACGACGATTTCTGGTCCGCCGCTCGCGATGGCGCTGAACAACCAGGGGCTGACGAAGCGCGAATTTCGCGCCGCCCTCGGCGTCGTGCGGCTGGCCGAATCGACGATGACCGCGATCGCGTACTTCGCGGCAGGATTCTTCATCCGCGACAGCGCGGCGCTTATCCCGCGGATCCTGCCGAGCGTGATCGTCGGCGTCCCGATCGGCGCGGTGCTGATCCGTCACCTGTCGCCTGAAACATTCCGCCGCCTGTGTATGAGCTTCGACGCCTGGATCGTCAGCTTCGGGATCTCGACGCTGCTGCAGCAACTGCAGATCGTCGCCGGTCCTGCGGCCTTCAGCATCCTCGCCGTCGTCATGCTGATCGACACGGCATTGCTCTATCGCTACTTCAGTAGCTCGCGCAGCCGCGTGTAACCCGTACGGCTGATTGGGAGCTGAGTGCCGTCCGTCAGCATGGCGATACGGGCGTCTTTCGCGCCAAGCTCGATCTTCGCCAGCCGCGCGAGGTTCAGGATGTAGCGGCGATGGATGCGCACGAAGGCCGACGGGTCGAGCAGCGACTCGAGTTCGCCGAGCGGCTGTTCCTTGAGATACGACTTGCCGCCGGTCCGAATGGACACGTAATCGTCCTGCGATTCGATCCAGTCGATCTTCTGGACGGGGACGACGTGGACGTCGGAGCGATCGCGAATGAGGATGCGCTCGAGCGGCGCGTGGTGGGCACGCGTGTCGGCGACCAGCGCAGCGGTCGGTTTATCGCGCGATCCGATGCGTGCACGCGCGCGCGTCAGCGCTTCGGCCAGCCGTTCGGCGCTGAACGGTTTCAGCAGGTAGTCGACGGCGTGCACCTCGAACGCGCGGATTGCGTACTGGTCGTACGCGGTCGCGAAGATGACGTCCGTTTCGCTGCCAATCAGATCGAGGACTTCGAAGCCGTCCAGCTTCGGCATCTGAACATCGAGCAGCAGCAGGTCGGGTTTCAGCTCGCTCACCACCTTCACCGCTTCGAAGCCGTTCGCGCATTCGGCGACGATCTCGACGTCCGCATGCGCGCCCAGCAGTTCGCGCATCACGTCCCGCGCCAGCGGCTCGTCGTCGACGATCACTGCGCGCACGGGATACGCACCTCGACGCGGAAGGTTCCATGCTGCTCGTCGATGCGAACGAACCCGTCGGCGCCGTACTGAGCCGACACACGCTGCTTCAACAGATCGAGCCCGAGGCCCGGCCGCGTGCCCCGCGGTCGATCGGGATCGCATGGATTCTCGAGCGTAATCGTCACGTCGGATTCGAGTCGCGTCGCGGCAATATGGATCGTGCCGCCATCGAGCAGCTGACCAATGCCGTGGACGACAGCATTCTCGACGAGAGGTTGCAACAGGAGCGGCGGAACCAGGCAACCGATGGCACCGGGATCCGTATCGCGCGTGACGTGCAGCCGCGATCCCAGACGCACGCGCTCGATCTCGAGAAAGCGATCCGCCAGCGAGAATTCTTCGGCCAGCGGGATGCGATTGTGCGCGCCGAGCCGCAGCGTGTCGCGCAGGAAATCCGCGAGCAGCAGACACATGCGTCGCGCCGAAGCGGGATCGCTGGTCGTCAGCGCGCTGATCGAATGCAGACTGTTGAAGAGAAAGTGCGGATCGATCTGCGCGCGCAGCGCTTTCAGCTCGGCGTCACGCGTCAGGATCGTCAATTCGAGCGCGCGGCGTTCCGCGGCTTCCGACGCCTCGAACGCCATGACGAGATATCCCATCAGCGACGCCAGGGAGAAGATCAGGATGCCGATGACGAGAAGCGGTATGCGTCGGTCGGCGTACAGCATGCCCGCATGGAGCGCCGGCATCATCGAGTCCAGCGCGGCGATCCACGCGTCGCCGGCGGCGATCCACAGACCGCTCGCGATCACCGCCGCGGACGCGAGGGCGACGATCCGCAGCGTCGCGGATCCCGACCCGATCGGAAAGGTTCGACAGACGTACCACGCCGACAGGCTGATGAACGCGAACACGAACCCGAGCGGCACGAAGATCGCCGCCGTCGTCGTCCACGCCGCGCCGCGCCCGAGCCCGAGCGTCAACAGCAGGACGACCGGCACCCACCCGAGCAGGTACAGCGCCAGCCGCCGCGTATCGATCAGGATGGGATGCACTAGTTCTTGATGTTGCAGCCGCCCATCATGACGAACCCGCGCAGAACGAGGCGGCCCGACGCATCGGCGCGTGGATGCGTTTCGTCGTGGTTGCCGCCGAGGAACATCGTCGTGCGGTCGTCCACAATCCAGGTGTCGGGGACCTGGATTTCGTAGCCGCCCATCGTGCAGAAGATGTCGATGACGGCTTCATGGCCGGCTGGAATGACCGCGGATCGCAAGTCAATCCTGCCGCCGCCCATCATCGCCGTCAGCTCGCCGCCCTGAAAAGGGTTGGCGTTCGACGCACGATTGCTTCCGCCGAGAATGCCGGCCATGTGAATCGATCCGTTCGAATCCAACCGCGGACTGTCGTGACGCCGGATCGTGCGCAACACGAGCATGCCGCCGGCGAACATCAACACGAACGGCCAGAAGAGCATCCACCAGTGGCGCGGCAGCGCCCGCAGGGTCACGAGGAGAAACCAGACGCCCAGAAAGAGTTGGATCGCGCCGGACGATCGTCCCCGTCCGCCGCTCGCCGCCATGTTCTGCGCGCCGATGATGATGAGCACCACCGGCCAGTACCGCAGGTAATCGCGCGCGTACAGGATGCCCATGACGTCGAGCGTCATCAGGAGTCCGGCCGCCATAATCGCGAGGCCGATCACGAGCTGCGGGGTGACGTTGTCGCGCGGTGCCATCACGTCTGCGTCAGTCATTATCGCTGTCTCCATGGACACTGTGACGGTCGGCGCGGGCCGCGCGCCCGCGATTTTCGGCGAACGACGGTCGGTCCCCGGCGAACAGCAGGTAAAGTAGAGGGCCATGAAAACGCCCCTCGCCCTCTTATTGCTCGCTGCCGCCGGCGCCTGGCTACCGGCTGGCTCGGTACCGGGAGGTAGCCAGGCAGCCACATCCGACGATCCGATCCCGACGCTCGTCGCGCGACTTGAACTCGAAAAATACAAGGCGACCGTCAAAGGGCTGACCCAGTTCGGCGATCGCCGCCAGGGTACCGATCGCAATCGCGCCGCGGTCGACTGGATCGAAGCGCAGCTGAAAAGTTATGGCTGCCCCACCGGCCGGATCACGTACGAATACAAGACGCCGCCGCCCAACGGACGCGGACGCGGCCAGCGCGGCCCCGACGAAGCGCAGGGCGGCGGACGGCTCCGCGGCATCCGGACGCGCACCGGCGTCAACACCGATCCGATGAAGCAGCCGGACGAGAAATTGCGCGCGCTCAACATGCAGCCGGCGACCGACGGCGAGCGCCAGGAGGTCTACTGCACGAAAGTCGGCACGACCCATCCGGACGAGATGTACATCGTCAGCGGCCACATGGACGGCCACGGGTGGGGCGAAGCCGCCAACGACGACGGATCGGGCACCGCGCTGGTGATGGAGCTGGCGCGCATTTTCAGCATGCCCGACGTGCAGACCGATCGCACGATCCGATTCGCGCTGTGGAACAACGAAGAGACCGGGACGAACGGCGCGCGTGCTTACATCGCGCAGCGGCAGTCACTGCAGGGCACCAGAGACGAACCGAAGTGGCTTGGCATGGTGCAGCACGACATGATGATGTTCGACCACGGCATGCCGCTCGCCGATGGGTCCATCCCGAAAGAGCAGCGGCCCGAAGCGGACGTCAACATCGAGTTCCAGACGAATTCGAAGATGGCGGACGAGAGCCAGAAGCTGGCGTGGTTCTTCGAACGCGCGAACGAAAAATACGCGACCGACTATCCGGCGAAAGTCGGCAGCCATATGACGAACACCGACTCGGGTCCGTTTCAGGACATCATTCCATCGATCAGCCTGCGCGAAAACGAGCGCGGCACCGAGATCGGCGCGGGCTGGGATCCGCAGTGGCATCAGCCGACCGATGTCTACGCCACGTACAGCGACAAAGACTTCCGTCTCGGGCTCAACGCGGCACAGACGACGCTCGGCGCGATTGCTCAGCTCACGGGCGCGACCGTGAAAAAGTAGCGCAGGCCTTCACGCCTGCTTCGCTACAATCGCGGGATGCTGCCCCGCATCCTCGCTGCAACCCTGCTGGCGACTGCGATCGTCTCGGCCCAGTCGCCAACCTCGTCTCCGCTCGTCGAACGCGTCGACAACACCGGCTTCATCCAACTGCAGGCGCCGAGCTTCGCGCAGCTCGATGCGCCGCACCAGGCGCTGGCGTACTGGCTCACGCAGGCCGCGATCGCGATCGACCCGATCATCTACGACCAGTTGTCGGCGTACGGCATCCGCGAGAAGCGGCTGCTCGAAGGGATCATGGGGCACTCGAGCGGCATCGCGGCGGATCCGCTGGGCAAGATCCGGAATTTCGCGCTGTTATTCTGGGCCAACCGCGGCAATCACAACGAGAACACGTCGCAGAAATTCCTGCCGACGTTTACGTTCGAGCAACTGCAGGACGCGGCGGTCACGGCGCAGGCGAACGGCGCGTTCAAGAGCGGCTACGCCGACCTGCCGCCGCTCGCAGACGCCGACGCCGTGCGACGCGAAGTCGCCGGGCTGCGCGCATCGCTCTTCGATCCCAGTTTCGAACCGCTGACGACGGCGAAGACGCCGCCGCCGGGCAAGGACATCATTCAGGCGAGCGCAAACACGTTCTATCGCGGCGTCACGCTCGACGAGATGAAGAACGTCAGGGAGCGCTACCCGCTGAACTCGCGTGTCGTCAAAGGATCCGACGGCACGATCCGCGAAGAGGTCTATCGCGCGGGCACGCCGGACGGCCGCGTCGCGCCTGGCGTGTACGCCGTCTACCTGAAGAAAGCGGTCGACTACCTCGAGAAGGCGCGCGCGGTGGCGGCGCAGGCCGATCCGACGCAAGCGAAGGTCATCAGCGGGCTGATTCGGTTTTATCAGACCGGCGAGCCGGCTGAATGGATGCAGTTCGGCATGGACTGGGTGCGCGACGACGCGCCGGTCGATTTCGCGAACGGATTCATCGAGGTGTATCGCGACGCGCGCGGGGCGAAAGGCAGTTCGCAGGCGTTCGTCACCGTCACCGACAAACCGGTGACGACGGCAATGAACAAGCTGGCGCAGAACGCCGCGTACTTCGAGCAGAAAGCGCCGTGGGACGCGACGTACAAGCAGCAGTCGTTCAATAAACCGGTCGTCAAAGCGGTTGAAGTGCTGATCGAGACCGGCGACTTCCACGTCTCGACGATCGGCGACAACCTGCCGAACGAAAACGAAATCCACGAGATGTACGGCACGAAGAACTTCCTCTTCCTCGGCAGCAGTCACGCCCTCGACGCGGCGTCGGCCGGCGGCATCGCGACGGAGTTCTCGGCGTCCCCGGACGAAGCGCAGCGCGCCGACAAATACGGCGAAGAGGCCGAAGACATGCTCGTGGCGATGCACGAAGTCATCGGTCACGGGTCCGGGAAGCTGAGCGAGCGGCTCGCCAAGGGCGGCGCCGGTCCGTACCTGAAGGAATACTTCTCAACGCTCGAAGAAGCGCGCGCCGATCTCATGGGACTGTGGAACGTCGGCGATCCGAAGTTGAAGGAGCTCGGCCTGATCAAGGATCAGGGTGACGTGATGAAGGCCATGTACGACGCCGCCGCGCGTGTGGCGTTGACGCAGCTCCGCCGCATCACGAAGGGCGACACGATCGAAGAGGATCACCAGCGCGGTCGCCAGCTGATCGCGCACTACATCATGGACAAGACCGGCGGCATCGAGTACTTCGACAAAGGCGGCAAGACCTACATCCGCGTGACCGACTACGCGAAGATGCGCGAAGGCGTCGGCATGCTGCTCGCGGAATTGATGCGGATCAAAGCCGAAGGGGACTACAACGCGATCAAAGCGCTCATCGACAAATACGGCGTGCACATCAATACGAAGCTGCGCGATCAGGTCGTCGAGCGCTTCAAGAAACTCAATCTGCCGACGTACTGGGCCGGCGTCAACACGCAACTCGACGCGCAGCTGGATGCGAAAGGCAACGTGACGTCGGTGAAGATCTCGTATCCGCGCGACGCGGTGAAGCAATACCTTGGGTATGGAAAGATGTACGAGAGGTAGAGCGGTGGCAGTGGTGCAGGGTGCAAAGGTGCAGGGGTGCACGGTGCTTTCGGTGCGGCGTGCACGGTGCACCTTCGCACCATGCACGGTGCACCCTGCACCCTGCACGTTGCACCTCTGCACCCTTAAGAAAGCGCCTGCACCACTTTGTCCACGTCTTGATCGTTATTGAACACCGACACCGATAACCGCAGCCGCTTCTCCTGCGCGATCGTCGTCGACGCAATCTTCGCCGCGGCGAGCCTCTGCGCGACCGCCGCCGGATCCGTGACCTCGAACGCCACGATCGGCGTCTCGTTGCCGGGCGGCGTCACCGACGTGTAGCCGCGCGGCGGCAACTCGTTCTGCAATCGATCGGTGAGGTGCTTCGCGTGCGCGCGGATGCTCGGCACGCCGATCGCGTCGATGTACTGCAATGACTCGTGCGCGACGGCCGCAAGCGCGTTCGGGATCGTGCCCGTCTCGTACTTCGCGGCGCCGGGCAGCGGTTCCCACGTGATCCCAACGCGATCGAAGTTCGCGATCTGCCGGTGCCCATATCGCGTCGTCGGCACGACCGTGCCCTGCAGATCGTCGCGGACATACAGGAATCCGAAGCCGCGTTCGCCCATCAACCACTTATAGGTCGCCGCGGATCCGAAATCGATCCCCATCGCCTTGACGTCGATCGGCACCGCGCCGGCGGCCTGCACGAGATCGGCAAACACGTAGGCGCCGCGGTCGTGCGCGAGATCCGCAATCTGCCGCGCGTCGTGCAGGTAGCCATTGACGTTCGAGACGAGCGCCATCGACACGAGACGGGTATTGCGATCGATGGCCTTCGACATGTCCTCGATGTCGATCTTCCAGTTGCGATGTTTGACCACCCGAAGCTGGACGCCTTTCGCTTCGAGCGATTTGTACATGTAGAGCGACGTCTCGAAATGCAGCTCGTCGAGGACGACGTTGCCGCCCTTCTTCGGGAGGTCCATGCCCATGACGACGATGTTTTCGCCGTCGGAGGTGTTCTGGATGAAGGCGATCTCCTCGGGCCCCTTGGCGCCGATCAATCGCGCGAAGCGACGCTTGAGATCCGTCTGCAGCTCGGCGTCGAAGTCGCGGCCGGCGCCCGTCAGGCGCGTGTCGACATAGCGCTGGAATGCCTTGGACGCGGGCACGCTCAGCGGATGAATCGCGGCGGAGTTGAGATAGGTCTGCTGTGAGGCGATCGGGAAATCGTCGCGCCAGGTTCGACGCTCGGCTAAAGCCTTCGCGCTACGTGCGCCCGTTGCAACCGCCGTGGCGGCCAAGAATTCGCGTCGGTTCATCTCAGTGCTCCATCAAGTTCCATGTACACGCGCTTCAGCGCGCTGAACGCGTTGTTGCCGGCGCGCGTCCACGCGTCGTACGGTTCCAGCACCGCGCTCGTCGTGGCGTTCTCGAGATCCGTCTTGCGATCGTGCAGGCGCTTCCCTTCCGAGTAGATGCGCTCGAGCGCCGCGCGGAAGTTGCGTTCCTCGTCCTTCAAGATGGCCGCGCTGTCGACGAACCCGTGCGCCGGCACGAGCCAGTCCGCGTTCAACGCTTCCGCTTTCTTCAGCGTCTCGATCCATTCACTCGGGTAGCCGTTGGCCATCGACGGAAAGATCCGGTTCGAGAACACTTCGCTCATGAACAGGATCCTTTCTTTCGGCAGGTACACCTCGAGATCGCCGCCCGTATGCGCGCGGCCGAGAAACAGGACGTCGATCTCCGTGTCGCCGAGGATGATGACGCGTTTGTCGGCCACCGTCTCGATCGGCCCTTTCAAGCGCCGCTCGACGTTCGGTTTCGAGAACGGGTGGACGAGAAATGTGACGCTGTCGGGAAACGCGGCGTCGCCGCCGGTGTGATCGCCGTGTTCGGATCCGATGACGTCGTACTTGATCGGCAGCGGCGTGATCTTCCGGATTTCGGCGATCAGCGTGTTCGCGTTGTCGACAGTGCCCTGCCCCTCCGCCACGACGACGCCGGCCGAGGTGATCACGATCAAGTTGTTGACGGTGACGGTGCGTTTCGTCGGATCGATTTGCTCGAAGGCGTAGACGTTTGGTGACAGTTCCGTGACGCGCGGAAAATTGGCTTCTTTCAACCCGCGCACGTGGTAGTCCGCGGTGCGGATGACGTCCTGTGCAAAGGCCGTCACGAGGAGAAGAATCGCGGCCAGTCTCACGCGCGAGAGCGTATCATGTGACTCTTATGAAAAGGGCTGTCTTCGTCATCCTGCTGATCGGTTCCGCCGCGGCATTCGTCGGTGCGCAGTCCGAAAAACTCGATTACGCAACCATCGGACAAATCCGCGACGAGGGGCTGAACCACTCGCAGGTGATGGATCACGTGTCGTGGCTGAGCGACGTCTACGGGCCGCGCGTGACCGGATCGCCCGCGATCCAGCAGGCCAGCGAATGGGCGATGAAGAAGTTCACCGAGTGGGGCCTGACCAACGTCCACCAGGAACGGTGGAAGTTCGGCAAAGGATGGAACGTCGTCCGCTTCACCGCGACGATGCTCGAACCGCAGCCGCAGCCGATCATCGGTTATCCGCGCGAATGGTCGTCCGGCACGAAAGGCACCGTCACCGCCGACGTCGTGCGCGTCCAGATCAACAACGAGAACGATTTCGCGAAGTATCGCGGCAAGCTGGCGGGAAAGATCGTGTTGACGCAGCCCGAACGGCGCGTGCGGATGTACGAAGGACCGAACATCCTACGCATGGACGAGAAATGGACGAAAGAAGCGGAAGAGACGCCGATTCCCGCGGCGGCGGGCGGCGGTGGACGTGGCGGTCGCGGCCAGGCGGCGCAGGAGTTCCGCAAGAAAGTAGATGACTTCTACGTCGCCGAAGGCGTCGTCGCGACATTCGATCGCGGCAGCGACAGCGACATGGCCGACGGCGGCAGCACGCTCAGTTGGCAGCAGCAGCATCCCGACGGCGGCACGATCTTCCCCGGCAACGGGTTTCCGCGCGACGAGAACGCGGGCAAGGCCGTGCCCGGCGTCACGCTGGCGGTCGAGCACTACAACCGCATGGTGCGCGTGCTCGACAAAGGCGTCCCCGTCAAAGTCGAGCTGAACGTCGAAGTGAAGTTCCACGACGAGACCGGCATGAACGGCTTCAACACGATCGCCGATTTCCCGGGCACGGATCTGAAGGACGAGATCGTGCTGCTTGGCGCGCACTTCGACTCGCACGCCTTCGCGACCGGCGCCACCGACAACGCGACCGGAAGCGCGGCGATGATGGAGGCAGTGCGGATCCTGAAGGCGATCGGCGTCAAACCCCGCCGCACGATTCGCGTCGGTCTCTGGGGTGGCGAAGAAGAGGGCCTGCTCGGCTCGAAGGCGTACGTGGCTGAGCACCTGGGCGACGTCGATTCGATGACCTTGAAGCCCGAGCATGCGAAGTTCGCGGCGTACTTCAACTCGGACAACGGCACGGGCAAGGTGCGTGGCGTGTGGATGCAGAGCAACCTCGCCGTCAAACCAATCTTCGCGCAGTGGATCGAGCCGCTGAAGGACCTCGGCGTCACGATTCTGTCGCCGCGCTCGGTCGCGCAAACGGATCACCTGTCGTTCGACAATATCGGCGTTCCCGGCTTCCAATTCGTGGTGGATCGCCTCGAGTACAATTCGAGATCGCACCACTCGAACATGGACACGTTCGATCGCGTGCAGCGCGACGACATGATTCAGCAAGCGACCGTCATCGCCGTCTTCGCGTACGACGCGGCGATGCGCGACGAAAAACTTCCGCGCAAGGCGCTGCCGGCACCGCAGCGTCCAGCGTCACGTGGAACAACGGCATCCCGATAACGCGTCTGATGGAGGCCGGGTCTTCGGACCCGGCGTGTAGAGGTCTTATGCGCAAGATGATTCTGTTCGTCGCGGCGGGTTTGCTTCTCGCGCCGCTCGCATCGGCTCCGCGCGCCGCATCGATTGACGGGTTGTGGGACGCGACAATCGTCACCGCTGATGCGGAGATCCCATTCCGCTTCGAAATCGCGACCAAGGGGTCCGAGGCGCAAGGCTTCTTTTTCGAGGGCGATCGCAAAGTCGCGTCTTCGTCCGGCAGCTTCGCGAACAACACGGCGAAGTTCGAGTACGAGCTGCTCAACACCACGCTCGAGTTGACGCTGAACGGCGACGAGCTGACGGGGACGTATCGCAGCAATCGCGAAGGCGCGCGCGGCCAGGCGGTGCGCATGCACCGGTTCACGACGGTGTCCGCCGACGCTGAAAACGTGCCGAAGGTGGACGGCTACTGGGAGATGCGTCGCGTCCAGGCCGAGATCAGCGCGCCCCGCGACACGCGGACGTGGAACGTCTTCCTTCGTCAGTCAGGTTCGGAAGTATCCGGATCGGTCCTGCGCGTCGACGGCGACGTCGGCACACTGGTCGGCAGCTGGAAGAACGGCAAGCTGACATTGAGCCACTTCGCCGGCGAGCGGCCTACGCTGTTCGAAGCCACGCCGAACGCCGACGGGACACTCGCCGTCACCTTCAACGGCAACGCGCACTATACCGTGATGCGCAGCAGCGAGGCGCGCGCGAAAGGGATCCCGGAGCCGCCCGATCCGTCGCGCTACACGAGCGTCAAAGATCCGACGACGCCGTTTCAGTTTGCGTTTCCTGAAGCGATGACCGGCAAGATGGTCTCGAGCACCGATCCGCAGTTCCGCGGCAAGGTCGTCATCCTCGCGATTGGCGGCAGCTGGTGCCCGAACTGCCACGACGAAGCGCCATTCCTTGCCGAGCTCTATCGCGACTACCACGCGAAAGGCCTCGAGATCGTCGGTCTGATGTTCGAGAACACGCCGGATCCGAAGAACTACCGTCCGCGCGTGCAGGCGTTCATCAAGCGCTTCAACATCCAGTACCCGATGCTCTACGCGGGGACGACGAACCCGACGCCGCAATCGAAGGTCATCGCTGAAGCGCTGCCGCAGCTCATCAACTTCGGCGCGTATCCGACGTCGATTTATCTGGGTCGCGACGGCAAGGTCCGCAGCGTCCACGCCGGCTTCGCGAGCCCGGCGACCGGCGAAGAGCACGTGCGGTTGAAGAAGGAACTGCGCGAGCTGACCGAGAAGCTGCTCGCGGAATCGGCGACCGCGACCGCCGGGCAGTAGACCAGACGGGCCGGGTCTAAAGACCCGGCCTACGAATCCCTCAACGCCACCATCGGATCGACCTGGGTCGCGCGTCTCGCGGGGACATAACACGCGAGCAGCGCCACCGTCAGCAGCACGATCGCCACACCCGCGTATACTCCGGGATCGTAGGCCGTCACGCCGAAGAGCAGCGACTGCATCAGGCGCGTGAGCGCGAGCGCGCCGGCGATCCCGATCGCGATGCCGACACCGGCCGTTCGCAATCCTTCTGTGAGCACCAGCGACAAGATCGATCCGCTGTCGGCGCCGAGCGCGTGGCGGATGCCGAACTCGCGTCCGCGCTGCGCGACGCCGAACGCGAGGATGCCGTAGATGCCGATCGCGGAGAGCAGCAGCGCGACGGCGCCGAACATGGCGAGCAACGCCATCGGCGTCCGCCGGTTCTGCAGCGATCGCGCCACCCACTGATCCATCGTCCGCACCTGCGCGATGGGCTGTTCGGGATCGAGTGACTGCACGGCGCCGCGCACCGACGGGACCATGCTCATCGGATCGAGCTGCGTCTTGATGACCAGCGACATCAGGGGATTGCCAAGCTGCGCAATCGGATGGTAAATGCGCTCCTTCGTGATTGGTTGGCCGAGATCGATCGTGTTGATCGATCGCACGACGCCGACGATCGTCGAGTTGAAGTTCGGTCCTCGTGAGATCTGTTCGCCAATCGGATTGCGATCTTTGAAGTACTTCTGCACCAGGTAGTCGTCGATGATGCACACGCGCTGGCTCTTCGCCGTATCCGCATCGTTGAACACACGGCCGGCCAGCAGCGGGATGTGCATCGCCGCGAAGTAATCGCCGCCGACGACCTCCTGGCGTCCGTGCGGAGGCGCTTCGCCAGGCGCCAGCGTGCGTCCGACGATGGTGTACGAGCCGCTTCCGCTCATGCCGTTGAACGGGACATTCGACGTCAGGCCGACCGCGGTCACGCCAGGAATCTGCCGCGCTTTTTCGACGACCCGCTGCCAGAAGAGCGTGCGCGCGGCCGCGTCGGTGTATCGCGACGCCGGCAGCGCGATATCCGCGGTAAGCACGTTGTCGAGCGCGAAGCCGGGATCGACATCCTGCAGCTTCATGAAGCTCTTGATCATCAAGCCGGCGCCCACGAGCAGGATGACGGCGAATGCCGTTTCGCAGACCACGAGCGCGGCGCGCAGCGTGCCCGTGCGCCGCCCCGCGGTGCCGCGCGAACTGTCGTCTTTCAGAAAGGACGCGGTGTTGCCGCGCAACACGGCGACCGATGGCACGACGCCGAACACCAGACCGGTCGCGAGCGCCAGCAGCGCCGTAAACGCCAGCACCGGGAGGTGCAGCGTCGCCTCGGGCGAGCCGGGGATCTGCGTCGTACTCAACGCGATCAGCGCTTTCAACCCACCGGCGCCGATCGCGATGCCGGCCAGGGCGCCGGCGGACGCCAGCACCAACCCTTCCGTGAGCAGCTGCTTCACGATGCGCCCGCGGTTCGCGCCAAGCGTCGTGCGGATCGCCAGTTCGCGCAGCCGCACGGTCGCACGCATCAACAGCAGGTTCGCGACGTTCACGCACGCGATGAGGAGTACGAACACGACACCCACCTGCAGCACGTACAGCGGCGCCCGCACGTCGCCGACCAACTGGTCTCGCATCCCGATCGCGTATCCGCCGAAGCCGCTCGTCTTCGCGAAGGATCGAAACTGCGGCAGCCGCTCGAGGTTGTGATCGATGATCGTCTTGAACTGCGCGTTGGCTTGCTCGATCGTCGCGCCCGGCTTGAGACGCGCGACCATCGAGCTGAACTCGTTGCCGCGTCCGTTGTCGGACATCTGCGCCGGCGTAAACGAAAACGGCACGAGCATCGCCACGTCTCTCGCCGGCAGCTCGAAGTCGGCCGGCAGGACGCCGACGACGCGATACGGTTCGGTGTTGACGCGGATGTCCTTTCCGACAATCGAACGATCCGCTCCGAAATGCGTCGTCCAGAGACCAAACGTCAGGATCACGAACTTATCGGCATCCGGCTTCGCCTCGTCGTCAGCGAACCCGCGTCCGAGCCACGGCGAGCGGCCGAGCGTCGAGAAGAAGGACGGCGTGACGGCCAACGCGCGGACTTGTTCGGGCGTACCGTTCTCGTTCAGGTTCGCGTTGCGCATCGTGAAGAGCGTCGCGTCTTCGATCGCCGGCGCCTGCGTCTTGCGGTCGATGTAGTCGGGAATCGAAACGCTCGCCTGCGGCAGGTTCGTGCCCGGGTACGTGTTCCACACGAACACGAGGCGGTCGGCGTTGGCGTACGGCAGAGGCCGCAGCAGGATCTGGTACAGCAGGCTGAAGATCGCAGTGTTGGCGCCAATCCCGAGCGCCAGCGTCATCACCGCGACCAGCGTGAAGATCGGCTGTTTGGCGAGCGTCCTGACGGCGTATCGAAGATCCTGCATGGACGCTTAGACGAGTCGCCTGACGATTAAGTTGAAACCGATCGGTCAATCCGCGCGAAGCGCGACGAGCGGATCCTGTTTCGTCGCGCGGCGCGCCGGCACATAGCAGGCGGCGAGCGCCACGACCGCGAGCACCGCCGACACCGTCAGGTAGGTCGCGACATCTGTCGGCGCGACCGCGAACAGGACCGCGGACATCAGACGCGCGAGCACAATCGCGCCGGCGACGCCGACGACGACACCCCAGCCGGCGAGCGCGAGGCCGGGCCGGATCATCAGCCGCTCGATGTCACGCTTCTGCGCGCCCAGGGCAATGCGGATGCCGATTTCGCGGATCCGATGCTGCGCGGCGATCGACATCACGCCGTACGTGCCGAGGGCCGCCAGCAGCAAGGCCACGCCGGCGAAGGCCCCCATCAGCGACAGCACGACCTTGCGCCGCACGGTCGAGTCGCCAAGGAGGTTCTCCATCGTGCTTTGTCCGTAAACAGGCAACGTGGGATCGATGCCGTGAATCGCGCGCTCGACCGACACGTTGAGCGACGCAGGATCCGTCGACGATCGGTAGAACACGGTCAACGCGTTGTTCGACCGCTGCGACAGCGGGAAGTAGATGCGCGGTGTCACCGCCACATCCAGGCCATCGTCGTGAATATCGGCGACGACGCCGACGACCTTGACCGAGAGACGCCCCAGCGAGATCGATCGACCGACGACCGGCGTGTTCGGCGAGTGCAGCTTGACGAGCGTCTCGTTGACGATGGCGACCGGCTCGGCTTGCGGCGAATCGGCGGGCGTGAACGGTCGGCCATTCAACACAGGTGCTCTCAACGTCGCGAAGTACTCCGGGCTCGCAACCTGGAACTGCGCGCGCCGAACGTCGGCCGGCGCCGTCGATTCACCCACGAACGTGTATCGCTGCGTCACGCCGGCGCCGCTGAACGGCGTGCGATTGCTGACGCTCATCCCGACCGACTCGACGCCAGGGAGCGCCGACACCCGCCGCAATACTTCGCTGGTGTACGCGTTGCGCTGTGCGACGGTCCCGTACGGATTCTTCGCCGGATCGTTGGGAATCGGAATCCAGATCTGCGTAAAACCGACGCGCGACGGATCGAGGCCGGGATTGACGTGGAGCATGCTCCAGAAACTCCGGACCAGGAGCCCGGCGCCGACCAGCAGCACGAGCGATACCGCGATCTCGGCCGAGACGAGCGCGCCGCGGAAGCGACGCTCGGCGCGGCGTTCGCCGAGGCCGCGGCCGGCGTCCTTCAGGTTCTCGCCCGGGTTGATGCCAGACACCTGAATCGCCGGTGCGACGCCGAACACCAGGCCGGCGGCGATCGACAGCGCGAGCGCCATCGCGATCATGCTGCCATCGAAGTGCACCTCGGTCAGGCGCGGCAAATCGGTCGGCATCATCGCGAGCAGCCAGTTCCTCGCCCACACGAGCGCGACGAGCGCGGCGATCCCGCCGCCCACGGCGAGCACCAGGCTTTCGGTCAGCAGTTGCCGCACGAGTTGACCGCGCGTCGCGCCGAGCGCGCGGCGCACGGCGATTTCGCGCACGCGGCCTGACGATCGGGCGAGCGTCAGGTTCGCGATGTTGACGCACGCGATCACGAGCAGCAGGACGACCGCCGCCATCAACACCGTCAACGTCGGCCGAATGCGCGTCGTCAACTCGTCCTGCAGCGAGTCGAGCCGTAACGTCCAGCGCACGGTCGCGGGATAGTTCGTCGGATACGCGGTCTGCAACTGCGCCGCCAGCGCGTCGAGACGATCCTGCGCTTGCGCGGGCGTGATCGCCGGCTTCAGTCGTCCCATCACGCCCGGGATGAAATTCTGCTGGCGCTGCGGCGGACTGACGAACGGCGCGGCGGCAAAGCCGCACGCGCTCCACATGTCGACGTCGGCGCGCAGCGTCTCGCCCGGATGGCGGAACTCCGGCGGCATGACGCCGACGACGGTGTACGTGTCGGTGTCCATGACGACCTTGCGGCCGACGACGGTGGGATTGGCGCCGAACGCGCGTCGCCACAACCCATCGCTGATCACGACGGCATCGGAAAAACCGGGAACAGCGTCGCCCTGGCCGTACACACGGCCGAGTTGCGGCCGCGCGCCGAGCAACTGAAAGTAGTTGGCGCTCGTGACGAGGACTTCGATGCGTTCCGGCTGCGCGCCGCCGACAAACGAGGCGCTGACCGGCCAGATCGCCGACACGCCGTCGAAGACGCCGGCACGATCGCGCAGATCCTCGAGTTCGGGCTCCGAGATGCCGATGTTGCGTCCGCCGGTCGCGCGCGCGTCGGCGCTGATGCGCACGAGCCGATCGGGATCGGGAAACGGCAACGGCCGAATCAGCACCGCGTTGACCACGGTGAAGATGGCCACGTTCGCGCCGATTCCAAGCGCGAGCGTCAGCATTGCAATGGCGGCGAAGCCTGGTGCAGCCGCCACACGCCGAAGCGCGTGGCGGAGATCACGAACGACCGACGACATGCGCCGATCCTACGCGAGCGACGCGAGGTTTTGATCGAGCCAGGCGCGAAAAGCCGCGAGATCGGCGCTCTGTGTCGAGTCCGAAAAACGGACGGTGTGCGCGCGCGAACGATCGACGACGGTGATCGAGTAGGTCCCCATGTCGCGGCCATCCGGGTCGTTGCCGCCGGCGCTCTCCGGCAGGTCGAAGAACTTCGTCCGCGCGATGAAGTCGTCGACCTGCGCACGCAGGTGATCGGGCACGGCCACGCGCCACGTGCGCTCGAGATACGCCGGCGGCAGACCCGCAATCGACCAGCTGATCGTCATGTGCCTTTACAGTCCGACGGTCGCCCACGCATTCTGAACCACCTGCGCGCCGGTATGGCCGAATAAGGTGTTCGCCGCGGCAATCGTCACGTTGCGAAAATCGTGGAACGACGCGGTGCTCGGCAGCGCGCCGCCGGTCAGCGCCGAGTACCAGACCTTCCCCGCTTTGTCCCACGCGTGACCACCGAACCCGATCGCCGCTTCGAAGAACGCTTTGTTCGGAATCCCCGAGTTGATGTGGACGCCGCCGAAATCGCCGGCCGGCGTATCGGGCAACGTCTTGTACTGGCTCATGTGCGCCGGCTGCGGATCCTTGCCGAGCGCCGTCGGATCATCGTAGGCGGTGCCGGGCGCTTTCATCGAGCGCAGGGCCGTGCGATTCACGCCGGCCTTCGGGATAAACAGGCCGGCTCCGATCAACCAGTCCGCCTGCGCCGACGTCTGGTTGAGCGACTGCTGCTTGACCATCGATCCGAACACGTCGGAGATGGATTCGTTCAGCGCGCCCGGTTGATTGTGGTACGCGAGGTGCGCGGTGTACTGCGTGACGCCGTGCGTCAGCTCGTGGCCGATCACGTCGATGCATTTGGTGAAGCGATCGAAGATCGTGGCGTCGCCATCGCCGTACACCATCTGCGATCCGTTCCAGAACGCGTTGTCGTACTGATGGCTGTAGTGGACGGTCGACTTCAGCAGCAAGCCCTGGCCGTCCACCGACGACCGATTGAAAGTCGATTCGTAAAAGTCGGCGGTTTTCTGCGCGCCGGCGTCCGCTTCCTTGATCGTGATGTCGGTCGACGCAGGCACACCATCGGTCGTGACGAGCGTCCCGGGCAGACTGACCGTGTTGTGCGCGGTGAAGACCTTCCGATGGACGACGGCCGGCGCAATCACCCCCGCCAGCATCCCGGCGTCGATCATGATGCGCGTGCGTACGCCTTCTTCTTCCCTCTTCACGTGGTTCTCGCGGATGCTCGCCAGCGCTCGGCGGGCGAGCTCGCGATGAGCAGGCGTTTCGGCTTTCTCGGCCATGTACTCGAAGATGTGCGGCGGGACGACGAAACAGCGGCACGGCACGTCTGGCGTCATACGTTCTCCTTCGAGACGCTACGCGCCGTGCGGCGGAAGATCAGTTCACCAGCTTCACTTTCTTCGTGCAGCGCGAATCGACGCCGTGAATTGATTCTCGGCGTTCAAGTTGATCAAAGACACAAACTGTCGTCCTTGATACGTTCCGATCGTTCCGGATTGCGACACAGCGGTCACGTCCCAGCCCGCCGGTAACAAAATCGTATTGCGCAAACCGTGCAATGTTCGCTGAAACGTGAGCTCGTCGCCGGCGATCGTGTAGCTGCCGTCGGCAATCGTGCCGGAGATCTTGATGTGCGCACTCTGCTTGTCGTTCGCGATCGGGACCTCGAGCTTCGCCGTTTGGCCGGTGACGATCATCGGCTTCGCCGTGTCGAGGTCCACGACGGACAGATCTTTCAGCGGCAGATAGGACAAGGAGCCGAGCTGGGCCGACGATCCTTTTCGGTAGTCGCTGTAGGTTTGCTCCACGTGAATCGTAGAGGCATCGAGGTCGTACAGCGTCTTCACGTCATCGAAGAACATGTCCTCGTACGGCGCCGGCCTGAACATCGCCGTCGTCTTCCGTGCGTGGATGGTGACCGGGTTGCTCTGGCCACTGGGGTTCGCGAACGCCAGCTTCAGCTGACCGTTCGCCGTCGTCGACACCTGCGCGGCAACGTTCGACGAGATGAACGCGAACCCTTTCGGCAGCAGGACACCGAGACGGTACCCACTGAGGCTGCGCACCCACACGATGTCCTCGCTGTGCATCATGTAGGTCCGCGCGTCTTTGTAGGTCTTGTAAATCAGGACGCGGCCGACGCCGCCCTGCGGCACCGGAATCGGCAGCTTCGCGTGGATCGCGTGCGTTTCGGGATCGTTCTTGTCCTGCTCGTACGTGAACGGCAGCGGCTTGCCGGTCCGCGGGTCGTACACCTCGATGTCCGACCCTTCACTGCCGCCGCGCGTCGCGTTGACTAATTCGGTCGCCCCGGCGCGGCTTTCTTCGGGCAGAAACTTGATGCGAAACGCTTCGCTCCCCGGCGCGAGGATTTCGTACTCCGTGTACGCGTCCTGGGAGAAGAGCCGCGAGACGGGCGGCGTCGGCCTGAGCGATCCGTCTGGATTGGTTCCACCGGGAAACGGGTTCTGTAACAGCGCGGCAACAGCCGCGACGGCAAACGCGCGCGTTGAGATCGACATGGGGGGAGTGTATGTCATTGCGGATTGAGGATCTCGGATTGCGGATTGATTGATCGATTCGTCGACAATAAATCCGCAACCCTCAATCCGAAATCCGCAATACGTTATTTCTTCAGTTCGTCGTAGACCGCCGTGATCGCCGTCTCGTATCGCTCTTTCTTGTATCCCGGATACTTGGACGTGAGATCGATCGAGGCGGCGGCATCCTTCGCGCTCTTGCCCGCTTTGTTCGCCGCTTCGACGGCGGCGATCCACTGCGCCATGAACTTCTGATACTGCTGCAGATCCTTCGGCGTCGTGACCGGACTGTGGCCGGGGATCACCGTATCGACATCCTTGATGCCGGCGATCGCTTTCGCGAGGGTCTTCGGATACTCGATGCCGCTGCCGCCGTTGTTGCGATCGATCGTCGGCGCGTCGCGCCACGCGAACATGTCGCCCGTCTGCAGCACGCGCAACGATTTGTACACCACCCACGAGTCGCCGTTCGTGTGGCCAGGGCCGAAGTAGTACAGATCGATCTCATTCTTGCCGCTGCCGACCGTCATCTTGTCTTTGTAGGTGCGCTTCGGCAGGAACTGCGCTTTGTCGCCCGCGAACGCCGGCATCTTCGCCATGTTCGCTTTCGTGTTCTCGTGCGCGACGAAATCGACGGTCGCCGGAAATGCTTCGTTGCTCCCGGTGTGATCGCCGTGCGTGTGCGTGTTGATGATCGTCGTCACCGGCTTGTCGGTGATCTTCTTGATTTTCTCGAGGATCGTCGGTCCGTATCCGGACAGCTTCGTGTCGACGACGACGACGCCGGTGTCGGTGACGAAGATGCCGGTGTTGCCGCCGGTAAACTCCGGCCCAGGCGTCGACGACGTAATCACCCACAAATTGTCTTTAACTTTTTGTGCATCCGGCAGCGGTGGGCGGCTTTGGCCCTGCTGTGCGCTTATGACGGCCGACAGCGCGCCGGCGGCCAGCAGCATTCCGAGGACGGCGACCCGTTTCATCATTCAACTCCTTCGAAAACGTGCCGATTATACGCTTGCAATCCTGTAACTCGGCTGTCCTCAAGCTGGACACACCGGGGTGCACGGTCGTGCAGTTACTGGCTTTAGCGGCGGCATCGGCATTGCGAAGGGCCACGTTGATGGCTAATTTCTTCATGGCGGGATCCGAGCTAGTGCGGTGGGAAATCGTCTGCCTTGGGAGCACCGGCCCCTACAAGCTGGCGGTCATGCATCCCCGGGGTACAATCGTCGAGTACTTCACGACGACCGACGCGGCAATGCGTCGCGAACGCGAACTCGAAGCATTATTTCTGGCGTCGTGATGCTCGACGTGATGGCCCGAACCGGACGTTTGTTGATCGTCGACGACGACGAAGGGGTGACGCAGACTTTTGCGGGCATCCTGCGGCTCGAGGGACACCAGGTGCGCACCGCGATGAATGCGCACGACGGTCTTCGGGAAGCGGAGGATTTTCATCCCGACGCGATCATCCTCGACTTGCGCATGCCGCTCGTCAACGGCCTCGGATTTCTCTACCGCCTGCGCGAACGCGACGACCGCATTCCGGTCACGATCATCACGGGCGACGCGTCGCTGACCGAAGAAGCGATGGCGGAGATCGAAGAGCTCGGCGCCGACGTCTGCTTCAAGCCGATCTGGACCGAAGACCTGCAGGGCCTCGCCGACCGCCTGCTCTCACGCTCGCTCTCGTAACGCCGCGGCCGGATCCAGCCTGACCGCGCGCGCGAGCGGAATGGCGCACGCCACACCCGCCACGATCCCCAACACGCCGACAGCCGCCAGCATCGTCACGAAGTCGAACGGATCGACGCGGAACAGCGTCTGGGCGATCGCGCGCGCGACGGCTGCTGCGCAGGGAATGCCGATGATCAGCCCCGCGGCGGCCGCGCGCAACTCCGACGCGGCGACGAGCGCGGCGATGTCTGCCGGCGCGGCGCCAAAGGCGAGGCGGATGCCGATCTCGCGCGTCCGGCGGCCCACGGCGGCGGCGGTCACGGCGTACACGCCGATGCCCGAGAGAACGAGCGCCGCAGCGCCGAAGAGCAGAAGGACGAGCACGTTGAAGCGCCGGCTCCGGCGCGCACCATCGAGAATTTCCTGCATCGGGCGCGCGCTCGAAGAGGCGACGTCGGGATCGATGCCGCGAATCTCGGCGCGGACCCGATCGACGAGCGCGGCGGGGTCGCGATCCGTTCGCAGCACCCAGTACATGCGCGCCGAGAGCGACGCTTCCGAGGCCGGCATCTGCCGCAGCGGCAGATACGCGTCGGCTGTCGGCGCCGCGTCGAGCCCGGATTGCTTGACATCGGACACGACACCGATCACTTCGATCGGTGCTGGACCGAGCGCGAGGCGGAAATGCTGTCCCACCGCGTGGCCGTCTGGCCAGAATCGGTCGGCGAAGCTGCGGCTGATCACCGCAACCGGTTTCGTGTTCGCGCGATCGTCGTCCGAGACATCGCGTCCGCTCGCACGGGCGATCCCCATCGTGTCGAAGTAACCGGGCGTCACGAACCGCAGATGCGCCTGCGGGATCGCGTCGGGCGGCGGATCGGGACGACCGACAATCCAGAGATCTTCGGTGCGAAGCAGGCCGCTCAGCGGCAGCAGCGACACTTCCGCGACGCGGCGCACGCCGCCGATCGCCTCGAACCGTGGTCGCAGTCGATCGACGAATCCGATCAGAGACGGCACCGTCGAATAGCGAGCCGGCGGAAGCGACAGCTGCACCGACAGCACACCCGTCGGCGAGAAGCCGGGATCGACACGCTGCAGGTTGACGAATCCGCGAATCGTCAACCCGACGGTCACCATGAGCGTCAGCGACACGGCAAGCTGCGCCGCCACGAGCCCGCGACGGACCGCCAGCGTCGGCGGCGTGCTGCGCTGCAGTTCGCCGCTCGCATGCATCGCCGGCAACGCGCCACACACGACGGCGCAGACCGCGAGCGCCGCGCCGACGAACACGGCGACGCGTGTGTTCAACGCGATGCCCTCGAGGCCGGGCAGGCCCGGGATCATCGCCGCGAGCGCGGGCGCCAGCCACACGGCGGCCGCGGCGCCGAGCGCGCCGCCAATGGCGACGAAGACAATCGACTCGGTCAGGAGTTGACGCGCGATTCGGCCGCGCGACGCGCCCAGCGCCTGCCGCGTCGCCACTTCGGCTCGCCGCGACGTGGCGGAAACCAGCATCACGTTGGCGATGTTGGCGCAGGCGAGCAACAGGAGGAGCAGGACGGCGCCGAGCAGCGTGAGCAGGAGCTGACGGCTGTCGCCAACGATCTCCGCCTGCAGCGGAAACAGATTGACGCCCGTTTTCTTGCCGTCCTCGTCTGGAAATTGCTTCTGCAGCCGGGCGCCGATCGCATTCAGTTCGCGCGTGGCCGCATCGATCGTCACGCCTGGCCGCAGGCGCGCGACGACGCGCAGGAACCCGAATCCTCGCTGCGGCCGGCGTGGGTGCGTCGCGATCGGCATCGGGGTCGCCATGTCGGCATCGCGAAACGGGAACGTGAATCGCGGCGGCATTACGCCGGCGACGGTGTACGGCACGCCGCTCAAATCGATCGACCGCCCCACCACCGCGGGATCGGCGCCGAAGCGTCGACGCCACAGGCGGTCGGTGATGACGACCGATCGCTCGGCCGGGTCGGTCGACGGCTGAAACGTGCGTCCGATCGCCGCCTCTGCGCCGAGCACGGCGAAGAAATTCGTCGCGACCCGCAACCCTTCGAGCCGTTCCGTCTCGCCGACGCCGATGAGATTCGCCGTCCAGTTCGTGAACGGCGCCACGCCGTCGAGGACGCGACTGTCCGCGGAGTAATCCTCGAGATCGAGAATCGAGAACGGGGCGCGATCCCGCTCCACGCGAGCGTTCCACATCCACACCAGGCGACCCGGATCGCGGAACGGCAGATCGCGCATGACGACGGCGTCGACGATCGCGAAGATGGCGGTCGCGGCCGCCACCGTAACGGCGCACGTGACGATGGTAAAGAGCGCGACGCCTGGTTCGCGCGCGATACGACGGAGAGCCAGCCGCAGGTCATGACGCATGATTACGATCTGTAACATATGTTACACTTTAATTGCAACTTACATTACATGCGCTGGTTGTTACTCGTTCATCAGGTGCCGCCGAACGCGCGCGTCAAGATCTGGCGCCGGCTGCAGGACGTCGGCGCCGTGCAGGCGCGCAATGCGGTGTACGTGCTGCCGAATACCGATGCGTGCCGCGAGGACTTCGAGTGGATCCGGAGCGAGATCGCTGCAGCCGGCGGCAGCGCGACGATCTTTGCCGCCGACACGCTCGATCCGACGTCCGAGGAGGAGATCGTGGCCACGTTTCAGCGAAGCCGAACCGACGACTACCGGTTGCTTGCCGAGGAGGCGTCCGCGTCCGTCCCGGCCGCGCGACGAGACGGCCGCGCGATCGCGCGACTGCGGCAGCGGTTCGAGGACATCGATCGCCACGACTTCTTCCGCGCCGCCGCCAGGCAGACGGCGGCCGAGGCCATTTCCGCGCTCGAGTCGAAGATCGCTCCGCGCATCGCCGCGAAGCCGTCCGGCCCGGCGCTGCCGATTCGAGACTTCAAGAACCGGCGCTGGGTCACGCGCCGCCGGCCCGGCGTCGATCGCATGGCCTCCGCGTGGTTGATCCGCCGATACATCGATCCGGGCGCCACGTTCGCGTTCGCCGACGCTCCAATTCCGAACGCGATCCCGTTCGACATGTACGCGGGCGAGTTCAGTCATCAGGGGACGCTCTGTACGTTCGAAGTGCTCGCCGCGCGCTTCAGGCTCAGCAATCCCGTCATCACCCACATCGCACACATCGTCCACGACCTCGACATGAAAGAAACGCGCTACGCGCCGCCGGAGGCCCCGGCCGTCGCGCGGTTGATTGACGGGCTTCGCGCGCTGCACCGCGACGACCACGACCTGCTCGAGCAGGGACGGCAGATGTTCGAAGCGCTCGCGAAATCGTTTGAGAGTATGCTGACCTCTGATGCGGCTCGTCCTGCTCGCCGCCGTCGTCGCCTCGCTCGTCACCGCTGATCCGCCGGCGTATACGGCGCTCGGCAGCGGTCATCTGCTGCGTGAGGTCTCGACCGACGGCCGATGGCTGACGCTCGAGGACAAGTCGCGATGGGACGTCCACCCGCGCGACCGCTTTCAAACCGTCGATTGGGAACGCGACGCGAGCATCGCCGTGCGGACCACGCGCGGCGACGATGGGTTCGATTACGAGATCGTGAACACCTCGGCTGACGAAGGGGTGCTCGCCAAATTCACACCGACACGATGATGGCCAAAACTTTTCTGCTGATGGGAGCGCTCGCGGGCGCGCTGGGCGTGGCGCTCGGCGCGTTCGGCGCCCACGGGTTGCGCAACCGTTTGACGCCGGACATGCTCGCCGTGTTCGAGACCGGCGTGCGCTATCACATGTATCACGCGCTCGCGCTCGTGCTCGTCGCGGCGCTGATGGCGCGGCTCGACGGGCGGCTGATTCACGCCGCGGGCTGGAGCTTCGCGATTGGGATCGTGTTGTTCTCCGGCAGCTTGTATCTGCTCGCGGTCACCGGCGTGCGGATCCTCGGCGCGATTACGCCGCTCGGCGGCGTCGCATTTATTCTCGGCTGGGCGTTCCTGGCGATTGCGGCGCTGTAACCGTCATTTCCTTCTGCGTCCGGCGGCCTTCGACCATCGTCGTCAACACGTACGTGCCCGGCTGCACATCCTCGAAGACGTAGCTGCCGTCGGCGTCCGCCGTCGTTGCGTACGGCGTACTCGTCGACACGATCTCGGCTGACATCGCCGGGTGGATGTCGCAGCCGACGTGATAGAAGCCATCCTGCTTGAAGGTGTAGTCGTAGGAGCTCCCCGTTGGAATGGCGACGTTGAACGCACCTTCGCGGGTGTCCTCGTTGGTGACGTGGACGTTGTGCAGCGTGTCGTCGCTGTTGCGGAACTCGACCGGCTGTCCGGTGCGAACGAACAGCAGCGACGGACCAAACGTCTGCCCCACTTGATCCATCACCGGCTTCTCGGGAGTGGGTGGGAACTCTCTCGCCGGCTTCGGCTCGAGCCACACAAATGCCGTGGCGCCGGGCACGACGCCAGGCACCCGCCCACTCACCGTCGTCGAGGCCTTCGGGGCGGCAGCTGGCGCAGTCGCGGCCGGCGCCGCAGCCGTCGAGGTCGGCTGCGATTGCGATTTCGAGCAGCCCGCGGCAGTCGTCAGCAGTATCAGAACCGCGACGGTTTGAATCCTCACGCCTTCAGCTTACACTGGTGATCACGGCAGGCCTGACGGCCTGCGCGATATGACGCCCAAGAAACTGCTCCTCGCCGGAATCGTGTTCGTCGCTACGGCGGGCGTGTGGCTCGGCGCACGCGCGCTGCGTCACGACGACTCCGAGACCACGCCGGAAGCCATGCTGAGCGCGTCGGCTTCGGCGCCAGCGACGCCGATGACGATCCGGTTCTTCCGCGACCCGAAACCGGCGGCGCAGTTCGCCGTCCGCACGATCGACAACCGGCAGGTTACGCTCGCGTCGCTGCGCGGCAAGGTCACCATCGTCAACTTCTGGGCGACCTGGTGTCCGCCGTGCCGCGCCGAAATTCCCGATCTGGTTGCGCTTCAGGACAAGTACCGCGACACGCTGCAGATCGTCGGCATCTCCGAAGACGAAGGCGGCCCCGAGGTCGTGCGGAAGTTCATGGCGGAGCATCACGTCAACTATCCGGTCGCGATGATGTCACCCGAGTTCGAGAAGCTGTTCCCCGGCGTGTCCGCGTTGCCGACGTCGTACATCATCGACCGCGACGGCCGCATCGTGCAGAAGCACGTCGGCATGCTGTCGGCGGCGATGACCGAAGCCGAAACGCGCTCGCTCGCGGGCCTGCCCGTGGATGCGGCGATCGAACGCGTCGATCAAACGCAGAAGCTCGCGCTCGGCGCCAACGCGCAGGCGCTCGAGATTCCGGGCGTCGACCTCAAGAAGCTGTCCCCGGCCAAGCGCACCGAAGCGCTGGCGAAGTTGAACGCCGACTCGTGCACGTGCGGCTGCGATTTGACGATCGCCCGCTGCCGCGTCGACGACCCGACCTGCAGCGTCAGCCTGCCGATCGCGCGGCGGATTGTCGATGAAGTCTCTGCTTCTTCTCGTTAGCACGCTTCTCAGCTGGTTGTCGCCACAGCAGCTCACCTATCCGCGAGAGTTCGTCGGATCCGCGAAGTGCCAGCAGTGCCATCAGCAGCAGTACGCCGACTGGTCGAAGACGCTGATGGCGAACGTCGTCCGCGATCCGAAGACGCACCCTGACGCGATCATTCCGGATTTGTCGAAGCCCGATCCGCTCCTCACGTTCACGAAGGACGACATCGCGTTCGTCTACGGCAGCAAGTGGAAGCAGCGGTACTTCACCAAGCGCGGCGCCGACTACTATCCGCTCGGCGCGCAGTGGGACGTCACGCACAAGATCTGGCGGCGCTACTTCGTGGCCGAGAACACCGATTGGTGGGTGCCGCACTACCCCGCTGACAACTTGCAGCGGCCGACGGGACCGACGTGCGACGGCTGCCACTCGGTCAACTACAACGTGCGCTCGCGCATCCCGACGGAGTGGAACGTCGGCTGCGAAAAATGTCACGGTCCCGGGAGCCAGCACGTCGCGAAGCCGGATCGCACGAACATCGTCAACCCGTCACGCCTCGAGCCGATGCGCTCCAACGACGTGTGCATTCAATGTCACTCGCAGGGGCAGCCGACGCGCAATCCGATCGACGGACGCTACTTCGACTGGCCGGTGGGCTACGACCCGACGAAGTCACTGACCGACTTCTGGCACCTCGATCCGCCCGAACTCGGCAAGCAGGACTTCCTCTATTTCGCCGACGGCACCGCGCACAAGAACCGCATGCAGGGGAACGACTTCGTGACGTCGCGCATGTACCTGAAGGGCGTGCGATGCCAGGACTGTCACGACGCCCACGGATCGCCGAACAACGCGATGCTGCGGCGGCCGGTGGATCAAATCTGCTCGTCGTGCCATTCGCCCGGCGGACGCAACGGTCCGCAGCAGCCGACGCTGCAAGCGCACACGCACCACGCGCCGGGTTCGGAAGGCAGTCTGTGTGTGAACTGTCACATGCCGAAGATCGAGCAGACGATCGCGGACGTGAACGTGCGCAGCCACACGTTCCGTTTTATCTCACCGGGCGCGTCGGAGCGGTTGAAGGTGCCGAATGCGTGTACGACGTGCCACACCGACAAGGCGAATCAGTGGGCGATCGACGTCATGAAGACGTGGGCGAGCGTCTCACCGTGGCGGATTGGTCCGCTTTGAGACTTCGTCGAGCTGCGCCGCGATGTTCTCGTAGCAGCTCGGACAGATGCCGTGGCTGAACTGCGCGTCCGAGTGCTCCGCGATGTAGCCTTCGACCTGCTGCCAATATTGATCGTCCCCGCGAATCCGTTTGCAGTAGCTGCAAATCGGCAGGAGGCCGCGCAACTGCTTCACGTTCGACAGCGCGGTTTGTAGCTCGTCGACCCGCTCGGCGAGCTTCTGCTGCAGCGACAGGACGCGCACGCCGACGGCGACGCGCGCGCGCAGTTCATCGGGATCGAACGGCTTGATGATGTAGTCGTCCGCGCCCGCCTCCAGACCGGCGATGACGTCGCCGCGGCTCTCGCGCGCGGTGACCAGCAGCAAGTACATGTTCGCGAGCGGCAAGTCGGCGCGCACGCGGCGGCAGACTTCCGTGCCGTCCATCTCCGGCATCATCCAGTCGAGGATCGCCAGCGTCGGCGCGTTCGCCTTGCCCAGGAATTCCCACGCCTGCGCACCGTCGCCGACGACGGTCGTCGTGTAGTTCCAGCGCTGGAGGGTGCGGCCGAGGATTTCGCCTGTGACGCGGTCGTCTTCGGCGATGAGCACTTGCACGCGCGAAGTATACAATGTGCGCCTCCACGACCATGAATCAGGGGACGGTCCGACGCGTCGGCCTCGCCGCGCTGTGCGGCGTCTTGGGCCTCGTCATCAACGTGCTGCCGTTCGGCGCGGTCGTCGCGCCGCTGCTGCTCGGACGCATGGTGACGCTGCCGATCGCGATCCTCTTTGGACCGGGCCCTGGCGTTGCCGCAGCGGTGATCAGCACGCTCGGCATCGTGCGCTCCACGCCGATGTCGCTGGTCGTGTTTCCGATCGAAGCGCTCGTCGTCGGATGGTTCGCCAGGCGCGGGCGATCGCCGATCGTGTCGGCTGGTCTCGTCTGGATCGTCGTCGCAGCGACGCTGGTGGTGACGCCGCAAGTCTACGGCGTCGGTTACCTGCGCCAGACCATCTGGCCGATCGCGCTGCAGCTCGTGCTGAACGCGCTCGTCGCCATCGTCGTCGCCGAGTTGATCGCGGTGGTGCTCGCGCCGTGGATCGACGTCGCGACCGGCTGGCGGCCGGAGCGGATGCGGCTGCGCGCGTACGCATTCCACGCGTTCGTGCTCGTCGCCCTCCTCCCGGTCCTGCTGCTCGCGTCGGTGGACAACCAGGCGATTGCGACGCGCCAGGAGACGGCCGCCGGCGCGCGACTGCACGAAGCGGTCACCGCGCTCAGCGAGCACATCGATGAGTACGTCACGTCGCATGCGCAGGCCGTGCAGGCGGTGGCGGCGTTGTTCGCGAACGCGAAGCTCGATCACGTGGACCGCGAGCTGATCCTCGCGCAACATCGCCAGTTCTATCCGGGCTTCGTGACGCTGTTCCACGCGGATCGCCGCGGCATCGTGCAGGAGATCTCGACCAACGCCGAGTCGGCGCTGACGCCGATCAACGACCGGCAGTACTTCATCGACGCGGTCGCCAGCCGGAGGCTCGCGATATCGGACGTGATCATCGGCCGGTTGTCGCACGTGGCGATCGTGACGATGGCGATGCCGATCATCGGCGCCGACGCGTCGGTCATCGGCGTCGCGGGCGGGTCGCTCGATCTGTCGCGATTCGAGCGGTTCGTCGAAGACTTCAACACGCTGCCCGACGCACGCGTCACGATCGTCGACCAGCACGATCGCGTCATCTACGCGACCGAGAAGACCGGCTACACGGCGCTGCAATCGCTCTCGAGCGACGACCTGCTGCGCAGCGCCTCGGCGTCACACGAGGGCGTGTTTCGCTATGACCGCCGCGGCAGCGCGGACGCGAGCGGCATCGGTCGACTGGCGGCGTCTGCCGTCATCAGCGCCGCCGGGTGGCGCGTGTTCGTCGAACAGCCGCTCCTCGATCTGCGGCTGCAGTCGACCGGCTACTACGCGATCACGCTGACGTTGCTCTTCCTTGCGATGGGCGGCGCGGTCCTCGGCGCGCGCGGGTTCGCCGCCGGCGTCACGCGCCCCCTCGAAGATCTCGTCACGATCGTGCGGAACGTCTCGGCGCACGGCGCTCCGACGCAGGCCCACCTCTCCTCGTCACCGCCGGCGGAGATCGCGACGCTGATCGAGGACGTCCAGGGGATGCAGGGGCGGCTGTCGGATTCGTATCAACAGCTCGAGCAGGCGCTCGTGGCGCGTGAACGGCTGAACACCGAACTCCGCGCGCTGACGGAGGACCTCGATCGCAAAGTCCGCGAGCGCACCGCCGAATTGGCGGCGGCGACGCGCATCGCCGAAGAGGCGAGCCAGGCGAAAAGCGAGTTCCTCGCCAACGTCAGCCACGAAATTCGGACGCCGCTCAACGGCATCATCGGCATGACGGAACTCGCGCTCGACACGCCGCTCTCGCACGAACAGCGCGAGTACCTCTCGATGGTCAAGAGCTCCGCCGACGCGCTGCTCGCGATTCTCAACGACATCCTCGACTTCTCGAAAATCGAGATGCGAAAGCTCGAACTCGAGCGCATCCCGTTCTCGATTCGCGACCACCTCGCCGACCTCGTCAAACCGCTGGCGCTCCGCGCCGAACAAAAGGGCCTGGAGCTCGTCTGCCACGTGCTGCCCGACGTGCCGCACGCCGCTATCGGCGACCCCGGCCGATTGCGCCAAGTGCTCGTCAACTTGATCGGCAACGCGATCAAGTTCACCGAACGCGGGCAGATCCTCGTGCAGGTCGAAATCGAGGCGAAGACCGACGAGCACTATCGGTTGCACTACTTCGTGAGCGACAGCGGCATCGGCGTCCCACCGGAGAAACAGCAGACGATCTTCGAGCCGTTCAAGCAGGCGGACGGTTCGACGACACGGCGGTTCGGCGGCACGGGCCTCGGCCTGTCGATTTCGACGACGCTCGTCAGCATGATGGGTGGACGCATCTGGGTGAACAGCGCGCCGAACGAGGGCAGTACGTTCCACTTCACGGTCTTGCTCGGGATCACCGACGTGCGGCCGGAGATGCTCGCGCTCGATCTGACCGACGTTCGCGTGCTGATCGTCGACGACAATGCCGTCAACCGCCGTGTGCTGCACGATCTCTTGTTGCGGTGGAAGATGCGCCCGTCAGTGGCCGCAAGCGGACAGGCGGCCATCGAGATGATGACCGCCGCGCGTGCCGACGGCAAGCCGTACGCGCTCGTCTTGCTCGACGCCAACATGCCGCACATGGACGGCTTCGACGTGGCCGCGCGCATTCGCGCGGAGCCGACGCTCGGCGGGGCCACGATCATGATGCTCAGCTCGTCGGGCCAGCACGGCGAGGCGGTTCGATGCGAAGAGCTCGGCATCGCGCACCATCTGACGAAACCCGTCGATCAACGCGACTTGCTGAGCGCGATCAGCCGCGTGCTGGCGCGCGATCACGCACCGCGCGCGCCGCTTCCCGCGTCCATGCTGCCAACCGACCTCCCCGAGCGGCGGCTGCACGTCCTGCTGGCCGAGGACAACGTGGTCAACCAACGGCTCGCCGCGAGCCTGCTCGAGCGGCGCGGTCACCGCGTCACGATCGCGGCGAATGGACGGGAAGCGGTGAACGCGCACGCCAAGCAGACGTTCGACGCGGTCCTCATGGACGTCCAGATGCCCGAGATGGGCGGGTTCGAGGCAACCGCTGCGATCCGCACGCGAGAACAGAGCGCCGGCGGCCGCGTGCCGATCATCGCGATGACCGCACACGCCATGAAAGGCGATCGCGAGCGCTGCCTCGCCGCTGGTATGGACGAGTACCTCACCAAGCCGCTCGATTCCCGACGCCTCTGCCGCGTGGTCGAGGACCTCGTCGCGCACCGGCCGCCGCCGCCCGAACCCGACACGACCAGCATCATCGAGCCGATCCTCGCGCGCGTCGGCGGCGATCGCGAACTGCTCGCCGAAATCAGCCGCCTGTTCGTCGAAGATGCGCCACGTCACCTCGAGCGGATTGATCGCGCGATCGCCGCGTCGGACAGCGACGCGCTGCGCCGCGCCGCGCACGCGTTGAAAGGCGCCGCGGCCAACTTCGATGCCGACGAGGTCGTGGCGCTCGCGCGCACACTGGAAGAATCGGGCCGCGCGTCGACGTTTGACGAAGCGCCGCGTGCGGTCGAGCAGCTGAAGCTCGAAATCGATCGCCTCCTCTCCGTCCTCCGCTCGATCACTTAGCAATTCGCACTTAGCAATTCGCACTTCGCCATTCGCACTTCACATCTAGCACTTCGTTTGCACTTGTACGCATGTGGAGGCACCTCATGTGGAACAAGGATGAACTGCGCGGAAAGGCCGATCAGCTGAAGGGCTCGGTCAAAAAGAACGTCGGCGATCTCAACAACGACGAACAGATGCGCAACGAAGGCGACGCGGAAAACGCCGCTGGTCAGGTCGAAGAGGCGTTTGGCAAAGGGCGGCGCAAGGTCGGCAACGCCATCAAGGACATCGGCGACAAACTCGGACATTGATTCCGATCACAGGTTCATCAGAGGAGGCATCGCATGACACGTACGGCAACTGGATTCTGCGTCGCGGCGGCTCTCAGCCTGGCAGTGTCCGTCGGCGCGCAAACGACAACGAGTCCACAAACGACGACGACGCCGCAGCCGGCGGATCGGATGCGCAGTGACAAAGGCGCGCACGACGTGACCGTGATCGGCTGTCTGGCGCGCGGCGCCGACGGCAACTACACGTTGAACAACGCCCGGATGAACGATGCGATGAGCAACCGCTCGCGCACGAGTTCGAATCCGGATACGACGACGGCCGGAACCACGGGGTCGACGACGGCGTCGACGACGGAAGCGTCCGCGACAACGGCCGGCAACAGCATGTCGTGGAAGCTCGAAGGCGGACACGATCTCGACAAGCACGTCGGCCACAAAGTCGAAGTGACCGGCCACACCGAGTGGAACGGCAGCTCATCCGCCAGCACGACGTCGTCAACCACCTCGACGACCACCGAGCACAATCGTGACTCGATGTCCGGACCGCGCCTCGACGTCAGCTCGGTCAAAATGATCTCGACCAGCTGCCAGTAATCGATCACTTCACAAAAGTGGAACCTTACACGGTGGATTGGCGACGGCCGGTTCACCGTGTCATCGCTCCCCGCCGCAAAACGGCCATTGTCAACGACTTGGCACTGGGCACGCCATTTGTAGAGTTACTGCACGCGCTGATATGGCTGAGCGATTGGTGCACGTGAATTTCATGCGACCGGAACAGGCGCCGTCGTCGACACACGATTCGCCGCAAACGCGGAGCGAACTCCATTCGTGGATTCGTGACACGCTGCGTCTACCGACGTCGGTCGAGCACGCGCTGGTCAACGCGATCGACGCCGTGTTCACGCGCCATGAGCGGCTCTGGCAGGAATCGAAACACGAGGCCATTCAGGCGCTGTCGGCCGGCTTCGCCGACAAGATGGCTCGCGTGAAGACGGAGTTGTCGGCCAAGGACGCTACCGTCAGCAGCATCTCGCGCTATTTCGAAGCGCTGGTCGCCGATCTCACCGATCGGTCGCACCGCGATCCGAAAACGAAGCTGATGAATTTCGCGCGCTTCACCGAGCAGCTCGAGTCGTTTCTCGCGCTCGAACAGCGCGGTCGCTGGTGCGCCGTGGGTCTCGTCGATATTACCGGCTTCAAGTGGTACAACGACGCGCTGGGCCACTCGGTCGGTGATCGCATCATCGAACGCGTCGCACACCTGCTGCGCGAGCAGGTGCGATCGGACGACCTGTTGGCGCAAGACGCCGGCACCCAGACCCGATCCGAGGATCTACACGCGCGGTTCGGCGGCGACGAGTTCTGCTTCCTGATTCCCGATCTGGACGAATATCACCAGGCATACTCGATCGGCGAGCGCTTCCGCGAAGCGGTGGAGCGATACGACTGGGCCACCGAAGACCGACGTCTCGCCGTCCAGCCGGTCCGCTGCGATGTCGGCGTCGTCTGTCTGTCGCTGGGCCGGGTGTCCGAACGTCGCTTCATCGCGCGGCGCCTCGCGGCCGATCTGATCCAGCGCGCCGACAAGTTGATGTACGAAGCCAAGGGTGAGCGCGCGAACCACATTTACCTGGTGCGCGCGCGCATCGACAACGGTACGCTCGTCGACGTCACCGACCACGACACGGAGTCCGCGGCCACGCCCGAACCGCTCGAATAGTGTTATATTCGAGAGTTCGTGGTGGGTATAGCTCAGTGGTAGAGCGCCGGACTGTGGCTCCGGAAGTCGCGGGTTCGACCCCCGTTACCCACCCCACTCCTTTACCCCTCGGGTGTACCCTAACGGCGTGGGATCTCTTCCGAAATTACTGCTGAGTCTGACCGCAAGCACGCGTTTACTCGTCATTTCTCCACATCCGGACGACGGTACTTTGGGCGCAGGCGGATTGATCGCACGCGCGGCGGCGGCGCACGCATCGGTTCGCGTCGTGCAAATGACCAGCGGCGATGCGTTTTCGGAAGGGGTCAAGCGCGCAGATCGGACGACGAGCCCGACGGCGTCGGAATACCGCGCGTATGGCGAACGGCGCGAGCGCGAAACCGTGTCTGCGCTCGGAGCGCTCGGCATCAAGTCGACGTCAATTGCATTCCTTGGATTTCCCGACGAAGGATTGTGCCAACTCACGTCGCGGTACACGTGGACCGAGTTCGTGTCGCCGTACACGCGCAGGTCGAGCCCGCCGCCGCAGGAACAGCGCGTGCGCGGCGTCGAGTACCGCGGTCGCGATGCGACGCTCGAACTGGTCCGCATCATCGAAAGTTTCGCGCCGACCGTCGTCGTGCTGCCCGACCCCGCGGACGAACACCCGGATCACTGCGCGACGCACATGCTGGTGCATCAGGCGCTGGCCGAGGCCGAACGCCAGAATTACGCGCTGCACCCGCGCGAACTGCACTACGTGATTCATTCCGGGGAGTGGCCGCTGAGCAACGGCGTACCACCGACATCAACGCTCTCTCCGCCGTCGCGTTTTCGTCATGACGCCGCGTGGCGAACGCTGCCGCTGACGAAGCGCGAGCGGCAGGCCAAGCGGCGCGCTCTGCACGCCTACGAAACGCAGATGTTGATGATTGGGACGTTCATGCGCGCGTTCGACAACGACAACGAGCTCTTCGTCGACGGCGAACCGGCGACGCCGCCGGCCTGCTGGTGCGAGGGGAGCAACATCTCGAGGCCGTGAGGTCCGCTCGACACCATCTCGAATCGCTTGACGCCTTTCGCGGCATCACCATTGCCGGCATGATCGTCGTCAACAATCCCGGCAACTGGGATCGTGTCTACGCGCCGCTGCTGCATGCCGACTGGAACGGCTGCACGATCGCCGATCTCGTCTACCCGTTCTTCATCGTCATCCTCGGCGTTGCGCTGCCATTCGCGCTCAGCCGTCGCCGCGCCTCGGGCCACGAGATCCGTCGGTTCTACGGCCGCTTTGCGCGACGCGCGGTGCTGCTGTTCGGTCTCGGCTTTCTGCTCAACCTCGTCGCCGCACGGTTTTCGCTGTCTGCGGTGCGCGTGCCCGGCGTGCTGCAGCGCATCGCGGTCGTGTACTTTGTCGCCGCGGCCATCGCGCTCCACCTGAAGCCGCATCAGCGGGCCGGCGTCGCGGTCGCGCTGCTCGCCGTCCACACGCTGCTGCTGACACTCGCACCGATGACGCCCACGGCAACGGTGGCGACGCGCCTCGATCGCGCCGTGTTCGGCGCGCACACCTTGACGCCGGTCGGTCCCGATCCCGAAGGCGTGCTGGGAACGTTGACGGCGATCGCCTCAGCGTTGATCGGTACGCTGGCGGGCGATTGGCTGCGTCGCGAGTCGGCGCCGCTGCCGCGGATTGGCGGGCTGCTCGCTGGCGGCGCGGCGCTCGCCGTCGGCGGGTACGCCTGGTCGTTCGTGTTGCCGCTGAACAAGCCGCTCTGGACGGCGTCGTATACGCTGCTCACCGGCGGTCTCGCGATCGTCGGCCTCGCGCTCAGCTACGCCATCATCGATGTCGTCGCGATTCGTGCGTGGGCGAGGCCGTTCGTATGGCTCGGCGTCAACCCGCTCGCGATTTATTTCCTCGCGGAATTCGTCGGCCATCTCCTCGACTCGACTGGGGCAAAAACGTGGCTCTACTGGACCGAGCTGCGCTCAATCGTGATGCCCCCTCTCGGCGAATCTCAAACGTCGCTCCTTTTTGCTGTGCTGACGATCGTCATCTGGACGGTGGTCGCCGGCGTGATGTATCGCCGAGGCGTCCGCGTTCAGGTCTGACCAGGTACGAACGTTGCGACGTAAGGCGGTGGAGGTCCGCAGATGTCCACCGAACTCGGCATGGCGATCGCTGTGGCGATCGCGCTGATGGTCGCGTTGTGGGTTCCGTATCTCGTGAAAGAGATTCGCCGCGGCAAGGCGACGCTCGGTCCGCGCGATCCGGTTGGCGCGGGCGACACGCACCCGGGCCGGCGCGGCGATCCGGCGCCGGGCCAATTCGAAGCGCAAGCCGATCCCTACGATCCGCGCGCCTCTAGGTAGGCGGGACTATCGGAACGAGTTGCGGCAGCGATGGAAACGTGGGCGGGGCCGGCGCGGCTGGCATCCCGACCCACGTCCGCACGGCGGCGTGGATTCGGTCGCTGAAGATCCACGCGGCGAGTCCACCACCCACGCCCGCCATCAGCATGGCGATCAGAATCAATGTGAGGAAGGCGCCAGCCGGCGCGCTGCGCGACGCCGGCGCCGAGATGCCCAGTTCCTCGGCGGCCATGCGCACCAGTTCCCCATCGATGACGCTCGCCGAACGATCGAATCCGCGCGTGAGCGCCCGGTCGCAAAGCTGATTGATCGCCCGCGGGTTGCCGCCCGACAGGTCAAAGAGTCGGCTCAGCGCCGCATCATCGAAATCGACACGCGGCTGTTGTCCCGCAATTCCGAGGCGGTGCATGACGTAGCCGGGCACTTCATCCGCGGCCAGCCCGTCGAGATCGATCCACGTCTTGATATGGCTGCGAAGCGTCCGTAATTCCTTCCGGCCGAGCACGGTTCGCAACTCCGGTTGGCCGGAGAGGACGACCTGCACGGTCGGCACCACTTCCGCCGCCAATCGCTGGAATTCCTGCAGCACGTGCGGCGGCAGCTGCTGCGCCTCGTCGATGACGACAATCGCATTGGCCTGCAGCGGTGCCAGCGACTCGACGAACGACCGCAACGCCGCCGGCATCTGTCCCGCATCGCCCCGCGGCTGGCGGAACAGTTCCTCGCGCGAGAGCACGCCAAAGTCGACCAGCAGCGCGCTCACGAGTTCGTCGATCGTGGCCACCTGCTCCGCGACGAGCGAGGTCAACGTCCGTCGATCCATCTGGTCGAGGACGACGCGACAAAGCGTCGTCTTGCCCACACCGAGCGGTCCGGTGACGACGATGATGCCCGCGCGTTCGTGAAGCGCATCGACGAGCGTCTGTGCCGCGCGATCGTGCGCGACGCTGTGATAAAGAAAACGCGGATCGGGCCCGAGCGTGAACGGCTTCTCGGACAGCCCGTAGAAGGTCTCGTAGGTCAATGCACGCGGCGGCGGCGCTTCCGCGATCGGTGCACAATGCGGCGACGTCCGCGCGAGTTGCGGTGCGGCCGCGGTACCGCGCGCGGTAAAGGGTGGCGGCGGCACGAGCGGCCGTTGACCCGGGGGCAGTTGCGGCGGAAACAGATCGATCAGCGGGCGGCGTCCGGCCACGCTTCCACTGGCTGGCGCATCCGCCGACGGTGAGCCGGCCATCGGCGGCGCTGGAAATTGGGTCACGTTCGCGGGAACGGCCGACCGCGTTTTTTTCGGTTTGGCGGATTTCGGTCTCGCGGGACGCGCGCCGCCGTCCAATCCGTCGTCCAGCGCCGACAGGCTCTCGAGGAAGTTGGGGTCGTCGGCGAGGGAACGCTTAGGCCGAGACGAATCCACGTGACAGTTATATCGCGGCGAGTTCCATCAGTACAAGCGTGGGAACGTGCTCCGAAACAGAACAGCGTGTGTCCATACGGCACATGTGGGCCCTAAGTCGCTAAACGACAATCAGTTAGGCAGATTCTCGAAGATGAACACGTGACGTTATTGTCATATATACGAACACATTGGCGCACAGAAAAATTCGCACAAAATGCCAATACCCTTGTTGTTTCAACAACTTACAGTCAAGAAGCTCAGCTTGGCGTCAGAGTTGCTGTGAGCACCACCAATAGCATTCGTGTCGACGTCTGCCTATTCTTCGAAATGGCTACCGATCCTTCGTTGACGACGCTGACCAACTGGCGCGCGGAATTGCCCGTGCTGGCCGGCCGGTCGGTGCTGCTGCGCGAGCCGACGTCCCAGGACCTCGGGCCGCTCGTCGATTTGCTGTCGCTCGCCGACGCGACGCGCTTCGGCATCGATCACGCGACGACCGAACTCTCCGTCCAGCAGATGATCGACCGCGCGGTCCGCGATCGAAGCAACGGCGTCGCGTTTACGCACGCCATCACGCTCGCCGCCGCGCGCACGGTTGTCGGCTTGCTGCAGGTGCGCCAGTTGGATCCGGCATTCGAAGCGGCCGAATGGGAATGCACGATCGTGCCGTCGGTCCGCGGCAACGGGATGTTTCTCGAAGCGGCGCGTCTCGCTGGCTCGTTCGCATTCGGATCGGTCGGCGTGCATCGTCTCGAAGCGCGCGTGCTGCTGCAGAACGGCCGCGCGAACGGCGCGCTGCGCAAACTCGGCGCGGTGCAGGAAGGCATCCTTCGCCGGTCGGTGCGTCACGCCAATGAGTATCTCGACCAGGTGCTGTGGTCGATGCTGAAAGAGGACTGGGGCGAACACTGGGTGTCGACTGCGCCCCGGGTCCACTGATGCGACAACTTCCCGCCATCGGCCGCGCGTTTGTCGTCGGCGTCATCGCCCTGGGCGCCGTGCTGTTTCTCGTCAACGCGCCGCAGATCCATTTCTCGCAGCCATACCTGTTCCTGCTGCTGCTGGTGTTGTCGTCGGTGTCGGCGGTGATGAAAGTGGCGCTGCCGCTGACGACGAGCGGTTCGACCATGTCGGTGTCGTACGCCGTCGATTTCGCGTCGCTGCTGCTGCTCGGTCCGCACGAGACGATGATCGTCGCGGCGGGCAGCGCGTTCTCGCAGTGTCATCTCAACAGCAAGGAACGCAATCCGCCCTACCGAACGCTCTTCAGCATGGCCTCGCTCGTCATCACCGTCGAAGGCGCGGGCCTGGCGTTTCGGCTCGCCGGCGGTCATACCGATTCGATCGCGCTGACGGCGATGGCGCGCCCGCTGGTGGCCGCGGCAACGGCCTACTTTCTTTTGAACACCGGCCTGGTTGCGGCGGCGATCGCGCTCACCACGAAGCAGCGGATCATCCCCACGTGGAACAACAACTTCCTCTGGAGCGCGCCGAGTTATTTCGTCGGCGCCGGGACCGCTGCGGTGGCGGGCTGGTTCGTGACGAACGCCGGCTACTGGCTCCCGCTCACCTTCGCGCCCGTCTATCTCACCTACCGCACCTACAAGGTGTATATGGGGCGCATCGAAGACGAGCAGCGGCACGTGCAGCAGACGTCCGACCTGCATCTGGCGACCATCGAAGCGCTCGCGCGCGCGATCGACGCGAAGGATCAAACGACGCAGATGCACATCCGCCGCGTGCAGATTTACGCGGCCGGGCTCGCGAAAGCGGCGGGGCTGACGGAACCGGAGATCCAGGGCGTGAAGACCGCCGCGCTCCTGCACGACATCGGCAAGCTCGCCGTGCCGGAACACATCTTGTCGAAACCGGGACCGCTGACGCAGGAAGAATTCCAGAAGATCCGCATCCATCCGCAGGTCGGCGCCGAAATCATCGCGGCCGTGCCGTTCCCCTATCCGGTCGCGCCGATCATCCTGAGCCACCACGAACGCTGGGACGGCAAAGGATATCCACAAGGGCTGGCCGGCGCGGCGATTCCGATCGGCGCGCGCATGCTGACCATCGTCGACTACTACGATGCCGTGACGACCGAACGTCCGTATCACAAGGCGCTGTCGCACGAGAGCGCGATCGGCCTGCTGAAGCACGAAGCGGGACGCGCGCTCGACCCGGCGCTGGTACCGATGTTCGTCGAGATCTTGCCGGCGCTGATCGCGGAAGTGGGCGAAGAATCGCAGGCGATCGAACAGGCCGAACCGGCCGCGACGCTGAGCGGATCCACCGCCGTCGGCCTCGTTCCATCCACCGGCGCCAGCGCGTTCGAGAACATCGCGCTCGCCCACCGCGAAATCTACGCGCTGTACGAAATCGCGCAGTCGATGGGCACGAGCCTCGGGGTCGCCGACACGATGGCGCTGATCTCGTCGAAGATCTCGAAGATCGTGCCGTGGTCGGGTTGCGCCTTGTTCCTGTACCAACAGGAGAGCGACACGCTGCGCTGCCGCTTCGCGGCCGGCGTGGATGCGCCGAAACTGCTGAACGTCTCGCTGAAGAACGGCAACGGCCTCTCCGGCTGGGTCGCCCGCAACCGGCGGACGTTGATCAACGCCGACCCGCGCGTCACGTTCGAGAACGCCGGCCTCGCCGTCGACGTCGCGTTGCGCGCGGCGATTGTCTGCCCGCTCGTGTTCAACGACACGCTGATCGGCAGCCTCGCGCTGTACCACGTCGAGCAGAATCACTACACCGAGGATCACCGGCGGCTGCTCGAGCGGATCGCCGAGCAGGCGGGCGCCGTCATCCACAACTCGATCGTGTTCGAGCAGACGCAGGAAGATTCGCTGACCGATCCATTGACCGGTTTGCCGAACCGCCGTTCGATGTTCGTCCACCTGTCGCGCGAGCTCGCGCGCGCCGAGCGGCTGAAGAGCGAAGTCGCGCTCATCGTGATGGACATCGACGGCTTCAAGCAGATCAACGATACGTACGGGCACAACGTCGGCGACCACGCGCTTCGCGAGGTCGCCCAGGCGCTCCACGGCGCCCTGCGGCCGTACGACCTCTGCGTTCGCTACGCCGGGGATGAATTCATCGTCGTCCTTGCCGACTGTTCGCGCGACGCGGCGGAAGCGAAACGCCGCGAACTGCAAGCCAGGATCTCGGAGATCCAGCTCGATGTCCGGGCCGGCCGGCGCCTCCATCTCGCCGCGAGCGCCGGCGCGGCCGTCTTCCCGCACGACGGGACAACGTACGAGATGCTGCTCGCGGATGCGGATCACCGCATGTATCGCGACAAGGCGACGCGGCGCGGACATGTGCCGACGCCGCCGACGCCTGGTCCGGCCGACTTCATCGCGACCGACATCTTCGATGACGCGCCGCGCTCCCTGTCACGCCCGCATCACATCGCGTAGAACGATCCCGTTACAATTGATCGCGTGAGCGAACCCGAAGAGCCCCAGGTCCGTGTCGTCGATCGGCGGTGGTGGGCACAAGGCGACACCTCCGTCGACGAACGCGAGCAGAGCAGCGTCCGCAAACCGTCGTACGTCGAAGATTTGGAACGGCGGCTCGCCGACACCACCGCGCAGCTGCAGGCGATGGCCGTCGAGCATCGCCGCGCGTTGGAGGAATTCGAGCAGGCCAAGGGCCGCATCCGTCGCGACGTCAACCGCGAGGCGGAGCGCGGAAAGCGCGCGGTCCTCGTCGAGTTCCTCGAGGTCGTCGACAATCTCGATCGCGCGATCGCGGCAGATCCAGAACGGACATCACCGCTCTTCCGCGGCGTCGAGCTCGTGCGCGATCAATTCATCGCGAAGCTCGACGCGTTCGGCGTCAGCCGGATCGCGGCGGTCGGCGAACCATTCGATGCGAATCGGCACGACGCCGTGTCGATGGAGCCGGTCGCCGATCCAGCGCAGGACGGGCGCGTCGTGCGCGTCCTGAAAGAGGGCTACGCGATCGGCGACGAGCTGCTCCGGCCCGCCACCGTCATCGTAGGCACGCGCGCATGAGCAAAGACGATCTCGTCGAACGTCGCCGCCGCTTCATCGAGCGGCAGATCCAGATGGACAAGAGCGCGGTGGACGTCAAGTTCGCCGGCAAACGACCGCAGGGCACAGGTCCGACGAATCGGCATGGGATGCCGCTGCTGCCGGTCGGTCAGCACGAGGTCAAGAATTGGCCCGTTCTCGACCTCGGCGAACAGCCTGACATCTCGACCAACGAATGGCGCCTCGAAGTCGCCGGCCTCGTCGAGAATCCGTTGACGCTGACATGGGAACAGTTCCTGGCGCTGCCGCAGGTCGATGACGTCAGCGACTTCCATTGCGTGACGACGTGGAGCCGCTTCGACAATCACTGGCGCGGCGTGCGGTTCAGGACGATCGCTGAGCTCGCCGTGCCGAAGGAAGACGCGAAATACATCCTCTGCACCGGCTACGACTTCATGCCGGGCTCGTACATTCCATACACCGTGAACGTTCCGCTCGATCGCGCGCTGGACGAGGACGTGTTGCTCGTGCACACGTGGGAGGGTAAACCGTTGCCACGTGAGCATGGCGGTCCGTGCCGGATGATTACGCCGAAGTTGTACGCGTGGAAGGGCGCGAAGTGGTTGCGCAAGATCGAATTTCTCGCGCGGGACAAAAAAGGTTTCTGGGAAATACGCGGGTACTCGAACTCCGCCGAACCGTGGTTTAACGATCGCTACTCGACCGAATAGACTGGCACACTGATTGAACCTCGGCCATGCCTATGCGCGTGTGGCCGGGCGAACCCTACCCTCTTGGCGCCACCTGGACAGGTGTCGGCGTCAACTTCGCAGTCTTCTCGGCACACGCGACGAAAGTCGAGTTGTGTCTCTTTGACGCGAGCGATGCGACGAAAGAAGTCGCGCGCATCGTGCTGCCCGAGCAAACCGATCAGATCTGGCACGCGTTTCTGCCTGATGCGCGCCCAAACCAGCTCTACGGTTATCGCGTTCACGGACCGTACGAACCGACCGCGGGGCACCGTTTCAACCCCAACAAGGTTGTCATGGATCCATACGCGAAGTCGGTGGCGCGTACGATTCGTTGGGCCGACGAGATGTTCGGCTACGTCGTCGGCCACCGCGACGCTGACTTGTCGTTCGACGATCGCGACAACGCCGCGTTCGCGCCGATCGCGGCGGTCGTCGACCCGGCGTTCACCTGGGGCGACGATCGGCCGCCGCGCACGCCGTGGCACGACACGGTCATCTACGAGATGCACGTGCGCGGATTCTCGATTCAGCATCCGGATATTCCGCAGGCGCTTCGCGGCACGTACGAAGCGCTGACGACCGAAGCGGCACTCGAACATTTGAAGAAACTCGGCGTCACGGCCGTCGAGGTGATGCCGGTGCACCACCACGCGCGCGATCGCTACCTCGAAGAAAAAGGGCTCACCAATTACTGGGGCTACAACAGCTACGGCTACTTCGCGCCGGAGCGGCGCTTTGCCGCGTCGAAAACGCCAGCCGGGGCCGTCCGCGAATTCAAGCGGATGGTGCGCGCACTGCACCAGGCCGATCTCGAAGTCATCCTCGACGTCGTTTACAACCACACGGCCGAAGGCAATCAGATGGGACCGACGTTGTCGCTGAAAGGGATCGACAACGCGTCGTATTACAGACTCGCGAGCGAGAACCCGCGCTACTACATGGATTTCACCGGCTGCGGCAACACGCTCAACATGCAGAGCCCGCAAGTGCTGCAGCTGATCATGGACAGCCTGCGCTACTGGGTGCTCGAGATGCACGTGGACGGGTTCCGTTTCGACCTCGCGAGCGCGCTCGCGCGCGAACTCTACGAAGTCGATCGCCTTGGCGCGTTCTTCGACATCATTCACCAGGATCCCGTGTTGTCGCAGGTGAAGTTGATCGCCGAGCCCTGGGATCTCGGTGCGGGCGGATATCAGGTCGGCAACTTCCCCGTGCTGTGGACGGAGTGGAACGGCAAGTACCGCGACACGGTGCGGCGGTTCTGGCGCGGCGACGGCGGCACCGTGTCGGAGCTCGCGACGCGGCTGGCCGGCAGCAACGACCTCTACGCGCGCAGCGGCCGTCAGCCGTACGCGAGCATCAACTTCATCACCGCGCACGACGGCTTCACGCTGCACGATCTCGTCAGCTACAACGAGAAGCACAACGAGGCGAACGGCGAAGACAACCGCGACGGCGAAAACAACAACCTGAGCTGGAACTGCGGCGTCGAAGGACCGACTGACGATCCGGAGATCAAAGCGCTGCGCGAGCGGCAGAAGCGGAACTTCCTCGCCACGATGATGCTGTCGCAAGGTGTGCCCATGCTGAGCCACGGCGACGAGCTGGGGCGTACGCAGCAGGGCAACAACAACGCGTACTGCCAGGACAACGAGATCTCCTGGATCGACTGGAATCTCGACGAGGAGAAGCGCTCGCTCCTGAACTTCACCAGCAAGCTGATTCACCTGCGACACACGCAGCCGGTCTTGCGGCGACGGAAGTACTTCCAGGGACGGAGTATCCGCGGCGGCGACGTCAGCGATGTCGCGTGGCTCGCGCCCGACGGACACGAGATGACCGACGAAGCGTGGAACGCCGATTTCGTGCGATCGCTCGGGATGCTGCTCAACGGCAGTGCGATCGACGAAGTCGACGAGCGCGGACAGCCAATCATCGGCGACACCATCCTCGTGCTGCTCAACGCGCACTCGGACAAGGTGCCGTTCACGCTGCCGCCGCTCGAGAGCAGCCAGCAGTGGCGGCGTGTGTTCGACACGTGTGAAGCGCACGGTCCGGATCGAATCTACAGACCGCAGGGGCGCTACCCGCTCGAAGGGCGATCCGTTGCCGTCTTCCGCGTCGTGCCGCCTGCGCGCGATCGCCGACGGACGAACGAACAGGAGCGCCAGGCCGCCGCGGAACCGGTGGCAGCGGAGCGCTGATGGCAGTCACGAGTCGACAGCCCAGAGTCGACCGTCGACAGCGCGCCGAGATCCCCGAGGCACTGAGCCGACGGGTGATCATCGAGAACGTGCGCCCGTCCGTGGATAGCGGCAGATTTCCGATCAAGCGGACCGTTGGCGAATCGGTACGCGTGACGGCGGACATCTTTGCCGACGGACACGACGTCATCGCCGCCGTGGTCCATCACGGTGACGACGAAATCGCGATGACGCCCGTCGCACCCGGAACGGACGAGTGGACCGCGACGTTCACCGTTCACGCGATGGGATGGGACGAGTTCCATGTCGAAGCCTGGGTCGATCGATCGCTGACGTGGCGCCGGGACCTGCGCCTAAAAGAAGCGGCTGGTCAGGATGTGTCGGTCGAATTGCTGGAAGGATCGCTCGGCGGATTCGACGATGATGCGCCCCATTCGATGGCGCGGGAGCGGGATCGGTCGCGATCGACGGTCTCCGAACCGCGGCGGATTTGGGTCGACCGCGAGCGCGCGCGCTACGGCGCTTGGTACGAGATGTTCCCACGGTCGGCGGGCGCGGACCCGCACCGCAGCGGCACGTTTCGTGAGGCGTCCGCCGAACTCGCGCGCATCGCCGACCTCGGCTTCGACGTCGTCTATCTGCCGCCGATTCATCCGATCGGCGTCAGTTTCCGGAAGGGACGCAACAACTCGCTGACGCCGGCGCCGGACGACCCGGGGAGCCCGTGGGCGATTGGTTCCCCTGCGGGCGGTCACACGGCAGTCGAACCTGGCCTCGGCACGATCGACGACTTCGTCGCGTTTCGCCAGGAGTCCGAGCGGCTGGGGATGGAGGTCGCGCTCGATCTCGCGTGGCAGTGCTCGCCAGATCACCCATGGGTGAAAGAACATCCCGAGTGGTTCCGTCATCGGCCGGACGGCACGATCAAGTACGCCGAGAACCCGCCGAAGAAATATCAGGACATCTATCCGCTCGACTTCGAGAACGAGGACTGGCCATCGCTGTGGCACGCGCTGCTCGACGTCACGCTGTTCTGGATCGATCACGGCGTGAAGATCTTCCGCGTCGACAACCCCCACACGAAGACCTTCGGCTTCTGGGAATGGATGATCGATCAGGCGCACGCGCAGCATCCGGATGTCGTGTTCTTGTCAGAGGCGTTCACGCGGCCGGCGTTGATGCGGTATCTGGCGAAGGCCGGATTCTCGCAGTCGTACACCTACTTCACGTGGCGCAACACGAAGCAGGAGCTGACCGAGTACTTGACCGAGCTCACGCAGAGTGAGCTGCGCGAATTTCTCCGTCCGAACCTGTTTGCGAATACCCCGGACATCCTGCACGCCTACCTGCAGCACGGTGGACGCCCTGCGTTCGAAGCGCGGCTCATCCTGGCGGCCACCCTTGGCGCCAGTTACGGCATCTACAGCGGCTTCGAACTCTGCGAATCGCGCGCGGTCGCCCCAGGATCGGAGGAATACTTCGACTCCGAGAAGTATCAGTTCAAGAAACGCGACTGGGCGCAGCCGGGGAACATCAGCGAGCTCGTCTGCCGTGTCAATCGCATCAGACGTGAGCACGCTGCGCTCCAGTCCAACGAGTCGCTGCGTTTCCACGCGACCGACAACGACCGCATCATCGCGTACAGCAAGGAGACCCCGGACGAATTCATCTTCGTCGTCGTCAACCTCGATCCGCATCACATGCAGCACGGGTTCGTCGACTTTCCTGCGCCGCACGACGCGGTGACCATCCAGGACCTCGTCGACGAGGTGCACTACACGTGGCATCGCGGCCGCAACTACGTGCGGTTCGATCCCGACATCCGACAGGGACACATCCTGTGGCTTCCGAAACCCCGAACCTGACGATCCCGATCGACGCGGTCACACCCGCCGCCTCGGCCGCGCACGACGACCCGCTCTGGTACAAGGACGCGATCATTTACCAGGCGCACGTGAAATCGTTCTTCGACGCGAACAACGACGGCATCGGCGATTTCCGCGGCTTGACGGAGAAACTCGACTACCTGCAATCGCTTGGCGTGAGCTGTCTCTGGCTGCTGCCATTCTTCCCGTCACCGCTCAGGGACGACGGGTACGACATCGCGGATTATCGGGACGTGCACCCGTCGTACGGCACGCTGGACGACTTTCGCGCGCTCGTCGACGCCGCCCACGCGCGCCAGATCAAGGTCCTCATCGAGCTGGTCGTCAACCACACGTCGGATCAACATCCGTGGTTTCAACGCGCGCGCCGCGCACCACAAGACTCGCCCGAGCGCGCGTTCTACGTGTGGAGCGACACCGACAAGAAGTTTCCGGAAACACGCATCATCTTCACCGACACGGAGAAGTCGAACTGGGCGTGGGACGACGTCGCCGGGCAGTACTACTGGCATCGCTTCTTCTCGCATCAACCCGATCTGAACCACAACAACCCGGCCGTCGTCGACGCCGTAATCGACGTGATGAAGTTCTGGCTCGACTTCGGCGTCGACGCGCTGCGGCTCGACGCGGTGCCCTATCTGTGCGTGCGCGAGGGGACGAACAACGAGAACCTGCCCGAGACGCACGCCGTCCTGAAGCGCATGCGGCGCGAGCTCGACGCAGCCTTCACGAACCGCATGCTGCTCGCCGAAGCGAACCAATGGCCGTCGGACGTGCGGCCGTACTTCGGCGAGGGCGACGAATGCCACATGGCCTTTCATTTCCCGCTGATGCCGCGCATGTTCATGGCGCTGCGGCAGGAAGATCGCCACGCAATCACCGAGATCCTCAATCAGACGCCTGACATTCCCGACAACTGTCAGTGGGCGCTGTTCCTCCGGAACCACGACGAGCTGACGCTCGAAATGGTGACCGACGAAGAACGCGACTACATGTACCAGGTCTACGCGTCGGAGCCGCAGATGCGGCTGAACGTCGGCATCCGCCGACGGCTGGCGCCGCTGATGGAGAACAGCCGCCGCCGTATCGAGCTGATGAACGCGATGCTGTTCTCGATGCCCGGCACGCCGATCATCTATTACGGCGACGAGCTCGGCATGGGCGACAACATCTACCTCGGCGACCGCAACGGCGTACGAACACCGATGCAATGGAGCCCCGATCGCAACGCCGGCTTCTCGCGCAGCGATCCGGCGCGTCTCTACGCCCCGCCGATTCAGGATCCGGTCTACGGCTATCAGGCGATCAACGTCGAAGCGCAGGAGCGCTATCCGTTCTCGCTGCTCAACTGGATGAAGCGGCTGATCGCGATGCGAAAGCAGCATCGCGTCTTCGGACGCGGCACCCTCGAGTTCGTGGCGTGCCCCAACCGAAACGTGCTCGCGTACCTCCGCCGCGACGACCGCGAAACGATCCTGATCGTCGTCAACCTGTCGCGGACGGTGCAGCCCGCCGCGCTGGAGTTGAAGAGTTTCGCCGGCCTCTACCCGATCGAAATGGGCGGACTGACGGAATTTCCGCCCATCGGCGAAACGCCGTACTTCATGTCCCTCGGTCCGTATGCGTCCTATTGGTTCACGCTGCAGCGAGAACCGATCAAGCTCGCCGAGCGCGTCGCGGCCGAATCGCCCGCCGTCGAATCGACATACTCGCTGCTCGTCGGACCCGATTGGTCCAACGTGATCGACGGCGCGACGCGGCACGTGCTCGAACGGCACGCGCTCGTGCCGTTCCTGCAGCGGCAGCGATGGTTCGCATCGAAAGCGCGCGAGATTCGACAGGCGCGTTTCACCGACTGGTCGCCGGTGCGGATCGGTGCGCACCCGGCCTTTCTCACCGTCGTGTCGGTGGAGTACGCCGACGGTTGGAGCGACAGCTACTTCGTCCCGCTGTCGCTGGTCAGCGGTGACGAGGCGGCGCGGGCGCTCGAAGCCGGCACGCCGGTGCTCGCCCGCATCACGGGGGCGCGCAAAGGCGCGATCATCGATGGCGTGTTGGACGATGACGTGTGCAACAGGCTGCTCGCGACGATCGGTTCCAACGCGGAGCAGGCAACACAAAAAGGAAGCGTGTCAGGGTCCAGCCTCCAGCCTCTCGCCTCTAGCCCCCACCACTGGCAAAGAGGCGGAATCGATCAGTCGAACAGCGTGGCGTTCGCGGACGACAAGTACGTCCTCAAATTGTTCCGGCGCATCGAGCCGACGCCGAATCCGGAGTACGAGATCGGCCGAGTACTGACCGAGCGCGGGTTCGATCGCACGCCGGCATTCGTCGGAGCGCTCGAGTACCTGCGGCCGTCGCTCGAGCCCGGCACGCTGGCGATCGTCCAGTCGATGGTGAAGCACCAGGGGACCGGCTGGCAGTACACGATTGACGATCTGCGGCGGTACTACGAACGCGTCGCCGCGAGAGGGCGGGAACGGCTGGATGGGCGCGAGGGGCAGGACGGAAAAACGCCGCCGCCCTTCTTTGCGGCGCTCGAGAACTGGTACCTCACGTCGGCGACGACGCTCGGACGACGGACGGCGGAAATGCACATGACGCTGGCGTCCGCGACCGGCGATGCGTTCGTCCCCGAACGTCTCACGCAATCGGAGCTCGGCGCGCTCGCGACGCACATGTCCGCGCATGCGGCAGCCTCGCTCGACGCACTCGAGAAACAGGTGGACTCGTTGAACGAGGCGACGAGGCCGCTGGCCGACACCGTGCTCGCGGCGCGCATGTCACTGCTTCGTCATCTCGATGCGATACGGTCACTCGACGCGGCCGGCATGCGGATCCGCGTGCATGGCGACTATCACCTCGGGCAGGTGCTCAGGACGGAAGAAGATTTCGTGATCCTCGACTTCGAAGGCGAGCCGGCGCGATCGATTGCGGAACGTCGCGCCAAACAGTCGCCGCTCAAAGACGTCGCCGGCATGCTCCGATCGTTCAGCTACGCGGCCTATGCGGCGCTGTTCGCCTTTACGCTGCACGCGCCGGGCGACTTCGCGCCGCTCGAGGGATGGGCCGATACGTGGCGCCACTGGGCCGCCGCCGCGTTTCTTGACGGCTATCGTCAATCGATGGACGCGTCAGAACTGATCCCGTCCGGCCGCGCGTACGACGTGTTGCTCCGCGCGTTTATGATCGACAAAGCGCTGTACGAACTGGGATACGAGTTGAACAATCGGCCCGAGTGGCTGCGGATTCCGCTAATCGGCGTGTCGAAGCTCATCACTGCCGGCAGTGCTGGCTAGCGGTTTGCACCCCACGGGATTTTCGGATTCATCTACGCGTTTTCGCGACTGAAATTGCGACGGAGATAGCGGTATGGCAAAACGAGCACCGGCACGCACACGGAAGCAAACGACTCCCCCGACGCCGCCCGACACGACCGACGATCGCGCCGAGACCCTCGCCGATGCGGCGATTGGATCGACCGAACCGCAGGTGACTGAAGAGGACATTCGCGAGCGCGCGTACCATCGCTATCTGCAGCGCGGCGGCGGCCATGGAATGGATTTCGAAGACTGGCTCGAGGCCGAACGCGAACTGCGATTGAAGAAATAAGCACGTGGGCAGAGCGCTCTGGAAGGGATCGATTTCGTTCGGCCTCGTCAACATCCCGGTCGAACTCCACACCGCCGTCCGCAATCACCGGCCGAAGTTTCGGATGCTCCACGCCAAAGACAAGTCGCCGGTGAAGTTCGAGCGCGTGTGCATCAAGGACGGCCATCCGGTCGCATGGGAAGATCTCGTCAAGGGCTACGAGTACAGCAAAGGCCACTTCGTCGTGATGACGAAAGAGGATTTCCAGGCGGCCGCCCTCGAAAAGACGCGCACCGTCGACATCGTCGATTTCGTGGACGCGGAAGACATCGACGATCGCTTCTTCGAGACGCCGTACTATCTCGTGCCGATCAAAGGCGGCGAGCGCGCGTACGCGCTGCTGCGCGAGGCGATCCGCGAATCCAAGCGCGTCGGCATCGCCAAATTCATCTTGCGCGACGCACAGCATCTCGCCGCCGTCGAGGTGATCCAGGACGCGATCGTCCTCACGATCATGCGGTTCGCCGACGAACTCGTCGACGTGGGGCAGTTCGACTTCCCCGCTGCCGACGGTGTCCGGAAGGCGGAACTCGACATGGCGAAGGCCCTCGTCAACAGCCTCGCCGCCGCGTGGGATCCATCCAAGTACTCCGACCAGTATCGCGAAAATCTGATGCGCGTCATCCAGGGCAAGGTCAAAGGCAAAGAGGTCGCACTCGAACCGATGGCCGAACCGCGCCAGGCCGAGGTCGTGGATCTGATGGAGCGCCTGCGCAGGAGCCTGGCGCAGAGCACGAAGGCCACGGCGAGCGCGAAGACCGCGAAGCACGCGAAGGTCACGAAGACGAAAACCGCGAAGAAGAAACGATCGCGGCACGCGGCGTAAACTACCGTCGTGCTCGCCCCGATGCTCGCGTCCCTCATGGACGCGCCCCTCGACGACCCCAATTTCGTCTACGAACCCAAGTACGACGGCATCCGCGCCATCGTCGAGGTCGACCCAAAGGGATCCGTGCATCTGTGGTCGCGTCTCGGCAACGAGAAGACACATCAGTTTCCAGAAATCACCGCGGCGCTGCGGAAATGGGGTCGCAAGCAGAAAGCACCGGTGGTGCTCGACGGCGAGATCGTCGCCCTCGACGGCAAAGGTGAACCGACCGGCTTTCAGAATCTTCAGGGCCGGATCCACGTCACCGAAGGCACGGCGACCGACAGCGTGGCGTTGATCGCCTTCGACATTCTGCGCGTCGGCCGCGACGATCTTCGCGACACTCCCCTCCTCGAACGGCGCGCGGTCCTCGAGCGCGTCTTCGGCAAAACGGGATCGCCGCTGCTGCGCATCAGCATGCAGGTCCGCGGGGACGGCAGCGCGCTCTACAAGGAGGCGCTTGCCCAGGGATGGGAAGGGCTGATCGCGAAGCAGGCGGCGTCGCTGTATAAGTCGGGCAAGCGCACGCCGGACTGGCGGAAGCTCAAGATCGTCCACGAGCAGGAGTTCGTCATCGGTGGATGGACCGAGCCGCGACACACGCGGTCGTACTTCGGCGCGCTCCTGCTCGGGGTGTTCGAAGACGGCAGGTTGATTTACGCCGGCCACACCGGCACGGGGTTCAACGAAAAAGAGCTCGCGCGCGTGATGAAGCTGTTGAAACCGCTCGAGACGAACACGTCACCATTTGCCGTCAAGCCAAAGACCAACGAGCGTCCGCACTGGGCGAAGCCGGAGCTGGTCGCGCAAATCAAGTTCACCGAGTGGACCGCTGACGGCAAGCTGCGGCATCCGGTGTATCTCGGGCTGCGCGACGACAAGAAACCGGCGGACGTCCGCCGCGAGGAACAGTCGCGCGTGCACGCGGCGAGTCGCGTGCGCGCCGCCGGCACGGCCGCCGGCGGCAGCGACGATCTCCTCGATCAACTGAAAGCGATTGAGAGCACGCGGCGCGACGGGATCCTCACGCTGCCGGACGGCTCGAAGCTGACGGTGACGAACCTGCACAAGATCTTCTGGCCGAAGCAGCGGTTCACGAAAGGCGATCTCTTCCGCTACTACGTCCGCGCTGCGCCGTACCTGTTGCCGGTGGTCGCCGACCGTCCGCTCGTGATGAAGCGTTACCCGAACGGGATCGCAGGGAAGTGGTTCTATCAGCACCGCGTCGATGATGCCCCGGGCGGCGTCAGGCGCGAGCGGGTCACGGTCGCCGAATCTCGCGAGCAGATCATCGGAGGCACGCTCCTCACGTTGCTCTACATGACGCAGCTCGCGTCGATCTCGCAGGATCCCTGGTTCTCGCGCGTGCAGCATCCGCAATTCGCCGATCACGTCGCTCTCGATCTCGATCCCGCCGATGGCGTGCCGTTTTCGCAGGTGCTCGACGTCGCGCGATGGATTCGCGACGAGTTGCAGACGCTCGGCGCGGTCGGCGTGCCGAAGACATCTGGTGCGTCGGGATTGCATATCTACATCCCGCTGCCCCCGCAGACGCCGTATGACGCCGGCCTGCTCTTCTGCCAGATCATCGCGACGGTCGTCGCGCACAAACATCCACGCGTGGCCACCGTCGAGCGCGCGGTGAAAGCTCGCGGGAGGCGCGTGTACATCGATTTCATGCAGAACGTGCTCGGCAAGACGCTCGCGACGGCCTACAGCGCGCGCGCCAGCGAGTACGCCGGCGTGTCGACACCGCTCACTTGGAAAGAAGTCGACGCCGGCGTGAAGCGAGAGGACTTCACGATCGAAACCGTGCCCGAACGGCTGAAGGCGCTTGGGGATGTGTGGCAGGAACTGCGACGCGCGAAAGGTGTCGATCTCTCACGCGTCGCACGGTATGCGGATCGTTAAGGGCTGCGGCGTCCCGTGTCGTCGCGATTGACGGGTTCGTGGCGGATCTCGACGTCGCGCCAGAGCTCGTCGGCTTCGCTTCCGGTCGCCGGCGCCTTGTCTCGGTGGATTTCAAGGTCGCCGAAAGAGCCGCCTTCGCTCGCGACCTCGCCCGTCACGTCATGCAGGTCGAGGTCTTCCTGATCGATCTGTTGCTCGTTCGCCACGGTTACTCGACGTCCTCGTCCTCTTCGTCCATCTCGTCGACTTCTTCGAACTCTTCGTCTTCGCCTTCGTCGGCGCGTCCGGCGATGTCTTCGTCGTTGACGCCCATCGGTTCGTCACTCATGTCGCGGTCACGATCGTTCGCCATGGTGCCTCCTCGGGAGCGCGTCGGACGCAAGCTCAATACCAGTCTGCAGTGATACACTCAGGGTTCGCGCGCGCCCGTAGCTCAGCTGGATAGAGCGACAGGCTTCGAACCTGTAGGTCGGGGGTTCGACTCCCTCCGGGCGCGCCATCTGTGCGCCCGTAGCTCAATTGGATAGAGCGTCGGCCTCCGGAGCCGAAGGCTACAGGTTCGACTCCTGTCGGGCGCACCATCCGCCTAAGATCGCTGCGCGAGCTTCGGCGAGACCAGCCGTTCTGATAAAATCAGGCGTTTCACGGGCCGGTAGCTCAATTGGCAGAGCAGCAGACTCTTAATCTGCGGGTTGTGGGTTCGATTCCCACCCGGCTCACTTCTATTCGTTGACGCGCACGTTGCCGGCGCGCGGCCCTTTCGGCGAATCTTCTTCCTCGAACGCCACCTGCTGCCCTTCGTTCAGCCGGGTGAAATCACCGTCAACCGACGATCGATGGAAGAAGTAGTCGTTGCCGTGGTCGTCTCGGATGAAACCGAATCCTTTGTCTTTCACCACGCGCTTGATTGTTCCTTGCGGCACAACGTCCTCCTGTCGAAGCGACAAACCGTGACGTCATGTCTGCAATCACTGCGCCCGTTACGGCATACTGTTCAGTCGAATGTCCACTGATAAGCCACTGAAATCGGCGCTCGAACTCGCCATGGAGCGCCTCAAGAAGAGTGATGAGGCGGCGGGCATCTCGACCGCTCCGCTGACCGAACAACAGAAGACGGCTATCGCCGAGGTTCGGAACTTTTACGAGGCGAAGCTCGCCGAGCAGGACGTGTTGTATCGATCGAAGCTGCCGCGCGTCGCTGATTTATCCGAACGCGAAGCGCTCGAGCAGGAATTCCGGCGCGATCGCGAACGCCTCGCGTCCGAGCGAGATTCGAAAATCGAGAAAATTCGGAATCCGCGCTAACCGGTATACCGCACGAGCACGGCGGTCACGTCGTCGCTCTGGGTCGCATCGCCCGCAAACGCGCGCACATCCGCGATCACCGCATCGAGAATGGCATTCGGCGACTCGGCTCGATGCTGCGTGACGCACGCGATCAGGCGATCGTCGCCGAATTCTTCACCCGCCTCGTTCATCGCCTCGGTCACGCCGTCGCTGAACGCGACGATGAAGTCGCCCGGCTGCAACTGGATCGTTTCTTCGTCGAACGACGCCTGATCGAAAAGGCCGAGGACGACACCGCCCGTTTCGAGGCGGCGTATGCCGGACGGGGACACGACCAGCGGCGCGTTGTGTCCGGCATTGCAGTACATCAGCGAGCCGTCCGGCCCGAGCATGCCGTAGAACGTCGTGAGGAACCGCGACTCGATCGCGCGGCGGAACAACCCATGATTCAACCGCGTGATCAATTGCGCGGCGCTCGTGTGGTAGGTCGCTTCGGCGCTGAACATGCCGAGCACCGCCGCGGCGAGCAACGCCGCCGGCGATCCCTTCCCGGCCACGTCGCCGACGATGAAGCCGAACTGCGATGTCGGCAGGTCGATGTAATCGAAGAAGTCGCCGCCGACGGCGCGACATGCGATCGACGTCGCGGCGGTCGAGAAGAAACTGCCGTCGCGATGTCCCTGTGGCAGCAGCGACTGTTGAATCGCGGCGGCGACCTTCAATTCCTGTTCGAACTTCGCCTTGTCGAGCGCTTCGCGGTACAGCCGCGCGTTTTCGATCGCCAGCGCGGCTTCGGCCGACAGCGTCTCGAGGGCGGATTGCGCCGACGCGGAGCGCAGGGCGCCGCGCTCCCGGCTGTCGAGATACAGCACGCCGATGATCTCGTCGGCGCCCCGCTGTTCCGCCCGTTCGACGTAGCGCACGAGGCGCAGCGGCGTGCACAAGACGTGGCGGATCCCGAGCGCGACGGTGCCGGTGTGGAGCTGCGCGAGATCGCCGTCGAGCAGGTCGTCGACGATCGTTTGCTGACCCGTCGCAAACACCTGCTCGGGAATCTTGCGGCTCGTTTCGAACGTGCGACCCGAGAGCGTCACCTTGCCGCGGGCGCGCGCCAGCTTGAACTCGAGTTTCTCGCGGTTCTCGAGCATGATGAAGCCGCGTTCCGCGCCGGTGACGTCGATCGCCGAATCCAGCACGAGCGCGAGCACCTCGTCGAGCACCCGGCCCGACCCCAGCGCGCGCAGCCCTTCGAGCAGCGCCGCCATCTGTCGCAGCTCCGTCGCCGCCGAAATCGCGCTTTTCTCGACCGACGGCGCCTCGCCGTCGATGAAGAACACGATCTCGGTATCGCCCGCTTGTCCGAGCCGGATCTGATCGCCGTGGGCGAGTGTCTTCTCGTTCGTCCGCTCGCCGTTCACGAACGTGCCGAA
>Ga0070741_10002025_pt1 | contig 56799 bp, 46 predicted proteins | sample Coa_R1_4_FD_66440 | JGI IMG/M metagenome (GOLD analysis project Ga0070741, IMG submission 66440) | Surface soil microbial communities from Centralia Pennsylvania, which are recovering from an underground coalmine fire - Coalmine... | ecosystem: Environmental > Terrestrial > Soil > Unclassified ... | reverse complement strand
CTCAATCCGGATTATCTTCGCCATCGGGTGTAGGTCTCCTTTCCAGGAACGGCTTCGCTTGCTAGGCAAAGCCAACTTACACCCTCTCGCTTTTTACACAATCAACGTTACGTCACCCGCCGTACCGGCGAACTTGACAGAGAGACGACGTGCACATAAACTGCGACACGATGATTTCGACTTCCCAGAACTCTTTCATCAGCACCATCGCCATTAGCACCATGGCGATGAGCATGCGGCTGACCACAGCCGCCATGCAGAGTTCTGGCGAGGTTAAGAGCTGAAGCAGTCCTCTTAATTCAAAGGTTTCCCGAAACCCACTCGCCAACCGCGAGTGGGTTTTTCGTTTTGCGGAGATTCGCCAACGATGAAACGGTTTTGACTTTGGCCAACGACCAACGACCAACGAAGAGGCGTTATGACAGTCCATTACCAGCTGACGTGCCGTGAATGCGGCAAGACATGGGGCAACCAGCCCGCGTCCATCTGCGAAGCGTGCTTTTCGCCGCTCGAGATCAACTACGACCTTGACTTTGTGCGCCGCGAGCTGACGCGCGAGCGCATCGCGTCGCGCCCGCCCACGCTGTGGCGCTATGCTGAGCTGTTGCCACTGCCGCCAGGATACGAGCCGCCGCTGCCAACCGGTTTCACGCCGCTGGTCGCTGCGTCGCGGCTGGGGAAAACGTTGGGCAGCACGAACCTTTATGTGAAAAACGACGCCGTCTGTTTCCCGACGCTCAGCTTTAAGGACCGCGTGGTGGCCGTCGCCCTGGCGCAGGCTCGCCGTTTTGGATTCGATGCCGTCGGCTGCTCTTCGACGGGAAACCTTGCCAACGCGGTTGCCGCGCAGGCTCGCCGCCAGGGACTCGATGCCTGGCTTTTCATTCCCGCTGACCTGGAGGCCGCGAAGGTCCTCAACTCGCAGGTGTACGGCGCGCACGTGGTACGCATCGCCGGCAACTACGACCAGGTGAACCGGCTGTGCTCGCAGATTGCCGACGAGCGCCGCTGGGGCTTCGTGAACGTGAATCTGCGTCCGTACTACGCCGAGGGCTCGAAGACGGTGGGATTCGAGATTGCTGAGCAGCTTGGCTGGCGCTTGCCCGACAACGTCGTGGTTCCCATGGCCGGCGGCGCGCTCATCAGCCGCATCGCGAAGGCATTCCGTGAACTGGTCGCGGTGGGCCTCGTGGAACCGAAGCCGGTGAAGTTCTTCGGTGCGCAGGCGACGGGCTGCTCGCCCATCACCACCGCCGTGAAGGCCGGCGCGAAAGACATCGAGCCGCAGAAGCCGGCGACGATCGCCCGCTCGCTGGCCATCGGCAATCCTGCCGACGGACACGAAGCCATCGAGGTGATGACCGCGAGCGGCGGCTGGGGAGAAGACGCCGGCGACGCCGAAGTCGTCGCGGGAATCCAGTTGCTGGCGGAAACCGAAGGCATCTTCACCGAGACGGCCGGCGGCGTCACCGTGGGCGCCGCGCGCAAGCTGTTCGAGCAGGGACGCATCGCCGCGGATGAGCTCACCGTGCTGTGCATCACCGGCAACGGGTTGAAGACCACCGACGTGCTCACCGGCCGGTACGAGCTGGCCGAGCCGATCGCGCCGCGCCTGGCGGAGTTCGAGAAGGTTGCCGGCCCACCGCTTGCGGCTGAACTGGCCACGGCAGGAGGTGCGCGATGAGCATTGTCGTGCAGATTCCCACGGCGCTGCGGCGTCACACCGCCGGACAAGCGAAGGTCGTGGTGCCTGCGGCGAACAATTTGCCTGAGCTGCTCGATTTTCTGGGCGGCACGTTTCCCGACCTGAAGCCGCATCTGCGCGACGAGTCGGGCCAGGTGCGCCGCTTCCTCAACTTCTACGTCAACGACGAAGACATCCGCTTTCTCGGTAATTCCACTTATCGCTTCCAGGACGGCGACGAGGTCATGATCATCCCGTCGATCGCCGGAGGCAGCAGGGCAGGAGACCCATGGGCCTGATCGTGATGAAGTTTGGAGGAACGTCGGTCGGCGCGGCGGAGCGCATTCGCCAGTCGGCCGAGCTGGTGCGCGAAGCCGCGCGCGAAAGCGCCGTCGTGGTTGTCGTCTCGGCGCTTTCTGGCGTGACCGACGCCATCGTGAAGGCGCTGCACGCGGCGCGCAACGGCTCGAGCAGCGAGGTCGAAGCGCGATGCCGCGAGCTCGATGCTCGCCACGAGGCGGTGATCGCCGAGCTCTTCGCGCCCGCGGCCCGGGAAGCGGCCAGCGCGGCCGCGCGCGCCGGCGTGGCTCGCCTGGGTGAAGTCTGCTCCGGCGTGCTGCAACTGCGCACTTCCACGCCGCAGGTGCACGACATGGCGCTGTCGCTGGGCGAGGAGGTTTCGGCGCAGCTCTGCGCGTTGTACCTGGCGCAACTCGGCCTAGCGTGCGATTACGTGGACGCGGCGCGCGTGGTGGTCACCGACGATCGCTTCGGCGAGGCCGCGCCCGACCTGGACGCCACCCGCCGCAAAGCCCGCCAGGTGTTGCTGCCGCTGCTGGACTCCGGGCGCGTTCCCGTGGTCACCGGATATCGCGGCGCGACCGCCACGGGCCAGCTGACGACACTGGGACGCGGCGGCTCCGATTATTCCGCCACGCTGCTCGGCGCGGCCATCGGCGCCGACGAAGTCTGGATTTGGACCGACGTTGACGGCGTGCTGACCGCCGACCCGCGCGTCTGTCCGAACGCCGCCACGCTGGCGGAGATCACGTTCGGCGAAGCCGTGGAGCTTTCCTACTACGGCGCGAAGGTGATCCATCAGCGCGCCATCCGGCCATGCATGGAAGCGGGCATTCCGGTGTGGATCAAGAATTCATTCCAGCCCGATGCCGCGGGCACGCGCATTACCACCACCGGACAGGCGGGCTCGTCGCCGGTGAAGGCGGTCACGGCGGTCACGCGCGCGTCGCTGGTCACGCTGAGCACGCGCTGGGACGTGCACTTTGCCGAGGTTTTCGGACGGCTGCTGCTGCGGCTGGCGCACGAGCACGTGGACGTCCTGTTCACCACGCAGTCGTCGTCGGAAAACGCCCTTGGCCTGGTGCTGCGCGAGCGCGATACGGACGTGGTGGTGCACGCCATCAAGCGCCTGTTCCGCACCGAGCTGAAGCACGGCGTGCTGAATCCGATCGGCGTGGAGCGCGACGTTGCCGTCGTCGCGGTGCTCGGCCAGGCGATGAAAGGCGTGCCGGGAATTCTGGCCCGACTGTTCGGAGCGATCGCGCGGCGGAACGTCAGCGTGATTGCCGTGGCGCAGGGCGCCAGCGAGCTGAACATCTGCTTCGCCGTGCCGAGCGCGTCGGCGGGAGACGTGGTGCAGGCAGTCCATGAAGAGTTTTTCGGGAGCAAACAGGACGCGCTCGTGGAGACCGGCGCGGCCCGTGCCGCGGCCGGGACGCTTTTCACGTGACGCAAAACAGGGTACAAACTCGGGCATGAACGATGGCGCCCGTTTTGTCCTGCGCTGCATCGGTTGCAAGGCCGAAGTCGCCGAAGCAGCCGGAGATTTTCGCTGCGTTGAGTGCCGCGATCTGCTGGAAGTCAGCTACCCGTGGTCGGATCGCAAGCTGTTCGAAGGGGCCGACGCCGCCGCACTGAAGCAGACGTGGCTCTCGCGCCGCACGTCGCCGAAGGGCTGCGACCAGAGCGGCGTCTGGCGATTCCGCGAGCTGTTGCCCATCGTGCGCGACTTCGAGCACGTGGTCACGCTGCGCGAAGGCAATACGCCCATTTATGAGCTGCCGCGCTGTGCGGTGAGCGCGGGCGTGCAGCGCCTGCTGGCGAAGCACCAGGGGATGAACCCGACCGGCTCGTTCAAAGACACCGGCATGACGGCGGCGCTCTCGGTGGCGCGCGAGCAGAACTTCAAGTGGGTGGGCTGCGCGTCCACGGGGAACACGTCGGCGTCCATGGCCGCTTTCGCCGCGCGCGCCGGCATGCGCAGCCTGGTGCTGGTGCCGCAGGGCCAGATCGCGTGGGGCAAGCTGGCGCAGGCGCTGGAATACGGCGCGCTCACTTGCCAGCTCGCCACCGATTTCGACGGCTGCGTGCGCGTGCTCGGCGAGGTCATGCGCAGGTTTCCCGTGTACCTGCTGAACTCGGTGAACCCGTTTCGCCTGGAAGGACAGAAGACCACGGCGGTGGAGATGCTGGAACAACTCGAGTGGCGCGTTCCCGATCACGTCATCGTGCCTGGCGGAAATCTGGCGAACTCGTCCGCGCTTGGCAAAGGATTCCTCGAGCTGCGCGCGCTCGGGCTCATCGAAAAGCTGCCCAAAATCTCCATCATCCAGGCGGCGGGCGCCAACCCGCTGGCGCGCAGCCTGCGCGAGCATCACGGCGAAAAACTTGAGCCGGTGCGCGCCGAAACGCGCGCCACGGCGATCCGCATCGGCAATCCGGCATCGTGGAAGAAGGCGATCGCGGTGCTTAGGGCGACCACCGGCGCCTGCGAAGACGTGACGGAAGATGAGATCGCGATCGCCAAGGCCGAGATCGGCGCCGACGGCGTGGGCTGCGAGCCGGCGTCGGCCGCCACGCTGGCCGGACTCAAGAAGCTGGTGCACATGCATTTCGTGAAGCCGGGCGAGACCGCGGTGCTCATCCTGACAGGACATTTGTTGAAAGATCCCGAGTACACGCTCGATTTCCACTCGCGTCCCGCGGCCGATCACGATCACACGGCGCGTTCCCGCCGGCCGCCGCTCTCGCTCGAAGCTTCCGCCGACGCGGTGATCCACGCGCTGAACCAAGCCGGAGGCCATGCGTGATGGGGAAGCGTCGCCAGTCCGGAAAACGGAAGGCGGGCCCGCGCGCGTTTCAGATCGTGCTTCCGGCGACGTCTGCCAATCTCGGTCCGGCGTTTGATTGCGCTGCCCTGGCGCTTAACTTTCATTTGAAGGTTTCCGCCGAGGTTGCGGCCGAAGATCTCATTCGCGCGACCGGGCGCGACGAGGCAATTTGTGGCGCGCGCGAAGGCAACCTGCTGGTTGAGACCTATCGCGACGTGCTCGGGCAGGCCGGCAAGCCGGCGCCTTCGCTGGCACTCAGAATCGAAAACCAGATTCCCGTCGGCAAGGGCTGTGGGTCGTCGGCCGCGGCCCGACTGGCCGGCATCGCGCTGGCGGTCCACTTCGGCGGCCTCGGCTGGACCGACGAGCGAATCCTGGAGGAAGCGGTGCGGCGCGAGGGCCACGCCGACAATGCCGCGGCATGCTGGCATGGCGGCATCGCGGTGGCGCAAATGGGAACCGGCGCGCTGCACGTCGCCACGCTTGCCGCGCCACGATGGCCATTGCTGCTCGCTGTCCCAGCCAGGCCACTTGCAACGGAGAAGGCGCGAGCGGTCCTTCCCACGCAGGTGTCACGCGCGGATGCGGTTGCCAACGTGCAGAGCGCCATGCTGCTCGCCACGGCATTCGCGCAGCGGCGCGACGATCTGCTCCGCAGCGCGCTCACCGACAAACTGCATCAGCCGTACCGCGCGCCGCTCTGCCCCTTGCTCGATCCGCTGCGCGCTCTCGCCGGTGGCGACGGCATTCTCGGCGCCGTGTTGAGCGGCGCGGGCCCTTCGGTGCTCATGTTTCTCGCGCCGCGCGCGCCGCAGCCGCGCGTTGCGCGACGCGTGAAGGAGTGCCTGAGCGGCGCCGGGCTCGATGCCGAATTGATCTTCGCGCAAGCTGAATCGCGTGGCGCGCGCGAGCGCCGCGCCGCGCTTGGCGGGAAAGGAGAATCGAGGACATGAGCAGCCACATCGGCATCGGCATCGCCGGGTACGGAACTGTCGGCCGCGGGACCGCCGACGCGCTCGCGGCCAATGCGGGCGCCATCGCAGCGCGCACCGGTGTGCACATTGGCGTGGCGGCAGTCTGCCGGCGCTCAGCGATCGTGGCCGATGAGCTGCCCCGCGGCGCGCGCGCGCTGACGGATTGGCGCGAGCTGGTCGCGGCGCCGCACGTGGCCATCGTCGTCGAAACTATCGGGGGTACGGGCGAAGCGCGCGACCTTGTCCGCGCCTCGCTTGCCGCCGGCAAGCCGGTGGTCACGGCCAACAAGAACCTGATTGCCGAGCACGGCGACGAGCTGTTCGCGCTGGCGCGCGCGAACAATGTTCCGCTCGCCATGGAGGCTGCCGTCGCCGGCGCGGTTCCGGTGCTGCGCGCCATCTGTGAATCCATGTCGGGCGATCGCTTGCTCAGCGTGCGCGGCATTCTGAACGGCACGGCCAACTACATCCTGACGCAGATGGAGAGTGCGGCGCTCAGCTTCGCCGACGCGCTGGCGGAAGCGCAGCGCGCCGGTTACGCCGAAGCCGACCCGACGTTGGATGTCGAGGGCATCGACGCGCGCGACAAGCTCTGCATCCTGGCGCGCCTCGCCTTCGGCGGGAGGTTGCGCCCGGCGCAGATCGCAACCAGCGGCATCTCGCGGATCGCGGCAGTGGACCTGCACTACGCGCGGCGCCTGGGCGGGACGGTCCGCCTGATCGCCGCCGCCGAGCGCAACGGTCGCGGCTTCGAACTCAGCGTAAGGCCGTGGCTGGTGGACAAGCATTCCATGCTTGCGGGGGTGGAAGGCGCGCACAACGCCGTGCTCATCACCGGGGAGCGCGCCGGCGCGCAGATGTACTACGGTCGCGGCGCCGGCGGCGGACCGACCGGCATTGCCGTCGCGTCCGACGTGATCGAGATCGCGAGGCACGTCGCCGCCGGCACCCTCGCCTTCAAGCCGTGCTCAGCATTCCAGACGTGCGCCGACCTCACGCCCACGCCGGCGCCGCACCCGGTGAGCTGGTATCTGCGCCTCACCGTGCGCGACCGACCGGGCATCGTGGCGCGCGTGGCCGAAGCGATCGCGCGCCAGCGCATCAACATTGATTCGGTCGTGCAGGAGCCCGGCATGAGTAAGGACCGGCTATCGTTCGTTATCACCGTGGAGCCGGTTTCCGAGCCACAGGTCCAGCGCGCGCTGGAAGAGATCAACGGGCTCGACTTCATGCTGGAGCCGGTGCTGCTGCTGAGGATCGGGTAACGCAGTGGATAGTGAATAGTGGTTATTAGTGGTTTGCTATTCACTATCCACGATCCACGATCCACTTCATTTCCTCTCCAATCGCATATACGTCACCTGCGCAATGGCCACGTCGCGTCCTTGCGAATCGCGCAGAGTCACCGCTACGGGCACCAGGCTGCGGCCAAACTTGATCACCCGCGCCTCGGCGGTTGCATCGGAGTTGCAGGGCGCCAGGAAGCGGATGTTCATGTCGGTGGTGGTCACGCGCGCATCGGTCCCGGCGAGTGAAAGGATGGCGACGCAGGCGGCCGTGTCGGCCAGCGTCATCAGCAAGCCGCCGTGGAAGGACTCGAAAATTCCGTCGAAGCGGCGCTCGTAAGGCGCGGTGAGGACGGCTTCACCGGCGCCGGCGCGCTCCAGGTGCAGCTTGAGGGTGTGGGTAATCGGGATTGATTCGAGGCGGCGGCGGAGCGCGTCCTCGGGAACAACTGTGGCGGTCTTCGACATGTGCACCATTTTCCTCGCCGATGAATTTAACAGACGGCGCAGTTCGTCCCGGGGACCCTGCGCAGCAAGCAAAATATTTTCGTAACTAAACGGCGGGCCGCGACATCAGCAGCTCATGCTGGCAAAATTCCACGAGGGCGAGCTCGAGGTCCAGCGGCGCGCCGGCGTCCCCTCCGACGTACCGCTCGGCAAGAGCCTGCGTACGTCGATTCCCGCACAGGTGGAACCGTTTCTCGCCGAGCTGCCGTTCGTGGTGGTGGCCTCGGTCTCATTGAATGGCGATGTTTGGGCATCGCTGCTTTCCGGCCAGCCGGGTTTTCTGCGTGCGCTCGACGAGCACACGATCGCAATCGCCGCCGGGATCGCCACTCATGATCCGCTCTTCGCAAACCTGAGCAGCGGACCCGGCGCGCCGGTTGGACTGTTGGCCATCGATCTTGCAACGCGGCGCCGGGTGCGCCTCAACGGCAGCGCGCAACTACTCGGCGACGATGAAGTCCGAGTCGAAGTTGGCGAGGTGTTCTTCAACTGCCCGCAATACATTCAACTGCGCGGGCTCGAGCGGGTGGGGCAGGGCGCGCCCCTCGCTTTGGTGGAGACCCGTCGCGGTACGATGCTCACCCAGGAGCAGGTCTGCGCCATCGCGCACGCCGACACCTTCTTTATCGCGAGTGCTCACTCGTCGCGCGGCGCCGACGCGTCACATCGCGGCGGCAGTCCGGGTTTTGTGCGCGTGGAATCGCCGCGGCGCCTGCTCTTTCCCGATTACTCCGGCAACAACATGTTCCAGACGCTCGGGAATCTGGTGATGAACCCGCGCAGCGGGCTGCTGTTCGTGGACTTCATGCGCGGGTCCACCTTGCAGCTCGCCGGCGCCGCGCGCGTGCTTTGGGACGACCCCCGCTTGCCGCAGTTCCCCGGGGCGCTCCGGCTGGTGGAGTTCGAGATCGCGGAAGTCGTTCAGGCACGGGAAGCGATCGAGTGGCGCGGCGATGTGCTGCAATACTCGCCGGTGAATCCGCCGGCGCCCTCGGCGCTGCCCGAACCCTGAACCGCGGGCAGCGGCCCTCATTTATTTCCTCTCCGGCGGAAATCCGCTCTGCGGTCCTGGCGCGTACCTCCCACAGCCCGCCAAGGGCTCGCGACACAATCCGCAATTCGAGGAGATTCGGTATGAAGAAGTTGTTTGTCCTGGCATTGGCCCTGACGCTGACGGTGGGTACCTGCGCGTTCGCCCAGGGTATGTCCGGCGGCAGCGACAGCAAGAAGATGTCGGAGAACCCGCCGCTGAAGACCATGGCCGGCACCATCAGCGCCGACGGCACCAAGTTCACCCCCGACAAGGACAAATCCAAGTCGTGGGGCATCGTCAATCCGGAAGACGTGAAGGGGCACGAAGGCCATCACGTGAAGCTCCAGGCCCACGTTTACGCTGACAAAAACCAGATCCACGTCATGAAGGTGGACATGATCTCAGCCGACAAGATGGGGAAGAAGTAGTCCTGGGCGATCCGGCAAAAGAGCGGCTGCGGGCCGCTTTTTTGCTGCAAAAAGTGCGGGAACCGAGCCCCAAGTGCCGGGCGTACAACGAACCAATGGCCCTCCAGAGGCGCCCATTTGTTAACCGGGATAGCACCTAAAGGCCATAGTCAATAACTAACTTGGTACCACAACCTGCGACTAAAGTGTCGCATGTTGACGCATGTTTTTGCTTTGAATAGAAGCCCTTTCCCCCTATACTTTCATCCTGCGACGCCCTAGCCAGCGGCGCGGTGGTCATTTGTAAGACATCCCTAAGTTCCCAAAAACAGAGGAGATTCCCGTGAAGAAGATCGTGCGCATCCTTGCTCTCACCATGGTTCTGGCCGGTACGTACTCTGCCGCGATGTCCCCGGTTCGCGAAGCCTTCGGCGGCGGTGGGCCTGCGCCCTTGTGCGATCCGGCTAACCCGAAGTGTGACGTAGATCCCAACTGGTAGCCAGTAAAAAACACCCTGACCAGGTAACCAACGTAACGGACTTGGTGGCAACAACTTGCTTGTCATCAGGTGGGCGTGGAGGTATGCTTTGCCTTCGCCCAAATGACCAAATTCTTATTCCACGCGCTGTTTAACATCCAGCCTCTGCTGGAAGGGCTGGTTCTTTGGTTCATGTTCCGCCGTCATCTGCATCGGCGGTACCCTCTGTTCTTTTCGTTTGTGATTTTCAACCTTCTTTCCTGGTTCGTGTACCAGGTCGCCCACTCCATCTCCTACCGAGCGTACTTCTACGCCTATTGGACCACCTCGGCCCTGTACGCCTTGATGGCCTTCGCGGTCATCTACGAGATCTTCACCAGCATGTTCCGTCGGCATGAGGGTCTGCGAGACTTCGGCACGGTGCTGTTCCAGTGGTCGGGTGTGGTGGTGGTCATGATGGGCATGATGATGCTGGCCTCGGGATTCGGCGCGACGGCCCCCCAGATTGTCTCGGTCATCCTCAGCATCGAGCGCGCGGTCGGGATCATGCAGTGCGGGCTGCTGCTGCTCGTGGTTCTCTTCTCCTCGCACCTGGCGCTGACGTGGCGCCATCAGATTTCCGGCATCGCGCTGGGACTCGGCGTTTCCGCTACTGTCGAGTTGATCCTCTACACGCAGCGCATTCGCGGCGTGTTTGGCGACACCGCGCTGAACATGATGCGCATGACCTCGTTCGACATCATGCTGCTCATCTGGCTCGGCTACATGCTGCTGCCGGTCCCGGCCGAAGTCGTCCCCAACCTGCTGCTGCGTACGCAGCGCTGGAGCGAGGCGCTGGTGGATGCCACCATGCCCGAGACCGACCAGACGGTGCTGGTTGGTATACAAAGCATCGTGGACCGCGCCCTCACCAAGCGAAACGGCTCGTCGGACCCGGAAAAGAGCTAAGCGGTCCTTCATCCCTGACTTTTCCACTGCGCCGAGTTCCGTCTCGGCCGCGACCGCCACGTAACCCCTCGCAAACGGCTTGCGTCTAATGACAGGTGCAAGACGGGCCTTCCCCAGGGATCCAGGGACCCGGGCCGAACCTGCAGTCGGGTGCTGCAACGGCTCCGCTGTCCTTCTCCTCCCAGGCCGCCACCTGGGACGTTGCCACGCTTCCGCCGGCGTCTGACGCCGCGACCTCTCCTTCCGCCGCCGCATGGTTCCGGCTCCCATGGGCCATCGTTGTCTTCGCTGTGCTGCTGCGACTGTTGGTGATGACGGCCGGGCACACGTATCGCTTCAGCGGCAGTGAAGGGAACTTCGGCTTTGGATGGGAGAGCGGACGCATCGCCGCCTCGCTCGTCGCGGGCAATGGCTTCAGCTCGCCCTTTGCGCGTCCCACCGGCCCGTCGGCGTGGGTTGCGCCGCTGTACCCGGCGATCATCGCCGGCGTCTTCCGCGTCTTTGGCGTTTACACGTTCGCGTCCGCCTGGACGCTGCTGGCCCTCAACTCAGTTTTCTCCGCGCTGACGTGCCTGGCGCTCTGGGGCATCGGGGAAATGGCTTTCGACCGGCGGCTCGCCGTGTGGTCGGCGTGGACGTGGGCGCTGTTGCCATATTCCATCTATTGGGCCGTTCGGTGGGTCTGGGAGACGTCGCTTTCGGCGCTGCTGCTGAGCGTCGCGGTGCTGCTCGCCCTGCGGCTGGCGCGCGCGTCGCGCATGCGTGACTGGGCGTTCACGGGCCTGGTTTGGGGCGCGATCGCGCTCGCCAATCCTTCTATGCTGAGCGTCATGCCGTTTGCGCTGGCCTGGCCGGCGTGGCGAGTGATTTCGGCTGCTCGCCACAACTTCGCGCGAACGCTTCGCGGCCCGGCACTGGCCGCCGGCATCGGGCTGGCATGCATCACGCCGTGGCTCATCCGCGATTATCGCGTGTTCGGCACGTTCATTTTCATCCGAAGCAATCTGGGCGCCGAGCTGCGCATGGGGAACTCGGAAGCGGCCGAAGGGCTGTGGATGTGGTGGGTCCACCCCTCGCAGAACGCCGTCGAGCTCGACCGCGTGGCCCGGATGGGTGAAGTCAACTACGCACGCGCGCGCAAGCAGGAGGCGCTGCGCTTCATTGCCGCGCACCCGGGTCGTTTTGCGCGGCTGTGCGCGCGCCGCTTCGCCTTCTACTGGGCGGGGACGCCCCGCAATTACGAGTACAGCTTCGGATCGCGCGCGCGCACGGCGTTGTTCGTCCTCTCGTCGGCACTGGCTGGCTGGGGACTCGTGTTGGCCATTCGTAACCGGCGTCGAGGGGCGTGGCTGTTTGCTGCCGTCATGCTCGTGTACCCTGCGGTTTACTACATAACGTTCCCGCACCCGCGTTATCGCCATCCCATCGAGCCCTTGATGACCGTTCTCGGACTCTACGTGCTCTCACTGGCTGTGCCGCGACGCCTCACTCAGGGCGCAGCGCCCGAGCCGGAGCCGCTCACCGCCCTGCCTGAGGCTGCCTAGCCTTCCAGCAAACCAGTGGAAGCTCGGCTATAATCAAACGTTCCGCCATCTTCTTTTGGAGTCATTGGAATGATTCGTTTCCTTCAAACCCCTGGCCCGGCCAAGAAGATTGTTCTCGGCGGCATTCTGCTGGTCATCTGCGTGGCCATGGTCATCACCCTCGTTCCCGGCGGCATTCTGGGCGACAACTTTGCCGGCGGCGCCCGCGGCACGCTGGCCAAGGTCGGCAATCAGGAAGTGACCTCGCTGGAAGTCCAGAACCTGGCCCGCCAGATCGGCCGCCAGCAGTTCGGCGGACGCGTGCCTGAGCAGCTTGTCCCGTTCCTGATGCAGCAGGCCGCCAACAGCCTGATCCTGCAGAAGGCCATGTTGCAGGAAGCCGATCGCCTGGGCTTGCGCGTGACCGACGCCGAGCTCCGCGACGCGCTGCGCCAGGGTGAGTTCGGGCGCGCTTTGTTCCCGAACGGTAACTTCGTCGGCCAGGAAGCCTACGACAACTTTGTCGCCCAGAACTTCGGCATGGGCGTGCAGCAGTTCGAGCAGCTCTTCAAGACGCAGCTGGCGCTGAACAAGCTGCAGAGCGCGATCGCGGCCGGCGTGGGTGTGACCGACGACGAGGTGCAGAAGGAGTTCCAGAAACAAAACACCAAGGTGAAGCTCGACTACGCCCTGCTGACGGCGGACGAGCTTGCCAAGCAGGTGAAGCCCGCCGAATCGGAGCTGCGTGCGTTCTACGAAGCCGGCAAGAACACGCGCTATGCGAGTTCCAGCCCCGAGAAGCGCAAGCTGAAGTACATCGTGGTCGACACCTCCAACATCGTGGAACAGGCCAAGAACCAGATCAAGCCCGCCGAGATCGAGGCTTTCTACCAGCAGAACCAGGACCAGTACCGTGTCCCGGAGAGCGCCAAGGTCAGCCACATCCTGATCAAGACGCCGCCGCCCGGCCCGGACGGAAAAGTTGACGCGAAAGGCGATGCCGAAGCGCGGCAGAAGGCGGAAGACATCCTGAAGAAGCTGCGCTCGGGCGCCAATTTCGCCGAGATGGCGAAGAAGGAGTCGCAGGACCCGGGCAGCGCCAAGAACGGCGGCTCGCTGGGCACGATCGAGCGCGGGCGCACGGTTCCGGAGTTCGAGCAGGCTTCATTCAGCCAGCCGGTGGGCAAGATCGGCGACCTAGTGAAGTCCACTTACGGCTACCACATCATTCGCGTGGACGAGCGCACCGAGGCGCACCTTAAGCCGCTCTCCGAGGTACGCAATTCAATCGCTGATACGCTCGCGCAGCAGCGCGCCGCGACAGCCGGCGATCAGCTGGCCAACCGCGTGCTGAACGCGGCGCGCAGCGGCGGCCTGGAGAAGGCCGCGGCGGAGAACCACCTGAACGTGGTGACCACCGACTGGGTCAAGCGCAGCGACTCGCTTCCCGGCGTCGGGGTGAACGGCGAGTTCATGGCCGCCGCGTTCAATCAGCAGAAGGGCGGGCAGCCCGAGCTGGCCAAGACCGCGCAGGGCTACGCTGTGGTTCAGGCGGTGGACGTAAAGCCTGCGTCGGCAGCCACCTTCGAGGAGATCCGCAACCAGGTGGAGGGCGAGTTCAAGCAGGAACGCGCTGTTGGCATGCTGGGACGCAAGGCGCGTGAACTGGCTGATCGCGCACGAGCGCTGCACGATCTGAAGAAGGCGGCCAAGGAGCTGAATGTTCCCGTTAAGACGAGCGAACTGGTCACCATCGACAGCCAGGTGCCCGACTTGGGCGGAATGAGCGGACCTGTTTCCGTGGCGTTCGACATGAAGCCGGGCGAGATCAGCGACGCGATCAACATTCCGGCGGGCGAAACCATCATCCAGATCGCCGAGAAGCAGCAGCCCTCGGCCGAGGACTACGCCAAGAAGCGCGAGCAGATCCGCGAGACGCTGGTGCAGAAGAAGCGCCGCGACCGCATGGACCTGTTCAGCGGCAGCCTGCGCGCCCGCATGGAGAAGGACGGCAGCATCCGCATCAACCAGGAAGAGTGGAACCGCCTGTTCGGCAGCGCGCCGCAGCAGGGATAGTCATTCTGCCGAGACGCAGCTGGCTACGTCCCGCCGCGCGAGGAGGCAAACTCGCCGCGCGAGGAGGCAAACCTCAGGCCGCTCAATTGGGCGGCCTTTTCTTTTCCCACGCCTTTGGCCAGCAGCAGCGCGTGGAAGCTCTCGCCCATTCCCGCAGGCGTGACCAGGTGCTTGAGTTGCAGCGCGCGTTTGGCGTGCTCCTGCGGCCGCGTGCTGTCTTCGAAGATTTCCGCGAACTGGTCCGCTTCGCCGATGCCCATGAGCAGCTGAGATTGGGTCACCATGGCGACGGGCCCGATTCCGGCGGCGCGCGCCAGCTGGCCGAGCGCGGTGAAGTTCACGTGCGCGGTAATGTCCTGCTCGCCGGGCGCTTCGTACGGATCGCGGCTCAGCGTGTGCCGGCGGAAGGCGGCGATGGTCCCGCGATGGCGCCCTGCCAGCAGCTCGCCCCGCGTGTAGCCGTAGTCTACGGCGAGCACGAACCCGCGATGGAATGCTCCCGCGATCTGCCGGAGCCACTCCCTATAAGCCGGCGCTGCTTCCACACGCTCACCGTTTTCCGGGTGGACGCCGTAGCGATCGACGAATTCCAGGACCTCGGCTGAGGGCGGCGCGAACTGCTCGATGAAGTGCTGGTCGCGCATGCCCACGCGCACCTCGCCGCGATAGTCGAGCACTTCCACCGGCAGCGCGTCGAAGAACTCGTTGGCGAACACGATGGCATTCCCCGCAGGCGCGAGTTCGCTCATCCCCGCATGCACCGACGCGCGTTCCTGGGCGATATGCGGCCCAAACGTTGTCTGCAAGCGTGCGCGAAGCGACGGAGAGCTTTCAACGAGCCGATATCGCGCCGCCGCGTAGAAGCGGGGGTACTTCCTCTCGGCGTTAGCGAGCACATCCTGCGCGAAAAGGCCGCGGCCAGGCCCGAGTTCGATTACATCGAGCGATGGCGGCTCGCCGAGCGCGCGCCACATCTGGTCGAACTGGCGCGCCAGCAGGCGTCCGAACACGGCGCACACATCGCTCGACGTGTAGAAATCTCCGCCTTTGCCGAACTTCTCTTCCGCGCGCGAGTAGTAGCCCAACTCCGGGTGATAGAGGCAGAGCTCCATGTAGCGCGAGAAGGGAACCGGGCCGCGCCGCGCGATCTCTTCGGCGATGAGGCGGCGCAGCGGCGAGTCAGCCGGCGCCGGAGTCATTGGCCGCGGTTTGCCGATGGTGTTCATCACCGCTGATGCGCGTCCTGCTTGTTCTGCGGCGTGCGCACGAACATTTCGATCAGGTAGTCGTGCAGGCAGTCGAACAGCTGCCGCTGGAAGGTCCACTCGAACTGGGGATGATCGAGATCGCGCGGGTGCATCTGAAAAAAATAAGTGTGCACCGGCACGGACGGATCCTTGAAACGGATGATCACTTCCACGCCGTCGCCCTTGGCGCGCGCGCCGAAATCGAGCAGCGGGTGCTCGTAGAGCTCGAGCTGCCGCAGAACGCGCTCCAGGCGCGGCGAAGAAACGGGACCCATTCCGGAATTCTACAGTGCCGCAAGCCATGGTTTACACTGCGGCCATCCTGCTCCCGGTTACGGCACAAGTCGCGCTTACCTCGATTGCGGACGGCCATTCTTGAAGCCTGGCTCGCTGTTGCGCGTTGCCCTTGCGCTCCTCGTCCTCGCGGTCATGGCGGCGAACATCGTTCTCGCGGTGCAAGGAATTCGCGCCGGCAGCCGCGGAATGGCCGACTGGGCCGGCTTCTACCTGGCAGGCCGAATGGTTGCGGACGGCCGCTCAGCCTACCTCTACGAACTGGCGGCGCAGGTGGACTACCAGCAGCGCCTGTTCGGGATGGTCCGGTCGACCGTGCCGTTCAACCATCCGCCCTTTGAGGCACTGGTCTTCGCGCCGCTGTCGCTGCTGCCGTTCGCGCAGAGCCTGTACCTGTGGGCGCTGATCAATGTGCTGTTGCTGTTCGCGACGGCCCATTGGCTGCGTCCGCTGCTTTCGGCGGAGATACCGTGGCGCGAGGCCGCGGTTTGGTGTCCGGCGCTGGCGTTTGCGCCGATCGCAGTGGCGCTGATGCAAGGACAGGACTCGGTGCTCCAGCTCTTCTTCTTCGCGCTGGCGTTCATCGCGCTGAAGAGGAACAGAGACGCTCTCGGCGGCGGCGTGCTGGCCCTCGCGCTCATCAAGTGGCACCTGGTCGTTCCGGTCGCGCTCATCCTGCTGCTGCGGCGCGAGGTGAAGGCGATCACCGGTTTCGCGGCGGCGGCCGCGGCGCTCATGCTGGTTTCGATTGCGGCCGCCGGCGTTGATGGCGCGATGCAGTACCCGATGCTGCTCAAGTACACCGCCGAGCTGCTCGATCTGCCGAACGCCATGCCGAACGTCCGCGGGTTCATTGCCGCGTTTAGCGTGGGCGAGACGTTCCTCCGGGTGGCGACGATTGCAATCTCAGTTGTCGTATTCCTGCTTGCCGCCGTGGCGCCACGTCCGGCGGAAAAGCGCGGGCTGTGGTTCGACCTCGACTTCGGGCTGGCGATCACGGTGGCTGCGCTGGTCGGCTACCACGTCTACCTGCACGACCTCACGATCCTGTTCCTGCCGCTGATCCTGCTCACGAGTGCGCTGGTGGAGCACAAGCGATGGCTTGGGCTGCTCGTGCCGTCGCTGTTTCTGTTCCTTCCGGCGTACCTGATCGCGTTCGGCGGCGCGTACCTGGGGATGCTGGCAATCCCGGTTACCGCGCTGGCCGCGGCGCTTTGGGTGGAACGGCGGCGAGCAGCGAGCGTTCCTGTTTAGAACTGCTACTGATACCTCAGCGCTTCGATCGGGTCGAGGCGCGAAGCCTTCAGCGCCGGAATGATTCCGCCGACGACGACGAGGATGATCGTCGCAGCGACCGGCGTGGTGAGGTCGAGGCGCAAGTGGATGCCGGCTTCGGAGCTGTCCATGAAGGCGCAGCCGGGCCTTCGTCGCTCCCGAACATATACCCTCCCCCCTCGGTGTTGAATGGAATCAGGAGGTTAGCGGCGAAGGTCTGTTGGTGGTCTGTTGATCTAAAGGAGTTACACGCAAAGTATGTTGTCTAAAGGGGTTAGCGGCACCCGGATTGTCAAAGAACGAAGCCCGCGCGTGTGCGCGGGCCTGCTTCAAGGGTAGCAGGTTGTGGGGGAAGAATGGGAAGGCGCGAGGAAAATTTAGTGCGCCTATTTCGTGGGGGTTGCGCGGAAATCGGGGGTCCCCGGGACTTGACAGACATCTCACGCATTCGCAGGAGAGACGTCGGGCGCTACGCGAACCAAGGGCCCAGCCGAGGGCGGCTGGGCCCATCGACATTTTTTTGACGGCACATAGCGGATAGTTGGCGCCGGGCCGGCTGCGCGATGCTGGGTCTGCGACGAAGAAACTTTCGCAGAGGAGAGCATCATGGATCGCATTCGAGTGGTTGCCATGCCGACATATACGGCAAACAAGGTCCGGGAATCGATGAAGTCGCCGGGCTACGGGCATCCGGCGCACGTGGAGGTGGCGACCGGGTACGGGCCGTGCCGGCATTGCCTGCGGACGTTCCGCGTTGGAGAGGAGCGGCGCATCCTGTTCACGTTCGATCCGTTTTATGGCTTAGAGCCACTGCCGCTGCCTGGGCCGGTGTTCATCCACGAAGAGGAGTGCGAGCGGTACGACGAGCGCGGCGGATTTCCCGAGGATTTGCGAGCGCATCGGCTCACGCTGAATGCTTACGGCGCGGGGCGCCGGCTGCTGGCGCAGGAGTATGTGGATGACGGCGCGGTCGAGCCGGTGATTGAACGGCTGCTCGACGACGTGGGTGTGCGGTATGTCCACGTGCGTGACACGGAGGCGGGGTGTTACGACTTTCGGGTGGAAAGAGGGTGAGGCAATTGCTCAGGATGACAACAAGGAACTACTCGTAACGCAGGGCTTCGATCGGATCCAGGCGCGAGGCCTTGATGGCCGGGACCATGCCGCTGATGAGGCCAACGACGGCGAGGATCAGCGTGGCGGTGAGCAGCGACTTCATTTGAATCACCAGGCGGATATCGCCCATTTCGCCGTTCTTGGCCAGGGCGCTGTACAGGGTGAGCGTCCCTACTCCATACGAGATGGCATAAGAGATAAGGATGCCGAGCACGCCTCCGGCCGCCGTAATGGCCATGGCCTCGGCCAAGAACTGCATGAGGATGTGGCGGCGGCGCGCGCCCAGCGCTTTTTCCACGCCGATTTCGCGGGTGCGCTGCGTGACCGAGACCAGCATGATGTTCATCAGGCCCACGCCCCCGATGCCGAGGGTTAGGGTGCCCACGAAGCCGAGCAGAATCTGGAGTCCGGCGCTGATGATCTCGAACTGGCTCAGCCGCTTCATGCCGTTGAAGACCCAAACGGCGCGGCGGTCGTCGGGACGGAAGTTGTGGGTGGCGGCGAGCGAGGCGCGCACGGCCTGCTCGATTTTTTCGTACTGCATGCCCTCGTAGTCGAACCAGATGCCGTCCACGTAGTAGGTGTCGCGCAGAGCGCCCATGGCGCCGGCGGGGATGTATATGCTTTTGTTGACGCTGTCGTTGCCCTCCTGCGGCTTGGGTTCGAGCACGCCGATCACCTGGAAGCTGACGCCGTCGAGCCGAATGTATTCACCCAGAGCAGGCGCGCCGCGGAAGAGTTCAGCCTTGGCGTCGGGGCCAATGACCACGACACGGGCGCGCTGGGCGTTTTCTTCTTCGTTGTAGAAGCGGCCTTCGGCCATGTCGAGATTGCGAATCCGCTGAATGGCGGTGGTGCCGCCCTGCGCCCAGGTGTCGAGCGTATGTTCGTCCCTCTGCACTTTCACCGACTTGCCGAACACGGGCGTGATGTGGCGCACCAGCGGCACGGTCGCGACGATGTGGTCAATGTCGTCCTGGGTAAAGCGGACCTGGGTGCCGGCCTTCTGGCCGCCGGCCTGCATGGAGGTGCGTCCCGGGAAGACGCCGATGACTTTCACGCCCCAGGTTTCGAAGATGTTGCGGATGGCGGTGCCAAAGCCGGCGCCGTAGGCGAGCAGCAAAACGACCGTCGCGATGCCCCAGGCCATGCCGATGATGGTGACCATCGTGCGGCGGGAGTCGTGCCGCATGGCGAAGTAGGCCTGCGCGATTACGTCGCGGGTCATGGCGTTATTCCTTCCTCAACGCTTCCACCGGCTGGAGCATGGCGGCACGGCGCGCGGGATAGAGTCCGGCGACGATGCCGGCAAAACCGAGTGCGCCGATGGCCAGCGCCGCCGAAGCCGGCACCAGGGTCGGCGGATCGAATCCCGGCTGCGACGGCAGAGTGTGCAGAAAGCGCATCAGGCCGGCGGCGGCAGCGATGCCGAGTCCGCCGCTGAACAGCGTCAGGAACAGGCCCTCCAGGAAAAACTGCGTGAGCACGCTGCGGTTGGTGGCGCCGAGCGCCTTGAGCAATCCGATCTCGCGCGTGCGCTCGGTGACCGAGACCAGCATGATGTTGATGACGCCGATGGCGCCCAGGGCAAGCGTGATCAATCCGACGGCGCCGAGAAACAGGTCCATGGCGGTGAAGATCTTGCCGACCATCTCCTGGTTGGCGATGGTGTCCCACTCATTGAACTCAGCGATGTCCGGGTCGAAGCCGTGGCGCTGGCCGATAATCTGGTGCGCCTGGCGCTTGGCCTCTTCGTTCGCGCCGCGCACGCGCGGCTGGTAGTTGATGAACGAGATCACGTTGTCGGAGGGCACGCCCTTGAGCGGGAAGTAGACGCGCATGGTCGAGTAGGGGATGAAGGCGCGCGTGTCCTGCGCCTGGCGGGTGTCGCGCGAGACGTCCTGCAGCAGGCCGACGACCTCGAAGCGGACACCGTTGAGCAAGATCGTAGAGCCGAGGGCGGGACGGCCGGGGAAGAGGTTCTTCTTCAGATCGACGGCGATCACGGCGACGTTGCGGCGCTGGGCCTCGTCGGCGTCGTTGAGCCAGCGGCCGGCATCGACCGGCACGAAGCGCACCTGGTTGAACTCGGGGGTGACGCCGGTGACGCCGGCGCCGCTGTTGCCGAATTCGCTCACCGCGCGGATGTCGCCCCGCGACAGGATGGCGGCGGCGTTGCGCACGGCGGGCGATGCCTTGATCGCCTGGAAGTCGTCGTAGGTGAGGTAGTACTGGCGCGTGCCGGTGTGTCCCTTGACCGCGGGCGCGAGGCCGGAGAAGAGGAAGATCACGTCTTCGCCGAGCTGGGAAAGCTGGCGGCGGTTGCCGCTGCGGAAGCCTTCGCCGACGCCGACCAGGAGCAACAGCGACCCCACGCCCCACGCGATGCCGAACATGGTGAGAAACGAGCGCAGCTTGTGCGCCCAAAGCGTGCGCAGGGTTTGGCCAACGATGTCGAGCAGCAGGCGCATGGGGGCGAGCAGCGAAGTGCGCCGGCGCGGGCGCAGCTCCGCTTGCCACTGAACACATTGCGGAACCGCCGCCGGTTTCACCGCCAGCACGCCCATCCCGCTTCGACGTTTACAGACGCCCGAGGCGAGCCGGTTGTTCCACAATTTGTTTACACGCAGCAGTTTATCCCGAGTAGCTGCCGGAACAAACCAGCAGGGAGTTGGGCGTACCGGGTACCGGGCGGCTGCGGCGGCGGCACTTTTTCAATCAGGCGGGCTGAGTTTCTTCGCCGCGGGCGCTGATTCCGCGGACGCGTTTTGTGGATAGTCGTACACGCCGCGTCCGGACTTGCGGCCGAGGCGGCCTGCCTTGACGTACTGCACCAGCAGCGGCGCGGGGCGGAATTTTTCCCCGAGCGTGCGGTGCAGGTATTCGAGGATGTGCAGGCGCGTGTCGAGCCCGACCAGGTCCACCAGTTCGAACGGTCCCATGGGGTGATTCAGCCCGAGCTTCAGCGCCTTGTCGATGTCGGCGGCGGAAGCGATCCCCTCCTGGAGCATGTAGAAGGCCTCGTTGCCGATCATGGCGTTGATGCGGCTGGTGATGAAGCCGGGCGACTCCTTGATGACCACCACTTCCTTTCCCATGCGGCGGCCCACTTCGACGGCGGCGGCGAGCGTGGCGTCGTCGGTTTCCAGCGCGCGCACGACTTCCAGCAGCTTCATCTTGTGCACGGGGTTGAAGAAGTGCATACCGAGAATCTTGGGCGCGCGATAGGTCACGCCGGCGATCTCGGTGATACTGAGCGACGAAGTGTTCGACGCCAGGATCGTCCCGGGACGCGAGATTTTGTCGAGGAGCGTGAAGATCTCGATTTTCGATTCCATCTCCTCGGGGACGGCCTCGATGACGAGGTCGGCCTGGCGGGCGGCGTCCTCGAGCGACGTGGCGTATTCGAGGCGGGCGAAGGCGGCGTCGGCGTCGGGGCGGCTGACCTTGCCGAGCTCGACGGCCTTGTCGAGGTTGCCGCGGATTTCGGTTTCCGCTTTGCGCAGCGCGGCGGGAAGAATGTCTTCAAGGATGGTGCGGTAGCCGCCGAGGGCAGCGGCGTGGGCGATGCCGCGCCCCATGATGCCGGCGCCGATGACGGAAATCGTGCGGACTTGCGGCGTCGCGCCCGGCATCAGGCGCCGCGCTCCAGCTTTTCCAGCACGGTGATGAAGTTGGGATCGGACTTGCGCATGTAGTCGGCCAGGCGCTGCTTTTCCTCGGGGGTCATGAAGCTGAGGTTGGCGGTCACGCGGCGGAGCGTGGCGGCAATGTCGTCGACGTAATTCATCATCCGCAGAAGTTCACCGGAAATCGGCATCAAGTCTCCCTCGCCCGACAGGGCCGGAACGCGGCGGGCGAACAAGTATTTTCATCGGTAGGGCGTGGTTTAGTAAAGCCGTGTCATGCGATTGGCTGTTTTGCACAAACTCGCCGGCGCCCCTGACGCCACAAAGACGAATAGCAAATCACAGGTAACCGATAATCTGCATCTAAGTACGGGCGATGGCGAGCAGCCCGGTAATTCTTTACGGCGAAGGGACGGGTGTTTCCGAATGCCTTGACCGGCTGGCGTCGCGGCGGTGGCAGAACCGTCCGCTGGCGACGTACCGGCTGCAGTTCAGCTCGCAGTTCCGCTTCGAAGACGCGCGGCGCATCGCGCCTTACCTGCACCAGCTCGGAGTAACGCACTGCTACGCATCGCCCATCCTGCAAGCGCGCACCGGCAGCCAGCACGGCTACGACATCATCAATCACAGCGCCATCAATCCCGACCTGGGCAGCGAGGCCGAGTTCCGTGAGTTTGCGCGCGAGTTGCAGTCGCGCGGCATGGGGCTGGTGCTCGACGTGGTGCCGAACCACATGGGGGTGGGCGAGGGCACGAATCCCTGGTGGCAGGACGTGCTGGAGAACGGGCGCGCGTCGGCGTACGCGAGCTTTTTCGACATTGACTGGTGCCCGCTGCGGACCGAGCTGCACGGCAAGGTGCTGATCCCGATCCTGGGCGACCAGTACGGCGTGGTGCTGGAGAGCGGGCAATTGCGGCTGGAGTTTGCCGAGGGGCGCTTCACGCTCACTTATTTCGAAAAACGCCTGCCGATCGATCCGCGCAGTTATCCGCTGATCTTTGAAGCGAAGCGCGAAGCGCCAGAGTGGAACGCGCCGCCGCGTCCGGCAGAAAACAACCGCAACGCCGAGGCCGACCTGGCGGAACTGGATTCGATCCTGGCGGCCTTGCGCGGGCTTCCGCCGCACGACACCGCCGACGCCGACCTGGCGGCCGAGCGCCGGCGCGAGTGGCTTGGCCTGCGCCGGCGGCTGGCGCTGCTGGCCGAGCGGTCGCCGGCGGCGCAGCACGAGATCGCTTCGGCGCTGCGGCTGGTGAACGGCGCGCCCGGCGACAGCCGCAGCTTCAACGCGCTGCACCGGCTGCTCGAGGTGCAGGCGTATCGCATGGCGCACTGGCGCGTTTCGGCCGAGGAGATCAACTACCGGCGCTTCTTCGACATCAACGACCTGGTCGGTCTGCGCATGGAGAACCCGCAGGTGTTCGCCGAGACGCATCGGCTGATCCGGCGACTGCTGGCCGACGGCAGCGTGACGGGACTGCGGGTGGACCATCCCGACGGGCTGTTCAATCCCATCCAGTACTTCACGCGCGCGCAGATGCTGTACGCGGCCAGCCAGTGCGGCGGTCCGGAGCCGCGGGCGGCGACGGCAGAGAACGGGATCGAGAAAGACATCGAGCAGGTGTTCGGCTCGCACGACTGGATTGGCGCGCACGCCCCGCTGTTCGTGCTGGTGGAAAAAATCCTGGGGCCGGGCGAAGAGCTGCCGCGCGAGTGGCCGGTGGACGGCACGGTCGGCTACGACTTCACCAACCTGGTGAACGGCGTGTTCATCGAGCCGCGCAACGAGCGCGCGCTGACCACGCTGTACCATCGGTTCAGCGGCCTCACGACGGATGTGCCCACGCTCATCTACCAGAGCAAGAAGCTGGTGATGGAGAGCGCGATGTCGAGTGAGGTAACGGTGCTGACGCACCTGCTGGCGGAAATCTGCCACGCCGACCGGCGGGCGCGCGACTTCACGCTGCAATCGCTGGCCGACGCCACGCGCGAGACGATCGCCTGCTTCCCGGTATATCGCACGTACATCGACGAGCGTGGCAACATCAGCGAGCGCGACCGCGCTTACATCCATGCGGCGATCGCGCACGCGCGGCGCCGGAACGAGACGACCCCGGCGGACGTCTTCCATTTCCTGCGCGACATCCTGATGCTCGTGCCGCAGCCGCGCGACAATGCCGACAGCCATCGCCGGCGGCTGTACTTCGCGCTGAAATTCCAGCAGCTCACCGGACCGGTGATGGCCAAGGGCCTGGAAGACACGGCGTGCTACGTCTACAACCGCTTTGTTTCGGTGAACGAGGTGGGCGGATCGCCGGCGGCGTTTGCCACCTCGGCGGATGAGTTCCATCGCGGCAATATGCTGCGGGCCGAGCGCTGGCCGTTCTCGATGCTGGCCACCACCACGCACGACACCAAGCGCAGCGAAGACGTGCGCGCGCGGCTGAACGTGATCAGCGAGATGCCGCGCCAATGGGCCACTCAAGTGATGCGCTGGCGGCGCGCGAATCGGGCGAAGAAGCGCGTGCTCTCCGACGGACGCGCCGTGCCGGACCACAACGAGGAGTATCTGCTCTACCAGACCCTGGCCGGCGTGTGGCCGTTCGTCGCCGCCGGCGCGTCGGTGACCGAGCAGGAACATCAGAGGCTGATCGCGCGCGTGCAGGACTACATGACCAAGGCGGTGCACGAGGCCAAGGTCAACCTGAGCTGGGTGAATCCGAACGATGAGTACGTTCAGGCGCTGCGCGAGTTCGTGGCGCGCATCCTGGAGCGCGGCGAGAAGCGGCGCTGGCGCGCGCCCGGCTTCGTGCAGCAACTGGAAGGGATGCTTCCGCCGTTGCAGTTCCACGGCGCCATGAATTCGCTGGCCCAGGCGGCGTTGAAGATGGCGTCGCCGGGCGTGCCGGACTTTTACCAGGGAACGGAGCTCTGGGACTTCAGCCTGGTGGACCCAGACAACCGGCGGCCGGTGGACTTCGCGCTTCGGCAGCAGATGCTGACCGAACTGGAGCAGCGCGCGAATCGTTCTGCGTGGCCTGAGCTGTGCTCGGACCTGCTGCGGGAGTGGACGTCAGGCGCGGTAAAGATGTGGACCGTGCTGCGCGGGTTGCGCTTCCGGCGGGAGAACGCGGCGCTGCTCCAGCACGGCGGGTACACGCCGTTGTTCAGCCTGGTGGAAAAGCAGCAGCACGTGTGCGCGTTCGCGCGCACGCACGAACGGCAGATGGCAATTGTAGCCGTCCCGCGATTCAGCTACACGCTGATGCGAGCTGCACTGGCGCCGCCGCTGGGCGACGCCTGGGGAGCGGCGGAGCTGGGCCTGCCGCCGCGGGCGCCGGCAGAGTTCACCAACATCCTGACGGGAGAAAAAGTGCGTGTGACAACGGCGCGGACGCTGCTATGCCGCGAAGTCTTCGCGCACTTCCCGGTCGCGCTGCTCGCCAGCCACTGAGGGCGGCGGCAGGCGGTCGCTGACTTCGGCGAGCGCGGCCAGTTTTTCCGCCAGCGCCGGCGTGAGCGCGCCGGACGAGAAGCGCCACGTCCAGTTTCGGTCGGGGCGGCTGGGCGTGTTCATGCGGCCCTCGCTGCCGATTCCCAGCACATCCTGCAACGGAACAATCGCGAGCTCGGCAACGGAGTTGACGGCGGCGCGGATCATCGCCCAGTGAATGCCGTCGCTGCCGAGGCCGAGATACGCCTCGATGGCGCTGCGCTCGGCGCCGTTGCGCGACTGCCACCAGCCGACGGTCGTGTCGTTGTCGTGCGTGCCGGTATAGACGACGGTGTTGGGGTCGTAGCGGTGCGGCAGGTAGATGTGCGCGCCGGGATCGCCGAAGCCGAATTGCAGCACGCGCATGCCAGGAATGCCAAGGCGCTCGCGCAAGGCGTGCACTTGGGCGGTGATGTGGCCGAGGTCTTCGGCGATGAAGGGCAGGTCGCCGAGTTCGCCGCGAAGGACGTTGAACAGATCGTCGCCCGGGCCGGGGACCCAACGGCCGTGGACCGCGGTTTCTTCCGAGGCGGGAATTTCCCAGCAACTTTCGAAGCCGCGGAAGTGGTCGAGGCGGATGATGTCGCATTGCGCCAGCGCCCAGCGCATGCGCTGCACCCACCAGTCGTAGTGGCGCGCGCGGAGCACGTCCCAGCGATAGAGCGGATTGCCCCAGCGCTGGCCGGTGGCGCTGAACGCGTCGGGCGGGACGCCGGAGACGACTTCGGGCTGGAGCGCGGCGTCCATGCGGAAGATGTCGGTGTGGGTCCAGACGTCGGCCGAGTCGAGGTCCACGAAGATGGCGACGTCGCCCACGATTCTGACGCCGCGCGCGTGGCAGGCGGCGCGCAGCGCGCGCCACTGCTCGAAAAAGGCGAACTGGATGACGCGCTCGGTTTCCAGTTCAGCGGCGAATTCCCTGCGCGCGTGCTCCAGCGCCTGCGGTTCTCGCCGCGCCAGCGCCGGCGGCCAGGTGTTCCAGCACTGGCGGTGGCGCCGCCGGTGCAGCACTTCGAAGAGCACAAAATCCTCGAGCCACCAGCCGTTCAGCCAGCAGAAGTCCTGGAAGCGCTTGCGGTCGCCGCCGTTGGCGGCGCTGAGGAAATTGGCGGCGGCTTCGCGGAGCAGCGGAAGCTTGGCGGCGCGGACGCGGTCGTAGTCCACGTGTCCGGCGGCGCCGGGGAGGGCGGCGACGCGATCGCGCGCGATCCAGCCGCGCTCGGCCAGCCGCTCCAGGCTGATCAGCAGCGGATTGCCGGCGAAGGCGGAGGTGGAAGAGTACGGCGAGTGGTTGACGCCGAGGGGCGAGAGCGGCAGCACCTGCCAAAGGCCCTGGCGGGCGTCGGCGAGGAAGTCGAGAAATTCGTAGGCGGCCGGGCCGAGGTCACCGATGCCGCCGCGCGACGGCAGGGAAGTGGGATGCAGCAGGATGCCCGAGGCGCGGGGGAACGGCATGGACCCTCATCATACCGAAGTTGCCAGTTGGGGCATGGGGTAATTGGGAAGTCGGGTGATCGGGAAAAGTCAAAGGCAAGAGCTAACCACAAAGGACACGAAGGAAGCACAAAAGGACACGATGGATTCCTTCGTGCCCTTAGTGAACCTTGTGTTCTTTGCGGTTCGCTTTCGCCTTTCAATTACTCGATTACGAAATGACGCAATGACCCGATTCGCTCAGTCCCCCAGCCCTTCTTTCCGTTCGCGCTGATACGGTGCGGACAAATACTTGCGCGCTTCTTCCTGAGCGCCCTGGGTGTCGTCGTTGGTCTGGAGCGCCTGGCGATACTCGTTGGTGGCGCGGTCGCGCTGGCCGGTGATGTCGTAAATCTTGCCGAGCTGGATGTGGCTCCAGACCTCGGTCCAGCGCGGCTCGCCGTCGCCGTTGAGTGACTCGCGATAGGCGTTGGCGGCGGACTGGTAGTTGCGCTGGAGGAAGAAAACTTCGGCGATGCGGTAGTGCGCCAGCGAGCTGTTCTTGTTGGCCTCCAGTGCCTGCTGGAACTGGCGCAGTGCCTCGGCCAGGTCGCCCTGCTGCACCAGTTGCTGTCCGCGCAGGATGGCGGTGCGCACCTTCAGCTCGCCGGAGTTCTTCAGCACCCAGTTGTTGGGATCGATGTTGATGCGGCGCGGCTTGCCGAACGTGTCCACCGAATACGGCGAGTCGGTGCCGGAGACTTCGATGCGCTTCATCTCGCTCTTGCCGTCGGTGTCGATCTTCAGCTCGACGGGCATGCGGAACAGGTCGAGGTCCTGGGAAATCTGGCCGACCACGCGGAAACCGTTCTTGGTGCGATAAACGGTGTACTTGTTCTTGAACTCGGGCGCGCCGGTGGAATCGAGCCACTGGTTGAAGAAGCCGCTCAGGCGGACGTTGCCGCCCAGGGCCTGCTCGCAGACCAGGCGGAAATCCTCCAGCGACGCCGGCTTCGCCGCGAACCGGGTCGCGAAGTTGTGCATGGCGTTGGTGAACGGCCCGTCGCCCATGATCCACCGCAGCATGTGCAGGATCATGGCGCCCTTGTCGGTGGTGAGCGACTGGAACTCGGGCGAGAAGGGGTCGAGCTTGCCGACGCCGGAGAGGGGAATGTTGTCGTAGGCGAGCGCGCCCACGGAAATGTCTTTGATGCCCTCTTCGAAGGCCTGCTGTCCGGCGGCGTTCTCGATGTAGCGCGCCTCCGAGTAGCGGGCGAAGCCGTCGACCAGCCAGAAATCTTCACGGTTTACCGGACTGACGGAGACGCCCCACCACTGGTGCGCGATGGCGTTGGCGAGCAGGCGGTAGTTGGTCTTCTCGCTGATGGAGCGCGAGGCGACGGCAGCGATCTCCGGCGCCCAGGCCGAGGGCACGGTGTCGTCGGGAATTTCGACGATCTTGATGGTGGCCGAGGGCGCGGCGCCGTAGAGCAGCGAGAAGTACTGGAACTCGCGGCCGGCGGTGTCGGCGTAGGCTGAGGCCAGGTCCTTGTGGTTCGGCTTGAAGTAAAGGTGCAGGTTCACGCCGCCGGGAGTGGCCGCGGTTTCCACAAAGTTGCCGGCGATGATCGTGCCGGGGAAGCTGGGCTTGTCCCAGACAAAGGTGTGTACAGTGCGCGCAGGGCCCCCGGCGGCGGTGGGCGGTGGCGCAGGCGGAGAAGGCGGCGCGGCGCGTCCCCTGGCGCCCTTCGCCGGAGGCGCGGCCTTCGGCGCCGCCGCGACTGCTGCCGACACGGCCGACATGCTCGACTTGCCGCTGCCGATCACGGTCACGCCGTAAGGCGCGGTGAGGTTGATGGTGGCGGTGAAGCGGTTCACGCCGTAGCCGGAGACCGGGAACCAGCGCCCTGCATATAGAAGATAGGAAGTGTCGTCGCCAATGTAGGCGAGCTTCAGGCCGGGCACCGGGCTGTCGTCGCCGGAAACCAGCGCGCCGTCGTAGTCGACGGTGAGCGTGGTGGATTCGCCTTTGGGCAGCGCGGCGGGCAGCGGGATGCGGATGGTCGAATCCTGCGTGACGCGCTCGACCGAGAGCACGTGTCCCGAGGCGTCTTCCACCTTCGAGGGATGGAGCGCGTTGTGCAATTCGAAGACGGCGGTATTGATGTCGTCGAGCGCGGTGAACTTCACGCGCACGCGCGCGGCGAGACGATGAGTGCGGGGAGTGATTTCTGCGTCGATCAGGTAGTCGTCAACCCGGAGGCGCGGCTTCTCGGCGGCAAAGGCGGGCAGCGTCGCGATCGCGAGCAGAAGAAGGGCCGCGGCACGAACCAGGGGACGCCGGGCGAAATTCGTCAAGAGGGACTCCAGAGGTGCTGCTGAGCGCTTTGATGAATATTTTCTCAGGAAAGATGCGGCGGCACCAGCGCGCGAAGCAGTTTTCATGCGCGGGCCTCGGTCTTTCTCAGGCCTTTCACCTGATCCAGGATCGCCAGCACCGCGCGCGCGGCGCGCTCGGCGGCAGTCTCGGGCCCGGAACTGGATGCGCGCAGGCGGTTGCGGATGCCGGCCAGGCCTTCAAGCATGGCGCGGCGCGGCCCGCCTTCGGGAATGATGCGGCTTAGTTCCTCAAACACTCTTTGACCGGTGAAGTCGTGCTGAACAAGCTCAGGGACGACGCGGCGTCCGGCGATGAGGTTGGCCATGGCGAAGTTGGAGACGGTGACCAGCTTGCGCCCGAGCATCCAGCTCAGCGGCGTAACGCGATAGACCATTACGAACGGTGTGTTCATCAGCGCGGCTTCCACGGTCGCGGTGCCGCTGGCCACCGCGGCGGCGCGAGCGTGCTTGAGCGCGGCGCGGGCAACGTGGTCGCCCGCAGCGATGTGGACTTTCACGCCGTGCTGCGCCTCCAGCGGCGCGAGTTGCTCTTCGAGCCAGGCGGGTCCGATGGTCGGCGCCAACGGAAGTACGAAGTCGCAGTTGCCGCCGGATTTCTGCAATAGGCCAGCGGCGGCGATCATCTCCGGCAGGTTCAGCGTAATTTCCTTGCGGCGGCTGCCGGGGAGCAGAGCGATCCAGTGCCGCTGCAGATCGAGCGCGTGCTGCGCCCCGAAGTCTTCTCTCGTGATCGGAGGGGGCGTGACCTCGGCGAGCGGATGTCCCACGAATTCCGCGTCGACGCCGCGCTCGCGATACCACTTTTCTTCGAAGGGAAAGATCACCAGCACCTTTCGCACATAGCGGCGCACGCGCCGGACGCGCCACGGCCGCCAGGCCCACAATTGCGGGCTTACGTAATAGATCACCGGAATGCCGCGATCTTGCATTCTTCTCGCCAATCCGAGGTGGAATCCGGGTGAGTCGATCACGACAGCCGCGTCGGGCCTTCTCTCGACGGCCGCACGCGTCGCTCGGCCCCAGGCGCGGAAGATGGCCGGCAGGTGCCCGACGATCTCGGCGATGCCGAGCACGGCGATCTCCCGCGAGTCCACCACGATGTCGGCGCCTGCGGCCCGCATGCGGTCGCTGCCCACGCCGAAGACGTCGAGCGACGGGTCGAGGCGGCGGAGCGCCTCAATGAGATGCGCGCCGTAGAGTTCGCCCGATGCCTCGCCGGCAGAGATGAGGAGCTTCACAGAGCCATTAAAACAGGGAGGACGCAGAGGACGCAGAGGAATTTGCCACGGCTGTTAGCCAGCATCGATCCGCGGCCGGTTTGTCTCGAAGCGGGAAACTCGAAACTCGAAACTGCTTTAATCGTCCGCCCCGACCGGCAATTCGGGCGAGGGCGCCGGCGGGGCGCCGGAAATCTCCTGGTCCTTGTACTGGAGCTGGTAGAGCTTCCAGTAGATGCCGCGCTGGGAGAGCAAAGCCTGGTGCGTGCCGACTTCGCGCACGCGTCCTTTGTGCATGACAACGATCTTGTCCGCTCGCTGAATGGTCGAGAGGCGGTGCGCGATGATCAGCGACGTGCGGCCGGTGAGCATGCGGCCCAGCGCCTCGCGCACGCGGAACTCGGTTTCCGTGTCCACGCTCGAGGTGGCTTCGTCGAGGATGAGGATTGGCGGCTGGTGGGCGAGCGCGCGCGCGAAGCTGATGAGCTGCTTTTGCCCCGTGCTCAGCGTGGACCCGCGCTCGTGCACGGGCTCGGCAAAGCCCGAGGGCAGGGTGCGGATGAAGTCGGCCACGTTCACATCTTCCGCGGCCTGCTCCACCGCCTGGCGTGTGACCCAGTCCGAGCCCAGCCGGATGTTCTGCTCGATGGTGCCGGTGAACAGGAACGGGTCCTGCAAGACGACGCCGAAGCGGCGGCGCAGCTGACCGAGCTCGACGTCGCGGATGTCGACGCCGTCAATCCTGATGGCGCCCTTTTGCACGTCGTAGAAGCGCAGCAGCAGCGAGATGAGCGTGGTCTTGCCCGCGCCGGTGTGTCCTACGACGGCCACGGCTTCGCCAGGTTCGAGCGTGAGCGAGACGTCTTTGAGGACCCAGTCGGGCTCGGGAGCGGAGCTGCGCTCCGCCGGCCTGGAGGCGACGTCCGGGCCGGCGCGATTTTCTTCAACCGGCAGGTTGCGATACGCGAACCACACGTGGTCGAACTCGACGCGGCCGGGACCGGTGAGGTGCTTCGGAATCGCGGGCGAGGTGATCTCGGCCGGCGTGTCGAGCAGCTTGAAGATGCGCTCGCTCGACGCCATGGCGGCTTGCAGGATGTTGTATTTCTCGCTCAGGTCCTGGATGGGGCGGAAGAAGCGCTGCGCGTACTGGATGAACGCTACCAGGACACCGAGCGTGGTGATGCCGCCAAGCACCTGGTGTCCGCCGATCCAGATCACGCTCGCGATGGCAACGGACGACAGCAGTTCGACGACTGGGTAATACACGGCGTGCGCCATGATGGCGTCTTTGAAGGCGTCCATGTGCACGCGGTTGACCTGCTCGAATTTTTCGTACGAGCGCTGCTCGCGGTTGAACAGTTGCAGCACCACGATGCCGCTCACGTGCTCCTGCAGGTAGGCGTTGATGCGGGCGATGGCGACGCGAATGCGCCGGTAGGAGTCGCGCACCTTCTTGCGGAAGATCATGGTTGCCCAGAAGATGAACGGCAGCACGGCGAGGGTGACCAGCGCGAGGCGCCAGTCCATCCGGAGCATGATGAGGATGATCCCAGCGAGAACGAATATGTCTTCGAAAATCGAGACGACACCGGCGGTGAACATGTCGTTGAGCGCGTCCACGTCAGTGGTCACGCGCGTGACGAGGCGGCCGACCGGATTCCTGTCGTAGAAGCCAAGGTGCATCGCCTGCAAGTGCCGGAAGATCTGACTGCGCAGGTCGAACATCACGTTCTGGCCCGTCCACTGCATGTAGTACGTCTGCAGGAAGTCGAGGACGAAGCTGAGCAGCAGGGTGCCGACGAACAGCCCCGCGACCTGTGCGATGCCCACCAGCGGCCTAGAACTCAGCCAGGGGTCGAGGAACGAAGTGCGACCGGCAGGGGTAAGGTACTTATCGATGGCGACCTTGGTCAGGTAGGGCCCGAGGACGTCGGCGCCGGCCTTCAGGACGATCGCAGTGAGGGCGACAACGACGTGTCCGGTATAGGGCTTCAGATACGTAAGCAGCCGTTTCATGAGACGGCTGTCGTATGCCTTGCCTAAGACCTCTTCCTCGTGAATGTTGGCCATCTGCTGGGATTAGAGTATCGCAGGAAGAAAACCGTTTCACGTTGTTCGTTTCCCGTTTCCCGAAACAACCCAGGCAAAGGCTTCACCGCGGAGCCGCAGAGGACGCAGGAAAATCAGGAAGGTCATCCTGAGGGAGCCCCGCCGCGGCGGGCGAGTCGAAGGATCCCTACCTGACCACGGACCGTGGTGCGAGCAGGGATGCTTCGACTGTGACCCGCTATGCGGGCCTCCGCTCAGCATGACACAACCCCAAGGCGACTAATCCACGTGAAGGAAAGAATGGAAGTCCACGCGTCTGGGAGCTGCAAGATTACGAATCCTCTGCGCCCTCTGCGCCTCTGCGGTGAATCGCCTTTACGCCGGCGCCGGCACGAACGGCAGCGGCTGGCCTTCCACGATGGCGCGAGGGTTGGCGTCGACCATGGCATGGGCGGTCTGGGGGTCGGCGAGCCTGGCGAGTTCTTCGCGCGCGGCGGAGAGCACGGGCGGACGGCTGCGCAGGTCGTGCGCGTCGGTGGCGATCACGTGCGCCGCGCCCTGCGACATGAAGCGCAGCGCCGCTTTTTTCGCGATCGGGCCCCAGCGCCCGGTGAGCGCGTTCGCCGTGATCTGCACGATCGCCCCCTGCCTCACCCACGCCTGCACCAACTCAGGCCGCCGCTGAAGGATCGGGTTGCGCTCCGGGTGCGTGATGATCGGAACCAGCCCCTGCCGCTGCAGCAGGCCAAGGTGTTCGCTCGCGTTGGGCGAAATGGCGAAATCGCTAAATTCGACCAGCAGGTAGTTGGTCGTGCCGATGCGGTAGCGCTCGGGATGATCGAGGCAGTCACGGATGTTCTCATAGGAAAAATGGAAGTCGCAGCCGAGCGAGAAGTTCAGCAGGTTGCCGGAGATGTCTTTCAGGCGTGCGAGGCGCTCCTTCAGGTCGTCGCGGTTGTATGCGTACTCTTCGTTGGCGTGCGGCGTGGCCACGATGTGGCGAATGCCGTCGCTGGCCGCCACGCGGCACATCTCGGCGGCCACCTCCCAGGTCCTGGGCCCGTCGTCCACCTCCGGGATGATGTGGCAGTGGATGTCAACCATGCAGGAGCAGTTTCAAGTTTCCAGTTTCAAGTTTCAAGCAAAACCGGCCAGCCTTCAACGCTGAGGACGCGGAGAACGCCGAGGAGCGCAGGGGAACTGATTCAAAGAACACTGCGTTCTCTGCGTCTCTGCGGTGAACGGGCCTAGATCAGTTCCGTCACCGGCTTCGACGGTTTGCCCTGCGACTGCGCCACGGCCGGGTAGGTGACGTGTCCGGCGAAGGTGTTCACGCCCTCGCGAATGCCGGGGTCGCTCTTGATCGCCGCGGCCGGGCCCATCTGCGCCAGCTTCATCACGTACGGAAACGTTGCGTTGGTGAGCGCGAACGTGGAAGTGTGCGGCACGGCGGCGGGCATGTTGGTAACGCAGTAGTGGACCACGCCGTCAACCGTATACGCGGGGTCGCTGTGGGTGGTGGGGCGCGCGGTTTCGATGCATCCGCCCTGATCAATGGCCACGTCCACGATGACGGCGCCCTTCTTCATGCGGCTGACCATGGCTTTGGTGACCAGCTTGGGCGCGGCGGCGCCAGGGATGAGCACGCCGCCGATGACCAGATCGGCGTGCTCGGTGGCCTTGGCGATGGTGTAAGAGTTCGAAGCGAGGGTGAAGACGCGGCCGCTGAAGATGTCGTCGAGTTCGCGCAGGCGGTTCAGGTTCAGGTCAATGAGGCTGACAATGGCGCCCATGCCGAGCGCGATCTTGGCGGCGTTGGTGCCCACAATTCCCCCGCCGATGATGCACACCTGCGCCGGCGGCACGCCGGGGACGCCGCCGAGCAGCACGCCGCGTCCGCCACGTTCTTTTTCCAGGTAGGAGGCGCCGATCTGCACCGACATCCGTCCCGCGACCTCCGACATGGGCGTGAGCAGCGGCAGGGTGCCCGCCTTGTCGCGAATGGTTTCGTAGGCGATGCCGCTGACCTTGTGCTTCAGGAGCTGATCAGTGAGTTCGGGCAGCGGCGCCAGGTGCAGATACGTGAACAGAACCAGGTTGTCACGCAGGTGAGGGAACTCGCTCGAGACCGGCTCCTTGACCTTGACCACCATTTCGGCGCGGCGCCAGACGTCGGCGGCCGTGGAGACGATTTCGGCGCCGGCCTGGCTGTAGTCCTGGTCGGCGATAGAGCAGAGTTCACCGGCGCGCGTCTCGACGAGGACTTTGTGGCCTGCGTCGGTGAGGGCCTTCACGCCGGCCGGGACGATGCCGACGCGCGATTCGTGGTCTTTTACTTCCTTGGGGACGCCGATAACCATTTTTTCTGTTGCTCCGCCGGCGACGCGCGGCAGCGGAGTGTTCTCCTGGTCAGCATTGCACCGTCCAGTGGGCGTTGGAGGGCGCGGTTAGTTATATCAGGTTGAGCGCGTTTTTCTGTGCGGCGGCGTGTCCGCGCAGGCAGCCGGCCCGCCCTGCCAGTCAGGCGCATCGTCCTTTTACCGGCAACGAGTGGTTCTGGAAAGGGCTATGCTTATCGAGTTCCCGCCGCGGAGTTCACCATGCCGCGCTCCCGCCGGAAGTCGATACCAGCAATCCTGCTGCTATGCGCCGCGCTTGCGCTCATCGTGCCCTCGATGGGCTGCGACGCGGTGATCGCCTTCTCCTCGGTGAACGGCTGCCTGACGTTCGTCGCTGCCAGCGGCAACTGCACCATCTTCCACGTAACCGACGGCTCAACCCTGTTTCTTGTCGGTGGAGCGATTCCGCCGCCGAACGCCAGCGTGCGTTTGACCGGCACGTTTGTTCCGACCATGACCGTCGTGACCTCGTGCACGGTGCTCTCACGCGGATTTCAGGTGAACTCGTTCACCGTGCTGGCGCCGACGTGCGGGTTCTAGGTTCGTCTTCGCCCCACGGGCGTGGGCAGGGAGACTGCGCCCACATTCGCGCCGCAAAAAGCGCGGCGCGAACGCAGGGCACCATCCGGTCCTTGGTTTTTGCGTTTAGCCCGAAACTCGAAACTTGCAACTCGAAACTGCCATTTCACTCCGGCCGGTCGATCTGGGCGCGCTGGAGCTTGTCCGAGTAATCGATGTAGAGCGACTTCCACTCGCTGTAGAAGTCAATCGCAGCGGTCCCGCCCTCGCGGTGTCCGTTGCCGGTGGCCTTGGTGCCGCCGAAGGGCAGGTGCACCTCGGCGCCGATGGTCGGCGCGTTCACGTAGGTGATGCCGGTGTAGAGGTCGCGCATGGCGCGGAACGCTTTGTTCACGTCGCGCGTGTAGATGGATGACGACAGGCCATACGGCACGTTGTTGGCGATGGCGATGGCTTCGTCGTAGCCGTTGCAGGGAATGACGGAGACGACCGGGCCGAAGATTTCTTCCTGCGCGATGCGCATCTTCGGGTCAACGTCGCCGAAAACGGTGGGCTCGAAGAACCAGCCGTGCTTGTGCTCGGGGCCGGTGAGGCGATGTCCGCCGGCGAGCAGCTTCGCGCCGTCTTTCGTGCCGACCTCGACGTACCTGGTGGTGGTGTCCAGCTGCTGCTGGTTGATCTGCGGGCCCATCTGAACGGATTCATCGAGGCCGTTGCCGACCTTGAGCGACTTCGCGCGCGCCACCAGGCCATCGACGAACTCGCGATACACGCCCTTCTGCACGATCAGCCGGCTGGCGGCGGTGCAGCGCTGGCCGGTGGTGCCGAAGGCGCCCCAGAGGGCGCCGTCGAGGGCGAGTTCGAGGTTGGCGTCGTCGAGAATGATGATCGGGTTCTTGCCGCCCATTTCGAGCGAGCAGTGCTTGAAGGTCTTGGCCGCTTCGGCGCCGACGATGCGCCCGACCTCGCTCGATCCGGTGAACGAAACCGCGCGGACGTCAGGATGGGAAACGATGGGCGCGCCCGCTTCCGGGCCGAAGCCGGTCACGATGTTGATCACACCCGGCGGCAGCCCCGCGTCCATGAGGGCCTGCACCAGCTTGAAGGTGGAGAGCGGCGTGTCTTCCGCCGGCTTGATCACGCAGGTGTTGCCGCAGACCAGGGCGGGGAAAAGCTTCCACGACGGGATTGCCATGGGGAAGTTCCACGGCGCGATCATGCCGCACACGCCGATGGGTGTGCGCACGCTCATGGCGAACTTGTTGCGCAGCTCCGAGGGCACCGTCTGGCCGAACGTGCGGCGGCCTTCGCCGGCCATGTAGTAACCGGTGTCCACGGCTTCCTGCACGTCGCCGCGGGTTTCGTGCAGCACCTTGCCCATCTCGCGCGTCATGTCGCGCGCGTACTCTTCCTTGCGCTGGATGAGCAGCTCGCTGGCGCGGAAGATGATCTCAGCGCGGCGCGGCGCCGGCACCAGACGCCAGCTCTCGAAGGCCCTGGCGGCGGCGGCGACGGCGTCGGCCACGTCGCGCTCATTCGACCGCTGGAAGATGCCCACGACCTCGCGCGTGTCGGCCGGATTCAGGTTCTCGAACGTCTGGCCGCTGTGTGACGCGACCCACTCGCCGTTGATCAGGTTCTTGTAAGTCTTCGCTGCCGCGCCAGTGGAGCGGGCTGCCGTGGAGACGGTGTCTGCGGTTGCCATGAGGGTCCCCTGCGATGAATTCCAACTGTTTATCGTACCGTAATGTGACAGATTGCTCTACGCGGGCGAAGGATTCGCCGTGGGACTCAACGCGGAGGGCGCAGAGTACGCAGGGGAGCGCGGAGGAAAACAACAGGCAAAAGGAAAACCGCCTCAACGAGAAGGAAGGCCGATTCAAGTATTCGTTTCGAGTGCTTCTTCTTCGTTTTCGTTTCCTCTGCGGCTCCTCGGCGCCCTCAGCGTCCTCCGCGTTGAAGCCCCGAGTTCTTTTGGCCTTTTTCTGCCCGCGGGACCCGTGCCAAAAGGTGCTGAACGGGGGTGCCTTGGCAGTTAATCACCTTATATCCGCAGGGTTTTAGCTGTGGTACTCTGACCTCAAAATCGGCCTGCAAATCCTTATTTCTGAATGGCACCGGGCAGAAAATCCGACCCGATGATCGGCTGGGTCACGATCACCTACCGCAGCGTGATCCTGGCGGTGCTGGGACTGCTTCTGCTGGCCGGCATGGTCTTGTACATCGCTTTTCCCGACGCCACCAAACGCGTGCTGCAGCGCGTGGAAAACGCCATGGCGGGCAAGGGCGTGACCGACAACAAGCCGAAAGAAGGGCAGCAGGCGGCCAACTTCACGCAGCTCGATGGGACCGTGCGCGTGAAGAAGCACGACAGCAACAACTGGATTTCCGCCGACTTCACCGTGCCGCTGGAAAAAGGCGACGTGGTGCAGACGGCCTCCGACGGCATCGCGAAAATCGTCTTCGCCGACGGCAGCAACTACGTGGTGAAGCAGGATTCGCTGATCGTGATCGAAGAAAACTCCACCGACGCCTCGCAGCGCACGCAGGTTTCGGTGCAGGTGACGACCGGTACGGTGGACCTCTCGACCTCGACCTTCACGCAGGGCTCGCGTTCGGGCGTGTCGGTGGCGGGAGCCAGTGCAACGTTCGCGCCCGAATCGTCGGCGCAGGTGCGCAACGATCCGCGCGACGACAGGCACGAGATCATGGTGAAGAAGGGCTCGGGCGAAGTGACGCGCAACGGTGAAACCGTGGCCCTGACTTCGTTCGAGCGCGTGAGCTTCACGACTGATTCCAGGATGGCCAAGAGCAAGGAAATCAGCCCGCCAACGCTGATCTCGCCGCAGAACATGGCGCCCATTTTCATTTCCGGCGGCGCCAAGACGCAGGACTTCCTGTGGACGCCGGTGGCGCTGGCCAAGCTTTACCGCGTGCGCATCTCCAAGAACCCGTACTTCTCCTCCACCGTGTACGACGAGAAGACGAGCGCGACGCAAGCGCGCGTGCCCAACCTGAAGGAAGGCAACTACTACTGGCAGGTGCAATCGGTGGACGCGACCGGGCGCGAGTCGGTGGAGAGCGAGCGCAACCGCTTCACCATCATTCCCAAGTCGGACCAGCCGGTTGCGATCCAGCTCGAGCTGCAGCCGTTCGTGCAGCACGGCCACATCCTGGAGATCAAGGGACAGACTGAGCGCGAGGCGCGCGTGATGGTGAACGGCAGCGAGGCCGAAGTGCGGGACGATGGTTCGTTCTTTTATTTCACCAAGCCGCTGCCGCCCGGCGAAAACCTGATCACGGTGACGGCGCAGAACACCCGCGGCGGGACGCGCACCAGGCAGGAGAAGGTAGTGATTCAGCGGTAGGCCGCTCGAGCCAAAGGAAGGCTTGAGTGGGGCGCCGCGACAGGTTCGGGAAGCCCGGAAAAACGGAGGCGAGACACGGCCGGCCATGTCCGGCGGTGCGCCGCGGGCGCTCCCGAAAGGCGAGTACAATTTGAGAGTAGCCGGCCCTCCGCCGAAGCCTCTCCACAGCCAGGGCGCACCCCGAGAGCCAGCAAGAGAGACGCAGCACACCATGTCATCGAACGGCTTCCATAACACATCGCGGTTCAACAACCTGCGCTCGCTGTTCAGCATGTTCTCCAGCGACCTGGCCATCGACCTGGGGACGGCGAACACGCTGGTGTATGCCAAGGGCAAGGGCATCGTGGTGAACGAGCCCTCCATCATCGCCGTCAACAAGACGACGAACGAGGTGGAAGCGGTCGGCAAAGAGGCCAAAGAGATGCTCGGGCGCACGCCGGGCAACATCGTGGCCATCAAGCCGATGAAGGACGGCGTGATCGCCGACTTCCGACACACGGAGAAGATGCTGAACTACTTCATCCAGAAGGCGCACAACCGCAAGATGCTGGTGCACCCGCGCATCGTGATCGGCGTGCCCTCGGAAATTACCCAGGTGGAAAAGCGCGCCGTGATGGACTCGGCCTATCGCGCCAAGGCTTCCGAGGTCCACCTCGTCGAGCAGGCCATGGTGGCGGCCATCGGCGCTGGCCTTCCGATCACCGAACCCAGCGGCAACATGGTGGTCGACATCGGGGGCGGCACGACCGACATCGCCGTCATCTCGCTTTCCGGCATCGTCTATTCGCGCTCGGTGCGCATGGCCGGAAACCAGATGGACGAGGCCATCATGAATTACCTCAAGCGCAAGTACAACCTGCTGATCGGCGAGCGCACTGCGGAGCAGATCAAGATCGAAATCGGCAGCGCCTATCCGCTCGACAAGCCGCTGACCATGGAGATCAAAGGCCGCAACCTGATCGAGGGCGTGCCGAAAACCATCACGGTGGATGACAGCGAAATCCGCGAGGCGCTGGGCGAGTGCGTGGCCACCATCATGAACGCCATCCGCGTGGCGCTGGAGCGCACGCCGCCCGAGCTGAGCGCCGACATCAGCGACCGCGGCATCGTGCTCACCGGCGGCGGCGCGCTGCTGAAGAACCTGGATAAGCGGATCCGCGAAGAAACCGGCCTGCCGGTCTCCATCGCCGACGATCCGCTGGCCAGCGTTGTGCTGGGCACGGGCAAGATGCTTTCGGATTTCAAGTTGTTGAGAAAGATTTCGATCGAGTAATCGCTCGCGGGCCGTGATATCGGTTGCGAAGTTTCGAGGTTTCGAAGTTTCCGATCGCGCGACCGCGTTCAACCTTGAACTTCGAAACCTCGAAACTTCGAAACTGAATCATGGACTCCTTCTTCTCCCGCTACCGTAACCTGACCATTTTGGTGGCGGTGCTGTTTGCCCAGGTGCTGGGCCTGGCGGTACAAGTCCGCCGCAAAGACGAGAAGAGCGACCGCCTGCTGCGCATCTGGGCCGTGGCCGCGATTTCGCCGCTGGAAAAAGGCGTGATCGGGGCGCAGCACTTGTTCGGCGACATCTGGCACAACTACTTCTGGCTGCGCGGCGTGCGCACCGAGAACGCCGAATTGCGCGATGAGATCCAGCGGCTGCGCCTGGAGCAGATCCGGCTCACCCAGGATGCAGCTCAGGCGCGTCGCCTGCAAACCCTGCTCGCCTTCAAGGAACAATTCATCCACAAGACCGTCGCCGCGCAGGTGATCGGCACCAGCGGCAGCGAGGCGTCGCGGCTCATCACCATCGACAAAGGACGCGACTCGGGCGTAGCGACGGATCAGGCGGTGATCACGTCGGAAGGCGTGGTCGGGAAAGTGGTGAAGGTGTACGGCGGCTACTCGCAGGTGCTGCTGCTCAGCGATCCGGCCAGCGGCGTGGGCGCGCTGATGAGCAATTCGCGGCTGCAAGGCGTGGTGCGCGGAACACCGAACGGTGAGTTGATGCTGCACTACATCATGGCCGACGAGAAGGTGGAGCCGGGCGAACTGATCCTCACCAGCGGCGGTGACCGCGTTTTCCCCAAGGGCCTGCCGATCGGCGTGGTGAGCGACGTTGCCCGCGGTCCGGACCTGTTCCTGAATATTCGCGTGAAGCCGGCGGCGCGCCTGGGGCGATTGGAAGAGGTGCTGGTGATCACGCAGGTGGATGAGCGCAGCGCGCAGCCGGAAACGGCCGGGCCGGTGAGGGCGGCCGACATTCTGGCCGAGCGCCTGCCCACGTTGCCGCCGCCCAGGCCCGATGGCACGACGCCGAATGCGGCAAAGCTGGCGGCGCCGGGCGCAACGGGCGCTTCACCGAACAAGCCGGCCGCGCCGGCGACCACGCCGAATGCGGCGCCGGCGGCGGTGAATCCCGCGGCGACAAATCCCGGAACAAAGCCCGGGCCGAAGCAGCAGACCGGCGAAATCGCAAAACCGCCGCAGGCGGTCGCGCAGCGGAGCGGGGACCCTCCCGATGCAAGGTGACGGCGCATGGCGGTAGCCGCCTATCAGTCGCGGGAGAAGATCGAGGTCTATCGCTTTCCGCTGCCGGTGGCGATTGCCATCCCGGCGCTGGCGATTTTTCTCCAGGCGTTCGTGCCGGTGAAGTTCCGGTTCTTTGAAATTTTCGACCTGCCGCTGCTGGTCACGATCTTCTTCGCCGTCGCGCGGCGCAGCCAGATCAGCGGCCTGCTGACGGGATGCGCCATCGGCCTGGCGCAGGACGCGCTTGGGCATCATCCCATCGGCGTCTACGGCATCGCGAAAACAGTCGTGGGCTGGGGCGCGTCGTCGCTGGGCGTGAAGATTGACGTGGAGAATCCGGGCTCGCGCCTGCTGCTCACGTTCGGTTTCTACCTGCTGCACCAGGCGGTGTACTTCGTGGTGGACCGCGGGCTGGTGGGCGACACGGCCGCCTGGATGTGGGGACGCACGCTGGTGATCGCGGCCATCAACGCGGTGCTGGCGGTGCCGATGTTCGCGGTGCTGGACAGGTTCAAGCAGAGGGCGTGAGGCACAACTTGGAGCGCTATCGCACAACCCTGATTGCGTGCGGACTGCTTGTGAGTGCGATCTGTATTGCCGAAGTACACGGGACAGTGAAAGCAATGTCCGGAGAACCCGTAACCGGCGCGGTTGTGTTTCACGGGCTGGTCAGCAACGCGACTACGGACGATCAAGGACGGTACGTTTTACCCAAGGCGAAGGCGCCAACAGTGGTAATCGCATTGGGTCGCGGTTTTCACCCGGCGACCGCATTGCTGTCTGGGGACGGGACAACGGCCGAGTTTGTACTGGTACCGGAATCGGAGTGGAGAGTTCCGCCCTGTGAAGGTCGGAAAGGAACGTTCGGACACTATCTGAAGCTGCCCCGCCCATCTCGGATGAAGACGGTCCGTGGTCGCGACGTCGATTACGAAGGCGCCGCCATTTCCTTTCGCGACAAGGAGACGAGGAAGCAATACTGGTTGACCGTGCTATGGGGAGGCATGGCATACGCAGGGCGACCTGCCGAAAACAAATACTTCCAGGCCAGGAGCTTCGCAACCCGGCTCTGGGTCTCGGGTGAAACGATTGGACTAGATGTCAGCGGCATCGATGCTGACTCTACAAGATGGCGGACGGTCGGACCCCTGTATGGTGGAAGCGTTGCGTGGTACGAGGGCGTTTCCGAGGAAGCCGCAAGGTTTTTCGACGCAGTGATGGACGGTATGTGCTGGGATGGATCGGCAGCGGCACACACTGGGCAGTCCGGTGAAAGACAACGAGAGCTGAAACTGGCAACTGGCAACTGACAACCAATGTTTTCCGGACGCGAGGAAAAAATTCCGCAGCTTCGCCTGACGATGGTGCAGTACGGCATCCTGGCGATCTTCCTCGTGCTGCTGTTCGGCTTGTGGCGGCTGCAGGTGACCGGCAGCGAGCGCTACGAGAGCCTGGCGGAGCGCAACCGCGTCCGCACCATTCCCATCCTGGCGCCGCGCGGCAAGATTCTCGACCGCGAAGGCCGCGTTCTGGTGGACAACTATCCGTCGTTCTCCGTGCTGCTGCTGCGCGACCAGGTGAAGAACATCGAGCCGGAGCACATCGACAAGATCGCCGCCGGGCTGAACATGTCGCCCAGCGAAATCCGCGACCGCCTGCGCCGCATTGCCACCGCGCCCGCGTTCCAGCCGCTGGTGCTCAAGGACGACATCACGCCGAGCGAGCTGCAATTCATCGAGGCGCACAAGTTCGAGCTGCCCGAGCTGGAGACGATCCTGGTGTCGCGGCGGCTGTATCCCAAGAACGGCTTCCTGGCGCACACCATCGGGTACGTGGGCGAAGTCAGCGAAGACATGCTCAATCAGCCGCAGTACGAGCTCTACGAGCCGGGCATGATCGTGGGCAAGTCGGGGCTGGAGCAGCAGTACAACGACCTGCTGATGGGCAAAGACGGCTCCCGGCGCGCGGTGGTGAACAGCCGCGGCAAGGAAGTGGACCGGCTGAGCGAAACGCCGGCCGAACCCGGCAAGCCGCTCAAGCTCACGATCGATCTCGACCTGCAGATCGCCGCCGAAGTCGCCATGGGCGACAAGAACGGCGCCATCGTCGCCATGGACCCGCGCACGGGCGAGATCCTGGCGATGGTTTCGCGGCCCACGTTCGATCCGAACGCGTTCTCGGTGCGCATCTCGCGGCAGGAGTGGGCGCGCCTGGCCACCGACGACGAGCATCCGCTCATGAACAAAGCCATCCAGGCCCAGCTCGCGCCCGGCTCGGTGTTCAAGATCATCATGTCGGTGGCGGGACTGCAGGAGGGCATCGCGCAAACGCTGCACGTGAACTGCCCCGGCGGCGCGACCTTCTACGGGCGCTACTTCAAGTGCTGGGTCGCGGCCGAGCACCGCGCGCACGGCGCGGTCGATATCAGCAAGGGGATTTACCAGTCCTGCGACGTCTTCTTCTACACGCTGGCAGAAAAACTCGGCATCGGCCGCATCGCGCAGTACGCCACCGCGCTCGGACTGGGCAAGCGGACCGGTATTGACCTTCCCGGAGAAATGGCCGGCGTGATGCCGTCGGAAGAGTGGAAGATCCGCAACTTCAAGCAGAAGTGGTACGCCGGCGAAACAATCTCGGTCGGCATCGGGCAGGGCGCCGTCGCTGTCACCCCCATCCAGCTCACCCGCGCGATTTCCGGCATCGCCATGGGCGGGCAGTTGCGGCGTCCGCACCTGGTCTTCGACAACGAAGTGCCGCAGCAGACGCTGCAACGCGTAAGCGCGGCTTTTCCGGAAGAAGTGAAGTTCGACCTGCAGCAGTCGAACTGGGAAACGATCACCGACGCCATGTCGAACGTGCCTTCGCCGCTGGGCACGGCCAACAGCGCGCACCTGAACGGAATCGATTTCGCCGGCAAGACGGGCAGCGCGCAGACCATGAGCAACGCGCTGGCGCAGAAGCTCGGGCACAGCCACTCGATGAAGGACAACGCCTGGTTCGTGGGCTTCACGCCGCGCCGCAGCCCGGAGGTGGTGGTCGGAGTGCTGTTCGAGGGCGGCGAGCACGGCCAGTTCGCCGCGCGCATCGCGGCGCAGGTGGTAAAGGCGTTCGTGGAGAAGCAGCGCGCGCGGGCGGCGCAGCAGAAGACGGCGGAGCTGCGTCCGGCGAAACCTGAGGCGGAATTTACGGGCGTCTGGTCAGCCGAAAGCGGAGATGCAGGGAAGGAAGGGAAGAACAGCGGCCTGCGCGCCGGCCGCGTCCGCATTCCGCTGGCCGTGACGGTGGCGCCGGCCAAGGCCGCGCCGGGAATCAACCCCTAGGTTCGAGTTTCAGGTTTCGAATCTCGAGCAGAAGCAAAAGCGGTTCGCACCAAGGACACGAAGGGCACACAAAGGGCGCTAAGGAAGGCACGAACTAGAAACTCGAAACTGGAAACTCGAAACTGCTTTCATGTCTCGCTACGTTTCATACCGCGACTTTGACTGGTTCCTGCTGGGGATGGTGCTGGTGATCTGCGGCCTCGGTGTGGTCGAGATCTACAGCGCAACCTTCACCACCAAGTTCGCGGGCGTGCACCTGAAGCAGGTGTACTGGATCATGGCCGGGGTCGCCATCATGTTCCTGGTGAGCCTGGTGAACTACCAGGTGGTGCTCGACTATATCCACTGGGTATATCTCACCGCCATTGTTTCGCTGGTAGCTGTACTCATCTTCGGCAAGAAGTACCTCGGAGCGCGGCGCTGGATCCAGCTTCCCGGCGGACAACACTTCCAGCCCTCCGAGTGGGTGAAGCTCATTCTCATCCTCGCCGTCGCCAAGTATTTTGCCGACATGCGGCAGCGCGAGGCGTCGTGGAGTGACATCATCAAGGCCGGCCTGCTGGTGGGCGTGCCGTTCCTGATGGTGCTGGTCCAGCCCGACCTGGGTACGGCGCTGACCTACATTCCGGTGGTCATCATGGCGCTGTTCCTCGGCGGCCTGCGCCTCAAGCAGGCAACCGTGCTGGTGCTGGTCGCGGCGCTGGCCATGCCGTTGGCTTACATGAAGCTGAAGCCGTATCAGCGCGCTCGGCTCACCAGCTTCCTGCATCCGGAGGCCGATTCGCAGGGTTCAGGCTACCAGGTGGAGCAGTCGCTGATCGCGGTCGGCTCCGGCGGGCTGTTTGGCCGGGGGGCGACCAAGGGCTCGCAGACGCAGCAGGGGTTCCTGCCGGTGCCCCATACCGACTTCATCTTTGCCGCGTTTTCCGAGGAACACGGATTTGTAGGCGCTTTAACCCTTCTGCTGCTATACTTTATGGTGCTGATGCGTTTAGTCCACAACGCCCAGACGGCGCCTGACCGCGCCGGAGGGTTTGTGGTGATGGGTGTGGTGGCGGTGCTTACGTTCCACATCCTGGTAAACGTCGGCATGGTGGTCGGCTTTATGCCGGTCACCGGAATACCGCTGCCGCTGATGAGTTATGGCGGCTCGTCGGTTTTGTTCACATTCCTGGCGCTGGGCATTGTCAACAACATACGGATGCGCCGGTTCGTGAACTGAACGAAAGGATTCCGAAGCAGGAGCCGCCCAAGGGCGGAAAAATTTGAGCAGTAAGACCCTCCAGGACGAGGGTCAACGCCGGTCGCGAAAAAGAGAGGCCGGAGCGGACAAAGAGATGCGAGCCCGGCGCTGCGGCGCAGGGGCAGAAAGTGTCTCCCGCTGGGAAGGTAACGGCCCCGCGCGGCAACGGCCGCGGCGGAGTTGGCCACAAACCCGGCGCGAGGCGCGACAGGTGCGAAGATTCCCAAGCTTCCCATCCGAACATGTGCTTACGCCGGTCGAGGCAGACCTCATGGTGTGCCTCGGGCGCGCGGAGCTTCGCGCATCCTCTCCGCTCTGATCTCTCCGTCTCCGCGCCGGTAGACCCCGCTCACGACAGCGGGACCGGAGACACAATGAACAAGGAACTATTCATCTCCTCAACGCCCCACGAAACCAAGGTGGCGGTGGCCGAGGACGACCAGTTAGCGGAAATCTACTTCGAGCGCGAAAACGAATACAGCCTCGCCGGCGCCATCTACAAAGGACGCGTCACGCGCGTGCTTCCCGGCATGCAGTCGGCTTTCGTGGACATCGGCCTGGAACGCGACGCGTTCCTCTACGTGACCGACTTCCTCGAGGAACAGGACGAGCAGGAGGAATTTGAGAACGTGGCGGTGCCGCAGCCGCGGCAGCCGCAACTGGAGCGGGCGCAGCAGCAGCAGCAGCAGCAGGCCTCGCCGGCAACGGAGGCCGAGGCTGCGCCGGAAGAAGCCCGAGGCGAGGCTCAGGACGAGGGCGGCGAAGAAGAAACGCAGACCGAGGCGCAGGCCGAGGGCGAAGCGCCGGCGAGCGCTGAAGGCGGTACGCAGCCGCAACAGAACGAAGAGGGCGTGCGCCGGTGGCGCGGGCGCCGTCGCCGCGGGCGCCGCCGCGGCGGACGGGATGAACGGTTTGATCGCGGTGGAAGAGAGGACCGCGGACGCGGTCCCGAACAGCGCGACACCCGGCCCGAAACTCGCGACGAAGGCCGCCACGAGTTCCGCGACGAAGGCCGCTATTCATCGCGTCGCGAATCGCGAGGCGACTCGCGCGAGTACGGCCCGCCGGCAGGATATCAGCCGATCATTCTTCCCGGCGAATCCATCTCCAAGTACAACCGGCTGGCGCAGCAGCAGGCGCCGCCGCCGCAGCATCCCGCGGGCATGACCGAAGCGCTGCCCGGGCAGGAGACGGCGCCGACGGCTTCAGAGGAAGCGGCGCGTCTGTTCGGCGAAGCCGGACTCGATACCGGCGGAAGAGATGAAGCCGAGGCGGAGCGCCGGTCCGCCGAGATCAATCACGCACAGCCTGAAAGCGAGCTGCACGTGGCCGCCGGCGATGAATCGCGCGAAGAATTGACCCAGCAGCCGCACCAGCTCGAGGTCAAACCCGGCCCGGGTCCGGAAGTTTACGGGCACACCCGCCAGCACGAGCAGGGCCAGGGCGCCGGCCGCGAGGCCGGGCCGCCGCGTCGCAGCGGGTTCTTCTCGAACGTGGCGTCATTCTTCCGCGGCGAGAACGAGGAGGGACCGCGCAGCGAAGGCGCGAGCCGTGAGGCGAGTGAACGGGGCGAGCCCGCCGAGTTCGAGTCGCAGCCACACGAGCATGAATCGCATCCGGCGCAGAAGAGCGAATTCCGCTCCGAAGAATCGCGCTCGTTCGCTCCCGGCGAGGGCGTGGTGGAAGAGGAAGTGATCGACGAGGAGGAGACCGAGTACGCCGGCGCAGCCGAGGAACCCGACGACGCCGAGTTCGAGGAGATGGAAGAGGAGACGATGCACGCCGGCCGGCGTCCCAACGGACGCGACGACGCCGAAGGCGGGCTGACGCTCGAGGGCGGCTACGACCAGAGCGTGGAGGGCGAAGGAGACGGCAACGGCGAGGGAGACGGCAACGGCGAGGGAGAAGAGGGCGGCGGTTACGACGCCGAAGCCGACGCCGCCCAGGCCGAAGCCGAAGCGGCGCTGGCGCGCGGCGGCGACTTCGCGCCCGATCGCGCCGAGTTGCGCGGACCTTCGGGCACGGCCGGCTACCAGCAGCGCTCGGAGCGCAGCGAACGGCCCGACCGCGGCTTCGATCGCCGCGGACAGCGCGGGCGCGGCGGGCGCCGCGGCCGGCGCGGGCGTCCCGGACGCGAGCCGCATCGCACGCAGATGATCTCCGAGTTGCTGAAGGAAGGGCAGGAGATCCTGGTGCAGATCGCCAAGGAGCCCATGGGCAAGAAGGGCGCGCGCATCACCAGCCACATCGCGCTGCCCGGCCGCTTCCTGGTCTACATGCCGACCGTGAACCACATCGGCGTGTCGCGGAAGATTTCGTCCGAGGAAGAGCGCTCGCGGCTGAAGCGCATCGTGCTCAGCGAACGCGAAAACGGGCATGGCGGCTTCATCGTGCGCACCGCGGCCGACCGGGCCAACGAGGAAGAGTTGCGCGCCGACATCCGCTTCCTCAAGAACCTGTGGCAGGAGATCAAGTCGCGCGCCGAGAACGCCAGGGCGCCGGCGCTGATCTACCACGACCTGAGCCTGGTGGAGCGCATCCTCCGCGACCAGGTGAACCAGAACTTCACCAACATCTGGGTCGACACGGAAAGCGATTACGAGCGCCTGGTGCGCTTCGTCAGCCGCTTCCAGCCGGCGCTCACCAAGCGCGTGAAGCTCTATACAAAGACCACGCCGCTGTTCGAGCAGTTCGGCATCACCGACGAGATCAGCAAGGCGCTGAAGTCGAAGGTGTGGCTGAAGTCAGGCGGCTACATCGTCATCAACCAGACCGAGGCGCTGGTGGCGATTGACGTCAACACCGGCAAGTACGTGGGCAAGACGCAGCGCCTGGAAGACACGATCGTGAAAACGAACGTGGACGCCATCCGCGAGATCGTGCGGCAAATCCGGCTGCGCGACCTGGGCGGCATCATCGTCATCGACTTCATCGACATGGATGAGCGGAAGAACCGCCAGCGCGTCATGCAGGCGCTCGAGCAGGCCCTGCGCAGCGACCGCTCGCCGTCCAAGGTGCTCCAGTTCAACGACTTTGGGCTGGTGGCGATCACCCGCAAGCGCGTGAAGCAGTCGCTGGAGCGCACTCTCGGCCAGCCCTGCAACCATTGCAGCGGCACTGGCTTTACCAAGTCGGTTTCCACGGTGTGCAACGAGATCTGGGTGGAAATGCGCAAGATGGCCAAGACGTTCGAAGCTGGCGACGTGATGCTGCGCGTTCATCCCGAGGTCGCCAAGGCGCTCAAGGCCAACGGCGGACGCTGGATCCAGGAGATCGAAGAACTGATCGGGAAGAACCTGATCGTGAAGAGCGATCCGCTGCTGCACGAAGAGCAGTTTGACGTGAACTAGCGTAGAGACGTAGGTCCGCTACGTCTGCCTTAACTTATGTGGAGCCCGGCCGCCCTCGGCCGGGCTTTTTGTCGCGCGCGCGACCGGCCGTGCTCGCCTGAAAACCGCCGCGCTCCGGCTCGCCTCCGCCAACGTGTCGTTCCAGGAGCGATTCCGGAGGCGGCGCCAGCCCTGCCGCAGCACGCGATTGAGGTGAACCGCGGCTGGGAGGCCCGGCATCCTGCCGTCCGAAGCCCCGCGTCTAAACAGGTGTTCCCCCGACAGGAGGAAAGGTATGGGCGCGATTATTGGCTGGATCATCTTCGGATTGATTGCGGGCGCGATCGCCAAGCTGCTGATGCCCGGGCGCGATCCGGGCGGATTCATGATCACCATGCTGCTCGGCATTGCCGGCGCGGTGGTGGGCGGTTTTATTGGCCGGGCGCTGTGGGGCAGTTCGGGCGTGAACGACTGGAGCCTGGGCAGCTTCGTGCTGGCCATCGCGGGCGCCGTTCTGCTGCTGTGGCTGTACCGCATGTTCGTACGCCGGCGCGACACGACGGGCGCCGGCATCGGGCGCAGAGCAGCGTAGGCTTCTTACCGACGAACTCTGCGTCGCCCTAACCGGCCGGTTGAGCCGTTACGGGATTCAGGCGGATTGCCGCTGCGGAGGCCGCCAAGGTCCACACACGCTCTAAAGCGAAACTAGCGCGCGGCGATTAAACGCGCCTTAATGAGGCGAATTGTTGGCGCGCCGATGATTCCATAAATATTATCTTGGTCGTCTTTTGCCACCAGCAGCCCGAAACCCAAGGCGGAACTCGGGTTAGAACCTGCACGATTGTCCTTAGTTCCCGCTGCGCCAGAATGCGTCACGACTTCCTCTGCGCGCGAATGGCACCCTCGACGCACCAAAGGACGTGCTTGGTGGTCTTGCCCCAACTGCATTAACACCACAATTACTGGTATCCAGGTACTCAGGATGGTACGAGATATGCGGCTCGGTCACGAACGTGCATGGCCATACTCCTGTTAAAATCAGATAAAACCCGAAAAAACCCAAAGAAAGTCTTGACACCTCCCGCCGTTACACTGATATAACTCGCGCATTCTGGTTTTCCCCCCCGAGAAAGTAGAGGATTATCTCCTCGCTGTTTGCCTCATGAAGGTATGGGGCCGTTTCCCGTCTGCGGGAAGATGGGGCGTCACATCGTGTGGAAAGGGTCAGCGCTTTATGGCCGATTCGCCAGAAGTCATGAACATCCGGCAAGCCTCGCAATACCTGGGCGTGAGTCCTGACACGCTTTACAAATACGTTTACGAGGAGAAAATACCCGCATTCAAACTGGGCAACCGCTGGAAGTTCAAAAAGACCATCCTCGACTCGTGGATGGAGCGCAAGAGCACTCTTGGGGAAGGCCGGAGCAGCAGCAAGAAGAAGCCGCGCTCGGCGCGGGCGGCAGCCGGACACTAAGGCGGGTTGGCGGCTGGCACGGAAGTGCCGGCAGCTGGGGAGAGAGACAGCATGTTCGGATTGGGTGGAGCAAAGACGATTGTCGGGCTGGACATCGGCTCCAGCTGCATCAAGGCCGTCGAGCTGAAGAAGGCGCGCGGCGGCATCGAGCTGGCGCACATCGGCGTGGAGCCGCTGGCGCAGGACATCGTGGTGGACTCGATGATCGTCGATTCCGGTTCGGTGTCGAGCGCCATCAGCAAGATCTTCAGCGAGCGCGGTATCAAGTCCAAGGCCGTGGCCACCTCGGTCAGCGGACACTCGGTCATCGTGAAGAAAATCTCCGTTCCCACCATGTCGGAGCAGGAGCTGGCCGAGAGCATCCAGACCGAAGCGGCGCAGCACATCCCGTTCGACATCACCGACGTCCACATCGACTACCAGATCCTGAGCGAAGACTTCTCCGGCCCGCAGATGGACGTGCTGCTGGTGGCCGTGAAGAAGGACAAGATCCTGAACTACACCAACGTCCTGTCGCTGGCCGGCAAGACGTGCGCGGTGGTGGACATTGACGCCTTCGCGCTGCAGAACTGCTACGAGTACAACTACAGCCCGGCGCCGGGATCGGTTGTCGCGCTGCTCAACCTGGGCGCCAGCGTGATGAACATCAACATCGTGCGCGGCAACGTGCCGCTGTTCACCCGCGACGTTTCCACCGGCGGCCACCAGTACACTGATTCGCTGCAAAAAGAGCTGGACCTGAGCTTCGACGACGCCGAGGCCCTCAAGCTCGGCAAGCAGGTCGGCACGGTGAGCGAAGATGCCAAGCTGCCCATCCTCCAGCAGGTCACCGAAGTGATCGTGCTGGAAATCCAGAAGACGTTCGACTTCTTCCGCGCGACGGCGGCGGGCGAACACATTGAGCGCATTTACCTGGCAGGCGGTTCATGCAGCGTTGCCGGCCTGATGGAAGCGCTCCGGCAGGAGTTCTCGCTGCCGGTCGAGATACTGAATCCGTTCCAGAAAATCGGCTACTCGGAAACCCAGCCGGGCGCCGAACTGATCGGGCAGAACGCGGGACAACTCGCGGTCGCGGTGGGATTGGCCCTCAGGAGCTTTGACGACCTATGATTCGCATCAATCTTCTCGGCATACCACACTCCAAGCGGGGCAGGCGCGCCGCCATGGGCGGTGGCGGGGGCGGCGAGGGCGGCAGCCCGATCGTGGTTCTCGCGATCCTTGTGCTCGTCGGCCTCGCAGCCAACGGCTGGTGGTACTGGCACCTGAACAGCATGCACGACCAGCTGATGGCCGACATCGCGAAGGAAGACATCGAGAACAAGCGCCTGAACGACGTCAAGACCAAGTACGACGCGCTGGTCGCGCAGCGCAAGGCGCTCGACGATCGCCGGCAGGTGATCGAAGACCTGCGCGCCCGCCAGTCCGGGCCGGTGGACCTGCTCACCATGGTGGGCAACACCGTGAACCAGACCGACGGCGTGTGGCTGGTGACGATGAAGGATGACGGCAACTCCATCAGCCTCGATGGGACGGCGCTGGGCGCAAACGCGGTGGCCAACCTGATCTCGAATCTCCAGAAGCAGAAATACTTCAAGAGCGTGGAGATCAAGGAAACCTACCAGGACGACCAGATGAAGGAAGTCCAGGCGTTCCAGTTCACGCTGGTGTGCGAGAAGCAGCCGCCGCCGGTGCCACCGCAGCAGGAAAAGAAGTCGTAGGGGAAGGGTGCCATGGCAAAGTTCAGCGAAATGCCGGCAATGACGCAGTTGGGGATCGTATTCGGTCTTCTGGTGGCGCTTTCCGCCGCGGCCTGGTTTCTGGTCTACCAGAAGCAGGCCGACGCCAATAAGCTGGCCGCCGATCAGCTCAAGCTCAAGCAGGACGAGAACGCGCGCCTGCGCAAGATCGAGCTGGAGATGCCCGACCTGCAGCGCCAGGTGGAAGGCAAGAAAGAGCAGCTTGAGGCGATGAAGAAGATCCTGCCCGACGAGAAGCTCGCCGACCAGTTCATCCACCTGATGCAGGAGACGGCGGCCAACGCCGGCATCGAGGTGCGCCGCTACACCGCGCGCCAGATGAGCCCGCAGAAGTTCTACACCGAGGCCCCCTACGAGATGGAACTGGACGGGCCGTATTACTCGATGCTCGACTTCTTCGCGCGGGTGGGCAAGCTGGAGCGCATCATCAACGTGAACGGGCTGAAAGTGGCGGCCCTGACCAGGGCGGGCGATTCCGGCGCGCGCCGGCGCTATGCCTACGCTCCCAATGAGAGTGTGGCGGCCACCTGCGTGACCACCACGTTTTTCAGCCGCGAAGACCTGGCCAAGCCGGGCGCTCCGCCGGCCCCGGCAGCAGCGAAGAAGTAAGTGAGAAACGTTTTGAGGACAGCCGCCATGAAGCTCGCGAAACTGGGATTGGTTGTAGTGGCCGCCGCATCGGCGGCCTGGGCACAAGCCAAACCGGCCGCGCCTGCGGCGCAGAAGCCCGCCAGCGGCGCGGTCGTGTCGCCGGCCAAAGGCGGCGCGGTGGCGCAAAAGCCCGCGGCAAAGCCTGCCGCTCCGGCGGCGGGCACGCCTTCGGCGGCCATGCCCGCGCTGAAGCCGGCAAAACCGGCGGCCAAGGCGGCCCCGGTGATGCACTCGCCCATGGCGCCCAAGAAGGCTGTGCCGGCCAAGAAGGCTGCGGCCAGGCCCGCGGCGGCGAAGCCGGCGGCTGCGCCGGAGATGGCCAGGGCGGGCAACGAAGGCCGCGGCAAGCGCGACCCATTCGTCAGCCCGATCGTGAGGGTTTCCAGCGGGCCCACGGTGGCATGCAACACCGGCAAACGCTGCCTGGTGGCCGGCGAACTGATGCTGCGCGGCATCGTGAAGGCGCAGGATGGAATGATCGCGGTGGTGGAGAACTCCAGCCATCGCACCTATTTCCTGCGCGAGAACGACCCGGTCTACAACGGCGTGGTCAGCAAGATCACGGGTGACTCGATCGTGGTGCGCGAGAACACCACCGACAGCGTGGGACGTCCGATGACGCGCGAGGTGGTGAAGAAGGTGGCGCCCACGGCGTAGAGAGTTTTGGCAGAGACGTAGCGTGCTACGTCTCGGCTGTCAAGGCGCGAATCGTTTTCCCCGCGCCGGAAAGGCAATACGGCGGGATCAGGTGCCGCCGCGCAGTTCAAAGCAGTCGCACAATTCGGGCCGAACCCAGGGAGCAGGAGCCGGCTGGGGCACCACGGAAGGGACTTGTGGCGCTCCGGGACGGAGGGCTAATTCTTACGCGGATGCGTGTCGGGTGCTGACACGGCCGCCGCGCACGCCATGGCCGAGTTCCGGGCGTGGGGAGAGACGAGATGAGGCGAAAGCAACTGCTGGGAATTTCACTTCTGCTGCTGGCCGGCTGCATCAGCGCGGCCGCGGCCGCGTCGCAACTGACGGACCTGAACGTCGCGTCGGCGGGCAACATGACCACCGTCACGTTCAAGACCAGCGGCGCGTTCACGCACAACGAGTACCGGCCCACCGACAACCTTCTGCTGGTTGACCTGGCCGGGGTCTCGCCCGCGAAATTCGCCAACAGCACCCGCGACGTGAAGACCCCGGGCGTGGTGTCGTACCACGTGCTCGATTACAAGGGCGCGAACGGCGGCGAAGTCACCCGCGTCGAGATCTCGCTGCTGCCCGGCGCCATGGTCCACGTGAGCGACGTCCCCAACGGACTGGCGCTGCGCGTGATGGGCGATGCCTTTGCCGCGCCGGCGAAGCCGGCGGAGCCTTTTGCGAAACCGGCGAAGCCGGAAGCTGCGGCCAAGACCGAGACCGCCAAGCCAGAGTCAAAGCCTGAATCCAAGCGCGCCGCGAAGACGGTTGCTTCCGCCCGGCCGGTGACGGTCGAGAGCGTGTCGCTCTCGCAGGGCAAGGACGGCATGCAGGTCGAGATCATCGGCTCGGGTCCGATGACCGCCAAGGCCATCCGGCTGAAGGAGCCCGACCGCGTTGTCCTGGACATCGCTAACGCAGTTCCCGGCCCGAAGGCGCACGCCATCGCCACCACCAGCGGCGATGTGAAGGGTGTGCGCATGGGCCGCTTCCAGGCGCAGCCTCCGGTCACCCGCGTGGTGGTTGACCTGGCCGCGAGCCGGGAATACGAAGTGGCGCCCGCCGGCAACAAGCTCACGCTGAAGCTGCGCGGCGGCGAAGCCATGCTGCTGGCGTCGAACATCAGCGCTCCGCCGCTGGCATCGATTGCCGCGGCCGTGCCGCCGGCGCCCATCTCCATCCCGGCCGCCGCCGTTCCGGCCGCTCCGGCGAAGGACCCGGCGAAGGACGCGAAAGAGTTCGTGTACCTGGAGCCCAACTATCATCCGGCGACGCCCGAAGCCGCGGCTGCCGCCGCCAACGACATCGCGCAGAAGCCGGCGACCTCGGCCGATGTAAAAGCAGAAGCCAAGGCGGACCCCGCCGCGCGCGCCGCCGAAGCTGCGTCGCGCATGCGTCCCGAGGTCACGGTGAACAACCTGCCGGCGCCTCCGGCGGCTGCCGCTGCGCTCTCGCCCAAGCTGGCCAACAATCCGGCGGCAATGCAGGCGGCCATGGCGCAGGCGCCTGCCGCCGCGCCCGCAGCCGCCAAGCCGCGCTATACGGGCGAGCCGATCTCGGTGAACCTGAAGGACGTTGACCTGAAGGACTTTTTCCGGCTCATCCACGAGATCAGCGGCCTGAACATCGTGCTCGATCCCAACGTGCGCGGCTCGCTCACGCTGGTGCTCGACGACGTGCCGTGGGACCAGGCGCTCGACATTGTCCTGACCAACAACGGCCTCGACAAGGAACTGCAGGGCAACGTGCTGCGCATCGCCACGGTGGACACGCTCCGCAAGGAAGCGGAAGCCAACCGCGCCAAGACCGAAGCCCAGGCCCTGGCCGTCGACCGCGTGCTCTACACGCACTACCTGAGCTACGCGCAGGCGAAGGACGTGATGCCCACCATCAAGAAGTTCCTTTCGCAGCGCGGCGACCTGATTGCCGACGACCGCACCAACGCGCTGATCATCCAGGACATTCCCAACATCATTCCTGAAGTGCAGCGGCTGCTGGTGCAGCTCGACCGCAAGTCGGAGCAGGTGGAGATCGAAGCCCGCGTGGTGGCGGCGACGCGCAACTTCGCGCGCGACATCGGCACGCAGCTCGGCTTCGGCTGGGGCAACTCGACCAGCGTGGTGGGCGGGGCCAGCGCGGTCGGCACCAGCCCGCTGCTGATCAACGGCCTTACGCCGTCATTCATCACCATCGGCAACAGCATTCCGCTGTTCTCCAACCAGCCGGCGGTGGGCCCGACCAGCGGCATCACGGTGTCGAACGCGACCAACAACTATCGCCTCGACTTCGTGCTGACCATGGCCGAGACCCGCGGCCTGCTGAAGATCCTGTCGCGTCCGCGCCTGGTCACGCAGAACAACATCCAGGCCGTGATCCGGCAGGGCGCCCAGATCCCGGTGGTGACTGCCGCGCAGTTGGGCGGCCCGCCGACCGTCACCTACGTGCAGGCCTTCCTGCGGCTGACGGTGACGCCGCAGATCACGGCTGAGGGCACGGTGTTCCTGAACATCGACGTGGAAAACACCGTCCCCGACTTCGGACGGCAGGTGAACGGCAACCCGACGCTGAACACGCAGCAGGAAACGACCAAGGTGCTGGTCACCGACGGCGGCACGGTGATGATCGGCGGCGTCATCCAGACGCAGAACTCGGTCAACGTCAGCCAGGTGCCGCTGCTGGGCAATATCCCGGTGCTGGGCAATGCGTTCCGCCGCCGCGCGGTCTCCACCAGCACGCAGGAACTGATCTTCTTCATCACCCCGAAGATCACGCAGAGTTAACCTCCACCCCATTGCGCCAAAGGCGGGCGCAATGGGGACCCCGGTTTCGGCCGAGCCCATCAGGTTCCGGAAGAGCCCTCGCGACGAGCGAGGGCTTTTTATTTGTGATTTGTTATTTGTGATTGGCGATTGTCCGTGTTTGCGTCTCCGTTCGCGTGATCAGGTCATGTCGTGGCGGGTGAGCATGACGTCGGTGGTCTCCGGCTGCGATTCGCCGCGGGCGCGCGGTGTGTAGGTGGTGTAGGCGGCGTCGATCTCGTCGGTGTTCTGCACCGGTGGCGGCGGTTCGATGGTCATCTCCTCGGTGTGGACGCCGAGTTGGACGCGCTTGAGGTTGGAGACCGCGGTCTGGAGGATGTAGGCGAGGACGCTGGCGCGCTTGAGGTCAACAGTTTCTGCGAGGACCGCGCGGGCGAGATCGGTGAGCGCGAGCTGGATCGCATCGGCGTCCTCGAGCGGCGGGACGGTGGCGCGAGGACGGTTCACCTGGTAGTGGAAGTAACAGAAGCGTCCTTGGCGGACGGGCGGCGAGCCGCAAGGGCGACCGTCAATGTGGACGTAGCCGCAGCGGC